>Ga0315289_10004572_pt1 | contig 20583 bp, 16 predicted proteins | sample YL17G11_40_MG_FD_203452 | JGI IMG/M metagenome (GOLD analysis project Ga0315289, IMG submission 203452) | Sediment microbial communities from Yellowstone Lake, YNP, Wyoming, USA - YL17G11_40 | ecosystem: Environmental > Aquatic > Freshwater > Lake > Sediment | place: USA: Wyoming | collected... | reverse complement strand
TCGGTGGCCTCCGTGCTGGCCGCCCTGGAAGTGATGCGCGAGGAGCCGGAGCGCCGCGAGCGGATGCACCGGGTGGCCCGGTTCTTGCGCCAGGAGCTGCACGCGCGCGGTTACTGGGTGTTCGAGGGCGAGACACCCATCGTGCCCATCGTCGTCCCCGACGCCATCGCCCTGCTCCGCCTGTGCCGCGGCCTGATGGACGAGGGCATCTACGCCAACCCCGTGCTGAAGCCGGCCGCCAAGCACAACCTGCTGCGCATCACCGTCACCGCGGCCCACAGCGAGAGCCACGTCGAGCGCCTGCTGGATACCCTGGACGTGGTCATGCGCCGCCTGGAAATCCCCCTGGCCGCCGGGTGATCCGCGTCAGCCCCGGTAGTTGCCGTAGGCCTCGTCCAGCAGCTCGACCACGTGCGCCACGCGCTGCCGCGCCCCGGCCCGCAACTGCAACATGCACCCCGGATTGGCCGTGGCGATCACCGCGGCGCCCGTGCTCTCGGCGCACGCGAGCTTGGCCTTTAGGATCGCCGCCGCCATCTCCCGGTGCACCGCGTTATAGACCCCCGCGCTGCCGCAGCACAGGTCCGAGAGCGGCATCTCCTTGAAGATGAGCCCCGGCACCGCCGCTAGCAGCGTCCGCGGCGCCTGCCGGATCTTCTGCCCGTGCAGCAGGTGGCAGGAATCCTGGTAGGTGACAGTGAGCGGCACCGGCCCCATCCGGGGGTTCAGCTCGATGGCAGCCAGAAACTCGCTCACGTCCCGGGTGAGCCCGGCGAAGCGCTCGGCGCGCTCCCGCCACTCGGGATCGTCCCCGAGCAGCTCGGGGTATTCCTTCATCGTCGAGCCGCAGCCGGCCGCGTTGGTGATGATGGCGTCGTAGCCGCCCGCGAGGAACACTTCGATGTTGCGCCGCGCCAGCCCCTGCGCCTGCCGCCGCAGCCCCAGATGCACGTGCAGCGCCCCGCAGCAGGTCTGCCCCGCCGGCACCTCGACCTCGCAGCCGTTCTTCTGCAACACCCGCACGGTGGCCTCGTTCAGCCGCGCGCAGCACACGTTGGCCACGCACCCGGCCAGAAAGGCCACGCGGTAACGCCGCTCGCCCTCCGCCGGGAAGGTCCGTCCGATGTGGCGGAAGAAGAACGGGCGCTCGACGGCCGGGGCCAGCCGCTCGAGTTGCCCCAGCGCGCCCAGGGCCCTCAGGATGCCCGAGGAGCGCAGCCGCTTCTGTAGCCCGCTCGCCTGATAGACGTATAGCAGCGTGCCCGCCGCGCGCAGCCACCCCCGCGACACCATCAGGCGCTCGAAGAGGAACCGGCGCCACAGCCGCGCCCACCAGCGGCGGCGGACCCTCTCCTCGATCTGGGCGCGCGCCGCCTCGATCAGCCGCCCGTACGGCACGCCCGAAGGGCAGGCCGTCTCGCACGCCCGGCAGGCCAGGCACAGCTCGAGATGCTTGACGTAGGCGCGGCCCAGGGGAAGCGCCCCCTCGGCCGCCTGCACCATGTAGTAGACCCGCCCCCGCGGTGAATCCATCTCCAGCCCCAGCTCGCGGTAGGTCGGGCAGGCGTTCAGACACAGGCCGCAGTGCACGCAGCGGTCCAGGTCGAACCGGCGCGGCCCGGCGGCGGGCTCCACCGCCACGGCCTCAGATGCGGCCATACAGCCTCCCCGGGTTGAGCAGGTTGCGGGGGTCGAACATCCGCTTGACCCGCCGCATCACCTCCAGGTCCGGGCCCGGGTTGGGCCACAAGTCGAGCCGCTGCTTCTCGCCCGGCGGCGCAAATTCGATGACCGCCTTCCACCCTCGGGCCAGGCACGTCCCCCTCATCCACGCGGCCCCCGACACGGCGTCCGGGTAATACCCGTAGCACACGCCCGTGCCGGCCCGCGCCACCGCCGGCACGTCCAGAGACCCCATCACCGCTTCGACCTGCGAAAGCGTGCCGGAAATGCGCACCACCGCCCCACCGGGGTGGCCGGCCAGAAACCGCGGCGTGAACTCCTGGACCGCGCGCCAGAACTCCGCTGCGCTCGCGCCCGCGAGCGGCTCTGCCGCCGGCAACTCGCGGGCGTAGCGCTCGATGACCGCCGCGCTCCCCCCAGCCTGAATGGCCAGGGTGTAGCCTTCTCGGCCCAGCACAGCAGAGGCCGGTGGGTTCACCAGGTCGATGGCCGCCGGCGTCAGCACGCTCTTCAGTATCCGGTCCCGCGCCCGCACGGCCTCCTCCAGCCCGCCGAACTTGAGCAGGAACGTGCGCGCGCACGGCGGGACGGGAAACAGCTTGAAATTCACCACCGCGATGCCGGCCAGCGTGCCGAAGGAGCCGATCATGAGCTTGGCCATGTCCAGGCCCGCCACGTTCTTCACCACCATGCCGCCCGACTGGATCAGCTTCCCCTCGAGCGTGGCGAACTCCATCCCGATGACCACGTCGCGCGGCGCGCCGTACAGCCGCCGCCGGGGCCCGCTGGTGTTGGCGGCCACGATTCCGCCCAGCGTGGCCTGCTCCGCGAAGGGCGGATCCAAGGGAAGCATCAGCCGGTCGCGCGCCAGCAGCTCCCGCAACTCGGCGTAGCGCACGCCGGCCTGGACGCTGATCGTCAGGTCGCGCGGCTCGTAGGCCAGCACGCGGCTGAGGCCGGCGCTCGAGACCGTCACCTCGGCGGGCCCACTCGGCCCGCCCATGGCCTGCTTGGTGAAGTTCCCGCCCAGGGCGATCGTCTGGCCGGCGGCAGCGGCTGACCCCATGGCTTCGGCCAGCTCCTGCGGGGTGCGGGGCGTCACAGTGCTCATCACGCCTGCGAGTGTCCTCCTCGCTATGCTATCAGGGATGGCTATCGAGTTCTGCCAGGTGAGTTTTGCGCCGCTCCAGGAGTTCAGCGCGGGGGCGCCGGACGGGGCGGTGATCGGGATCGCCGGCGAGACGGGCGCGGGCAAGCGGGCCCTGCTGCGGCTGGCGGCGGGCCTGGAGCGGCCGCTCACCGGGGAAGTCCGGGCGCGCGAGCCGCGGCGGCTGCTGGGGGCGACCGATCCTCTCGAACCCGAGCCGGCCGCGGTGCTGGCGCTCCACCACACCCTGGCGCAGCAGGACGCCCTGGCGTGCGCCCGCGCCGCCGCCACGCTCGAGACCCTGCGGCGTTCGGGCGCCACCGTCCTGCTGGTCTCGCACCAGGAAGATCTGCTGGCGCGGCTCTGCGACGAGATCTGGTGGCTCGATCAGGGCCGGCTGGCCGCCCGGGGCGATCCGCAAGAGGTGCTCAGGCAGTACCGCCGTCACGTGGCGCGGCGGCTCAGGGCCGCAGGTCAGGCGGAAGTCGTAAAAATGTCGCCCGCCTTGCGGCGCGGCGACGGGCGCGCCCGCATCCTGGCCCTGGAGACGCTGGATGAGCACGGCCAGCCCACCCTGGTCTGGCAGAGCGGCGAACCGGTGAGCGTGCGCGTCACCGTGCGCTTCCAGCGGGCGGTGGCCGATCCAGTCATCGGCATCCTGCTGCGCACGCGCATCGGTTTCGAGGTCTACGGCACCAACACCGGGTTGGAGGGCGTCGGGCTCGGCCCCTGCCAGGCCGGCGAGACGCTGCGGATCACCTTCGCCTTCCGCTGCGATCTGTGCCCGCGGGAGTACACGCTGACGGCGGCCTCGCACGACCCGGATGGCGTCTGGCACGACTGGCTCGAGGACGCCGTGGCCTTCTCGGTGGTGGACGCGCGCTACACGGCGGGGGTGGCCAATCTCCGGGCGCAGGTCAGGGTGGAGCGGGTTTAGCCCTTCGGCTCGAGGATGAAGGTGGGCGCCAGGCCGGACACGCTGGAGAAACCGCCCTCGGCGGAGCTGAGCCAGCTCGAGCAGCCCTGCACCTTGCCCAGGTAGGCGTGCGGGTGAAGGTCCACCTGCATATTCTTCATCTCCAGCTGCCCGTAGCGCAGCAGCGGGAACAGCGCGTAGGTGGCCGCGACCCGCTCCTGCACCACGAAGGGGGTGCGCAGCGCCCGGCGCAGCGCCCGCTCCCAGCCGCGCTCGTCCGACTCCCAGCCGCGCACCACGTGCTGCTCACCGGTGTCGTCATTGGGCTTCAGCACCAGCTTCTCGCGGTTCTTGAGGATGAACTCCACCAGGTCCACGGTCTCGTCCTGGTAGGTGGTCTTGGCGGCCCGCACCACGCGCGTCCAGGGGATGTACTGGCGGATGGCCTTGCGCTCGGCGGCGGGGAAGTCGGCGGTGACGGTCTCGTCGGTCAGCAGGTCGAAGATGGCCTTCTTCTGCGCCAGCTCGGAGCGAAAGCTGTTCACCACGCACACCTTCCGGTCCCGGTAGGCGCGCACCAGCGGGTGGGACAGATCGAAGCGCAGCAGGAACTCCTGCACCGTGACCCGGCGGTAGACGAGGTCGATTTCGAAGCGCCCGCGCCGCAGCCGGCCGCCGCGGTACTCGAGCTGGTCGGGCCAGACGATCTCGGCCTCATAGCCTTGGCTGCGAAAGAACTCGCACAGCAGCAGGTACTCGCCCTGCTCGGCGGTCTGGAAGGTCTGGCGAAACTCGAGGATGCCGATGCGCGGCTGCCGCTTGCCGCCGAACTGTTCGTGAGCCTTCAGCAGGGCGGCCAGCAGGTGTTTCTTGCCGCCCAGCTTCTCCAGCGTGTAACGCTTGCGGAACTCCTTCACCGGCGGGCAGTCGTAAAAGACCTCGGCCAGCGCCTCCCCGTAAGCCACCCCGATGGGCGTGTCGGCGTTGTACTCGACGAAATACAGCGATCCGTTGCTCAGCCGCGTGTCCAGCAGCGAAGTGACGGCCAGGAACGAGTAGCCGGGGTCCACCGCGGCCAGCATTTTCTCGGCCGGCAACAGTTCCATGCGGGCCAGTAGCGCCGGGTTGGCCAGGGCCAGTTGCTTGACCCGGTCGATGGCCGAGAACAGCGCCTCGGCCGCCCGCACCAGCGCATCGTACTGCCGGCGCGTGACAAAGTTCGGGCGCAGAAACGGGCAGATGGGCCGGCCACCCTGCAGCAGATGCTCGGCCTTCATGCGTTCGGCCAGAGCTTGGGCCCAGGCGAGATCCTTGAAGGGCTCGCTGTCCAGAAGCCTGTGATAGCGGGCTACCGCCTCCTCTAATTGCGTCATGCTGCCTAACTTGTAAGCGGGTTTCAATTTCAGTATCCCACACGGGGGCGAAAAGCGGAAGGTTTGGACCTCGGGGACGGTGGATAAGTCCCGGGTTTTCAACCAGATACGGCCGTCCCGAATTTTCGTGCCCGCCCCTCGGCCGGAGCCTTCCGCCTCCCTTCCCAGGTGATATGCTGGGGATTCTGTGGAGGAACCATGAGAAGACCACTGGCGGCTGCCGGCGCCTTGTGCTGGGCGCTCAGCCTGGCGCCCATGCGCGCGGACGAGGGAGTGTGGCTGTTCAACCAGTTCCCCAAGGAACTGGTCAAGCAGAAGTACGGCTTCGAGGTGACCGATGCGTTCCTGGATCACCTGCGGCTGTCATCGGTGCGGACGGGGGCCTCGGCCTCGTTCGTCTCGCCGAATGGGCTGATCTTCACCAACCACCACGTGGCTTCGGGCTGCATCCAGCGCCTGAGCTCTGCCGGGCACAATTATATGGCCGACGGATTCTACGCCGCGCGGGCCTCCGATGAGCTGAAGTGCCCCGGCCTGGAGATCAATGTGCTGGTGCGCATCGAGGACGCCACCGCCCGGGTCACCGCCGGCATCCAGGCCCAACCGGGGACGGCCGCGGCCAACGAGCAGCGCCGCGCGGTGATGTCGGCCCTCGAGAAAGAGTGCGCCACCAAGACCGGGCGCCGCTGCGACGTAGTTACGCTTCACTCCGGGGCGCGCTACCACCTCTACGAGTACCAGAAGTACACCGACGTCCGCCTGGTCTTCTCTCCCGAGTTCGACACCGCTTTCTTCGGCGGCGACCCGGACAACTTCACTTACCCGCGCTACGACCTGGACATCACCTTCCTGCGGGCCTACCAGAACAGCCAACCCGCCCAGACCCCGCAGTTCCTCAAGTGGAGCCGCGACCGGGTCAAGGACGGCGAGCTGGTGTTCGTCTCCGGCCATCCCGGCTCGACCGACCGCTTCATCACGCTGGCGCAGGTGGAGTACCTGCGGGACACCTCCTATCCCCTGTCCATCGCTTACGGGGAGTCGGTGATCGCGGCGCTGAAGGCTTACGGGGCCCAGAGCGCCGAGAACGCGCGCGTGGCGCGCGACAAGCTGTTCAGCGCCGAGAACAGCTACAAGGCCCGCACCTGGGAGCTGAAGGGCCTCCGCAGCCCCGGGCTGATCGAGCGCAAAGGAAAACGGGAACGCGAGTTCCGCCTGCGCGTCGGACAGGACGAGAAGCTGAACCGGGACGTGGGAAAAGCCTTCGAGGAAATCGCCGCCGCTTACCAGCAGTGGGCTCCGCGCCAGAAGGAGTACCAGGCGCTGGAGCGCGGGCCGCTCTACTCGGACCTGTTCCGCATCGCCCGCCACGTGGTGCGCCTGCCGGAGGAGAAGGCCCAGCCCAACGGGGAGCGCCTGCGCGAGTACACCGACGCGGCGCTGGCCTCGCTGGAGGTGGGCCTGTACGCCCAGGCCCCCATCACGGATTCGGTCGAAGTCACGGTGCTGGGCACCTGGTTCCGCTTCCTCGAGCGGCAGTTGGGCGCGAACCACGCCGCCGTGAAGGCGCTCCTCGAGGGCCGCACCCCCGAGCAGGCCGCCGAGCGCTACGTCAGCGCCACCCAGCTGAAGGACGTCGCCGAGCGCCAGCGCCTGGCCGGGAACCTGGAAGCGGTGAAGGCCTCGCCGGACGGCATGGTGCGGCTGGTCCGTATCCTGGACGGGCCGGCGCGTGCGGCGCGCAAGCGGCATGAAGACAGCGTGGTGGCGATTGAGACCGCCGCGGCGCCCAAGATCGCCCGTGCCCGCTTCGCTCTGTATGGCGCCCGCGAGTACCCCGACGCCACCGGCACCTTGCGCCTCTCCTTCGGCGCCGTGAAAAGCTACCGCAACAGCGCAGGGAAGCCCGTCGCCTTTACGACCGACTTCGCCGGCCTCTACGCCCGCGCCACGGGCCAGGACCCCTACCGGCTGCCGGAGCGCTGGCTGAAACTGAAGCCCGCGCTGGAGCTGAAGACCCCGCTCAACTTCGTCAGCACCGCCGACATCATCGGCGGCAACTCCGGCAGCCCCACCCTCAACGCCAAGGGCGAGATCGTCGGCATCATCTTCGACAGCAACCTCGAGGCCATGCCCAACCGGTTCCTCTACGACGACGTGCAGGCGCGCGCCGTCCACGTCGCCGGCCAGGGCATCATCGAGGCGCTGCGTAAGATTTACCGCGCCGAGCGCGTGCTGGCCGAGCTGGGCTTCGCCGCAAAGTAGGAGGGCCCGTCGTGAGAGCTTTAGTCTTCGCGGCTCTGCTGGCCTCCGCCGCGCCGGGAGCCGAGATCGTGCTCAACCCCGACGGCGCCTGGTGCTGGTTCCAGGACGAGCGCGCCGTCATTTACCAGAACAAGCTGACCGTGGGCTCGCTCAGCCGCAGCGGCGACGTCCAGGCCACCACCTGGGAGCTCAAGCGCGGCCGGGTCGGCATCGCCACCCTGCGCGCCAAGTTCCAGATCGACGACCATAACGTGCCAGCCTTCCTGCTGCGCCGCGACGGCCGCCTGATGGCCTTCTACACCGAGCACGGCGGCCTGCGCATGTTCCACCGCACCTCCCTCAGGCCCTGGGACGCCAGCGAGTGGGGGCCCGAGATCAGCTTCGACGCCGGGCTCAAGACCCGTTCCACCTACGCCAACCCCTTCCAGTTGCGCAGCCAGGGCCGCCGCATCTACCTCTTCTTCCGCAACCGCGACTACAACCCCACCTGGTCGGCCTCCGACGACCATGGCCGGACCTGGAGCGAGGGCCTCAACCACATCTACTACCAGAAAGGCGAGCGGCCCTATGTCAAGTACGCCTCCGACGGCGTCGATACCATCCACTTCGCTTTCACCGACGGGCACCCCAACCGCCCGTTTCTGAACAACCTCTACCACGCCTACTACCGGCGGGGTGGGCTGTACCGCAGCGACGGCGCCTTCATCCATAAGCTGGCCGAGGGACCGGTGAAGACCACCGAGGCCACCCGGATCTACGACGGCGCCGGGCCCGCCGGCGAGGCCTGGGTCTGGGACCTGGCGCTGGATCCGGCGGGACGTCCCGTCATCGTCTACTCGTCCCACCCGAGCCCCATGGACCACCGCTATCGCTACGCCCGTTGGAACGGCAACACCTGGGAGGACCAGCAGATGGCCTACGCGGGCAAGCGGCTCTATGAGCGGGAAGCGTACTACTCGGGCGGGATCTGCCTCGACCCGGACAACCTCAACGTCGTCTACCTGTCCTCCGATGTGAACCTCGAGGACGGCAAGCCCAACCCCAGCGGCCACTGGGAGATCTACCGGGGCGAGACCCGCGACGGCGGCAAGACCTGGACCTGGCAGGCCCTCACGTCGAACTCGACCACAGACAACCTGCGGCCCATCGTGCCGGCGCACCATCCCGGCAAAGTGTTCGTGCTGTGGTACCGCGGCACGTACCGGACCTACACCAGTTTTGAAACCGAAGTGGTGGCCTTCACCGACGCCGCGCTGCCGCCCGTCACCCAGCGCGTTTCCTACGACGGCGCCCCGCGCTGAGGTAGGGGCGAGGCAACGCCCCGCCCCCCTACCGGTACGTGAACTCCCTCGTCAGCTTCCCCACGGCCACCCGGAAGCGGCCGGGCTCGCTCACCCAGCGGTTGTCCAGGCCCACGAAGGCCAGGTCCTTGGGCCGCAGCGTGAAGGTCACCTGGCGGCTGGCGCCGGGCGCCAGCTCCACCTTTTGGAACCCTTTCAGCTCCCGCACCGGCGGGATGATGCTGCGGTACAGATCCGAAACGTAGAGCTGCACCACCTCCTTGCCCGCCCGCGCGCCGCTGTTCTTGACGACCACGCTGACGGCAAGCTCGCCCTCGGCCGCAAGCATATCGCTCGCGAGCGTCAGCTCCGAGTACTCGAAGGTGGTGTAACTGAGTCCGTGGCCGAATTCGAATTCCGGGTTGACCCGGTTGCCCCCGGCGCTCTCGAGCACTTTGTAGTCGTAGGTGGTGAGCGCATTCGGGAAGCGCGGGTAGGTGAAGGGCAGCTTGCCGCTGGGGTTCACTTCCCCGAACAGCACGTCGGCGACGGCCCGCCCGCCCTCCATGCCCGGCAGGTACGCCATCAGGATGGCGTCGGAAACCGGCACGATGCCGCGGATGACCCGGGGCCGCCCCTCGGCCAGCACGGTGACGATGGGCTTCCCGGTCCGCGCCAGCGCCTGCACCAGCTCGACTTGCGCGGCATCCAGGGCCAGATCGTCGATGTTCCCCGGCGTCTCGCAATAAGCCTTCTCGCCCAGGCAGGCGATCACCACTTCGGCCTGCGCGGCGGCCGCCACCGCGGCGGCGATGTCGATGGGCTTGTCGAAGGTGGTCCCGGAAACATAGGCGACATTCTCCTTGCCCGCGGCGCCCTCGATCGCTCGCAGAATGGTCAGTTTGTCTTTCGGGTACAGCTCCTCCCGATCGCCCTGCCAGGTGATGGTCCAGCCGCCATTGAGCACCGAGAGCAGGTTGGCGGTGGGCCCCGTCACCAGGATCTTGCGGTTGCGCGTCAGCGGCAGCACGCCGCTGCGGTTCTTGAGCAGGGTGATGGCCTCGCGCGCGGCGGCCAGGTTGGCGGTTTCAAACTCCGGTTGGTGGAAGGCCGCCTTCCGCGCCGGGTCCGGCCGCGCGTTCGCGAACAGCCCCAGCCGGAGCTTCACCCGCAGGATGCGGCGCACCGCATCATCAATGCGCGCGACGGGAACGGAACCGTCCTTGGCGCACTCGAGCAACAGGTCGCAAAAGCTGAAGTCCATCGGCACCATGCTCATATCGACGCCGGCCATCACCGCCAGGCGCACGGCTTCCTTGGGCGAGTCGGCCACGCGGTCGCGCGTGTGCAGCCGCTTGACGTCCTCCCAGTCCGAGACCACAAAGCCGTCGAAGCCCCACTGCCGCTTCAGCACCTCGGTGAGCAGGTAATGGTTGGCGTGGCCGGGGATGCCGTTCACCTCGCCCGAGTTCACCATCACCGTGGGCGCCCCCGCGCGCACGCCGGCCTCGAAGGTGGGCAGGGAGTATTGGTGCATCATGCGCGTGTCGATCCAGGCCGGGGTGCGGTCCTTGCCGCTCAGCGGGGAGCCGTAGCCGGCGTAGTGCTTCAGGCAGGCGGCCACTTTGTCGCGCGCTCCGATGTCGCTGCCCTGCAAGCCCTGGATGTAGGCTCTGCCCATCTCGCTCGCCAGCAAGACGTCCTCGCCGAAGGTCTCCCATAAGCGCGGCCACAGCGGCTGCCGCCCCATGTCCATCACCGGGTAGAAGTTCCACGGGATGCCCGAAGCGCGCACCTGGTAGGCCGTGATCTCGCCCTCCCGCCGCGCCAGCTCCGGGTTCCAGGTGGCGGCCATGGCGAACGCTTGCGGGAACAGGGTGGCGCCCAGCGTGTAGTTGGCCCCGTGGACGGCGTCGATACCGTAGATGACCGGGATCTTAAGGCGCGTCTTCGCGGCGGCGTCCTGGATCTGGTTGATGATCTCGTGCCAGTTCTCAACCGTGTAGGCGCGCCCGGCCACGTTGAGGATCGAGCCGACCTGGTAGCGCAGCACGGCGGTCTCCAGCTTCGCCGGGTCGATCGCCGCGCGCCCCGCGCCGGCGCCGCCTCCCTTGAGGATGACGTCGATGGCCACCTGGGTCATCTGCCCGGCTTTCTCTTCAATGGTCATCTGCTTGAGCAGGGCCTCGACTTTCCGCTCGAGGGCGCCGGCCGGCCGCTTGGTCTGGGCGGAAACCCGGGTTCCCAACATCAGGATGAATGTGCAAAGTAGCAGTCGCGACACCGCCGTAATCCTTTCTTCCCAGGAGTATACTCCGCCAGGACCCCTGGCCCACCGGACCCGCCTGCTGGTACAGTGACCCTTATGACACGCAGAAACCTCATGGCCGCCTCCGCGGCCGCCACCTTGGGCGCCTCCGCGGCCGCCCCGGCCAAGAAGTGCCTGATCGAATTGCGCTACATCCGCATGCGCAACAGCGCCGACAACCAGCGGCAGCGCGCCACCGAGTTCCTCAAAGCCTACATCCCCCTGGCCAAGCGGGCCGGCGCCGGCCCCATCGGCGTCTTCACCGCCGCGGTCGCCGAGGGCAGCCCGTTCCACCTGGTCCTCAAGGCCTACCCCGGGTTCGCCGAGATGGAGACCGCCCTCGCCAAGCTCGAGGCGGATCCCGACTACCACCAGGCGGTGGCCACCTGGTACGCCGGCGGCCTGCCCTACGTGCGCCAGGAAGTCTCCCTGCTGCGCGCTTTCGACGCCATGCCCGCCGTCGCCGTGCCGCCCACCGAGGGCCGCAAATCGCCGCGCCTGTTCGAGCTGCGCACCTACGAGTCGAGCACTTTCGTCACCTTGCAGCGCAAGATCCAGATGTTCCAGCAGGGCGAGATCGACATCTTCCGCCGCCTCGGCCTGCTGCCGGTCTTCTTCGGCCAGACCCTGTTCGGGCGCAACATGCCCAACCTGACCTACCTGGTGGCCCACGACGACCTGGCGGCCCGCGAGCGCAACTGGCGCGCCTTCGGCGACGACCCGGAGTGGAAGAAGCTGCGCGCGCAGCCCGCCTTCGGCGACGCCGAGATCGTCTCCAACATCTCGAACTCGCTCCTGAGCCCGCTGCCCTTCTCCGAGATTCGCTGAGGGGGTTCGCAAGCGCGGCCGAGCCGGCGCCTCACACCAGTCTCATCCGGCGGAACTCCTGGCTCTGGCTTAGCGGCTTCTCAAGACCTGGCCCGGGCGCGCCCCGGTGAGCTGGCCCTCCTCGACCACAGGCACGCCGTTCACCAGGACCCAATCGAAGCCTTCCGAATACTGATGCGGCTGCTGGTAGGTCGCCCGGTCCGCGACCCTGTCGGGATCGAAGAGGACCAGATCCGCGGCCATGCCTTCTCTCACCAGGCCGCGATCGCCGAGACGGAAGGCCTGCGCCGCCAGCCAGGTCATCCGGCGGATGGCGTCTTCCAGCGTGATGACCTGTCGCTTCCGCACGAATTCGGCCAGCACCCGGGCATGGGTGCCGTACGAGCGCGGATGTGGCCACCCGGCGCCGAATTCGCGGACGCTGCTGTCGCTGGCGACCGCCGTGTTCGGGTACCGCAGGATCCGCTCGACGTCCTCCTCGCTCATCGAGTGATAGAGCATCTGCGCACCGCCGGCCAGCAGGAGGTCGAGGACGGTCTGGATCTCCGCTTCAAGCGTCGCCTCGCGGCCCTTGAGGACGTTGATCTCGCTGATGGTCTTGCCTTCGCAGGAGGGGTTCGGCGGGAAGCGGGCCACGGTGGCATAGGAGTAATCGGCCTGTCCCAGGTGCTTGAGCCGCTGAGCCATCTCGAACCTGAGGTGCGTGGCGGTAACTGGATCATGGAGTCGCTCGCGCAGCCCCTCCCGGCCGCCGGCCAGGGCCCAGCTCGGCGCGACCACGCTCAGCGAGGTGCTGGAGCGATCGTAGGGATGCTGGTCTACGACCACGTCCACTCCCTCGCCACGGAACTTCTCCACCAGCGCAATCGATTGCTCGCTGGCGCCCCAGAAGCGCTGGTTGTCGATCTTGAAATGCGAGATTCGCACCGGCAGCCCCGCTTGCCTGCCCACGGTGACGGCTTCGGTGATGGCTTCCAGAATCTGCGCTCCTTCGTCGCGCAGGTGGGTGGCGTACACTCCGCCGTACTGCGCCGCCGCTTTGGCCAGGGCGACCACTTCCGCGGTCGTGGCATAGGCGCCCGGGATGTAGATCAAGCCGGTGGAAAAGCCCAGCGCGCCGTCGCGCATGCCCTGCGCCACCAGCTCCTGCATGCGCGCCATCTCCGCCGGCGCCGGCGGCCGGTCCTGAGTCCCCATCACCCGGCGCCGCACGGAGCTGTGCCCGATCAGGGCAGCCACGTTCAAACCGATGCCGAGCCTCTCCAGGCGAGCGAAGAAGCCGGCCAGATCCACCTCGGAGCTGCCGCAGTTGCCGGTCACCACGGTGGTGACGCCATCGAGCACGAAGTTGTCCGCGCCGGGCAGCTTCTCGACGGCCTGTTCGATGTGCGTGTGGACGTCGATGAAGCCGGGAGCCAGGATGCGGCCCCGGGCGTCGATGGTCCGCTCCGCCGTCGCCCCCGCCAGCCGGCCGAGGGCGGCGATCCTTCCGGAGCGTATGCCGACATCGGCGTGATACCAGGGGTTGCCGGCGCCCTCGAGGATGCGGGCGTTCCGGATGAGGAGGTCGTAGTCGGCTCCCGCGGCCGCCCCAGCGGCCAGCAGCGAGACGAAGATCCCCACACGCAGGAGCAATCGAAAGCCTCGACGACCCGCCGCCAGGATCGACGCCAAAACAAATTGTAGCAGAAATGTTTCACCGTAGGCCAGTCTTTTCTACTGCCGGGCGGCCCACCACCACCGGGCGGCCCGCGAGCGCAACGGGCGCACCTTCGGCGAGAACCCGGAGTCAAAGAAGCTGCGCGCGCCGCCCGGCCTCGCTGACGCCGTTTCGGACTCAGCATCCCACGCCGGTATGCCTGCCGACCGTGGGGGGCGTCTTGGGGCGTCCATATAGGGGAGGGGGATTTTTCGTCTCCTGATTCGCGAGACGAAGAGGAACGCCTTGACACGTTCCGATCGGTCCCACGACCCCGACTCCAGCCACTGCTTCAGCTTCCGGTTGGGGTCATCGAAGAGGCCTCACCCCCCACGACCCCAGGTGGACTTTGGACCTGAATTGGACCTGAAACGACGCCTCCGGACGGGGGGACTGGCGGTAAGTCTTTGAAGAGTTTGGTCGGGCCGGTGAGATTTGAACTCACGACCTCTTGCACCCCAAGCAGGGACCACCCCGTTTCCCACCCTCCTCTGATTGAAAACAAATGACTTAGAAGTTCGAAGTTTGCGGGAGAAGTGCGGGGTTTCCGCCCATTTGCGGGATTCCGCGGGAAGAGATGCGGGAAGGAATGAGGGTGGCTCCACAGGATTGGCTCCCTTCCCGCTGGGGTGAATGGAGTTCCTTGGACCATGAGTTGGGCGGGCCGGATTACACGCGATTCGATCCGGTGTATGCGGCGCTCTACACCCAGATGCCCGCCAAGGACGGTGGCGGGGTCGAGGTCAGCGGGCCGGGCTACGCGAGGCTCGCCATCACCAATAACGCGACCAACTTCCCGGCCGCCGCCGACGGCGAGAAGAGCAACGGGACGGACTGGGACTTCGGCGTGGCCGGTGGCTCCTGGGGCACCATCGTGGGCTGCTGCCTGCTGACCTCCGAGGGCCAGATCATTCGCGGCGGGCCGCTCACCACCCCCATCACCGTGAGCCAGGGCCAGCCGGTGATCATCGCCGCCGGAAGCGCCGTGTTCCGGTTCACCTAAGGAGGCGCCATGTCGATTCCCTACTCTGGCGGACTCAACATCCACAACGAGTTCGACGCCTACGGCCAGGCCGCCCTGATCGACAACCTGAAGGCCCAACTGGTTCTCGCGAACTGGACCTCGGCAGGGGTGAGGGCCTACTCGACCCTGACGCTGGGCGCGAATCCCGCCAACAATCAGACCGTGACGATCGACGGGGTGGTTTACACCTACAAGACCACCATCAACAACGCGAACCCGCGCGAGGTCCTGATCGACACCACGAAGGAACTCTCGCTCGCTAATCTCTACCACTGCATCAACGACACCGGACGGGCCAAGGGACCAAATACTCCAGCGCGACCACGGCTCACTCCACCGGCGAGGCGGTCGATCCCGCTGGGGGTGCCGCCATGACGGTTCGCTGCAAGACCGACGGGCCGAGCGGGAACAACATTGCCGTGGCCTGCGGCATCGGGAGTAGCGGCTGGTCCTGGAACCCGATGCGCTATGGCGGCTACAAGCTCACCTCGGGCAAGACCCCCCAGGGCTTGCGGATGAAGGTCTACCTCTACTGGGCGGGGGACGCTAACAACATCTACGTGCGACCCCTGAACGTGGACGAGACGACGCCAGCCTGTGACCACCTGTTGACCTATAGCAGCGCCGGCCAGAAGCTGCGGATCATCGCGTGCCCGTACCAGTTCTTCGTCTACGCCCTGGGCTCCAGCGCTGCTGGCTCCGCCGGACTGGTCCTGCGTCTTCGACGCCCTCGGCGAGATGTGGGTGGAATCCGTTCGCTTCGGCGCGTTCCTCTCCGAGGGCGAATCCTTCACCGAGTTCCTGGCCGGCGCCGGCGACATCACCGGGTTCCAGTCCCATGGGCAGAGCGAGACGCGCTTCCAGATCAGCGCCGGGGGCGTGGTCCGTTTCGACGCCGCCAGTGCCACGGAGTTCGTGGCCCAGATCAACCCGAGCACCCCGAACTGGGGCAGCGGCGTGATCCCGCCGCCCCCCTCGCGGCGCAGAGACTACGGTTTCTGACTGCCGCGTACCGTTCCCAGCCCGCGTCGGGCTTTCCCTTTGCTTCCTGGCGGACGACGGCATGTTGCCCAGCCCGGGCCCCGCCTCCCGCCGCAACTACGACCAGTAGTGCGGCGGCCTTCAAGCGACCTCCCCCGCCACCGCCTCCCCGCAGCCACTGGCCATCCGCGGCAGATCTCCGCCCCCGCCAACGGGTCTTTGTTTCAGGTCAACAGAGGCGACAACGGCATCCGCGTCAGCAACGGCTACCACTTGGCGGAATGTCCGAAGCCTTTGCCGTGTCGGGCAGGGACCATTTCCAGCTTGACGATCACCAGGGCGGTGCGCCAGCCTCCCCAGACTTGGCGCAGCCGGGCCCAGAGGAGCCGGTCGACTGCGGTGAACCCGGGTTTCCTCACCGAGCGCTGCAGGACGCCGAGTTGGTGGCGGAGGACGCGCACCTCAATTTGCAGAGCCGCATGGCTTCGGAATGAAGCCAACAGGGGCGCGAGTACTGCGGATAACACGGCGGCAAGAGAGAACCGATGGAAGATACGCAACTCCCACCTTATCCATCAGATCCCGATTCCCGAGAACCACCGTTTGGGGCGATGGGAGCTGTAGAGGGTGCTGCGTTGGCGAGGTAGATCATCGAGGTGTATAATCGTCGTGGTGGTTGAGCCGTACAGCAACAGACCACCTTCGGGGCAAGGTTTGAATGTTCGCTGACTCGCTGGTGACCCTTTTCGACCCGAAGGCCCTCGGGGATGTCCCGGCAGGGCCCGAGCTGGAGTGCAGGTTCTGGTCGCGTCCGGACGGGCAGATTTGCGCTCAGCATTTCCGCCCGGCCGAGTCCGTCTCATACCGGCCTCACACGCACTCGGAATACAACATCGTGATCTGTCTCGCGGGCGCCGTCTCCAAGACTCAGATGGGAACTACCCACGTGATCGAGCCGGGCGAGGCGATGATGGGCAATTTCGGAGTGGAGCATGCCAGCGGCTATCTGACCGACAGTCAGGGTTGCGAGGCGGTTTGCCTGACAGTTGAACGACGGACCCTGGCGGGCCTGCTCGAGGATGCCCACTTGCCCCTACCGAGCGGCCGGCGGAGCCCTGTGTTCCTGGGCAAGCTTGACTCCCGCGTCCTCTATTCGTGCGCACTCGACATCACGCAGGAGTTGCAGCACCGCGAACTGGGGCACGCGATCGTTGTCGAGGGCCTCGGCATGCGGATGCTAGTGGAGGCTCTTCGCGCCTGGCCGCGGTCCGGCGTGGAGCAGTGCGAAGTGGACTGGACCCCACGGCTGCCGCGGCGCGATTTCGTCAGAGCCTACGAATTCATGCGCTGGTGCCGCAAGGATGCTTTCCGATTGCAGCACTTGTGCCGGTTCCTGGGGACCAGCGAGGAGCGCTTCACCCGCTTGTTCCGCGCTGCCACCCACGCCAGCCCGGCCAGTTTCTACAATCGGATGCTCCTCGAACGAGGCCGCGATCTCCTCCAGGATCGGCATCTGTCCGTCAAGGAGGTCAGCTACCTCTTGGGTTTCAAGACCAGCAGTCATTTCGTCGTGGCCTTCCGCCGGCAATTCCAGACGACGCCGCTTCAATACCGGCACGTCTGCAAACAGTCCGTCGCCTGCGTGAGCGACACCACACAAGACATCGCCATCTTCAAGAAGCCCTGACCGCGCCCCCAATCTGGCGGAAAGCGGATATGCATTTCCCTTGAAGCAGACCAGGGGCCGGTGTATTCTAATGCCGTCGAAAAGGCGGGAGGGAGATGTGTAGGTGCTCCCCATATACGTTCCCGGCAACGCAGCGATGTCGCCGAAGGCAGGTCCAGTTGAGGCGTCCGCCGTGCGGCCGCCCAGAGTCGCGGTAGTCCCGGAGACGTAGAAAACAAGCAGCCGGTCAGGAGGGAAGTCCATGCCAGTGGTTCCGATGCAGGCCGTCCTGAAGGACGCGTTCGAGAAGCGTTACGGGGTGGGCGCGTTCAACATCGTCAACGACCTTACCATGGAAGCCGTGCTGGGCGCGGCTGCCGAGACGCGCTCGCCGGTCATCGTGCAGGTCTCGGTGAAGACCGTCAAGCAGATGGGGGCGCGGCTCGTCCGGCTGATGTTCGAGGAGAGGGCCAACCGTGTGCCCATCCCGGCCACCCTTCACCTGGACCACTGCCCGGACCGCAAGGTCATCGAGGAGTGCATCACGGCGGGGTGGAACTCGGTGCTGTTCGACGCCTCGAAGCTCAGCTACGAAGACAACCTGGCGCAGACTCGGGAAGTGGTCGCGCAGGCGCACCGGCACGGCGTGGCGGTCGAGGGGGAACTCGAAGCCATCAAGGGCGTCGAAGACGGTGTGGGCGACGACTACGGCGGGGCCGTGGTGGCGCTGGACAAGGCCGTGGCCTTCATTCGTCAGACCGGCATCGACAGCTTCGCCCCGGCCATCGGCACGGCGCACGGCCTCTACAGGGGCGAGCCGAAGATCAACTTCGAACGCGTCTCCGAGATCGTGGCCGCAGAGCCAGTTCCCCTGGTGATCCATGGCGGCACGGGTCTGAGCGACGCCGTCTTCCAGGAGTTGATCCGCCGCGGCGCGGTGAAGATCAATATCTCGACGCAGCTCAAGATCACCTTCGCCGACAGCTTCCGCCACTACCTCAACGAGCGCCCCTGCGAGTACGATCCGCTGAAGCTGCTCGGCGCGGTCCGCAAGAACATCCAGGCCATGGTGACGGGCTTCCTCGAAGTGTTCGGCAGCGTGGGGCGGGCGGCATGAGCAAGGCCCTCATTTACGACTGCGACGGCGTGCTGGGCGATACCGAGCAGTTCGGCCACCTGGTCGCGTTCAACCAAATGTGGCGGGAGCTCGGGGTGCCCTGGCAGTGGTCGGCCGAGGAGTATGGGCGCAAGCTCAAAATCGGCGGCGGCAAGGAGCGCATGAGCAGCCTGTTCGCCGAACCGGAATTCCTCAGAGTCTTCACACCTCCGGAAGGCGACGAGGAACGGCGAGACATGATCTCCCTCTGGCACAAGCGCAAGAGCGCAATCTACAAGGAGATCGTAAACTTGGGGCGGATCCCGCCGCGCTCGGGGATGAAGCGTCTGGCCGAGGAGGCGCTGGCCGAGGGCTGGATCCTGGCGGTGGCCTCGACCTCCGCGCAAGAGTCCGTCGAGGCGGTGCTCCACCGCGCCATGGGGGATGAGACCGCGGCCCGCTTCTCGCTGGTGCTGGCCGGCGACGTAGTGAGGGCCAAGAAGCCCGCGCCGGACATCTACCTGCTGGCCGCCGAGCGCCTGGGCGTGCTGCCCTCGGATTGCGTGGTGATCGAGGACTCGAACAACGGCGTGGTTTCCGCCGTCACGGCGTGCATGAAATGCGTGGTCACGGTGAGCGGCTACACGCGCGAGGAGGATTTCTCGCAGGCCGACATCGTGCTGAGTTGCCTGGGCGATCCTGGTGGGGAAGCCTGCCAGGTGCTGGCCAATCGCTCCACGGCAAAGCCGGGAACGTGTCTCACAGTGGACGACCTGGAGTGCGTCCTGGGTCGCGGAGAAGTGTCGTGATGCGGAAGTCCGGAAGCGGCAAGCGGGCAGGCCTGCAGCAGAGAGCGAGGGCCCTCGTCCTGACTGCGGTTCTTCTGCTCGTCTGTGGAACGACGTGCGCTGTCCACGCGCAGCAACAGGCGGAGCCGAAGCCGCTTGCGGACTGGCTGCTCGTGCCGGACTACCGGCTTCCGCTCAACGCTGGGAACCACCCCGGTCCTCGCGTTCCGCTGCCCTATGAGTACCCGGACATATCCGTCCCGTTGCCACCACTGCAAGTGAAGGGCGAGCCGGCGGCCCAGAGCTGGGAGCCGCGCCTGGATAGCGGAGTGCTGCGCGGCAGGCAATTCGCGCTCGAGATGCTGGTGCACGATCACTCCGACCTGCCCGTTGGCGCCGGGGCCTTCCTGCGCAGGGCCAACGGCGAGCGGATTTGGGGACTCCTCTACAGGTATCGCGAAGTGTCCTGGACCGGCTTCCATGCCGGGCAGGCAATCGCCAGATTGGAGAAGCGAACCGAATGGAGATCGGCCTTCGACCGTTACTGGCGTCACATGGTCCTCTCAGTGGACAGCGGGCGGGTGACCTTGTGGTACAACGGCGAACCAGTAGGTCAGGCCGATATGCCCCCGGCCGAGGTGGACGGGACCGCGCGGTTCGTCCTCTCCTCGTTCACCCAGGCCGAACCGCTGATGAAGCTCGAGGACCTTGTTCATCGTGTGCGTGTCTACGACCGTGCGCTCGGCGAATCGGCTGTGCGCGCGCGCTTCGACGAACTCTGCGGCGCCGTCCATCGCGGGCTGATCTGCCCGGGAACCTTCCACTTCAACGCCGGCCCGATCATCACGCACGTCACAACCGACTCGGCTACGCTCGTCTTCGAGACCGACCGGCCGACGACGGGTGTCGTCACGTACGGATCGCGACTGCCGGCAGACCAGAAAGTGGCTTCTGAGGAACCTCGGACCATTCACCAAGTACGATTGTCCGGCCTCTCGGGGTCGTCCCTTTACTACTACAGGGTGACGGTGCGGGACGCCGACGGAAACGAGATCCATTCGGGCGATCTCACCCTTCGCACGGCCTCGCCCCAGGGGGAGCCGATCACCTTTGCCGTGGTGGGCGACACCGAAGCACGCCCCCACGTCAACGACCGGATCGCCAAGCTGATCTGGGACCAGCGCCCGCACTTCGTGATCAACCTCGGAGATGTCACGGACGGCGGAACGAAATCCCGCAAGCCGGACTGGAACCTGGAGTACTTCCTGGCGTTTACCCAGTTGCACAGCCGCATTCCGGTCTTCGCCGTGCCAGGCAACGGGGAGTGGGGCAACCGGGAACTCTACTGGTATCAGCAGTACATGGCCGCCCCCACCGACCAGGGCAACGGCCCGGGCTACTACACGTTCAGCTATGGTGACGCCGATTTCTTCATGCTAGTGTCCCGTCCCACATAATAATTGACAATTGAACTCGAGCGTGTTCTAATAGGGCATGTTCGACCGCGCCGCCGCCTTGGCGCTCGATGAAAC
>Ga0315289_10004571_pt1 | contig 20585 bp, 16 predicted proteins | sample YL17G11_40_MG_FD_203452 | JGI IMG/M metagenome (GOLD analysis project Ga0315289, IMG submission 203452) | Sediment microbial communities from Yellowstone Lake, YNP, Wyoming, USA - YL17G11_40 | ecosystem: Environmental > Aquatic > Freshwater > Lake > Sediment | place: USA: Wyoming | collected... | reverse complement strand
CTCCCGCATCCCGGGCGCCAGGATGGTCAGCACCACGATCGCGCCGGATAGGCCCAGGGCGCCCAGGAGCTTGAGGTTCGTGCGCGGGTCGATCTGCCAGACGTTCCACCGCTCGGAGCGGAAACTCAAGGCCCGCCAGAGTTCGCCGATCGCCAGCGTGACGAAGGCCATGGTCATCCCGGCTTTATGCTCCTGCCAGTCGCCCTCCATCCAGATCCCCAGCAGGTACGACGCCAGCACCGAGAGGGTGGTGAATACCGAGTTGAACCCGATCACGCCCAGGTGGTAGCGGCTGACGATGCCCACGGCGGGATCGCGCGGACGGCGGCGCATCACGTCGGGCTCGGGGGCGTCGATGCCCAGCGCCAAGGCCGGCAGGCCGTCCGTGACCAGGTTCACCAGCAGGATCTGAACCGCCGCCAGGGGGCTTTTAAGGCCCATCAGGATCGGCACGAAGATCGCGAACACCTCGCCCAGGTTGCAGGCCAACAGGTAGACGACGAACTTGCGGATGTTGTCGAAGATGACGCGGCCCTGCTCGATGGCGGCCACGATGGTGGCGAAGTTGTCGTCGGTCAGGATGACGTCGGAGGCTTCCTTGGCCACGTCGGTGCCGGCGATGCCCATCGCCACGCCAATCTGGGCCTTCTTGAGGGCGGGGGCGTCGTTGACCCCGTCGCCGGTGACCGCCACCACCTGGCCCCGCGCCTGGAGCGCCTCGACGATCCGCAATTTCTGCTGGGGCCAGACGCGGGCGAAGATGCGAATCCGCTCGACCCGGTCGCGAAGCTCCTCGTCGCTGATCTGCTCAAGCTGCCGCCCGGTGACGGCCTCGTCGCCTTCCTTCATCAAGCCCAGTTGGCGGCCGATCGCCTGGGCGGTCAGCAGGTTGTCGCCGGTGACCATGATGGTGCCGATGCCGGCGCTGGAGGCCTCCCTCAAGGCTTCCTTGACCTCCTCGCGCGGGGGGTCGATCATGCCCATCAGGCCCACGAAGACCAACTCGCGCTCGTCCTGCTCAGATAGCGCCTCCCGCCCGTGCACGTCCTTCCAGGCCATCGCCAGCACCCGCAGGGCATCGTTGGACATCCGCTCCAGCGTCCGGTGAATCTCCTGGCGTTTGGCCGGGTCGAGATCCTGGGGCCCGTCCGGGCCGTCGTAGCGGCCGCAGTGCTCCAACAGCACGTCGGGGGCGCCCTTGACCAGCGCCAGGCGCCGGCCGTCCAGGCAGTTGAGCGTGGTCATCATCTTGCGGTCGCTGCTGAAGGGTATCTCGTCGAGCCGGGGGTATTGGCGGCGCCAGCGCTCGACGTCGTGGCCCTGCTTGAGGGCGTAATCCACCAGCGCCAGCTCGGTTGGGTCGCCGAAGCGATGGGCCGCGTCGTCGCCCTCCACGCGGGAGTCGTTGCAGAGCACCGCGATCTTCAGCAGAAGCTCACCGGTCGACTCGGCCCCGCCGGCGCGGCGGTTGTCAAGTTCGGCGCTGCCGTAGACCTGCTGGATGGTCATGCGGTTCTGGGTGAGCGTGCCGGTCTTGTCGGAACAAATGACGGTAGCCGATCCCAGCGTCTCCACGGCCGGCAGCTTGCGGACCAGGGCGTGGCGCCGGCTCATGTCCCGCACGCCCAAGGCCAGCACAATGGTGACCACGGCCGGCAAGCCCTCCGGCACGGCGGCCACGGCCAGACTGACCGCCACCATGAACATCCGAAAGATGTTCTGGCGGCTGGGGTCGTCGATGATGCCGGCCACGAACACACAGGCACAGATAGCCAGGGCGGTGCCTCCCAGCAGCTTGCCCAGGCCGGCCAGATTGCGCTGGAGGGGGGTCTGAACCTGCTCCTCCCGCGAAAGCAGCTCGGCGATCTGCCCCACCTGCCGCCGCGGCCCGGTGGCCACCACCAAGCCGCGCCCGCGCCCATACGAGACGTGTGTGCCCGCGTAGGCCATGTCCTTGCGGTCGGGCAGGTCGGTGTCGGGCGGCAGGGGGGCCACCTGCTTGGCCACCGGCTCCGATTCGCCCGTCAGGCTGGCCTCGTCCACCAGCAGGTTGCTCGACTCGACCAGGCGCATGTCGGCCGGGATGAAGTCGCCCTCGCGCAGGATCACCAAGTCCCCCGGCGCCAGTTCCTCGGAGTGGATCTCCTGGGTCAGGGCGGCGCGGATCACCTCCACGTACGGGACGGCCATCTTCTTGAGCGCCTCAAGTTCCCGGCTGGCCTTGTGCTCCTGCGCCACGCCCAGGGCCGCGTTGAGCAGCAGGATCGCCAGGATGACGCCGGCGTCCAGCGGTTCGCCCACCAGCAGCGACACGATCCCGGCCGCCAACAGGATCAGCACCAGAAAGTCCTTGAACTGATCGAGGAACATGGCTGGCAGCGTGCGCTTCTTGCCCTCGGGAAAGGCGTTGCGGCCGTACTGCTGGAGCCGCCGGGCGGCTTCGTCGGCGCCCAGGCCCCGGTGGAGGTCGCTCGAGAGCCGCTGGACGACTTGCGTGATCTCTAAGGCGTGCCAGTTGTCGGAGGCGTCTTTCATGGGGTAGCCCGCCCTGTTCATTAACAGCTCTGGCCGGCATCACCCGCCGTCGGGCGGAGTTGGCGCCGGCCAGCGCTTCCACGGGCGGGGCCGCGACATCTTACCGGGCCGCCCGGGCAATGACTATGTTGCGATCGTATCGCCCCGCGGGACAACGGCCTCAGGGGCTGCCCCCGGCCGGCTCGGTCGGCGGAGCAAGCGTCTCCAGCTCCAGCGGCTTGATGACCGGCCGCGGGGGCGAGGGCAAGCCAACGGACTCGTTGGACACCACCTCCACCTGCTCGACCTCGACCACGTCCAACATGGTCTGCCGGTCATACCAAGCGGCCCCATACAGGTTGACGTACTTGCCCGCGTATGCCTGCAAGTCAATGCCGGCCGACTGGGCAAAGGCGACCACGCGCTGGGTGGCAGGGTTGTAGACCAGGTAGCGCCGGAGCATTCCGCCGCCGCCGGAGTAGACCACGCTGGCCCGCAGGACGCCCTCGGCGGCTGGGACGGGCGCCCGCGGCGAGGGGGCCGTCTGGGCGGCCGCCAGCTCAGCCAGTTGCCGCTCGTACTCCTGCTGGGTCCGCTGGACGTTGGCCAGCAACGCCTTGGCCGCGCGATTGCCCTGGCGGACGTCAGCAGCGGCTCTCAGGTATGAGAGCCGGGAACTGACGAACCGAGCCAGTACCGCGTCGCCCTTCGTGTCAATCCGCTGGTACCGCGCCAGCAGGGCCGCGAAGTCCTGCTGTTCCTCCGGCTTCTGGAACTCCGCCTGGAGGGCCTTTTCCGCCGCCAGGAACGAATCACGGGGCGACAACTCCGGCTGCGTCGCGGGCGGCTTAGGCTCCACGACCACCGCGGGCTTGACGACCATCGGCGCCGTCGGCTCGTCAGGGACCGCCGGCTGCGTAGCGGGAGCGGGGACGGTCTCCTTGGGGGCGCGCTGGACGAATTGGCTGCTGACGTACAGGCAGGTGCCCGCGGGAGGGACGATCTTGTAGTAATCGTTGACCGGGCCGATGATCTCCACCTTCTGGCCCTTGGTCAGCGGGCGCTGGAGGGCCCAGAAATCGCTCATCCGCAGGTCCCCGCCCGCGCGGGTCCAGACGTTCTCGCTGGTGACCGTAGCCGTCTTGCCGTCCGCGTCCAGCTCCAGGTAGTTCTTGTGAACCACGCTGAAGCACGAGGCGGGGGGCAGGATCTTCAGCCACTCGCCTTCCTGCGCGACGACCGTGACGCGATCCGGACCGGACAGTTGCGTGCACGGGTAGGCCGAAAGATCCGGGCCGCTTCGGACGTTGACGTCCTGGCCGGCGACGATGCCGGTCCAACCGGCTTCCGGAGGGGCGGTCACGGCTTCCTGAGCGGGGCTTACAACCACAACGACCAAGAGACATGCCAGTGGGATCCACATCCGTGTGATCATGGGAATGCTCCTTGCATTGTCACCCAGCCGGCGTCGGCTGGGACACACATGCCGGGATGGTCCTTATTGCCTGGGTCGGACGTTATCATTCCCGCCAACGGCTGTCAATGCCTCTGGCGGCGATATTCCGAGGCGATTGCCTTCTCACGGGGGTACACCCGCCCGGCGATGTGCGAGGCCCGCCGCGGGATCGCGGGCGGCCCGAACCCTATGCGGGCAAATGGACGCTGAAGACGCTGCCCTGGCCGGGGGTGCTTCGGACGCTGATTTGGCCGTTCATGGCTGATACGGCCTCGCGGCAGAAGGCCAATCCCAGGCCGTTGCCCGGCTGTCCGCCCCCGTCGCCGCGGGTGGTGAAGAACGGCTGGAAGATCCGCTCCAGGTTCTCCGGCGAGATGCCGACCCCGTTATCGCCCACGTCGATGCGCACCTGGCCGTCCTCGGCGCCGGCGGCGATGCGGATCTGCCGAGGGGCGTTCTTGGCCAGGACGGCCGCGCGCGCGTTGAGGACCAGGTTGAGGATCACCTGCTGAAGCTCCGCCCGCCGGGCCGTCACCTCCAGCGCCGCTGGGATGTCCACGACCAGGTCGATGTTGTCCTTGTGGGGGTCGCGGGCCATGGCCTCCAGGGCGCCCAGCACCAGCTCGCGCAGCGCCATGCGGGCCGGCTGGCCTTCGTCTCCCCGGGCCAGGCCCAGGATCGCCTTGCAGATGCTGCTGGCCCGCAGGCCCCCCTCGGCGGCCCGGGCGATGGCCTTTCCCACCAGCTCCGGGTTCTTCTGGGCCAGTTGAGCGTAGTTGATGATGGGGGTCAGGATGTTGTTGAACTCGTGGACGACCATGGTGGTCAGGGTACCCACCGTCGCCAGGCGCTGCGCCTGGCTAAGCTGGCGGCGGAGCGACTGGACCTCCTCCTTCAGGCGCGCCAACTGCTCCGTGTGGGCCTGATCGGTGTCGCAGCCGGCCTGGGGCATAATGCGGCCTCTCTTCATGTCGCTGGCGGACGACGCTAGCGCACGTCACCCCTGGAATATCGACCAGCCCGCTTTTGCGACTTGAGACGGTTGCCCGACCGCAAGACGTATCGCGCGAGCAACACGTTGCTCGCCCTGCCGGAGGCGGGGTATCATCACCGGCCATGAACGTAAAGGCCCTAGGCATTGACACGGTCGAGTGCGACCGCCTTCAGGCGATGATTGACCGTCACGGCCGGCGGTTCCTGGACCGCGTGTTTACCGCGGCCGAGCAGCGCTACTGCCGGCAGCGCAAGCGGCGCATCGAGCACCTGGCGGGGCGGTTCGCGGCCAAGGAGGCGGTGCTGAAGGCCCTGGGAACCGGCTGGGGGCGCGGCATATGCTGGACGGACGTCGAGGTGGCGAACACGCCGGCCGGTTCGCCGAAGATCCGTCTGGGCGGGCGATGCCGGAAGATCGCCGACCAGCAGGGGTTGTCGGATATCCTGGTCTCCATCAGCCACACGCCCTATCAGGCGGTGGCGGTGGCGCTGGCCCAGGCCCGGGCCGCCGGCGGGGCCATTGGGATCGGCGACTAGCCCTCATGGGACAACCGCCCACCATCTTCCTGTCCGCGGCCGAGGCCAGCGGCGATTTGCACGCGGCCAAACTGTTGGCGGCGCTGCGCCGGCGCCTGCCGGAGGCGCGATTCGTGGGCGCCGCCGGGCCGAAGATGCAGCAGCAGGGCTGCCAGCCGCTGATCGATCTGACGAGCCGCGCCAGCATGATGCTGGGGCCGGTGCTTCGGCCGCTGTATTACCTGCGGGCGCTGCGGCGGCTCCGCAAGGCGATTCGCGAGCTTCGGCCTGACGTGGTGGTGCCCGTGGATTCGCCGGCCCTGAACTGGCACGTGGCGGCGGCGGCGCGGCAGGCGGGCGTGCCGGTGATGTACTACATCGCCCCGCAGGTCTGGTGCTGGGCGCCCTGGCGGGTCAGGAAGTTGGCGCGCCTGAGCAACCGCGTCGCGTGCATCCTGCCCTTCGAGCAGCGATACCTGCGCGACCGGGGGGTGAAGGCGACCTATGTGGGCCACCCGCTGTTTGAGGATATCGCTCCGCGGCCGGAACCCTTGCCGGACCTGGCTGGGGCCTGGCTGGAAGGCGCCTGGCGCGTGGCGCTGCTGCCGGGCAGCCGCCGGGCGGAACTAGCGGCCCACGTGCCGGCGCTGGACGAGGTGGCGGCGAGGATCCAGCGCCGTTGGCGCGGCGCCACGTGCACCTTCACCGCCGCCACCGTTGCCGACGCCCAGGTTATCCGCGACCTGCTTCGCCACAGCCGCGCCGAGGTGGCCATCGACCAGACCCGTCAGGTGCTGGCCCGGTCGCATTTCGCCGTGGCCAAGAGCGGGACGGTGACGCTGGAGGCGGCGTACTTCGGCGTGCCGATGGTGATCTTCTACCGCGCGCCCCGGGTCTTTAGCCTGCTGCGGAAACTGGCCAGGCCGTGGGCCCTGCGAACCACGCACCTGTCTTTAGTGAACATCCTGGCCGGGCGGACCCTCGTGCCGGAGCTGATGCCCTGGCACGGGAGCGCCCGGAAACTGTGGGACGCGGTCCTGGAGCAGATGGAGGACCTGGGCAGCCTGTTTGAGACCCGCCAGGCCCTGCTGGAGCTGACCGACTCGCTGCGCCAGGGCGGGAATCATGCCTCCGACCGCGCCGCCGAGCTGGTGGCGGGGATGATAGGCGATGGGCCAGAGGCTAAAGACTGTAGGCTGTAGGAAGGATGCTCCGCCGCGGTGCGGCGGGCTGGACGCGGGCTACAGTCGGATCGGGCGGCCGCCTTTCACGAAAACAGGGACGCCTTCCCGAACATATTCTGCTGACCCTCGTGACAGCGGGTGTTACAATTCCTTCAAGGCCCACACGGGTGCAGGGCGGTTGAAAGAAAGGCTGGGTAAGGTCCAAACCAGGCCAGGCGGCGCGCCTGGCGCATGAAAAGGGGTTTACCATGAACCGCGGCAATGGATTCGCGCTGGTTGATCTGCTGGTCGTCCTGATGGTCCTGGCGATGCTGGCTGTGATCGCCATTCCTTCGCTGAACGTGTCCGGCGAGCTGCTCAAGCAGATGGGCTGCCGGTCGAACATGCATTCCCTCAGCAAGAGCATGCACCTGTACTGCCAGGCCAACAACGATTACTGGCCCCCGTATCGGATGGTGCTCACGAACGGCGCGCCGTACGTGATCGACACGTTCACATGCGTGGAGCGGACGATGTGGGCCTCCAAGGTTGGTGACCTGGACCCGACGACTCTCAAGCAGAGGTTCCGCGGCGTGGGGATCATGTATGACTCGGGGTTTGTCGAGGATCCTCGTAACTTCTACTGCCCCGCGCAAACCTTCCCGTGGTTCATGTATGAGTCATACGTGGTCAATGAGCACACAGGCGAATCGGTCCCTTGGGGCACGTGGGACAACTGGTCATCGCTGATCCGCATGGGCTTTCTGTTCCAGGCGTGGGGAAAGCTCTACACGGATGAAGGCAACGGATGGGACATCGCCTTTCGGACCCTCTCGAGCATGGAGAGCGACAAGGCCATGGCGATTGACCATGCGGCGTTTCCGTGGGCCAGCGCCGTCCACCTGACCCAAGGCGGCAAGAGTGCCACATTCAACGCCCTGCACCCCGACGGCCACGTGGACATGTATTCCAGCACGACGATTATTGACGTGCTCATGGTGAACTGGCCTGGCGTGCTGAAGACCTGGAGTAGTCCCGGGCCGGACAACGACTGGCACGACATCTACGTTAGGTTACAAGCCGGCATCTGAGCAGGCCGGTGAGGCGAGCTTTTCGGGCTGGCGGAGGTTTACGCGATCGTATGCTTCTGCAAGAGGCAGCATTACGTTTTCGCGCCAACGCGGGCGGAGGTTGATTGAACAGAAGAGTCCGGGCAGGGTCAAGACCAAGCCAGGCGTTGAACTTCGCGTGTTGAAGGGGTTTACCATGAACCACGGCAAGGGATTCGCACTGGTTGATCTGCTGGTCGTCCTGATGGTCCTGGCGATGCTGACCGTGATCGTAATTCCCTCGCTGAACGTTTCCAGGGATCTGCTCAAGCAGATGGGGTGCCGGTCGAACATGCATTCCCTCAGCAAGAGCATGCACCTGTACTGCCAGGCCAACAACGACTACTGGCCCCCGTACCGGATGGCCACGAAGAACGGCCAACCGTACGTCAACGGATGGTACAACGACGTGGAGTTCACGTTCTGGGCGTCGAAGGCAGGCGACCTGGACCCGACGACCCTCAAGCAGAGGTTCCGCGGTGTGGGGATCATGTACGACTCGGGGTTTGTCGAGGATCCCCGTAACTTCTACTGCCCCGCCCAGACCTACCCGTGGTTCATGTATGAGTCATACGTGGTCAATGAGCACACAGGCGAATCGGTCCCTTGGGGCACGTGGGACAACTGGTCAAACATGGTCCGCACGGGCTTTCTGTTCCAGGCGTGGGGCAAGTTCTACGCAGATGAAGGCATCGCCGGCCGATGGGACATCGCCTTCCGGACCCTCTCGAGCATGGAGAACGACAAGGCCATGGCGCTAGACCATGCCCTGATGCCTTGGGCCAGCGCCGTCCACCTGTTCCAGGGCGGCCAGAGGGTCACGTTCAACGCCCTTCACCCCGATGGCCACGTGGACATGTACTCCTGCACAAAGATTATTGACGTGCTCACGGAGTTCTGGATCAAGTCCAACGGCGAGGCCTTTATCTGGATCGACTACCCCGGCGACAATAACGATTGGGCGGAAGTTTACACGCAGTTACAAGCCGGCATCTGAGCAGGCGGGCGCGGCGGGCGAGGGCGCAGCCTTGAGGTCACAGATTGCGGCCTCAAACTCGTCGAACGCCCCGATTATGAAATCGGCGATCCCGGCGGCACGGGTTGATCCAGCGTGAGCACCACCACGCGCCGCTGGGCGGCCTGTTCGTCGCTGGCGGCCAGGAGCATGCCCTGCGACTCCAGCCCGCGCATCTTCCGGGGGGCCAGGTTGGCCACCACCACGATGTCCTTGCCGACCAACTGCTGCGGCGGGTACCACTCGCGGAGGCCGGCGATGATCTGTTGCTGCCGGCCGCGGCCCAAGTCGATCTTCAGGCATATCAGCTTGTCGGCGTTCGGGTGCGAGGTGGCCTCCAGGACGCGCGCGGTTCGCAGGTCGAGCTTGGCGAAATCGTCATAGGTGATAATGGGCTTGGACGGCGGGGCCGACGCGTCCGGGCCGGTGGGGGCTTGGGACATCGCATTTCCTTTCTTGAAGGCGATATTGCCGCTGAAAATGCGGCGGGCAGAGTGTATGCTGCCAGTCCCGCGCGGACAAGGCCGTCGCGCGCGGGGCGGCCAGGAAGGAGCCGGTCATGCAAGTCTACCCGTACACGTTCGAGCCGATCTACAAGGACAGGATCTGGGGCGGACAAAACCTGCGACGGCTGTTCGGGCGCGCGCTGCCGCCGGGCAGGCAGATCGGGGAGAGCTGGGAACTGGCCGACCTGGAGCAGGGCGTCAGCCTGGTTGCCAACGGGCCGGAGCGGGGCACCACGTTGACCCGCCTGACCCAGCAGTTGGGCGTGCGCCTCCTGGGCAAGGCGGCCACCGACCGCGAAGGCCGCTTCCCGCTGCTGCTGAAGTTCCTGGATGCCAATGACATCCTTTCGCTCCAGGTGCACCCCGACCGCCAAGTGGCGATGGAGATCGGGCCTGAGGCGGCGGCCAAGACCGAGTGCTGGTACGTCCTGGAGAGCCGCGGAGGGTTCGTCTACAAGGGCGTGAAGCCCGGCGTGACCGCCGAGCACTTTCGCCAGGCGATCCGGGAGGACCGTGTGGCGGACCTGGTCCGCCGGGTTGAAGTGAAGGCCGGCGATTTTCACTACCTGCCGGCCGGGACGGTGCACTCCCTGGGCGCGGGGGTGGTCGTGGCGGAGATCCAGACGCCCTCGGACACCACCTACCGTGTGAGCGATTGGGGCAGGGGCCGCGAGCTGCACGTGGATCAGTCGATGCGGAGCATCCGTTTTGAGCCGGCCGGCGACGCACCGCCCGGCGCGGCCGGTAATCGGCTGGCGGCGACGGAATTCTTCGACGTGGCGCTGCGGCAACTGTCGGCGGGCGAGTCGGCGGGCGCGCCGCTAGGCGTCTGCACGGCCCTGATGATCCTCAAGGGTGCGGCCGCCGTGGTGCATGATGCCCCGGTCGAGCAGGTGGTTCGGCTGCGGGCGGGGCGAACCGTCCTGCTGCCGGCGGCCCTGGCGGGACCGACGGTGCGCACGAAGGCCGGCTGCCGATACCTCCAGATCACCCTTCCCGGCGCCGGCGCCGGCGAGAGCTGACGAGCATGATTGGCATTCGCATCCAGAAAGTGCTGGCCGACGCCGGCATCAGTTCGCGCCGCCAGGCCGAGGAGATGATCCTCCAAGGCCGCGTCGAGGTGAACGGGCATCTGGTCACGGCGCTGCCCTGCTTTGTGGATCCCCAGGCCGATCGGATCTGCGTGGACGGGCAGCCTATCCGCATGCCCAGCGGACCCAAGCAGGCCTACCTGCTGAACAAGCCCAAGGGCGTGCTGGCCGGGCTGGCCGGCCAGAAAGGCCCCGGGCCGCACGTGCTGGACCTGGCGCCGCCGATCCGCCCGCCGGTGTACGTGGTGGGCGCACTGGATGCCGACAGCACCGGCCTGGTGGTGCTCACCAACGACGGAGAACTGGCCGACCGGCTCAACCACCCGCGGTATCGGCAGGAGCGGACCTACGTGGCCGAAGTTGACGCTCGGGTGGATGAGGCTACAATCGAGGCCCTGCGATCGCCGATGTGGCTGGACGATCGACGGGTCGAGGGCGCGCGGCTGGTGAAGGTGCTTCGCCGCGGCGGCGACGGCACGCTGCTGGAGATTCACATCGTCGAGGCGATGAGCCGGCAAGTACAGCGGATGCTCGCCAAGGTCCGCCACAAGGTCCGCCGGCTGCGGCGCGTGGGCTTGGGTCCGCTGCGGGAAAAAGGCCTGAAAATCGGGCACTTTCGGCCGCTTAGCCCGACGGAGATCGCCCGCATCAAGCAGGCCGCGCAAGGCGGCGGGCAAGGCGGCGGCCAGGCGGCGGACGGGGCGCCGGGCAAGCGGCTGGGCCGCGCCCGGAGCAGCCGGCGGCGACGGCCCGGTTGACGCCTATCCACTTTTCCGCGGAACATGGAGATATGCGGATGGCGCAGCGGCATCACTTCCTGGCGCTGGACCTGGGGGCCGAGAGCGGGCGCGGCGAGCTGGTGACGCTGGAAGGCGGCAAGGTGACGATGGAGGAGGTCCACCGCTGGCCCAACCGCCCGGTCCGTATGGCCGGCACGCTGTACTGGGACTTTCCCTTCCTGTTTGCCGAAGTGGTGGCGGCCATCCGCGCGGCCGTGACACGCGGGCTGCCGCTCTCGGGCGTGTCAGTGGACACCTGGGGGGTGGACTTTGGCCTGCTGGGGCGCGACGGCAAGCTCCTGGGCAACCCCGTGCACTACCGCGACGGGCGGACCGAGAAGATCCACGACTACTCCGGCCGCTTCATGTCCAACGACGATATCTTCGCCGCCACCGGCTACGAACCCTGGACCATCAGCTCGCTGTTCCAGCTCCTGGCCATGCGGCGCGACCGCTCGCCCCTGCTGGAGGCGGCCGACAGCTTCCTGAACATGCCGGACCTGCTTAACTACTTTCTGACCGGCCGCAAGTGCAATGAGCGGTCGATCGTGAATACCTCCAATTTCCTGGGCACCGACGGCCGCTGGGCCACGGGCGTGATGGAGGCGTTCTCGCTGCCCCGCGGGCTGTTCGGGGAGCTGGTCGAGCCGGGCACGGTGCTGGGGGAGGCGCTTCCGGCGGTGCGGGAGGCCGCCGCCTTGGGACAGGTTCCCGTAATCGCCACCTGCGGGCACGACACGTCGGCGGCGGTGGCGGCGGTGCCGGGCGAGGGCGACGACTGGGCGTTTCTGTCCTGTGGGACCTGGAGCATTCTCGGCTCGCTGATTGACCGGCCGATCACCGACCTGCAATGCCTGCGGCAGGGCTTCACCAACGAATACACGGTAGGGGGGTGGTACCTGGCGCGGAACATCCTGGGGCTGTGGCTGGCACAGGAGCTGCGCCGCAAGTGGCGCCACGACAACGATGCGTGGGATTACGCGCGGATGACGGCCGAGGCGGCCCAGGCGAAGTCAGGCCCGCTGGTGAACGTTGCCGACGCCTCATTGCTGGCCCCGCCGGACATGGAGGAGGCCCTGCTACGGCTGATTGACGCCGGCGGGCAGAAGCGGCCCTCCAGCCGGGGCCAACTGGTTCGCGGCGTGCTGGAGAGCCTGGCGCTGGAGTACGACGCGAGGCTGCGGGCGGTGGGGGGGCTGACGGGCAGAAAGCCCAAGGCGCTGTACATGGTCGGCGGGGGGACGGCCAACAAGCTGCTCTGCCAGCTTACAGCCGATGCCTGCGGCCTGCCCGTGCATGCCGGGGCCGACCAGTGCACCGCGCTGGGCAACGCCCTGTGCCAGGCGCTGGCGCTGGGAATCCTCCGCGACCGCCAGGAGATCCGCCAAGTGATGGCTAACTCGTTTGAGCTGACGGTCTACCAGCCCACGGAGCCGCCGTTGTGGGAGAAGAAGCGCCGCCAGTACGCGCAGCTTGCCCGGCGGTAGGGTGGGCAAGCTTGCTCGCGCCGCAACGAAATACTCGGACCAATGTCAGGGCAAACACGAAATCCGGGCTGGAGAGAGCAATGAGCTTGGCGATCGAAAGCATCGGGCCGGGCCGGCTGGGTGAGTACGCACGGATCCCGATGGTATCGGAGGTCTCGTCAATACTCTCCCTCCAGGAGCGTGACGGAGGGCTGGGGGGCTTCCATCTTCACGAGGAGGCGGTGAGGCCGCCGTACCGGAAAGACCATGACGCCTTTCAAGACGGCGGTCCCCTGTGCTGGCCGAGCCGTTTCGATCTCTCCAACTGGGGCATCTGGATTGCGCGCGTAGGCTTGGACCCGGTTGGAGGGACCGCGGTGGCATGGAAGACGGCCGGGGTCGAGATGCTCGAAGGCCGCGATGACCTCGCTGTTCTGTGGGACATACGCGTGCATCCGCAGCGCAAGCGTGAAGGAATCGGAACTGCTGTTTTCCGTTATGCAGCGGCGTGGGCCGGATCGAAAGGATGTTCGCTGCTCAAGATCGAGACCCAGAACACCAATGTCGCCGCGTGCCGGTTCTACGCCGCGGTGGGCTGCTTCCTGGGTCAGATCGATCGAATGGCCTACCGGCAATGCCCCCAGGCAGCTCACGAGGTTATGCTGATATGGTATTTGGACCTGACTAAGCAGCAGCCATAGGGCGGGCAGGCTTGCCCGCGCCACGGGAGCCTTGACGCAGAACGTGGTTGCCCCTTACCGGCAGCCCGCCGCACCCAGCCGAGGCCGGCTGGGCCACATGACCAAAGGAGAGATGACATGGGTGAGCCGCGAAAGCTGTCCGCGCCGCGAGGCCGGGCCGGGCCGTTTGTGTTTGGAGTCTGTGCCACCAGCGATCCGCGGATTGACAAGGAATCCCGCCAGCGGTGCGTGAACATCGTGGAGATGGTGGCCGCCGCCGTGGCCGGCGCGGTGAAGATGCCCGACGGCCGGCCGGCCGAGGTGGTCTGGACGCCCGTGCTGATCGACGGGGAGAAACAGGCCGACACGGTGGCCCGGCAATTCCGCGCCGCCAACGTGGACGCCCTGATCCTGGCCCCCGACACGTGGGCGTTCCCGCAACTGACGCTGATCAGCCTGCTGTCGCGGCTTGACGAGCGCCTGCCGGTCAACATCACCTGCGGCAACAGCGGCCCCAGGCCCGGCGTGGTGTTCGCGCACGCCGTCAACGGCGCGCTGGCCCAGACGGGGCGGCTGGTGGCCCTCAACGTGGGCAATTGGCCCGACACGGGCCAGCAGCCCAGGATGTCCAAGCCCACGGCCGAGGCGCTGATCGACTGGTGCTATGCCGCCATGACCGCCGCGGGGCTGCGCGGGCGGCGGGTGGTGGTGTTCGGGCACGATTCGATGGGCATGGAGACGGCGCTGGCCCACGTGCTGCCGACGCGGCGCACGTTTGGCCTGGAGATCACGCGGCTGGACATGAAGCTGCTGGCGGACATGCTGGCCAAGCGGGCCTACGACGCCAGGGAGCTGGCGGAGCTTCGCGGCTGGCTGGACAAGCACCTGGGCAAGCGGATTGAACTAGGCGGACAAGAGGACTCCCAGCGGTTCGACCAGGGGCTGGCGCTGTACCTGGTCGTCCGCGACCTGCTGGCTGGGCTGAACGCGGTGGGCGGGGGGTTCATGAGCCAGTTGGAGTGGGGCAGCGACCCGCGCGGCATCCCGCTGCCGGTGGCGGACGCGATGGAGTCGCTGCTCAACAGCACGTTCGACCATCGCGGGCCTAAGCCGCCGATGCCGTTTGCGACCGAGGCGGACGCGCAGGGCCTGCTGACCATGCTGTTCATGACCTGGCTGTCGGGCGGCCATCCGCCGCTGTTCATGGACTTCCGCAAGGTGTGGGAGCCGGCCGAGATCGCCGCGCTCGCTAAACGCCTCAAGGTCGAGTTCACGGGGCAGGAGCTATGGGCCAAGCGCGGCTTCGTGGATGGGGACAACTCCGGCTCGGCCAGCCTCGACTGGGCGGGCCAGCCCGGCGACAAACCCGAGAAGATCCTCCGCGGCGTCTCCATGCCCCAGGCCGATCGCCACTACTTCCCCGGCGGGGGAAACAGCGTAGCCTTCGTCACCCCCGGAGGCATCGAGGGCATCGCCGGGCGGATGGCCTATAGCCAGGTCGGCGGGATGTTCAGCCTGATCTGGGACCAGGCCGTCACCCTCGACCTGCCCGAAAAGCTTGCCCAGGCGGTGGCCCACACCTCCACGCCGACCTGGCCGCACACCTGGGTGGCGCCGGTCTACGCGAGCATGGCCGAGTACAAGCAGTACGCCCCGGCCAATCACTTCCACATGACGTGGAACTTGCGCCCGGCGCGGCTGGAGCATTGGATGGACCTGACCAACGTGCTGTCGGTGACGCCGTGGCAGGCCCGCCCGGCGTTCATCGAGCATCTGGACCGCCCCGCGCCGCTGCTGCACCTGCTCAATGGCGGCGAAACGGCGGCGAAGATGAAGCTGGCGGGGGGGTAGTAGGTGCAGGTGTAGGTGTAGTGTGTGCAGGCATTTCTTTGCGTGCACATCGGATTTCGGTAACATGTTCCGTGTGCACGCGGACGGCCGCGTGCACACCCTACGGATTGAATCATTCTAAGACGATACGCAAGGCGCATGTGGGAGATGACAAAATGCCGTTCCAGTTGCAGTTTGAGCAAAGACTGCCAATGGGTTTTCCCGTAGAATGGGACAAGGAATCTGGCAAGATTCGCATATGCGTCTCCGAGTTTGTGTCTTCGGAGGATGGAGATCTTCTTGTATCGCGTCTGGAGGGCCTCTCGGATATGCTATTTGGGGCAATCAAGCCAGCCATCATTATCGACCTGGCTGGGGTGAACGACTTTCTCGCAATTGTCCGTCCCGACGGAACCGGTACCCTCTTCATGAACGAAATTGAGTGCTTCTGTTGGATGCAGTCGAAGCGAGACTGTAAGAAAGGGGAACCTGTTTCCTACGATGACATTGCGGACGTTCACCGTATGCGTCTACGTCACGCGAAGGCAGACATAGATGTGCCGAGGGATGCCGGTGTTGCATTCTTCTTTCCAGTTAAGTGGCGAAGGGGCCTGTATTACGATTTCTCACCTCTTCATCCGGGAAAGGGGCAACCGCGCGACCGCGATCTGGAGGTGATTTTCGGACAGTATTATGCCTATCTGGCCTTCCAGGAAAGGCTGAGGGTAACACGCCAGGAGATGGACCAACTGATAGAGGAACGGTGGTTCCCCTTCATTGCTCTGCGCCAGGGGACTGTTCAGAGCATGATGAACCACCTGCGTAGCGGGCGGCCAGTAGATGAACTGCTGGATGGGATACACGACGAAGTCGCGAAAACTCTTTCCGCTGAGTTAGAAAAGTGGGAGCGAAACCCGGTCTTTGACGGGCACATGCCGATTCTCCGCACCGGGGCGGAACGGTATCACGCAGGCGACTACATTAGTTGTGTATCTGTCGTGTTCCCACGGATTGAAGGCGTTCTGCTGGCCTACCATCTGCTTGAGAAGCTAAGCGGCTCCCTGGGCCGCAGTGCACTGGTGGAGGCCGCTCTTGTGACTAATCCGAACGTCCAGCACGAGAACTGCCTCTTGCTGCCGCAGAAGTTTCACACATATCTGAAGACGGTGTTCTTCGCCCGGTTCGATCCAAAGAACCCACAAGAGCTGACGCGCCACACAGTAACTCATGGTGTCACTCCTGTTGCGGATTTCAATAAGAAGGGGGCCACCCTGGGCTTCCTTGTGCTGTCACAACTCGCCTACTATCTCGTCCCCAGGGGATCCGCCACCCCAACCACCCTCTAGTAGTCCGTAGTCCGTAGTCCGTAGTCGGGCATACTTGCCCGACATTCATCAAGCAGAAGTGCCCGGTAACGCGTAGGGCGTGCAGGTTCCGGTCTGAAGGACCGGGTTCTGCACGCGCAACAGGTGCGCCCGACGATTCCGCGTGCCGCCTGCCGTCTTTCTACCTGGCTGAAGCCATTGCGCGAGCAACCAGTTGCTCGCCCTACAACTGCTACCGCGTGGGCGGCGGTAGGGGGTTTATTGCCCGCGGGAGAGCCAAGCTGTCCCCCCAGCGAGCGGCGCAAAACAGAACCCGCCGGGTGAGCGGTCCGGCGGGTTCCTTACGTACCGGAGGTGAACGCTCAGACTCTACTGCGACGAATAAAACCGATGCCGGCGCCCAGGCACAGCAAGGCTAGGGTAGCCGGTTCGGGGATTTGGTCTACCATGGCGATGTAAATCCGGTTCTCGGGGAAGAAGACCGGCCCGGCCGGGCCGTCGAAGTACAGGCGGCCCAGGTCGTCGACGCGGAAGATCAGCGGCTGCGGCTGAACCTGGCCGCTGGCGGCGCTGCCGGGGTCCGAGAAACCGAAATCGTAGAAGACGATCTCGGTGATGTTGCGCTCCAGCAGCATCGCCGGGTCGATGTCAATGCGGATGACCTGCTGGTCGGCCCAGTTGCCCTGTTGCGGGTCGTACTGGCTATAGCCACCCAGGCCGGAGACGGCCCCGCCGTCGGTGGAGGCGTCGGGATACAGGTGGCGGGCCAGGACGGCGTCCTCGTACAGGTAGTTGCTGCCGTCATGGGCCTTAGGCCCGCCGGCCAGAATCGCGGCGGGGGTCCGGCCGCTGAGGGCCGTGGCAATCAGGTTGTACGGATCGGACTCCTTGACCTCCATCGAGCCGACCAGGGTAGCCAGTTGGGCCTCCGTTAAGTGATTGGCCTCCAGGCGAAGGCGGTTGAGCGACCAGGAGTAGGTCTGGGTGGACTCGTCGAACTCCGCCGGGTGCAGCCCGCCATCGGCCCCGACGGTGTCGCGGGCGGTGGTCAGGTCCACGTCATTGCTGAGGCCCACGTGGGGATTGGAGCGGCTGACGCCCCAGTCGACGATGTCGGTCGCCAACTCCCCGCGGTGGATAAAGATGTCCAGGTTCAGCGCCTTGGGCGCGCCCTGGGGCTGCTGATAGTTGTAGTCGTTGGCCACCCAGCCCAGCGCCCAGCCGTTGCGCTCGAGGTTGCGCTGGCGGACGATCTGCTGGGTCAGCGGGGTGTTGCCGTAATTGGTGGTGGCCCAGTCGTTGTTGTCGAACTGGCTGTAGGTCATGTAGAAGTGCAGGGCATTCTGCTGCCGCGGCAGCCAGTAGTTGTAGTCAGGGTTGTTGCGGTTGGAATCGTCGGGGTCCAGGGTATACGTCGCCCAGTTCATGGGGGCGGAGGCGTAGTCATACCCAGGGCCCCAGTTCTGATGGTCCCTGTACGTGGCCTGCGAATGGCTCGACACGGGCGTCCACCAGTTCGAGAAGGTCTCGACGTAGGTGTCGCCGGGATCCAGGATTCCGTCCGTCTGGCTGTCGTTGAAGATGTGCCACTGCCTAACATAACCCGGACGAGGCTGGCGGTAGGTCGGCTCCGGAACCGGAGTCGGCTCGTAAGGCCCTACCGCGTAGACAAGGCCCGCGGCCGCGGACAGCGATATTCCCGCAAGAATCACACAAATAGCACGGGAGCACTCCATGACTTGCTTCCTCCTCCTCAACTGCGAGCGGGCAGTTGAAATGAGCCTGTCGAGCGCTAACTAATGGGTGTATTCTAACGCCAAAATCGCAAAACTGTCAAGGTGGAAAACCGGCTTTCGATGAGGCGAAATCCGCCATTGCCATCCGTCCATAGACCCCCAACGCCTGCATACGACGCCCAGGAAGTGCCCATTCGCGGCACATCAGCCCGGTAGGAGGACCAATCCACCACGTGCCTGATGGATTCCTGACGCGGCCTCCCAGCCTCAAGGCTCAGATTCACGCCCACGCCCTCCGTAAGGCCCTAAGGACCGCACCCGCCCGCACAGCCAGCCAAAAAGACCCACGCTGGCCGCATACGTCGCCGAATCGCGGCCACAGATCGGCCTGCGTCCCGCATCGCCTGTAAAGCCCTGGAGCGGGCTGGGCAGCCCAAATGGAATCGCTTGACCCCTCCGCGGCGCGCGACGGTGCAGGGCGGTAACGGCCACAAGTCCATAGGCCGCGTGGGACAAACAGCCATCGGATGGCCTTAATGGCCTGTTCCGTACCGTCCGATAATATATGTTATGTGGTGTTTCATGACAGGTTGCGATATTGGTAACTCCGTTTGCGAAAAGGCTTTATGGATTTCCAGGCCCTGCGGAGGGATAAACGCCCCTCTGATCGTCCACCACCTTGAGTCCGAGCTGGCCGATGAGTCGCAGATCGTCGGCCGGGTCGCGGCCGGCTGTGGTCAGGTAATTGCCGGTCATGCAGCTCGTAGCCCCGGCCTGGAATATCCAGGGGTGCAGCTCGCCCAGCACCGCTAGACGCCCCCCACAGACGCGCAGGTCCGCTCGCGGCATCAGCAAGCGCAGCACGGCGATGATGGTCAGGGACTCCAGCGGCGGCAGCTTGGGCTGGCCCGCTAATGGCGTGCCCGCGATGGGCGTCAGGAAGTTCAGCGGCACCGAGTCGGGCCTGACGCGGTCGCGAAGCGTCAGCGCCATATCAACGCGGTCCTCCCAGCTCTCGCCGAGGCCGAACAGCCCGCCGCTACAAATGCTCAGGCCGGCCTGGCGGGCATTGTCCAACGTGCCCAGCCGGTCGGCGTATCCGTGCGTCGTCACCATTTGCCCGAAGAACCGCTCCGAGGTTTCCAGGTTGTGGTGGTACCGCTGGACGCCGGCCTGGGCCAACTGCCTGGCTTGGTCGGCTTGGAGCTCGCCCAGAGAGGCGCAGATGGTCAGCCCGGGCTGCTGCGTCCTAAGCTGTGCAACGGCCTCCAGCAGGCGTTCGATGTCTGTTCGGGATGGCCGGCGGCCGGAGTTGACGATCCCCAGCCGGCCGACGCGGGACTGGATCGCCAGGTTGCCAGCGGCCAGGACGTCCTGGCTGGACGCATACCGGGGACTTGCATCGCCACTGGCATTCCCGCCCGGATCCCCCAAGGCCGACCACCGCACCGACTGTGCACACCACTTGCAGTCCTCCCCGCACGCGCCCAGTTTGCCCGCCACGATGGCGCAGAGGCTCACGCGGTCGGCAAAGCAGGCCTCCCGCACCCGCCCGGCCCAGGCGAGCAGTTCATAGGGGCGTTCACGGCCGGCCTCGACGAGCTGGAGGGCCTGATCGCGGCGGAGCAGCTTCCCCGCCAGCACGTGCTTGGCTAATGAGGCAATCGTACGGGCCAGCTCCACCGGAGGTGGCTGCTTCATCGGCAGCTCCCCTACCCGCCGCGGCCCAGCCGGCGCCGCCTCAGTCCAGGTGCGTCCGCCGGGTGCTCTTGAACGCCACTGCCAATGCCGTCGCGGCGATGGCGGCGGCGTATCCGAGGACTTTCCAGGGTATGTTGTCGGGCAGGCCCGGGGGGCTGGCGCCGTCCGACATCGCCGCCCACGCGGGCAGGGTCCACACGCTCACCGCCCCCACCACCGCGATCAGTTTTGGGCCAATCATGGGCATGATTATATGGGCGGCCAAGGCCGTTTGGCAATTGCGTTGCCTAGAGGAACGCGGCGATGTCCCTCGCCTTTTGTAGGAACTGGCGGGTCGGCAGGCACAGCGTCTGCCATTTTGCGCTGCGTGGCTGGGCGGCGGCGACGTAGTCGCCCAGCAGGATGCCCATGAACGCGTAGTGCCTGTCGCGGAAGATGTGTATGTCCTGAAACGGCGCCCGCCGGAGCGGCCCCTGGAGCCAGTACGCGAACACCAGCACGGCCGCGAAGCCGTCTCCGAACACCTGCTCCCACTGCCGCAGCGACTCAATGTCCTCGCGCGTCACCCAGTTCTCGTAGGCCCGGCCGCCCTTGACCGCCCCCGCCGGGCCGACGGTGAACTTGCGGCCCTTGACGTCCGCGACCAGGTTCGGGCCGCAACTGCTGTAGACCAAGAAGTCGAAGCTCTTGATCTTGGCCTCGGCG
>Ga0315289_10004570_pt1 | contig 20590 bp, 22 predicted proteins | sample YL17G11_40_MG_FD_203452 | JGI IMG/M metagenome (GOLD analysis project Ga0315289, IMG submission 203452) | Sediment microbial communities from Yellowstone Lake, YNP, Wyoming, USA - YL17G11_40 | ecosystem: Environmental > Aquatic > Freshwater > Lake > Sediment | place: USA: Wyoming | collected... | reverse complement strand
CCGGTAATGATAGGTTTTGGCCTATAGGAGAAAATCTGGAATTGCCCGCTCTTTCTCCCCAAGCAACGCATAATATCGAGCTTAAGGCAAAACTCCCCTTTACCAGTAACAGGTTTCTGGTCAGGGTCAATGAGGATAAACGCAGCTATGAATGGAATTACGATAATGATGAAAAATACAGCGAGCCGATTAACCTGAATTCCGACCCGGATTTAACCGTGGCATTTAACGATTTGCCGGAGCGCATTTATGTGGGTAAAACCGTAGCTATCAGCGTGCGCATCAAAAATATTGGCTACAGCGAAGACTTAAACCCACTCGCTGAACTGTTTGAAAATAATGCCAAGGTGGATGAGCAAAGGTTGGGCCTGAATCACTATTTAAAACCCAACGAGGAAGCCAATTTAATTTTTAAATGGACGCCCCAAGATAAAGGAACACGCATTTTAAGGTGCGAGGTGCAAAGGGGCATCGCAGGTAAAAACGATTTTAATGAGAAAAATAATCATGCAGAAGCCCGGGCCGAGGTGTTACTTACGGATTATGCCTGGGAGATTCCTGCTTATAGCCTGATGCTTAGTACCGATTCGCCTAAAATCGGCGAGCAGGTTAAATTTTATTTTAGTGTCACTAATAAAGGTGCTAAGGAAGATGCCACGGCTAAGGTTTTTCTGGACGCAGAGCTTCTTAAGACCATTAGGCTTAGTGTGGCGCCTGAAGAAAGCCTGGGCGTGGGTTTAGGTAGTAGCGAACCTATCCTCTGGACTGTGCGCGGCGGCACCCACACCTTTAAGGTGGTGCTGGAGGCAGGCGGCCAGGAATTAGTAACTGCCGAAAAGTCAATTTCCGTCGGTACTTTGATGCCGGGTGTAGCAGGGATAGATTTAGTTCTGGATGCAGCCTCTTTCGGCGGCTTTGGTCCTAATATTACGGCAAAGGTTTACAACCGGGGCAGCCAAACCGCAAAGCAGGTGAATCTAGATGCGGTGGAATATCATTCGTATACAGAAAAGCCGGTTGCCGGTTTCTCCAAAAATCTGGGGGACATTCGCTCGCATGAACTAAAAACAATTAAATTGGATAAAGAGCTCTGCAATAACTGCAAAATGCAATTAATCGTGGACAAAGACAACAAAATCCCGGAAGTGGATGAGCAAAATAATATTAAGGATTTTCACTTTGGTACTTACCATGCCTATGAGCCGACACGTAACATCCGCTCTGAGGCGCCGGATTTAATTGTGGCTGATGTGGTCAATTTAGACCGTCCTTTAGAAGTGGATGAAACCCGGTCCATTACTATTGTCATCGGCAATCCTAATCTGGTGGAGGCCAAAAATGTCAAGGTGGAATATGAGTTCTGGAACCTGGCTTTAAATGACGTTACTCCAAGCCACGGTTATCTAAAAGGCACAAAAGTAATTCCTTCAGTCGGTCAGGAAGGCGGAGCTTCCTTTGTTGTGGATTATAAAGGGGTCTGGCCTGCAGACTATAAATTGACCATCTTAGTTGACCCCCAGGGTGCAATTGCCGAGACCGACGAATATAATAATAAGTTAGAGAAATATTTTAATGTAGCCGGAGAAATCACCTCCCAGATGTATTTTAGCGGCAAAGACGCGGACCTTTCAATTGACAAGGATGTTAAGGTAAGCAACAAAGAGCCGACTACGGATTTACCGGTGACCTTTGAGGTTACGGTGCATAATAATTGCGGGATTACGGTCTGGGGCGCGGACCTGGATATGCTGATTGACGACAAGCTAGAAGCTGGCCAGGCCTTAGGTGATTTTTACGCCAACGACGCAAGGACCATTACCTTCAGGAATACATTTTTAAAGAGCGGCGACTATACGGTTAAGTTTATGGTGGATGCCAAAAAAGCCATCCCTGAAAAAGATGAAAATAATAATGTGGCCACAGTCAAAATGAAGGTCAAGCCCGGGATTCTGGGCACCGGCTACAAGGATGTGGCGGTTACCAGTTTTTCTTTGAGTAAGACCTCTTGTCTGCAAGGAGAGCCGGTTACTGCCCAGGCCACAGTCAAAAATATTGGCCAGGATATCTTGCGCGCAGTATTATGTACTATTGGCCCCGGCGGCACAAAGCCTGTCTATATTAAGGTAGTGCCGATATTAGACCCGGGTCAGGAAATAAAGATTTCTACTACTTTACCGGCATTAATCGCTGGCGACCATACCATCGAGGCCAGGGTAGACGGCAAAAACATCATTAAAGAGACTAACGAAACCAATAATGTTATGACTGCCTCTTTGCATGTGGAAAAGATAACAAAAGAAAATTTAGAACAAGAGGCAAGAAAAAAAGCCGAGGCAGCAAAACAAAAAGCCGGCAATGTAATTCTGGAGAAAATAGGCCAGGCCCAGGAGGCAATAGACAGGTGGTTGAGGGGATTGGGAAAGCCGAAATAGAGGGGCGATAAATGGGGGCTGATCCCGAAAGGGACCATCCCCTAAAATCATCGCTCGAAAATGCCAGGTTCATTATTTTTAAGGGAAGAAGAGATAGGGTAAATGGGGCCTGGGCCAGCCATTAAAAGGTGAAGGCGGATAAAGGAGCGCGATTCCTATGCAGAAAATCCTGATTGCGGATGATGAGAAGGAGGCACTCGATATTCTAGAAAAGAAATTAAAAGAAAATAATTATGAAGTTCGCGCAGTCACCAGCGCAAAGGCGGTGATCAAGGCAGCCCAATCTGATAAGCCGGATTTGATGTTATTGGATATTGTGATGCCGGATATGGACAGTTATGCTCTGGTCAGCACTTTAAAAGAAGACAAGTCCTTGCGCGAGGTCCCGATTATTTTTATTACCGGCAAGGAATTATTGCCGCAAAGTATCGAAAAGAGGATGTCAGAACTGGGCGTTAATGGTTATATTATGAAGCCTTGCAGTTTTGAAGATATCCTGGCCAAGATAAAAAAGATTCTTCCTTAATCTAAATCAGAAAAGAAAAAGGAGGCACTATGCAGGTTCTAGTCTGGTTGGTGGCCTTTATTATGGCGGTGATGGGGTTGATGATTAGTATTCGGCCTAAGTTTGTCAGGAGAATGATTGGCTTCTGGAAGCAGGATAAGAGGTTGATGCTAGGCGGGATTTTGAGTCTGGTCATTGGTATTATCTTTCTGGCTGCAGCCAGGCAGTGCAAAGTCCCATTGGTGGTCGTGATATTTGGGATACTTTCTTTGTTAAAAGGCGTGGCTCGCTTTGTGCTGGGGCAAGAGAAGTTCAAAAAGATAATTTCCTGGTACGAGAGGCAGTCGGATTTGGTCCTACGCTGTATGGGGCTTTTGGTTTTGGTGTTGGCGGCGGTACTTATTTATTCAGCATAGAAGAGAAGGGGCGCTAAATGGGTCCTGCCAAAGTTTGTATTCGCAGGGACGCTCGGTTTGCTCCAACGGCAAACCTCGCTCGAAGAAAATTTTTGTGCTCCTCGCTCTCGCTCGGAGACCAAGCCACAAAAATTCTCTAACGCCCTGCTCATATCAAACTTTGTCTCCCATTTAGCTAAGGGATGAAGAAAAATCAACATGCTGCTCAATCCAAGCCTCGCCATCCCCTAAAATCCTCACTCCCTGCCTGCCGGTAGGCAGGGAAAATGTCAGGTTCATTTTTGAGAGAAAAAAGTGTTAACGTCCTGCTCATTCCAAACTTTGTCTCCCATTTAGCTGAGGGAGAAGAAAGTTTAAAAAGGTACGCGTCTCCGGAATTTAAAAGCATAAACTAGAGAGGTTTTTCAAGACCATTTTTATTATCGTCGCCCATAAAAAATAACTTGACATTGTAATCTATATATATTACAATTGTAACCTAAGGAGGTTACATTATGGATATAGCTAGATTATTTAGATCAAAGGCACGCACGGCTATTTTCCAGCTTTACTTTACTAATCCCGAGAGTTTATTTTATCTTAGAGAACTTGAGCGGATGCTGGATATGCCGGTAAGCATCATTCGCAAAGAACTTCTTCGATTGAAAGACGAAGGAGTTTTTCTTTCCGAGAAAAAAGGGAATCTTGTCTATTTTCGCCTTAATACTACTTATCCGCTTTTTGATGAGCTAAGGAGCATTGTGCGCAAAACCATTGGAATCGAGGGGCTTCTTAAGGAGGCTGTCTTAAAGCTAAAAGGCGCTAAGGTAGCTTTTATCCACGGTTCTTTCGCTAAAAACGAGGAAAGAGCCAAAAGCGATGTGGATTTGTTTCTTATCGGTGATATTGATGAAGGACGGCTTATCCGGCAGCTAAACAATATAGAAAATACCATAAAGAGAGAAGTTAACTATACGATTTTTAACCAGGAAGAATACAAAAAGAAAAAAAAGAAAAGAGACTCATTTATTATGGATCTCCTTAATAACCCTAAAATAATGCTTGTGGGAAGTAAAGATGATTTATGATAAGTTTATAAGCGAGTTTTTGGCTAGGGGTTTGATCCAAAAACAGAAATCCTCTATAGGTGCAGTGGAAAAGCTCCTCAAGCGCAGCACAAAGGATCTTTTAGCTTCCAAGGCTAATTTAAAGATTGATGAAGGGATTGCTTATACCGTTGCCTATCTTGCCATGCTTAGGGCAGGAAGAGGTTTTATGCTCTTAAGGGGTTTCCGGCCATCTAACGGTTATCAGCATAAGACGGTGGTACAGTTTGTGCTTGAAGCATTGGGAAAAGAATATGCCGAGATAATTGAGCGTTTTGACCGGATGCGCAGGAAGCGGAATATCTTTACTTATGAGATAGATATAACTATTTCACATACCGAGGCGGTTGAAGCCTTGCGTACGGCACAGGAGTTTGTCAGGCTAATAATAGAAATAGTAAGAAAAGAGAATTTTCAGGGGAACTTCAAGTTTTGAAGTTTGAAGAATAAGCTAAAGAAGTTTATTGTTCCCAACCGACATGAATTCTCTTCGCTTTTAAGGAAATTTGCTCCGGATATGGCTTTTATGAACGATCTAAGGGGTAAACTGGAGTATAAATAAAGAAGAGGCATTCCGCGGGACGAGCCCTTTGGATAGCCTCTCATCGTGATACAATAAAAGTATATTCCATACTTAGTTGCTTGTCAAGAGGAAAAATCTACGTGCTGCTCAAATACAAACCTTGCCAGCCATTTAAGAGTGGGGAAAGAAGAGATAGAGTAAATGGGTCCTGACTCCGACACTTCGAGGCCAGCCTGTTATTGAGAGGGAAAAGAGTTTAAAAAGGTACGTGTCCTCGGAATTCGTTTCTGGAATTCGTTTTAATAAAAATATTACGATGAGGAATATAGAAATGGTGCCCTCAAAAGGCGAAATAATAATTTATCAGACAAAAGACAAGAAGGTTGAGCTTAGGGTCAAGCTTGAGCAGGAGACAGTCTGGCTTACCCAGAAACAAATTTCCCAACTATTCGGCACTCAGAGACCAGCGATAACAAAGCATTTGAATAATATATTTAAAAGCAATGAGTTAAAAGAGGATTCAGTATGTTCCATTTTGGAACATACTGCTCAGGACGGTAAGGTATACAGTACTAATTATTATAATCTAGACGCGATTATTTCGGTAGGATACCGTGTAAATTCAAACAGGGCTACGCAATTCCGTATCTGGGCAACGAATACGCTTAAGAAATATCTAATTGATGGGTATTTACTTAATGAACGTCGTTTAAAAGAACAAACGCATAAACTTCAAGCTCTGCAGCGTACGATAAAACTTATTGCCAGTACGAAAGATCGCAAACAGCTTGAATACAAAGAAGCCTTAGGGTTACTTGAAGTTATCAGTGATTATAATTATGCGCTTGAACTTCTGGATGATTATGACTACAAGCGCCTCAAGATCGCCAGGACTTCAAGAGAGGAGAAATTTGCTTTAACCTACGAGGCAGCGATAAGGGCAGTGAAAGAACTCCGTAATAAATTCGGCGGTTCCGATCTTTTTGGCGTTGAGCGCGATAAGTCGTTTAAAAGTTCGATAGCTTCGATTTATCAAACATTCGGCGCAAAAGACCTTTATCCCAGCATAGAGGAGAAAGCGGCGAATCTACTGTATTTTATAGTCAAAAACCACTCTTTTGTGGATGGTAATAAACGAATTGCGGCTTCAATTTTTATCTGGTTTTTAGAGAAAAACGGCCTTTTGTATAAGGAAGACGGCACAAAACGCATTGCCGACAATGCCTTAGTTGCCCTTACGCTTATGATTGCTGAAAGCAATCCAAGCGAACGGGATGTGATTGTTACGCTAGCGGTGAATTTGATAAATAGGAGAAATTAGGCAGGGAAAATGTCAGGTTCATTATTTTGGGGGAAGAAAAGATAGAGTAAATAAGGCAAAGGAGAGTGATTTTTATGCAGAAAATCCTGATTGCGGATGATGAAAAGGAGTCTCTGGACATTCTAGAGAAAAAATTAAAAGAAAATAATTATGAAGTTCGCGCAGTCACCAGGGCAAAAGCGGTGATCAAGGCAGCCCGATCTGATAAGCCGGATTTGATGTTATTGGATATCGTGATGCCGGATATGGACAGCTATGCTTTGGTCAGTACTTTAAAAGAAGATAAATCCCTGCGGGATGTGCCGATTATTTTTATTACCGGCAAGGAACTCCTGCCGCAAAGTATCGAAAAAAGGATGTCAGAACTGGGCGTTAATGGTTATATTATGAAGCCTTGCAGTTTTGAAGACATCTTAGCCAAGATAAAGAAGATTCTTGGTTAAATCTTACCCCAAAATCCCATAGACTTAAAACCCGCAATCGCAACTTGCAACATTGTTTTTTGACCTTGACCAACCTGTATTAGCGCAGTAAAATATTATCAATATGCAAAATAACCAATTAAGAAAACACCATATACAATCCTTCCTGAAATTAACCTTATCCCAGCGGCTTTTCTGGGCCTTCAGCCAAAACCAATTCTTAAGGCAACTTATGGGTAAAGAGTCCAGGCGAATTAATAGAACCCTCCGACGCAATGGCAAAAGATACTTTGAAAGCAAGAATCTGGCATAAAATTATTCATAAACTCAATGCATCGGGTTTAGAATATGTTTTAGTGGGAGCTGCGGCATTGGTGGCTTATGGCCTGCCCCGCAGTACCCTAGATATTGATATTTATATCCCCGCCAAAACCGGCTCGCTAAGAAAGATTTTTCAAATTGCACATACCTTAGGACTGGCGAGCCAACAAGAAGCCATACTTAAAATTGCTCATCAGCCAAATTTGTTTATTGGCCAATGGATTTGTTTTTCTTATAAGGGACAAGATGTCTTGGATGTTTATCTGGACAAGGAAAAAGAGTTTAAGAAACTTTACAGAAACTCAAAGAGAAAAAAAGACAAAGAAATTTCAATCAGGATAGCCTCTCTTCATGATTTAATGGCGATGAAGAAAGAATCCGGCAGGCCCATAGATTTAGCCGATATAAAGCTTATTGAGGAAGCAAAAAAATATAAGATAAATCTGGGTTAAATAACAAATTCGCCACCCATTTAGATGAGGCAGGAAAGAGTTTAAAAAAATACGTGGCACTGGAATTGCCATAGGGGAGGAAGCGCAATGCAAATATTAGTCTGGTTGGTGGCTTTTATGATGGCGGTGATGGGGTTAATGATTAGTATCCGGCCAAAGTTTATCAGGGGGATGATTGGCTTCTGTAAGCAGGATAAGAGGCTGATGCTAGGCGGGATTTTGAGTCTGGTCATTGGTATTATCTTTCTGGCTGCAGCCAGGCAGTGCAGGATTCCATTGGTGGTGGTGATATTTGGGCTGCTTTCGCTATTAAAAGGAGTATTTCGCTTTGTTCTGGGGCTAGATAAGGTAAAAAAGATAATTTCCTGGTACGAGAGACAGTCAGATTTGGTCCTGCGCTGTATGGGGCTTTTGGTTCTGGTGTTGGCGGCGGGGTTGATTTATGCGGCATAGGGGGAGAAGGCGCTAAATGGGGCTGTCAAGGTTTGCTTTTCGCAGCACCGCTTGCTCGCCCCAGCGTGGCGAGCTGCGCTCGAAGATTTTTTTCGCTCGTCCCTCGTTTCACTCGGGACACCGTGCCCGCTCAAAAAATCTACGTGCTGCTCGAATACAAACCTTGCCAGCTATTTAGCTAAGAGGGGAAGAAAAATCTACATGCTGCTCAATCCAAGCCTCGCCATCCCCTAAAATCCTCGCTCGAAAATGCCAGGTTCATTTTTGAGAAAAGGTTGACAAATTAAGGAGTTTATGGTAATATACAATCGACAATTGAGATTAAGAAAGTGGTACGTTTCGAAGGGGGAACTGCCACGTTCCGCCACAAAGATCGGCGGATCAGCCTACGGCTGATAAAATAATTAAAACCTTCGCCAAAAGCGGAGGTTTTTTATTTAGATGGATATAGAAATTATTGAGAAGAAATTAAATATTATTCCTAGTGGTTATGTAGGAAGTAAGAAACAGAAGATATCTTGGATGCATAAATGCCTTAAGAACGAAGGTATTAATTTAAGGGATCTATGTGTTTTTGATGCTTTTTCAGGGACAGGCTCTTTTTCATATTATTCAAAATTGTCTGGAGCAAGAGATATTATCGCTAATGATTTTTTAATAAGCAGTGCTTTATATGTAAAAACATTCGTTGAAAATCCAGGTATTACGCTATCAGAAGATGAAATTAATTACCTAATTTATAATAAAAATAACAGAAAAACTCCATTCGTCCAGGAAAATTATGCTGGAAAAGATAACTATTTTCATAAAAAAGAAGCCGTTTTCTTAGATAATTATAGAGCAAATATAGATGACCTATTTGAAAAAAAGGGAAAATTAAGTGAATGCTTATTAGATAAATTTGTTGCTAGCTCAATTAATTTTCATAAAGATAAAATTTTAAAGTTTGGTTATAAACAGGCAGCAGCTCTAACAGCTATTATGTCAATGATTTCTAGCTGGTTTGGAGGCGGTGCCGGAAAATTTAGCTCGCCTTCTTATAATTCTAGAAAAATTTTCACAATCAGTAGAAAAAGAGCTAAAAGAAAAGATAGGCCTTTTATAGGCAAGGAATTAGTGTTAGATTATTTAAAATATTCTAGAAGTAGTCTTAATAAAATAACCAAATGCATAGAATCTTCTACTTCGAACGCTATAGTTTTAAATGCCGACACTTTAATCTTATTACAAGATTCTATCTTTGCACGTTTTCCTATCGACATAATTTATGTAGATTTGCCATACGGAGGCGAACATTCGGATTATTTCAAATTGTATGGCCTAATAGAAAGTTATGTATTGAGAAAACCCACTATGCAACTGCATTATCTGAACGATGCTAATTATTTTAATTCCAGAAAGAATTATGAAATAGCTTTTGTTAGGTTATTAGGATTGATAAAAACCAGAAAAATAAATAAATGGGTTTTCTCTTTTAATAATTCCAGCTGGGAATCAAAAAATAAAATAGTACATATATTAAAAGATTTCTCAAAAAAAATAAAAATTTATCAATCTGAGCATTGCTATAGATATAGAAAAGAAGAGAACAGAAAAGGGAACGAATATTTAATTATTTGTAATTAACGTATAAAAAAAGGAAAAGAGTTATGCCAAAATATAATCCAAAGAAAAACAAAAATCACTGGATTCTTTGTTCTGCAGCGACTTCTCTTGAGGCATTCCAAAAATTATTAAAGCATATGATAACAAAAAATTATAATAAAAAAGAGTATAAATATATACAAGAGCATTTATTCCAGGATATAAAAAAAGATCCAAGCTTAACAAAAGTGGTAACTTTAGCTGGGGTCAGGCAGAACATTAAAAATTTAGAACATGTAGGACTTATAAGAAAATATAAAGGACCAAATAAAAGAGAGATATTGGAAATTAAACCAATTGCCTCTGATTTTCTAAGATATCCAAGAGAAGTTTTTACTAACCTATTCTTTAATATAAGCTTTAGTAAATATAATTATGAATCTGAAGTTTCTTTTGAATTTAATATTAACCCTGGATTGTTTGTGTTAAAACTTCTTCATTATATAGAGCTTCGTTATGGTTTTGAGAATTCTTTTCTTACAGGAGAAGACTTTTCTTGCTATATAATTTTTGTAAAGAACGAAGAAGAATTAACAAACATTGGAGATAAAATTATTGGATCTCATATTTCGAATAGGTATCCAGAGTACCCGCGTAAAAATAGTCCCTTAACCTATAAAAATCACGGGGGATGGATAAAAGCATTGTTAGCACATACTTTTTATATAGAAGAGCATCCAACCCAAAGAGGAGCCATAAGACTGAATTATAAAGCCATTACACAAGATGCTTCTAATGGTAAGTTAAGAAATAATAGTCTTGCTAATAGGATAATAGAATTGTTTAGCAGCTCTGATTTTAAAGTATCCGATTTTCAGGAAAAGGAAGATTTAAAAGCTTTAAGAAAAATACGCAAAACTTCTCTTAAAGAAACACTTGAATTGCTTAATAGATTCAGAAAGATCACCAAACTTAAAAAAGCACACATAGGAACGCGAAAATATATTCCGATGTCTCCTTTGGTAAAAGCAGCAGTAAAAAAAGCTGCACATTTTATTTGTCAAGCATGCAAGGAGTTTTCTTTTAAAGATAAATATGGTCTTGGTTATTGTGAGCCGCACCATATTATAACTAGGGCTAAAGAAGGAGAGATAGATAATCCAGATAACATTGTAGTGTTATGTCCTTTATGCCATGCTAAAATACACCACGGTAAAGAAAATATAAAGAAAGATGTATACAAAAAACTCTTGGATAAAGGTTATATAAAATTGTCATATTTTGAGAGATTAAGCAAAGATAAGAGATTGACCTTGGCTCAATTAAATTTTTTAAGAAAAGAAAGTCTTGTTTCAAAGGAAAAATTCAAACAATTAGAGGCGCTCTTAAAATGAAAGATTATAGCATTATCGAAAAGATACAAAATATTTATTATCCACAAACTCAATATTTTGGAAGTAAAGAGAAGCTAGGGTCTTTTATTATAGAGAATATAAATCGATACATAGGTTTACATAAGATAAGAACGGTTTTTGATGCTTTTTGCGGCAGTGCTTATGTGGGGTATATATTTAAGGTCTTAGGAAAGAGAGTAATCGGTAACGATTATTTAAAATTTAATTATCATATAGCTAAAAGTTTGCTTGAAAATAACTCTGTAAGAATGAGTGAAGCGGATATAGAGAGGTTATTTAATTTAAATAAGAAACGAAAAGATTTCTTAGAAAAAAACTATTCAAATTTATTCTATACTAAAAAAGAATGTCAAACATTAGATAACTTTAGATGCAACATAGATGAAATGAAAGGGATAAAAAAATCTTTGGCTTTTGCAATTATGATTAAAGTCCTAATTAATATGATACCATTCGGGAAGTATAATTACACGACAGCAATAAGTTATAGAAATTCTAAGTTCAAAAGCTACATTAAGTTCTTTGATATAAAAGATAAATTTACAGAATATGCTAAATTATGGAATGGAGCTATATGTGATAATGGTAAAAATAATAAGGCATACTGTTTGTCAACAACTGATCTGGTAGAAAATATTAAGGCCGATCTTATATATATAGATCCACCATATGCTGGTACAGATTTCCAGGACTACTATAGGTATTATCATTTTTTAGAGACTTTCGTTAACTATCCCAAAAGCTCAATTTTTATTAAGAAAACAAAAGAAATACCCAGAGAAAAAAGTAAATTTTCTGTTAATGAAAAGGAAGAAATTCTAATTCAGTTTCGTATATTATTTGAAAGAGCAAAGCATATACCATATTGGGTTTTGAGTCATAATACCAATGGCTATCCAGCGGTAGCCGACTTTAAAAAACTTATTCGTGAGATTGATAATGAAAGAGATGTGAGAATCATAGAGAGAGCATATACATATAAAAGTGGTTATAAGAGAAAAACAAGCTATGAATATTTGTTAATATCTACAAAACATAATGGGAACGGCCATAATTAAATTATAGACATAAATCACAGATACTTTTCAATCTAGCTAGGAAGCTACAATAGAAAGTGAGTTTTTTATGAAGAAAATGTAATTAAAATTTCCAAGGCAACTCTTTAAAAGATAGGATTCGTTTTTGGTTTAATGAAGGAGGAACAATGGCTATTCCTGATTTTGAGACTATAATGCTGCCGTTACTAAAATTCCTTTCAGATGGCAAGGAACATCAAAAGAAAGAGGCAGTTTATGCATTAGCAAAACATTTCAAGTTGACTGAAGAAGAGTTAAAGCAATTACAACCAAGTGGGAGGAATCTTTTATTCGATAATAGAGTTGCATGGTCTAGAAAATATATGTATGAGGCTGGACTTATAGGGTCACCGCTCAGGGGCTATTGGCAAATTACAAATAAAGGCATTGATGTTATTAAAGCAAATCCGAATAAAATAGATGTAGAGTTTCTAGATCAATTCCCTGGATTTAAAGAATATAGAACAGGTGCAAAGGATAGGGATGAACAAGTTGTATCTTCGGTTGAAACTAATTTACAAAGAACCCCTGAAGAATTGTTAGAGTCAGGGTATCAGGAAATAAAACAAAGCTTAGTTCAAGATATCCTTGAACAAGTTAAACAATGCTCTCCAAATTTCTTTGAAAAAATTGTAGTTGAACTTTTGTTAAAAATGGGATATGGCGGGTCAAGAAGAGATGCAGCTGAAGCCATTGGTAAATCAGGAGATGAAGGCATCGACGGCATTATTAAAGAAGATCGATTAGGACTTGATTGTATTTATGTCCAAGCAAAGAGATGGGAGGGGCAGGTAGGACGACCTGAAATACAAAAATTTGCAGGAGCACTGCAGGGTAAGCGTGCTAAAAAGGGAATATTTATAACGAGCTCATTTTTCACTCAAGAAGCGAAAGATTTTGTTAAAAATATCGATAATAAGATTATTTTAATAGATGGTAAATTTCTAGCTGAACTAATGATTGAACACGATATTGGAGTTTCGCCAGAAGCATCATATGAAATTAAGAGATTAGATTCCGATTACTTCTTAGGATAATAAAATTAACTAAGGCAACTCTCTAAAAGATAGGGGGTTGCCATTTTAGTTTAAAGAAGGAGACTTATATGGCGCAAAAATTAATTAAGTTAGGAATCAAAAGACAGAAAGGCTATCTTTTTTATATAGACAAACGAGGTGATGTTTCTTGTGCTAAGATGGCAAGAGGAGGTAAAAAGGGTAGCAGTTCTAAGAAAATAGCAAAGATAGGCATCAAGCGAAAAAAGGGATATTTATATTTTGTTGATAAGAAAGGTGATATTTCAGCAGCGAAGATGGCACGCAGAGCAAAAATGATTAGATGAGCCAAAAGATTAAAGAAAAATTATTTACAATCGATAATCTGCCTAGCAAATATGAAAAAAGAGTTTTTATAGGAGGAAATTATAAAAACATAGCGTTGCTAAGAGAAGTATATAAATTTGTTGAACAAAATAAATTTCAACCAATTCTAGTAGCCGATTTTACAATTCCGGAAGAGAAAGAAAACGAGATCGCTTTATTTCTTCTCCAAAGTTGTAAATTTGCTATCTTTGAAATGAGTACTTTGGGTAGTGGTGGAGAATTAATGGAATTAGAGAGAACAAAGGATTATAAAAATATAACCTTGGTCTTATATCAAATAATATATGCTGATCTGGAGCCCGACGTGCCAAGAATGATTAAATCTTTAAAGAAAATAAAAAATAACTTAGAAATTTGGGCTTATCCTAATTTAGATGAACTCAAAAATACAATCTCGAAATGGTTAGAAAAAGATGGGTCCGCTTCTAATTTTTGAGAAATAGGAACATCCTGATTTCCTTCTAAATAGAAAGGAGAAAAATGAAAGTCAAATATTCCAAAGGAAGATACGTTAACCACAGCGGATTTGAAATTGTAGTGAGATGTCCCGAATGCGGACACCGCGGAACATTCGATACAATTAATGAGTGTAATGACAAAATAACAAACGACAGTAAATATCTTCTGGGGCAAAGGGTATGTCCAAATCCCGAATGTTATTGTCATATATTTTTTGTCCTTGATATCCAGAGTGAAAAAATCGTAACATATCCCTACCTGAGGATAGATTTCGACTCTAAATCTATTCCTGGAAAAATTAAAGAATCCCTTGAAGAAGCCATCGGATGCGAATCGATTGAAGCCTATATAGGTTCCGCCATTATGGTGAGAAGGACCCTTGAATATTTATGCGAAGATAGAGGTGCCACAGGGAAAACCCTCAAAGAGCGAATTAGGAACTTGAAAGGTAAAATTATATTGCCGGCAGAATTATTTGAAGCCTTAGATAATCTTCGATTGCTTGGGAATGACGCAGCTCATATAGAATCAAAGGATTACGACAACATTGGGAAAGATGAAGTTAATGTGGCAATAGAACTAACAAAAGAAGTACTAAAGGCTAGCTATCAGTATGAAGATTTACTAAATAAACTAAAATCATTCAAAAAAGCCTAACAACTTCTTCAAATAAAAATTCCGGGGACAAAATACTTAATTTTGCCGCTTCTAATTTTTGGAGAATATGACCGTTCCCATTTTTTCCATAAGGTTGAAAAATGAAATTAGTTTTTGTAGATGAATGTGGTGATACTAAATTTAAAAATTATCTAGGTATTTGCGTAGCTATTATCGATTCCATAAGTTATGGAAAAATAAAGAATGGTTTTCAGGGAATTCTTAGAGAGTCTAAGTGGGATGAGACTATTGAATTTAAGGGATCTCATCTATTTTCAGCCACGAGTGGCGATACGAAGGTTGATGTTTCTGCGAGAGTAAACATAGCTGAGAAGATACTCGATTTGAATAAAGCTGCAAAAAATGCCCGCATGTATTTCTATTATGCGCGACAAGACAATGTAAAAGATCAACGCGTTGCATATCTTGCTAGCCTCCCATCATTTCTTCAAAAAATTTTACCGCGTCCACAAAAAGGTCGGGGTAAAAATATTTTAACTTTAAGCTGTGACTACCGAGATGATATTAAGCCTCAAGAAATTCATAGAATAGCAGAACCTGTTATTAAAAAGAAAGGGTACATACTTTTTGAAAATGTGACGATGCCTAAATCTTGTTTTCATACAGTCGGAATTCTTTTTGCAGATATCGTTGGTTATCTGGCTGCTAGACTAGATGTAATTAGTAAGGATGTGCAGCTTTTTGAAAATATTCCTGAAGGCGAATTACAAAATAAAGGAAAAGTAAAAAAATTAGTATCTTCTTCGAGATTGCTAAAGAAAATTAAGAATATGGAGTTATATGAAAAGAAGTAACAAGTTTCCGGATGTAATTTCTAATTTCCGAAGAAATCTCGTGTCAGAACTGACTAATATTCTAAAAACAGCGGAAAATATGGGACGGTCTTCTTTCAGCATAAAAAATATGAGAGTCCTGCCGCCGATTTAGAGAAATCGGTTGTCATTTTGGTTGTCATTTTGGTTGTCAATAATCCCCTTGCGCTGCAAAAGTCTTTGCGGCATCAAGCCCCGAATGAAGTGAATTTATTTAGCTTTTCATCGGGATCCCGCAACATGTTTAAAAGGTACTATTCGGGACAAAATTTAAACGCCAGTCGGCAAATTTTACTTCTTGCGCCGAAAAAGCCTTTTCGGCATCAAGAAGAAAATAATCGCTAGCTAGCATTTTCTTCTTGACAAACCACAAAAAATATTGTATATTTTTATACAGAGAGTTGTATAGATATATACAAATAATTGTATGGAATATAGAATAGATAAAGAGGCCTTATTAGATAAACTTAGTGCCTGGGATGGCTTTCTTAAGAAAAGAATTCATTTAATCGCCTGTGGCGGGACTGCTCTTACCCTGTTAGGCATAAAGGCTTCCACCAAGGACATTGATTTAATAGTGCCCAACTTAGATGAATACGATTATCTTATTGGTATCTTAAAGCAATTGGGATATAAATCAGCAAGTGGCTGGGGATGGGAAAGGCAAGACGGTTTTATATTTGATTTATTCAGAGGTAAAACAGTACACACTACAGAATTGTTAGAGTCGCCATTGGAGAGCGGTAATAATATTCCAATAAAGGAGTTTAGTAAAATTTATTTAGGCGTTTTGAATTACTACGATATTATCATCAGTAAGTTATTCAGGGCTGCGGCGCCAGATATAGAGGATTGTCTTCTTTTGGCAAAAAGCAAGAAGAAAGACATAGATTTTAAACTACTAGAAAGGCGCTTTAGAGATACAGCATCTTTTGATGTTTCAGTAGATAAGGTTAATAAGAATTTTGAGCATTTTCTTAAGATCATTAAAAAAGAAGGGTTAATCAAATGAAAAATGATAGTCTTCTTAAGAGGGTTTCTGCTTTAGGGTTTCCGCTTTTTGGCACCGAAGAAGAGCTGAATGCAAATCTTACTTTAGCGGATATGGTTAAGTCAAAAGACCTGCGCCTTTGGGAGGGTTTTCCTGTAGTTTTAGCAAACAGCGCAGAAAAAGGATTATTTAGCCTTGATAAGGTCAATGGGTATCTGAAAAAGCCTTTCGATAAATCATATCTGGCTTCACTTATGGTATTATCACTTGCGCTCTATAAATCATTTAATCTAAAATTTAGCTGGGCTGATGAATTTTACAAGTCTCTTTCCAATAATGGAAAGAAAGAATTTAACGCATTCTTGAAAAGACTGGAAAATAACGAAGACATGCAAGTTGTCGGCCGCAAAATGTCTGTTCAGAGATTAAAATCTCTATTTAGTAACTATTTTAAACAATCGCAAGCAAGATTAAACGAGCTGCTTTCGGTAAAAGATGAGCTGAGTCTTGAATATGCATTATCGCAAGTATTTTCTCCAAAGCAAAAAGAGCTATTCTTAAAAAAACTCAGACGTGAAATGCTAAGTAAAACAGAGAAAGAATATTTTTCTAGAGTAGTAAAAAAGAAAGTCCTGGCGTTAGCCAATTCAGAATTGCATCGTTTAGCGCAGAGGATATTGGAATAAATCAAATTCCAGGGACAAAATTCTGGAAATCTCGAATTCCGGGGACAATTACCGGGGACACGGAATTTTTGCCTAAAAAGCAGCTGAGGGAGGAGAGGGAAAATGACTAAGCTTCAGAAATGGTTCTTAATAGTAGCGATGTGGGTAGTGATTCTCTTTTCCATATTCGCTTTCTATTGGGTTTTAGTAAGGCCCGCAAAAATCAGGCAGATGTGTGCTGAAAAAGCAAAGCAGGTATCTGCAGGAATTAAAACCGGCCTATCCAGTATGCTTGAAATCAATCGGGCAATATATTTAGATTGTTTAAGAAGCAATGGGATAGACAAATAGCATAGAACCGGCTATATAATATGACCAATTTAGACCAAGAAATTGTCACTGCCAAGGGGCTCTCAAAGACCTTTGGGAACCTGGTGGCGGTTGACCATATAGATTTTTCCGTAAAAAAACAGGAATGCTTCGGCCTCCTGGGTCCTAATGGCGCGGGAAAGACTACGACCATCAGGATGATCTCCTGTTTTTTTGAGCCAAGCAGTGGCGAGCTTTTAGTTTTAGCCAAGGATGTAAAGGAAAGCCCCCGTTTTATCAAAAGGCATATCGGTATTTGCCCGCAGGAAGATAATCTTGACCCGGATTTAACAGTTGAGGATAACTTACGCGTCTTTTGCCGGTATTTTGATATTGTAGGCAAAGAGGCAAACACGCGCTCGCAAGATTTGCTGCAATTCATGGGGCTTAATCCTAAGAGAAAATCCCATATCGATGAATTATCCACTGGGATGAAACGCCGTCTGATGATTGCCAGGTCCCTTTTGAATAAACCGCAGCTACTCATTCTGGATGAACCGACCACAGGACTTGACCCGCAATCACGGCATCAGATCTGGGAGAGCCTGCATCGCTTAAAGAGCGAAGGGACGACCATTTTGATCACCACTCATTATATGGATGAGGCAGCGCATCTTTGCGACAGGCTCCTGATTATGGACGACGGTAAAATTATCGTGGAAGGTTCACCCAAGACCTTAGTCCAGGAATATATGGGTGTATCAGTGATTGAGATTGACTCTGCTAATTCCGAAGTAGAACCTTATTTAAAGGCAAAAGGCCTGGATTATGAAAAGACAGCCACGCATTTTTTTATCCATGGCCAGGCGGCAGTGTCCTTGTGGCCGGAGATTTCCCAGAAGTTCGGCGAGAATTTTTCGGTTCTGCGCATGGCAAACCTGGAAGACGTCTTTTTAAAATTAACCGGCCGGGAGCTTAGAGAGTCATAGAAATGAAGACGATTTTAAAAAATATCAGCTGGCGGGCATGGCGGGTATGGCAGAGAAATTTCGACGTCTATAAAGCGACGTGGAAGGTTAATTTTATTCCGCCTATCTTAGAGCCCTTATTGTATCTTCTGGCGTTTGGCGTAGGGCTGGGGCATCTGGTGAATAATGTTTCTTTCCAGGGGCAAACGATTTCTTATCTTAAGTTTATCGCACCCGGCCTGGTTGCCACCACTATTATGAACCACGGATTCTTTGAGACGACGTACGCCTCTTTTGTGCGCATGTATTATCAGAAGACCTATAATGCTATTCTTTCTACGCCGCTTTTGCTGGAAGATGTTATTTTAGGAGAAATTATCTGGGGTGCGACAAAAGCGCTGATGGCAGGCGCCATAATGCTGGTCATTGCCAATATCTGGGGGCTAATCAGCTGGTCGGCGACTCTGATTATCCTAGCGATTGCTTTTCTAGCAGGGATGGCATTTTCAAGTCTGGGCATGTGTTTTACGGCTGTGGTCAAGGATATCGAGATGTTTAATTTTCCGGTCTTTTTGTTTATCACGCCGATGTTTCTTTTTAGCGGTGTGTTTTTTCCTATTTCGTCGTTACCGGCCTGGGCGCAATATGTGGCGAATGTCCTGCCTTTAACTTTTTTGGTCTCTAGCCTGCGCAGTCTCGCGCTTGGCCATTTTCATCAGGCTCAGACAGCACAACTTTTCTTGTTGGCAGTTATTGCCCTTGTCTGCACTTTCTTAAGCATAGCCCTGATGAAAAAGAGAATCTTAAAATAAATTTCTCGAAATTCCGGGGACACAATACTTAATTTGGCCGTTTCTAATTTTTGTCCTCCTACGCTCTTCGATAAGATAGACAATGGTAGAGCTTCGGAGAGATCTCTTCGTAGTCCTAACAGCGAATTACCAGATTGAGGGGCGAAGAAGGAAAAAACATAAACCCTACGAAGTCTTCTAAATAATGAAAAAAGAGACACCGCGATTACTGGTTTCTGATATAAAAGGACGGATATATTTCAATACGCAACTCGAGGGAACCGGAATGAAAGGCGGCCACTCCTTTAGGCTGGGAGGAGACGAACTTATTAAACTGCCGCCCGCCAGCCGCCTATTCCTCATGCCGGATAGGGTGCCGGTCGCCTATGACGAGGCTAAAGGATGTTTTACGGTTCTAGACAAAAATAAGTTTTCGGGAAAAATAACGAAGTGTTTTTCCGTCGCCGCATTTACTCCGCCAGGCTTTACAGTTACCTATAATAGTTCTTATAAAGAAGTCGGAAACCCTAAGATTTTACCGCTATTCGCGTATGCGGCTTGCGCATTTTATAAAGGCGAAATTTACGCTGCGGTAATAAAAGTCGATGCCGACAGAAGACACGATTCCCGTTTTATCAACATCAGAGAAGTTAGAAAGAATGTAGTAAGGTTTAGGCGGCTATTTCGGCACAATAGACTGGCAAGACATCTTGCAAGGTGCGCTCTTAGTTACAATTGCCCAAACGCACAAAATTTCTTTCTCTCGCGATATGAAGCGCCGCTGCCGTCATCGCCTGTATGTAACGCGAGCTGCGCCGGATGCATCTCGTATCAAACACCCCGGCGATGCGCCGCCACACAACCACGGATAGAATTCATTCCTACTCCCGGGGAGATCAGGGATATAGCCGTCTTTCATATCTTGAAATCCAAAGACCCTATTGTGAGCTTTGGCCAGGGGTGCGAGGGGGAACCCCTTTTATCAGGCGATATCATTGAACAATCGATACGGCTCATCAGGAAAGAGACTCAAAAAGGCATAATAAATATCAATACAAATGCGAGCAAACCAAATATCATATCCCGATTATTCGATGTCGGTTTAGATACTATGCGCGTGAGTATGAACAGCGTAAGGCGCGAATATTACACAAGATATTATAAGCCAAAAGGATATTCATTTAAGGATGTTATAAAATCTATAGGGGCAGCTCATGGTAAAGGCGGGTTCGTATCAATAAATTATTTGACTATGCCGGGTTTTACGGATTCAAAGGAAGAATTTGTTGCATTGAACGTTTTTCTCCGGAAGTATAAAATCGATATGGTGCAGTGGAGAAATTTAAACTTCGATCCTTTGCGTTATTTTGAAGAACTGAAAATGGTAATTCCGAAAAATAGGATGCTCGGCATAAGGCAGATCATGCAGACCTTGAAGAAAAATTTTCCAAATCTCAAGATGGGATACTTTAATCCATCGAGAATAAAATAGGGGGCGGGCCAGAAAATCTCGTGTCAAAACCCCTAAGA
>Ga0315289_10004569_pt1 | contig 20593 bp, 20 predicted proteins | sample YL17G11_40_MG_FD_203452 | JGI IMG/M metagenome (GOLD analysis project Ga0315289, IMG submission 203452) | Sediment microbial communities from Yellowstone Lake, YNP, Wyoming, USA - YL17G11_40 | ecosystem: Environmental > Aquatic > Freshwater > Lake > Sediment | place: USA: Wyoming | collected... | reverse complement strand
ACGGCCCCGCGTCGTCGCTTCGCTCCGACCAGAATGGGTGATCACTTTCAACCGGAACGCGCGGTCACTTTGCTTCGGAACGCGTGATCACTTTCGCCGGAATGCGCAGCCAGATGAGGTTAGAAGCGAGACCGCATCAACGTAGTGCTGGTATCCATAGCTCTCGCCAGGCTTGTTCCGTGTCTGCAGTCGATCCACTTCTTGAGTCGGACTGCCGATCTCGGAGACGCCCCACTGATGATCCGTCACGATCACGCCCTTCACGCCATCGCCTTGCAGCCCCCACTTGACCTCCTCGGGGCGCTTCTCGCCGTCAGAAAAGAGCGTGTGGAAGTGGATCACGATGGGGGTTCCTATGGCCTTCTCGCCCGCTGGTGCCAGAGGGACGGCGATCAGAAGCGATAGGGTCACACCGAGGAGAAACACCAAGGCTTTCGTTGTCATTGGCCCCCTCGCTCATACTGATTGGTCAGGTGACCCGAGTAACCGAGCAGACCACCACCGGCGAGGGTGAGTCCGACGCCCCAGGAGGGAGAAGCATTGCCGCCGAGCGTGGTCAGGGCGAAGAGGATGGTCCAGGCTGCTACGACGATGCCGATCACCATAACAATGGAGCCCGAGCGCTGACGAAAGAGGAAAACACCAGCCGCCAAAGCCGCTACGGCTATGAGCCACGCCTGCGGTGAGTTCACTCCCTGGGAACCGACACGGAGACCGAGGAATGAGACTTCTGTGGTTGCCCAGGGGACGAATGCTCCGAAGAAGGCCAGCAGAGCGCCAATGCCGCCGAAACGCTTGTCTCGGGTATAGAGAACATCGTCAAGGCTCAGCCAGTCGGCACTTAGTGGAACGCCACGAAGATCTCGCGGAGGGAGAGGTCTTGAGGGGGTGTGCGTGAGTGTTGTCCCGCAATTCCGGCAAAACCTGGCATCGAGAGAACCTTCAGTCCCACACTGTGGACAGTGACTCATCTTGGCATCCCCCCTTCCCTCCTGTGCATCATCTCTGCGTTAGTCAACTGGCAACCGATTCACGAAGGACAATGAAGCCCCCAACGACGGCTGCCGCAAAGCCGGCGGCCAGCGCGAAGACACCCACACCGATTCCGCCCCCACCGCCGAACGGGCCAAGCGCTGAGATCGCCTTCGTCGCAGCGAGTATGGCCAGAAGCCACAGAACCGCCCAGGGGCTGCCCAAGGCAATCACGCTGCCACCGAGCATCACGCGGCTCTGGGGAGACCCCGAAGCAGCGCTCCATGCCATGACGGCTACCGCGATAGCGGAGAGAGGTGCGAGCAGCGCGTAGGCGGTCTCCTTGGTCAAAGCGGGTACGATGCTGGTGTTCTCTCCCACCCCGCTGGCGAGTGGAAGAAAGCAGCCGATGAGAGCCACCAGACCTCCGAGCGCAGCAACCTTGCTCCCTGACGGTAGGGTTGTCACCGTCCGCGCCCCTGCCTCACCCGTGGGGCGCCGCAGTTCCCGTGGAGGTAGCACGCGCTCCCTTCGCCGAGCCCCAGCTATTGCCGCGCCATTGCCCACAACCAGCCTGCCACACCGCTTACAGAACTGCACGCCCACTGAGACGCGAGCTCTGCAGTACTCGCAGAACTGAGAGTCGGCGGCTGGTGCGGCGACCTCCACTGCCGGACCGGGCGGCATAGGTCCCTGGACTTCCCCAGGGATTGACACTTCACTAGACGCGGCGCTAGTCCCACACTTCTTGCAGAACTTCGCTCTCTCGCCTACCTGGTAACCGCACCGCTCACAGTGGCCTGCCATACGGGCCTCCAGTTCTCTGTTGGGTTCTGTAGTGGCACTGCAGCCGCAGGTGCTAGCGGTACTCCTGGTCCCGAGCGAGCCGCTCGTTGATGCGCTTGGCGGAACTGTTGGCGTCAACCATTCCGATGATCCACAGGATGGGAGTGGTGATGAAGCCGATCAGGACGAACATGAGCAGGACGCTGACGCCGTAGACCGCGATGAAAGCTATGCCCTTGGCGATCTGCCCGTTGTAGACCTGTCCCGCGCCAGCCCAGAGAAACGAGAGAAGAGTGGCCACTCCCGGATTCTTGTAGAAGACGGGCGGCCCGGTTCGCGCCGCGCCAGATGCGACAGGAGGCGGCTGGGGCGGCGGACTTGCCGGAAAGCGCTGCGACTTCCCCTGGGCAGCCGCGACACTAGCGCCGCAATGCTTGCAGAATGCCGCCGTCTCGCTGATCTGATAGCCACACCGCTCGCAGTGACGTGCCATAGGATCCTCCAGTATCACCTCGATCAAGCCTAGCGTTCCAGAATGCCTTTCAGCAGATCACCCGATCCCGAGGCCGATGCCTGGTCGTCAGGCACCGTGACCAGGGGGTAGTTGCCTTTCCGCAAGCCCGTGCACTCCGGGATCTTCTTTGCCCGCCACCCCTTGAGCCGCTGGGCTTCACTGCGGCAGGTCTGCTCCCCAGTCTGGCCCTTGTAGTGCTTCACCACCTCGGCTTGGGTCCGCGCCGTGAAGTCGCAGTCCGGGTACCGGGTGCAGGCGTATAGCGTGGCCTTGAGGTGCCGATCGAGCTGCGCCTGGTTCCCGAAAGCCTGTCCGCAGTGCGGGCAGGTGACACGGAGGCCCCTCGCCACGTGGGCCCGTACCATGTGGGCGTCACGGGCACTGCTGGAGCTGAAGGCAGCGCCGCACGTAGGACAGGTGTAACTGAGTCGCGCTCCAGGCGTGTGGACCTGTCCCCCCTGGCCAGCCTGCGCACCGACGAGGCGCGGCAGGTCGCCCATCGCCACCATGAGCTTGCCCTCTCTCAAGAACGGCCTTACCGAGAGCTTGACGGGACCCGCGGGGGTCCAGGCCGAATCGGTCTGCGGGGAGATGAGCACGACCCTTTGCTCGTGGTGCAGCACGGCCGTTTCCTTGGCCGGCCACCAATCGAGCTGGTCACCTTCTCCCAGCACACTCCGTAGGGGAACGAAGGTCACACCGTTTGCGACCACGGACGGAACAATGACTGTTCGCTGTCCCTCTGCGCGTGCAGCAACCCATGTCGCAGCAACCATGGCCAACAGGACCACGGAACACGCGCCCGTAGGAATCAGGTTGATATTTGCCCATCTCACTGTCTTCCGCCTCCTTTCATGGACAAGCCCTACCCTCGCTTCTCCGCCAGCCCATAGAGACGAGAGAAGCGCAGCGACTCCCGGGTTCTTGTAGAAGACGGGCGGCCCCGCCCGTGCCGCGACAGGTCCGACATGATGCGACTGGGACGGCGGACTCGCCGGGGGAGTGGTGCGACGTCTCCTGCGCTGCGGGACGTTACTGCCGCCATGCCCGCAGAACTGCGCCGTCTCGCTGATCCCACGGCCACACTGCTCGCAGTGCCGCGGTCTGTGTTGTCTCCTTCCCCACTCACTTGAGACTGTCACCTAGTTTCTTCGCCGCGCTGATCGCACACAGCACCTGATGGAAGTCCCGCTGCCCTTTATCAGTGAACTTCTCCCCGCACACCTTGCACGTGAAAGTCTGCTGGGGAGGCTGCGGACGGTGTGTGGCCTTGTGCACAGTCAGCTGCTCGCTGGAGGTGAACTCAGCGTTGCAGCCAGGGTAGTCGCACGCGTACGTCGGCGGGGGCGGAGGGGGAGGTGTCGGACGGTGGGTCTTCTTGTGTGTGGCTAGCTCCTTGCTCGTGCTGAACTGAGCTCTGCAGCCAGGGTAGTCGCAGTTGTACTTCCGGGCCGGAGGCGGCCCGGGTCTCGGCCCAAGGCTCAGCACGACTTCCAGTACCTGACCGGGGGTGAACGGCTTGCCCGCGCCCGGGATGTGGCTCAGGACACAGCCCTTGGGGGTTGTGTCGTAGCGGGAGGCTGTCCGGCTGGGCCATCTGACGCCCAGCTTGTCTGCCTCCTTCTGCGCCGCGGCGACGGACCAGCCGACCATGCCGGTCATCCCCACTGGTGGTGGAGGAGCGATCGGACCGGGCACCTTCTTGTCCTTATTCTGGCTAGGGGAGACAGCTGTCGGCACAGGGACGGGCGGCGGCGGGGGTGGTCCAACATCCGTCCGCTTGCCGACGATGGCGTAGAGCAGACCACCGATGAGAAGCAGCACGACAACCAGGGCGACTGCCAACGGCGGAACCCGTCTGCGCGGCGGAGGCGAGGGAGGAGGCGGGGGAGGAGGGGGCTCGCCCTCCTTACGCTTGGCGGTCGTCTCTGGTTCCCTGAGAGTTGCTTCGAGCGCCTGAGCCATCTCCGCGCCGCTCTGGAACCGGTCCCGTGGGTCTTTCTCTAGAGCCTTGAGAACAACCATCCCCAACGCTTCAGGAATGTCATCGTAGAAGCCGTGCGGAGCGGGCGGGGCATCATTCGCGATGCGGTTCATCACCGTAACGGGGCCGCCGCCAACAAACGGCGTGCGTCCCGTTAGCACCTCATATAGGACGACTCCCGCGGAGTACAGATCTGTGCGGTGGTCGACCTTGAGCCCCCTCAGCTGCTCCGGCGACATGTACTCGAGGGTGCCGATGGACATGCCCGTGGCCGTGACGCCCGGCTGGCCGCTGATCTGCGCTATGCCGAAGTCGGTGATCGTCGGCTTGCCAGCATCGTTGACGATGATGTTGTCTGGCTTGATGTCGCGATGGAATACGTCGTACCCGTGCGCGTGACCGAGGCCTTGGAGCACCTGGATGACCAAGTGTACTGCTTCCTCCTGTGGAAGCCGGTCCTTCTCCCTGATGAGGCTGGCAAGAGAGCGGCCCTGGAGGTACTCCAGCACTAGGTAGTAGGGCGGCTCGTCCACGTGGGCGTCGTACACCTCCACGACATTGGGGTTCTTCTCCATCTTCGCAATGGCCGTGCCCTCTCGCCTGAAGCGCTCTATCGCGGTCTCGTCAGCGCCTTCCCTGAGCATCTTGATCGCGACGTGCCGGTTGAGCGAGGGCTGCCAGGCGCGGTAGGTGACGCCCATGCCTCCTTCGCCTATCTTCTCGAGGTTCGTGTAAGGCCCGAGTCGGTCCATGGCAGTTCATCCTCCCTGCTGAGCCCTGCGTGAACGTCTGACCACCCACCCCACGGCGAGGACTAGGTCGAGCCCTGCGATGGCCAACAACGCGACGTACAGATGGGACATCGCGCCCTGCTGTGGGACCGGCCTGTCCGGCGCGTTCACCTCCAGGTATCGTTTGCCAGCCCGAGCAGTCTGGCCCGCGTACCGCACCTGGAGCACTGCTTCGTGCCACGGGCCATGGGCGACGCCTGGAGTCTGAAAGGCAAGTACGTACTGCCTGCTCAGCTCCTGAGCAATGCCCTGGTAGATGCCGAGCAGGTCGCCGGACGTGGCGGCGAAGAAGGCGGCTCCGCCCGACTCTTTGGCCAGCGCTTCGAGCACGGCCCTGTTCACCGCTGGGCCCAAGCCGATCGCGTAGACGGGAACTCCAGCACTGCGAACCTGGGCGAGAGCCCCGTCCTTGGTGGCCTTACTCTCCGTGTCCTTACCATCCGTGAGGACTACGAGCGCCTTCCTGGGCGCAGACTGGGAGCCGGTCTCGCGCGCTGCCAAGACGATGGCGTCGTAGAGGGCGGTGTCGCCGCGGGCCGCGGGGGACTCGATGGCCTGCGTGGCGGCCCGATGGTCAGTTGTCGAGTTGCAGACCACCCGCGGTCGGCCGCCAAACGTGATCACCGCCACCTGATCCGCCTCTGACAGGCGCCCAAGGAACTCAGCCGCCGCCGCCTTGGCGTCCTTCAGCGGGACACCCTTCATGCTGCCACTGGTATCAACAGCAAGGGCAACCGCAATGTGGCTGCCCTCGTCCCCGACAGACCGAAGAGTGAAGGAGGTGTGAGGAGCACCATCCAGGATGAGGGATATCTCGCGCTGGGTAAGGCCGATGATCGGCTTCGCCCCCTCGGCCACGGTGAAGTAGCACCGTATCTCGGGGTAGCCCGATGTGTCGATCTGCTGGCAGCTTATCCGAAGCTGGCTGACTGAGGATGCTGCGCAAAGAGCGGCCCCGCTCGAGACTGCGAGCAGCACTGCGAGCGCTGCTGTCAGACTGAAGGGGCCTGCTGGATGCCGCCGGCGGTCAAGGACGTGGCGAAGTCGGCGGTCAGCAGGTTGTCCAGCCGACGCGCAGCTCAGCGTTGTCACCTGTTCGCCTCCCTTGTGGCCTGCCTCGGCTCTTTGGAGGCCGGGGTTGGTTGAGCAGGGACCCGCCTTGCCCCTCCGGCGCGGGTCTCGGCCTGGCTTTCAGCAAGGCCAACCCGGGTCCGGAAGATCCCTAAGGTTCGACTCAGCCCGTAGGTAAGGGCGACCACCGCGACGATGACCAGGATCAGCGCCAACAGAAGGAGGCCGCGGCGGCGCGAACGGTCCCCTGCCAGCTGCAGCATGGGGCGCGTCGGCGCCCGCCTCGCGCGGTCCCCGAACTCGGCGCAGACAACGGAGATGTTGTCGGAGCCGTCTCGCTTCTTGGCAAGCCCGATGAGATGGCGACATGCATCGCGGATGTCCCTGCTCGCGGCGAGAATGTCACCGATCTCAGGTCCCGACAGAGCGTTGTGAAGACCATCAGTCGCAAGGATGAGGACGTCACCCTCCTGGAGATCCTCTCGGTAGGTGCGGATCGGGACTTCGGGACTCGTGCCGATGGCTCGGGTCAGCAGGCTCCTGTGCTCGGAAGCATGTGCCTCCTCCTCCGTGAGGACGCCGCTGTCCACTTGCTCGGCAACCCATGAATCGTCGCGGGTGATCTGCCGGATCGTTCCTGCGCGGACCAGGTAAGCGCGGGTGTCTCCCACATGGCCGATGTGAAGAGTGTTCCCGAACGCCACCGCGGCCGTCAGCGTCGTGCCCATGCCGGTGGCCTTCTCCGATACTTGGCTCTCGCGGTACACTGCATCATTGGCAGCGCGAAAGGCACGCGCAATCCGATACTCTGGCAGATCCTCGTCGGGATCGCCGGAAACCGAGTCCTCGACCGATCCCAGGAACGTCTCTACGGCGAGGCGGCTTGCGATCTCGCCGCAGTTGTGGCCTCCCATGCCATCGGCCACTACGGCCACGTAGCGCGGGTCAGCATCCGATCTGCTGCCGCGCCCCAGCTCGCGGCCCTCAACGTAGTCCTCGTTGAGCGATCGCACCGCCCCGACGTCCGAGGCCTTCGCGGTTGTTGTAGGCAGCAATGCTGTCATCTCAGATCAGGGGCGCCGCCGCGAACCTTCGTCGAGGACATCGGCGCCAAAGCCTAGGCCCTCTTGAAGACCATCTTGACGCTGCCGAACTCGACCTCGTCTCCGTCCTTGATCTCTTGGCGCACGACCTCGGCACCGTTGACCTTGGTCTTGTTGGAGCTGGCCAGATCGTGAACGAAGAACCGGCCGTCCTCAAAGGCGATCTTCGCGTGTTGTCGTGATACCGTAGAGTCGTCGAGCGAGATGGTGTTGTCGGGCGCACGGCCAACGGTCTCGCCGTTCTTTGTCACATCGAATCGCCTGCCCACGCGATCCCCCTCTCGGATGGCCAGCCACGCCAGAGCGGGCGCCCTATCTATCAACTCCGTCACCTCAGACTTGGGCTTGACTTCCACCGTACCGGTCTTGGGCGCGGGAGCGGCCTTCGACCTGGCGCACTTCGGGCAAGGCTGCCCGACGGGCTTCCGCGACCCGCATTCCTCACAGTACTCCTCTTCGATGCGCGTTGCGGCCGGCGGGAGGGAAGGCGCGGCGCCCGCTGCCACGGTTCCAGCGGCCGGCCGTGGAGCGGGCTTCCGCACGATGAGGAACACGAGCAGCGCGGCTAAGAGGATCAGGACGACGAGCGCGGCGATGGGGGCCCACGGCGGGATGCCGCCCTGCAGGATCGCTACCTTACCGCCTGTGACTTCCAGGGTGCCGGAAATCGTGATTCTCGCCCGGGATGTCGGCGGCGTCCCCTTGGTCTTCACGGCGATCGTGCCAGTAGCATCCTGCACGTCGTACGACCACACGTACTCCGAGAGCGGATCCTCGATCTTGGCAGGGTTGGCAGGGACGCCGGACACCGTGACCTGCTTGTTGGCATAGAGCATCGGATTGTCCAGGATGATCTTGATCGGCACCGGCTCAGCGGCTCCGGCCGCGATCACGACAAGCAACGTTGACAGCACAACACAGAGACACACCAGAGATCTGAGCATTCTCATGAGTCCCTCCTTGGCCATAGGTATGGCTGTTGATGCCCTCGTATCCGACTGCTCTCACGGCGCCCTCGTTCCAGGCGGCGGAATCGGAATGCCGCATGGTCCGCGGGAGCCCCGGTAGCAGCGTAGCGGCACGGCGAGGCGACGGCTACAGCGGATGTCAAGGGGGTCCCACCAGTCAAGGTAGAGCGTCTGGGTAACGGCCGGCACCAGAAGCCAGTTCCCAGCATGTCGCCACTGCCTCGACCCTCGCTCGAGAACAGCTCCGACATCGCTATCCCCTCGCCGCTATGCTGGGCGGTAGGCTAACACAGGACCGGTCGCTTAGTCAACCTTCACAGGGTGTTCTGCTGGGTCCCAGGGAGTATGACGTCCTAAGCGATGCGCGTAGCTCTGACCCTGCGGCTTGGACGGACCCGACGGGCGGCCCGGGTGGGCGTGGCCGCGCAGGTAGTCACGGTCGGCTTCGGCTGTGCTCCGTGAGGCCCGCGGTGGTGCTGAGGCTAGGCTGCCTCAGACCGCGCGCCAGACTCCAGGCATTGCTCTAGGTCTGCGCTTGACGCGGGTCAGTTCCACTAGCTTGACGTCGGGGGTCCGGGCAGCGTCTGATGATCGATGCGGAGCACCCGGCGGTCATCAAGCAGATGGCGGACCCGATCCGCTGGTGGGCGTGCGGCCTTTGGGAGAGGGTGGATTGCTGTGCCCGTACCGGCTGAGCGTGGCGCGTCGTCGCCGGCCCTCGCCGCGTAGCACAACGAGGGAGTGCACACGTCTCAGACGGGCTCAGGACAATCGGCGCCCTGGAACGGGATCTCGAGAGGCGAGACTCACGCGATTGCTGAGCGCTCGTTGGACCGCGCTGGGCAGATCACCGTGGCCTATCACACCCAGGAACGCTATCACGAGGCACTGTACAACGTCACTCCGGACGATGTCTGGTTTGGCCGGAGGGAGGATATCCTGGCGCGGCGAAAAACCTTAGAGATCCGCGCCCTGGTGGGGCGTCGGGAACGCTACCGACAGCTGAGGGGCCAGTCCGAAGACACAAGAACGGAATACCAGGGGGGCACCTAGTCCAAGACCGCCGTCTGTCAAAACCACGCTGAGGCCGGACGAAGGGGTGGCCGCCTCTATCGGAATGCGCACCCATTACAGGGGGAATGATGACTAGCTGGCCGAAGCGATGGTCTCTGAAGCAGCGCGTTCTGCTGCGCGCGGGCCAGCAGCTCATCGACTTCGCTTGCTCGTTGCCGAGAGCTCAGCGGGGTCCGCTCGCGCACTTACAGCTCGAGGGTGAGCATCAAAGCGCTGACCGTGACCACGACAACACGGTGATGCCGTCGGGCGTCGACCTGCAGCTGCTCAATGTAGTGTACTGCGATCTCGTCTTGGTGGAGGACTTCCCGCGACTCGCGAGTGGCCTGGCAGAACTGTCTGCTCAGTTTCCCTCCTGGATGCGCTGGCGCAACGAACCCAGTGAGCTTGGGAGGTGGGTCGAGGCGTCGGGCCATGGGCCACAAGGCGTATCATGGTACAACGTCGGCTTTCTCGACTTCACGAAGGGACCTGCAGAGGACGCGCCGCGATGGGCTGACTACGCTCAGATCCGCCTGATCCGCTTTGCACCGTCGGCCATCGCTGTCGCCATCGTGGTCAGTCCCAGCGACCTGTTCGCCGCCAGACTGCAGCGTCTTTTTCGCTCACAGGCACGCGAGCGTCGTCTGCTCCGGTGGCTCCGTTGGCGCCCTCTGTCCTTCGGCTTCGCCGCGCACCCCGCTTGGCGCGTGCGACTCGATGAGATGGAGGATGCTCTCCTGGATCTGCAGCGACAGGTCATCGGGCTTGTCGCGAGCTATGCGAGGGTAGGTATCGCAGCGGGTGGGCCTCTGCCGTCGCTTGAGGTCTACGTCGCAGACCAGGGCGAGGTGGGCACGGCCGATGGCGCGGGCGCGGAGACCGCGAAGAAGAGAGAGCGTGCGTTCTGGCACTCCTTAGGAATGCCGAAGGGCTACCCGTTCGCCTATCGTCATACCTGGCTCGCGCTCCGACCTGTCGATGATCTCCCGGAGGACCGACTGAGCACAGTCTGGCGCGCGCTGATCGACCGCAAGGCGTTCCTCCGGGACACGGAGCGAACGATCGGATTCGCGGACGAGAAGCACAAGATGACCTACCTCGTTTCCGAGCGCTTGGGTCTCCTTGCACCGATGCTCGCCTGTCGTGAGTATGCAGACAGGCTACTGACGCAGATCAGCTCACTGCGAAGCGAGCTTGCCCCAGTTCTTGCTGGGAGGGGCCGACTTCGGCTTGGTCACAGGGGCTTTGGATCGGCTCTGGGGAGGATGGTTAGAATCGAGAATCTCGACTTCGTGGTGAGACGTGTCAAGAAGGAGTTCGACTACGGCAGACTGGCGAGCCTGTTTGAGCGCGAAGGCATGCCAGGGCTCGTTATCGATGTGCCCGATTGGCAGCGGCCGACGGCGCTTGTCACGCACATGAGGAGCCACCTTGAGCGTGTACAAGAGCACGCGAGCGCGCAACTGAGCCTTCTCAAGGGCAACTACTCCGCGATTGTCAGATACGAGCAGGTCAGGTCCGAGTGGGCAACGCAGCACAGGCTGTCCTGTCTGACAGTCATCCTCGTGATCCTCACTACGGTCATCGCGGTCTTGACCTGGGAGATAGTGCCCGCCGACACCAGAGCTTACCTCCTGTCCCTTGTGCGGCATCCGAAGTAGCCGAGAGGGCGCGTAGCGGGGCACGGTGATCCCGCACTACCCGATGATCCATCGGCAGGTTCGGAGGAGGCGGCCGGGGCGCGGGCGTGGCAGCTCCGGGGATCGTCCGTGTGGGGAGGCAGCCTCCAGTTGGGCGGCAGCCGGGGCGGTTGATCGGCCTGGGCCGTGTCGCGCGTCCTCCGGGTGCGCTGAGGCCGTAGGCCCTGCCCCAGGTCTGGCACTGCTACCTTCGGACCGTGCACGTATGTCCGGCGCCCATAGGGCCGTCCTGGGCGGCCCCCATGCCCTGCGTCACCCGCGTCCGGGCACAAGGATGCCTGCCCAACCTCCTAGCACCAGACCGATCTCCTGGCACTCGTGGTAGTGGGTGCTGCACATACCAGCGAGGACATCCCCCTCCGGCCGCTATCTCGGGGAGAGGCGGCAGCAACTGCGGGCGGCCGATCGGCGGTTCTCCCTCCGGCAGGTCGCCCTCCGAGTGGGCGTCGTGCCGGTTTACCTGTCCAGTGTCGAGCGGGGAGAGCAGCAGCCACCTTTGGAGGATTCCATCCGGAGGTTGCCGGCCGACCTTCTGAGTTGGCCCGCCGGCTCTCACCACCCCTCCGGCCGCTGGGTGCTGGCGCGGGCCAGCGGCCGCTTTCTCACCTGCCAGGCGATGCCCAGCGCCAGCACGCGGTCGTCGAACTTCCCCGGCTGCGCCTCCTGACTGCCCGAGTCCGTGCTCACGAAGGTCATCAGCTCATCCACTAACGCCCCCGAGTGCAGGATGACGTGCCCTCCCAGCAGAGCACCCGCCAGATCGTCCACCAGGATCGGCTTGGTGGACTGGTCGGTGGGCCAGCCCAGGACCACTTGGTCGCCGACGCGGTAGTCGTATCGAACGTGGTGGTAGAGCAGCGGATAGCGAAGCACGTTGCGCAGCGTGTTCAGCACCGAATGGCCGTGGTTGTTGCGTTCCACCGCCAGCATCGCTCTGCGGTAGTGCCAGGCGAGGGCATGCAGCAGTTGCCCGAAGCGCTCCGGCGGGACCCGGCCGTGCAACTCGGCCACCTGTTCCCCACTCTCGCGATCCAGCACGATGGCGCAGGAGGCATCCCCATCCGCCAGCCCTTCACCCACATCGGCGCCGATCACATAGCTTCGGCCCTCTGTCGGCTGGCGCCAGACCGACAGCGTCGCCGGAGCCACGGGAAGCTGCCCACCCCGCCGGTCGGGCAGGGCCGTTGCACGCTGCGCCGGCCCCGCGGTCTGGATCCTGGCGGCCACCCGCTGCAATGACGGCAGGTCGAACACCATCCGGCCGGAGGTGAGGAAACAGGTGACATCGTCCTCGGGATACTCCTGGGGGAACCTCCCTCCCAGCCGCTGCATCGTCGCCCGCCGCCAACGGAGCCGATGGTCATCGAGCCCGTACTCCTTCCGCAGGCCCCGTTCTTCGGCGGTCAAGTCACGGATGGGGTCACCGGGCAGCCGATATGTTGGGTCCTCGAACCAGACGTAGAAGTGCTGCTCGAACCCGTTGCGCCCCTCGCCGGCCGCTATCCAGAAGTCGTGGAAGAAGTTGCCCACCCCGTTGGCGGTGGACTCGACGATGATGCGGCCTCCCACCCTAGGCACCGCCTCCATGAGGGCGATCAGCGCCTCCTCGGGCTTGGGCCAGAAGGCGAGCTCCGAGGCGTGGACGTTGTTGATGGTCATCCCCCGGCCGAAGGCCAGCGATCCCGCGGTGCCCACGTAGAAGTGGCTGTTGAGCTTGGGCCAGAGGAACTCCCGGCGGTTCGAGAGCTTCGGCTCCCCCGCCCGCCTCCGTTCACCCTGGGGCAGCCGCTCCCAGAAGAGCTGCACGATCCGGAAGATGCGCCTGGTGCTCTCGAGATCGTGCGCCACCATCACCGAGGTGGTGTTGGGCCGCAGCAGCGTGTCGGCAAAGAAGAGCCCGCACACCAGAGTGGTGAAACCGAGCTGCCGCGGCTTCAGGATGACGTCGAAGGGGGTGCGATACTGATAGTAGTGGGCCTGGGGCCAGTTGAAGCGGAAAGGGATCACCTGCCGGTGCTTGTCCCGGATGAAGAGGTTCGACTCAATCCAGGGCCGGGGATCGTTGCGATCCCGCAGCAAGTGCCGCACGTACTCCGCCACCGGACGGTATCTTTCCCGGTCAGAGATGGTTCCTCGGATGGCCATCTGCTTACCCTATTCCGCTCTCATCGCTTGCTGGCCGGTGAGTGCTTCCCATCGGGCCAGCACGATGTCGCAGTAACGCGGCTCCAGTTCGCTTACGTAGCAACTGCGCCCAGTGCGATCGGCCGCGATGAGAGTGGAACCGGAGCCGGCGAAGGGATCCAGCACAGATCCCCGCGCCGGGGCCGCACAGCCGATCAGTTCTTCCAGCAGCGGGACCGGTTTGGGGGTGGGGTGGTCACCGGCCTGCGGAATGGCGTGGGGGTAACGGAGGACATTGCACTGCTTCTTGCCGCCATGCCACACCCTGGGCCTACCCACGCTCGCCTCCACTATCGCCTCCCACGAGCGCCGGAAGCGCCAGCCCAGACCTACATCGACCCGATCCCAGACCAGCACATTGAGCAGTTTGAAGGTCCGCTCGATCGCCAGCAGCACCTTGGCGAGGGCCGTGTTGGGTCCGCCCCCGGAAGCGAACCAGTAGATCACCGATCCCTGCTTCATCTGCGCTTTCACCACAGGCAGCGCTCGATCAAGGAAGGATTCGAATGCCGATGACTGGTCGTTGGCGATTCTTCTCTTGCGCCGGCCCCGTATGGCCTGACTCGATTCATAGTCGATGCCATACGGGGGATCGGTGACCACGAGGTCCACCGGCCTGCCGCCAGTCAGCTTCTCCAGACTGCCGGGCATGAGACTGTCTCCGCAGAGAAGGCGATGCCGCCCCAGCTGCCACACCTCGCCGGCGTTCGCCCGCGTGGGTGCGCGTTCGGCCCAGTCCTGCAGCGCCTCCGCCGCCTGGGGGAAGCTCTCCTCTCGCGGGCTGGGCGCGCCCTGCCGCGCCAACTCGCCGAGCAATCCATCGATCTCGGGCAGATCGAAGCCGGTGAGCGAGAGGTCGAAGTCGGGCATCGACTGCAGTTGGTCCAGCAGCGCGCCCAGCTTCGGAAGATCCCAGCTGCCCTGGATCTTGTTGAGCGCCAGGTTCAGGGCCTTCGCCTCGGCATCCATGACTTCGATGTAGACGACCGGCACGCGGGCGAGCCCCAGGCCCTTGGCCGCCTCCAGTCGCTGGTGTCCGCCGATGACCAACTGGTCGCTGCGCCGCACCACTAGCGGCTCCACGAAGCCGAAGGTCTGGATGGATCGGCGCAGCTTCTCCATCTCGGCCTCGGGCATGAGCCTGGGGTTCCCGGGCCAGGGCCGCAGCCGGGAGACGAGCACATGCTCCACCCGGAGCTTCGCTTGTGTCGTCAGCCTCGCGCCGCGACCAACTCCTGACACGCCTGCTCCATGCGACAGGTGCAACTCACTCTGTGGCAGCATCCTTTGCCTCCTCTGACGGTGGGTGCGGATCGAGGCGGTCCAGCAGTTGCTGGAGCTCCCCGTCCGGCTTGCTCTGCAGCAACATCGCGACCGAGTCGTCGCCGGTCGTCTCTTCGTGAGCAGGGGGCACCAGCCCATCCTCTATCTCAACCCCTAGCCGCAGCAGTGTGGCGGCGTCGCGCGGCTTGACCTCTTTGGCCAGAGTGACCTTGCCGGTGATTGGGTCGCGCTGCACCAGACCGGAAAGGCCGAGCATCGCCAACTGCTGGACCTGCTGCGCGGTCTGCCGGCGCCAGCGCAGTGACTCAGCCCGCGCTCTCCGGGCGGCGGTCCGTTCCTCGCGCTCGTTCTCGAGGTCCCAGCTCTGAACGCGAGCCCACCACTCATGCCGGGCCGACCAGCGGCGGAGCAGACTCTCGCTCTTGGCGAGGAGCTTCGCGGCGTGAACTATGGTCCGATCCTCGCCAAGGTCACGGAAACAGGCGAACGCCCGATAGGCTCTCGCCGTCTCCGCAGTCCTGCGCTCCCAGGGTTGTCGAGCAACGTCTCGCATGCCACAATTCCCACGCCCAGGCCTTTGACACCGCCGCCTGATCGTGCTAAGATCGCGCACATAATACATGATGGCTGCCCTTTTGGCAAAGGGCCAAACAGCAGGCTACCGCTATTTGTGAGGCAAGGAATAACATGAGGAAAAAACCACCAGTCACACCTTCGCGTGAGCTGTCCGTCGGAATGTGGTTCCAACTCCGCGCCCGGTTGCGTCCGCTTCACCCCTGGGAGAGGCCGGCGGATGCAGAGATCAGTGACGATCGGATGGTCGAGTTCTTCCGGACTGACCGTGGCGCGATTACGCCGGACTGGACGGGGATCTACTACCCGCTGCTCGCCGTCGACCTGGTGCCCGAGTTCCTGCACGTCTTTGGCGGCGGACGCACTGCGCCAGAGAAGGAGGTGGAGGGGTTCTACGCGCGCTACGGTTGCCTCCACGAACAGGTAGGGATCGAGGGGAATGCCGTTCCGGCATGGGCCGAGCGGCTGGCCCCGGAGGACCGAAAGCAGCTCTCCCCGGAAGTGTGGACACTGCTGTGCGAGCCCATCTGGTGGCTGCAGGAGCGAGCGCGGGATGTGCGCCTGACCTACGATCTCTACCTGGCCCTGAAGGAGAAACGCACCGCCTCGCTTCGCGCCATGCTCGGAGGGGTGCCGGAGGGCAAGCGGATCATCGGCATGGGGATCACGCGCGGTACCGTGATCCGAACAGTGACAGGCGATGATCCGGGCGCCGGCCGCAGAGCCGGGAGCTTCTCGATGGAGACCGACCCAGCCGACGATAGCCGGAGGGAAGCGGCCGATGATCAGGCCGGTGACGTCATCAGTGCGCGCTCGCTGCGGCCCCTCACCGAGGAGGAATGCCGGAGCTGGGCCGGGGTGCTGCTTGCCTCCCAGCTGAATATCGGCGAGGAAGGGTCGAAGCGGCGCTGGAGCCGGTACCTGAACGTCCCCCAGTTCCCGACGCCCAAGGACCAACGGCCGCTGGGTAAACCGACTGCTGACAGCGTCGGTCTGGTGCGGTACTTGTCCTGCGAGAATCTGCTGGCGGCGATGTATATGCAGTTGGGGGAGTTGGTGTACAACGATACGGTCTTGCGGCAGTGCCCTGGCTGCAACCGGCTCTTCTACCGGCACCACGGCAAGCAGAACTACTGCTCCCTGAGTTGCGGGGACGCGGCCCGGCAGCGCGGGTACTATCGGACGGCGAAGGATAGGGCGATGAAGTCGCTCAAGGGCAAGCGCAAAGCCGCGAAGCGGCGACAAGGCTGACGCGTCTCGCGCCGAATCCAGCATTTCTCCGACACGGGCCGGTGGCGCTGGCGATGGCAGCGGGATGGCCCGCGACCCTCGTTGTTGCTGCTGGTTCGCGATGCGCCTGCCGCTTCATCCTGTAGTCCTTCTGCTCCCGCGGGGCCTGCACGCGAGTGACACCGCGCGGGCGATCAGTCCTCCACCCGGCCTACACCCAACCGCTACCGAACCTACACTCTACCTACACCCTCACTCAGAGCGGGGGAGCAGAACCAGAATGCCCTCCGCGGTCACCAGGAAAGCCCTGGAGACCGATTCGGGCCCTTGGCCTTACCCAAAGAGACCGGCCACGGGAGGCCGATTTCGGACGATACCGCCGGAAACCTATACCCGCCCTACACCCAACCTGCACTCACCGGGCCACGGTGAGCCGCTGGTGAGAAATGAAGGGGAACGGCAGAGAGCGTCATTACAAATCAGCCGCTCTGCCAACTGAGCTACGCCGGCGCCGTATCCGACAAGGTCCGTTTCCGCAAGACAACAAGGTACAGACAGCCCTGAGAAGCGCACAGCGGCGCGCCTCAGCCGCCCTTTTCCGGTCACATTCCGGGCGCAGACCGGGTATGCGAATCTCAGCTGGTCGCGCCGAACGGGCTGTCACCGCCCTGATTCTAGCACCTGAGGGCGATGCTGTCAGTAGGGGAAGAGCGGCGCGGAAGAGACGAAGAACAGGCGGTCCGCGTGGAGCAGTTCGTAGGGCAGGAGCTTCGCCTCCTGCCCGGTACATCACCGCTTGAACCGCCGGTTCAACGCCAGCACAAACATGGCGATCAGAGCAGGACCGATGATGCCCTCCGCCACTGACACGTAGCGCCCTTCCATATGCACAGGCTGATAGGGCTTATCTGGTCGGAGTAGGAAGCACATGCCCGAGTACAGTAGACTGGGCCAGAACTCGCCGACGATGTGCGGAGTCCCCGAGGGCGGGACAACTTGGATGGCGAGAGCAGGAAGCTTGGCGAATGCCGCCGCAAAGGCGAGGATTACCAAGCCGATTGCTCCGAGCGCCCGAAGGTAGCTCTCACCATACCCGCTAAGCACGCGGTAAAGCCAGAGGAACACCGGACCTTTGCCTAAGCGGCGTCGCATCTCCATCTCGCCGAAGTGGAAGTCGCCAGCAGGGATGGGGTCCCGTTGCTCCTCGTAGTTGTACTTCAATTGCCGGTAAAGCCAGCCAATCATGGCGTAGTCTTTCTTGCCGTTCGGTTCCGGCCTCAGTTCATCCCATACGGCGGGACGGCCGCCCGGTCGTTCGGCCCACTTTACGTCGACGAAACTGACCTTCCGCACATCGGTCTGGGGGAACCGCGCCCGTTTCAGGCAGACGTGCTGGAAGCCAACCAAGTGCGGTCGCTCGAAGCGGACAACCTCGAACCCCGCGTCTCGTTGGTCGGAGAAGATCCTATCGTCCCCGTACCCGACGAATAGCGCCGCGTCACGGAACGTGACACCTGTGAAATGGACCGCACCGTGAAACTTCGCACGTATGAAGTCAACAGGGCACTCGAATGTCGCCTCAGTGAAGTACGTATCGCATCGGAATGACGCATCGCAGAGTTGGAAGCGGGCGTGCGCGAACTTCGCCCTGCCCCGAAACTGCGCCGACAGGAAGTGAGCGCAGTCGTTGAACCTGGCCCCCGTGAAGTTAACCGTGTCCACGAACACCGCCTCGTTGAAGTCGGCGTCGCCCACGAACTCAGCTTCCCGGAAATCGGCGTCGCCTCTGAACGTCGAGCCCTTGAACGACACAGCCCCTCGGAACACCGAACTGCCAAACCTGACGGAGGACTCGAACTCCCTGTCGCTGAAGTCTGCCTCGGCTGGGAACACGAAGCCGCTGAAGTCGTAGTTCTTCTCGCGCAGCATTGCTCCGATTTCAGACTGGAATGCATCGGGGTCTTTGTTAGGCTTCTTTGAGTGGCAGATACACCGCCCGCTGTCGTCGTCTTTGTAGGCATCTCGCCCGCATACTTGGCCTGACCCATAGGAGCACTTGGCGTTGTCGTGTTCGTCTCTGCAGATGGCCATGGGATGACCCTCCTTGCTCGATCATATGACGGAGATCATAAGCTCCGAGCGGGCGGCTCATGTGTCCGATCGGCCAACCGCACACCGACCACACATAGTCTACGAGACGAACAACCTGGGGTCAACAGACTACCCACCCGACTGCACGTTGGGTAGGAGCTTGTCTCCTGCCACCCCTGCGCAAGCCCCGCAGAGAGGGCGGCGAAGGGCCGAGGCTCGGTCAGCGTGTGAGCGCGGCAGTGTTGGAAGACGGCTTGCTGATCCCCTTCGTAATATCCGCCCTCGCGAAGGCCCACCTCCGCTCCGCGTCGGCGAACTCGGAGTAGCGGGCCGTCATGATCGGGCTGCGGTGGCCCATGGCGCGCATCAGGGCAGTGGTGGGGACGCCGGCCATCGCGGAGGTCAGGCCGAAGTAGTGACGCAGCCGGTGGGGCGTGACCAGATGCGGATCGACACCCGCCTCGGCGGCGAGACGCTTCAGGACCGTACGCACTGCGTGTGTGGTCAGGCGTTCGCCCGGCGGCCGAACACTCGCGTCAGTGCCCGTGGTTCCGAATGCGTACTGATTCGGCCCGAGTGTTACGAACAGCGCCTCCTCCTCGCCTAGCTGAGGGCAGGTCTCAGACCTGATCCGCAGCCACGACGCCATGAGGCCGGCCACCTCCGGCTTGACCATCTCCTTCCCCTCGCACATGGTAAGGGGCAGATCCACGAAGCGGGTGCGCCGCCCCTTGCTGGTCTCCGCCCTCACCCGGATCCGGCCCTCCTCCAGGTTGAGATCGTTGGCGTTCAAGCCCACCAGCTCGGACACCCGCAGGCCGCAGAACGCCATCAGGTTGATCATCGCCATGTTGCGGATCCCCGTGGGCGTGCTCAGGTTCAGGGAGGAAAGGATCTTTTCCAGATCCGCACCCGGCGTGGCCCTGGGCTCCGGATCCGTGTCCAGGCGGTACGTGCCGACCTGCGCTCCGATGTCTTCAGGAAGCAGCCGTTCCTGGTACAGCCACCCCAGGAATCGCTTTGCCGTGGCCAGCGCCATCTGCTTGCCCCGGGGTGTGAGCTGCCTGCCCGTGTACGTCACTACCTGGTCCAGCCAACCGACGAACGCGCGCAAGTCATGGCGGCTGAAGCCCTGCACGGTTTCTACACCACGCTCCTGCGCGAACGCCGCGATGCGGGCGACCAATTGATCCCGATAGTGCCCCAGCGTCCTTTGCCGTATCCCGGGATGGTCCGCCGCCCAACACTCTAGGAACAGCCCAATCGCCGCCTCCCAGCTCAAATCGTCCGGTGCCCCCCGGCGAGGCCCAGTCGCCGGATCACGCGAGCCGCCTGCTATGCCCCTCGGCCACCTGCGTTCAGCCACCATCTGCCAACCTCCGTAGGCCTTGATCGGTTTGCCTCCGTCAGGCTGACATGGACGCTCTTTGGCCGAAGGAAGTCAAGTCCTTTGTTGACGGCGGTTGCGAAGCCATGTCCGGGGCGCGAATTGGGCAATATGCCTGCCAATGGAGCCATCCGGCACGGGAGGGGAGCAGCCGTGCTGGACTACGACACCCGGTCCGTTCGGCCGCGTATCGCGAAACATACCCCTGACCATGGATGCAGCCAGAAGGGGTCCAGGAGCCCCCAGGGCCAATGTCACTTGATGGTAGCGGAGGCAGGATTCGCGCAAGCCCAGGCGACCACGTTTCCGCGCCGGGAGCATCAGATCGGCGTCAGCGTGCCGTAGAGCCGCCCCCGTGCGCTTCTCGTGACTCCGTCCCTGCGCTCCGAAGTGCTGCTTGACCCGCCCCACTGCCCTGAAGTCGCAGGTGGATAACCAGTGCGTTCCGGCATTCAGGGCGCATTTCGGCACGCGCTACGTGCTGTAGACTCATGCGTTTTGATCTTCGCCCCGCCGTAGAGGCCGGAAGGCGCTCGGCACTTCGTAGCCGACCGCGACGAGCAGCTCCAGCAATCGGCGACGCTGCGGCTGATGAGCGGCGTCGAAGAGAGGGCCACAGCGGATCACGCTCAGCCGTTCGGCTGCCACCTCGAGGGCGAAGGCGAGGCAGGTGGGCAGTCCACACTTGCGGCAGTTCGTTCGCGGCAGCAATTCGAACACTGGCAACGGCGTGAGCCGCTCCCGTCGGTCATAGGACGGGGTGATCTCGCTTCGATGTTCCCAGGTGTCGTTGATCAGGCTCTTGAGCCAGTCCAGAATGCGGCGGGCATCGTCGGTATTGTCCGCCTTAGCGCCGGTGATGAGACGGCCCTGAAGGCAGATGATGCGATAGTCCTCGT
>Ga0315289_10004568_pt1 | contig 20594 bp, 22 predicted proteins | sample YL17G11_40_MG_FD_203452 | JGI IMG/M metagenome (GOLD analysis project Ga0315289, IMG submission 203452) | Sediment microbial communities from Yellowstone Lake, YNP, Wyoming, USA - YL17G11_40 | ecosystem: Environmental > Aquatic > Freshwater > Lake > Sediment | place: USA: Wyoming | collected... | reverse complement strand
AAGATTGCAGGGTTAGAGATTTTAAACGCGAGTGTGGTTGTTGGTGATAACTTGAAGAAAATTATTGTAGAAGTTACGCCTGCTCAACATGCTGTAGCCTGACAAGACTCAATCTGAGAAAGATCTTGTCTTGACAACTCCTACCTATTCGTAATATTTCCCTTTATAGCTTCTTGTCCAAATGCAGAGATTTTGTTTAATAAGCGGCTTCTTGTGAGGAGGCATAACATGAAAAGGATTTCTGTATTTTCCCTCCTGTTTATATTTTTTGCATCAACTGTTTTAGCAGGCACTGTTAACCTGCCAAAGACCGGACAAACGAAATGTTATGACACGGCAGGCAATGAAATTTCTTGTTACGGCACGGGACAGGATGGAGACATTCAGGCAGGGGTTGCCTGGCCTGAACCGAGGTTTACAGTGAGCGGGAATTGCGTTACAGACAACCTCACAGGACTTATGTGGGCGAAAAATGGCAATATCATGCCTACCAGAGACCCGGACTGGGATACAGATTTTGTGAGAAATGACGGAATGGTAACCTGGCAGCATGCACTTGATTATGTGGCAAAGCTGAACGCTGACGGCTACCTCGGCTACTCAGACTGGCGTCTGCCCAATGTAAATGAACTGGAAAGTCTTGTTAACGGTGCTGAAGCCAACACTGCCACCTGGCTCAATACCCAAGGGTTTACCAATGCCCAGGGCAACAGTTATTGGTCCTCTACCACCGTCGCCGATGATACAGGTGAAGCGTGGTACGTCAGTATGTATTACGGCAACGTAACCCAAAATTTTAAGTTCTACTACGGCTACGTGTGGCCTGTTCGGACTGCTGAGTCTACAACAGAGCCTGCTCAAATTTGGGAAACAGGCCAGACAACCAGCTATTATGCAAAAGATGATGGTGAACTAGAAAAGGGTGTGGCCTGGCCAACTCCTCGGTTTAACGACCATGGGGACGAGACAGTAACAGACAATCTTACTGGACTCATGTGGACGAAGAATGCCAATCTGTGTGGCAGCACAAGAACATGGCAGCAGGTGCTGGACTATGTGAAAGGGATGAACGCCGGAACCTACCAAAATTTTGGCCACACAGACTGGCGACTTCCCAACAGGAAAGAACTGCACAGCCTCACTGATTTTTCACGATATAATCCAGCACTTCCATCAGGTCAACCTTTTACCAACGTGCAGGTCTATCACTACTATTGGTCCTCTACTACCTATGTCTATACTACGGGCTGTGCATGGCGCGTCAGTATGTATCTCGGCAACGTAGACTATTTCTACGGTAAGTCCGAAGATGTCAACTACATATGGCCTGTTCGCAATGGGCAAATTCAAATTCCAAAATGCTTATCATGGGAAGATGTGATACAAAAATATCAGGACTATGTGAATGGTGAGATAAACTGGGGTGATGTGATTGCCTGCTATCAGGAATATTCCTCGTGAAGAGGTTTAAAAAATAGGAGAAAGTTTGGTTTATCAAATTAGGGCTATTATCAAGAATCAGCTTTTAAACAACCTTAATAATAACGGAGTATTATACTTATGAGTGAATTTCCATCTTGGAGAAGTTATTGGGATTTTTGTTATAGCATATTACATCGTAGTCGGTATTTTCGGGAGGAATCCGCAGAGAAGTTCCTCACAGTTGTTCTTGAGACCAGCAAAAGAAGAGGGCGTAATCTGCCTGCAGGCAGTATTTTGTGGAGAGCCCAACTCGGACATGATTGGAAACCTTTAGAGGAAAATGGCAAACATATCGACAATATACCATGCCCTTTATCGTCCCCAATAATGAAGCCACTTCGGGATGAAGCTTTTGAGGGCCGTGTAAATCCTAAAGGAATACCATATCTCTACTTAGCCACAGAGAGGGATACGGCAATGGCGGAAGTTCGGCCGTGGGTGGGTTCGTTTATCTCGGTTAGTCAATTTAAAATTCTTCGTGACCTTACTCTTATCGACTGCTCTGTCCACGAACACGTACCTTTCTATTTCTTCGAGGAACCTGATGCAGAACTAAGAGAGAAGAAAGTTTGGTCAGACATCGATCAAGCATTCTCTAAGCCTGTGACCCCGAACGATAGGAAGGCAGACTATGTTCCCACTCAAGTTCTGGCGGAAATGTTTAAGACAAATGGTTCTGATGGCATAATCTACAAGAGCTCCCTAGGAAAGGGTGCTAATATTGCATTGTTCGATATTCAATGTGCCGATTTAATAAATTGTTTTTTATACGAAGTTAATGAGGTATCTTTTAAATTTTCTGAGGCTGGTAACCCATATTTTGTGAAGAAATAGGATGAAAGGAATGTTGGAAAGAAATTATTAGGAGCGAATTATGAATAAAAAGTCAAATCGAATATACCCTGCTTTCGAAATGTTACTTAATGAAATCGATATGGAAATTGATACCATCAAAAAAGATATTCAAAGGTTATCTGAAGCCGGTTCTTTTGCCGATGCCTCAATAAAAGCCAATCATGCGGAACAGGTCTCTTCTTTTCGCGATAAAGTGGTCAACCTCCAAAAGCAGTGGAATGATATGCTTTCGTGGTTCCAACAAAAAGGAAAAATGAAGAAAGCCCGCAAGAAAAAAACAAAAAGGGGTCGATTGCACCGGGGGGTAAAAACACCATCGAAAGATTACTATAGACCAATTCTGCAAGCCCTTATTGATCTCGGTGGTAAGGCCAAGAGTGATGATGTGCTTAAAAGAGTTGAAAAGGCTATGCACGATAGGCTGAAACCAATAGATTATGGACCACTCCCTTCTAACCCCAATGAAACGCGATGGAAAAATACTGCCAAGTGGGCACGTAAGAATATGACAATGATGGAGCCACCTCTTCTAAAACCAGATTCTCTTCCAAAAATATGGGAGATTACTGAAGCTGGTCGTAAATTTTTTTTAAAGGGCGATCAGTGATTAAATAATAGGCATACAAAAGAAGAATATGCTCCTACTTCCCCGCCTTTAGCTCTGCAGGTTCCTTCAGAATCGGTCCCAAATCAAACTTCTGTATCAAAAAAACGGTGGGATTGTCGTCTCTCTTGACGTAGCGCTTCGAGGAATCCTTTTCCTTCTCGATGGTAATTTGTTGTTTTTAATTACTGAATTTTAAAAGGAAATTAGAGAGCGTGATAATGGAAGTGCTCTGGAATTTCTTTAGGGAAAGAAGATGTTTGTCTCCCGTAACAAGGAAGTCTGCTTTTACGTCCTCGGCGCATTCGAGGATGCGGTTGTCAGGTTCATCTGCCAGAATGTGAAGATGAGGTTGGGTTTTTACTGCTGTCGCAACTTTTGAGATAGCTTTTATGAGTAGAGCGATCTTATCCTCATGCCAGCCAAACTTTTCTCGAAGTGTCTGTGCAGTTTCGGTGAGAATCACAATAGAGGTATAGAGGATAAAATCTTTTCTTATTGCATGGCGGTAAGCTTCTTCAGCTTTACCTCCAGGAATAACGAAGGCTGAGATAAAGATATTGGTATCGAAGACGACTTTCAACCTCAGCGCCCCTCGAATACTAACCGCTCGACATCTTTTTCTGTTATTACACCCTTTTTCTTGGCAATTTTATTCCCATACCGCTGGAGTTTAGAAAATTCCTCTTCTAAGGCTTGTTCCTGATAGAGTTGGAACATATCACGGAAGAGCTGACTTCTATTCTTGGCCTGTTGACGGGCAAGCCTTTCATACGCCTGTGCTGTTTCCGGCGGTAGGGAAATGGTCATTGCTATTCGTTTCCTTTTCATATTCATGCCTCCAGTTTCAAATTATGGTATGACAAAATAATACCAGAACTCTCTGCTCAGGTCAATCTATATTAGGATTGTAATGCGAACCAGCGTTTTACACGAATTTTGGGCGCACACATAGGTGCGCCCCTACGGTTTCTCCTTCAACTCTGACGCATCCTTAAGAATCGGCTCTAAATCATAATTCTGCACCAGGAAAACGGTGGGGCTGTCTGATCTTTTGACATACTTCTTAGAGGTATCCTTATCCTTTCCGATGAACAGCTCAAAAGTAGAGTTATCCTTCATCCCTATCTGAATTCGGGTGGAAGGATTGATTAAACCAGCAACCTTTAGATCTGCTCCATCTTCAAAGTCATAGGCCTTGAGCGTTGCAAGGGCATTGACCAGCCCTTCAACTGCCTCCTTTTTGACCTTGGCCTTTTCTGGCTCAACCATTTCCCAGTTGCCTTTTTCACCTTTCTTTAGAGAAATTTTCTTTTTGTGAGAGATAATCTCTACCATAGTTATATCTTCTGCCTTGAGATTGAAGATGGTCTTATCCCGCCAGTCCTTTAGTTCCTTATCGAATTTGTCCTTGAGGATACCACTTAAAAGCAAAACCTCCTTTTCTCCCTGTACTCGGATATAGGTACTGAATAGATCTGGGCCATTCTTACCCACGAAAAAATGGGCAATGGCGGTATTATCCAACCGGATGAGTTTGACCTCTACTCCATTTTCCTGGTCAAGTTCAAAGACAGGGTATTTAGATGGATCGGTTGATACCACATTCTCCCTCTTCATATCCTCTACTGTCTGGAAGATATTTCCTACTGCGTCCTTATCTGCTAAATAGTAACTGCCGTTAAGTGAGACCAACCATCTCCCTTCCTTCTTCTCAAGGGAAACCTTCCTATCTTTGGTTTTGATCTCAATCCCCATTACCTCTCCGGATTTGAAATGGGTGTATATTTTGCTCCTTTTTTCTGCCGCCTCCTTTTCTCTAACCTGGTCTCGTTCAGAGAAATAGGTGATCAGTCCGAGGATGATGAGAAGGACGATAAGTGTTAGCGTAATCTTGAATCTCATAGCACCACATCAATGGCCTTTGTCTTCTTTCTTCTTTTCAGATAAAGACGGAAGAGGCCGAAGACCACCATTACCATGGACATTCCCAGGATATTGGCGAACTGAATCAGGGACCTTTCCTGATCGGAGGTCATCTTGAGCGGTCGGTCTACAAAGCTCTTGGTACGTATTCCAATGAGATCACCTCCGATGTTAAGCCAATCAACAACATTCAAGAAGAAAACATCATTTCTCCTAAATTGAAGATTCTCAAAAAACTGGTTCTCTAAGAAACGGGAGTTACCTACCACGATGATCTGTGATTCTTTTCCCTCTTTTATCGGTTCTTCTTTCTTGTGCTCCGGTGCATTCCCGCTCTTATCCTCTATGGGAGGTACCTCCTTCTCAGCAAAATAGCTTTTAAAACGGCCGGAGAGGAGTGCGCCCATGAGATAACTCCTGCATGCAGCCTTGTTAGGGGGTGATTGTTCCGGGCTCAGGTTGAAGTATTCCTTCTGACTAAAAGAATAATTTGTCGTTTTAAAGAGTCCCGTTGCTTTGACCATATTCGTTTTATCCGGGATCAGTACCAATGAACTTGCCCAGGGCAAGATAAGGGAATCAAGTTTGTTTACCATCGGGTGATCGGGAAAGAAATTTTCTTTTCTGACCTTTACCCAGAAGGGATAAGGAAGCTGTACTGTAAAGACACCGCTCCGAAAAGTGGCTGGTACATTGGAAAGATCCAGGAGTAAGTCTGAGTTAATCTTAACACCGTATCCTTTGAGCAAGTCAATGATTCCCGACTCCAGGGGGAATACCTGAAGTCTCTGTTCATTGAGATCTACGGTATCAATTAAGAAAATAGCTTTTCCGCCTCTCATGATGAACTGATCAATCTCGTAGAGGTCCCTTAACCCTATCTTCTTGGGCCCGGGTACCACGAGGGTATTGACCTCTTCCCCGATCCTTTTCCCCTCTTTTGTTTCTACCTTTACTACTTGGTACTGTTTTTCCAGGAGTTTTCTTATCTGTGAATAATCTCCATCAATCGCTTTTTCTCCATGTCCGGTTAGAAAACCTATTGTTTTAGATTCTTTACTGGTTAACTTGATGAGGGCACTGGTTAAGTCGTATTCAAGGTTATCCGTGTCGGTGATTACCGGTATGATCTCTTTTTTATCCTCATAGAGGATGGCCATTCCCAGGTAAACGGTGGTGAGCTGTGCCTGATCTTTTGCGAGGATGTTGAGTTGGACCTGTGGTATCCCCATGAAGCGGAGTTTTTGCTGCAGCATGGGATCAATGCCCGGATCAATAAATTCAACCTTAAGTTTCCCCCGGGCCAGGGCACGATATTCATCCAAGAGATCTTTGATCTGTCTTTGAAGACCAACGAGATATGGCGGGAGCTTTTTGGAGAAATAGGCTTTAATGTTTACCACATCATCTAAACGTGTTAATGCCTTCTCTGTAGAAGGTGAAAGGGTGAATTCTTTATTCTCGGTTAAATCCAGACGGAAGAAATGGTTGAGGGATAGATAGTTGAGGATCCCGAGAATTCCCAGCAAGGTAAAAATCAGAATGGTTAAATTTGCACTATACTTGAGCCTTCGTGATATCATCTTTTACTTCCATTTTCTGCTCTCTACAGAACAGATATTCAAGAAGAGGAAGAAGCCCGCAATTGAGAGATAATAGAGCAGATCTCGTGAATCAATCACCCCTCTCCCGATACTATCAAAATGGCTACCCAGACCAAGGTAGGCAAATACTGGAATCAGGATCTCGGGTAATCGGGAGGTAACCATTTCCTCTCCAATGATAAGGAGGAAGAAACAGATGGATACGCCTAAGATGAAAGCCACGATCTGATTTTCTGTCAGGCTTGAAGCAAAGAGTCCAATGGAGATATAGGCTGCACCAAGGAGGAGTGCCCCAAGGTACCCACCAGCGATTGATCCTCCATCAGGTTCTCCAAGATAGAAACAGGTAAAAGCAAGAGGGAGAGTGAGAATGATGGTGAAAGATAAGAAGGATAGACTGGCCAGAAATTTACCCAGAACCACTTCATAGTCTCTGATAGGAAGGGTCATCATCAGTTCCATGGTGCCGAGTTTTTTCTCCTCTGCCCAGGCACGCATGGTAAGTGAAGGAGCGAGGAAAAGGAATAACCAAGGAAGAAAGGAGAAGAAACCTCGTAAACTCGCCTGGTTCTTTAAAAAGAACATCCAGATAAAAAAGAAGGTCCCGTTGGATAGAATGAGGAAGGCAATAGTGAAGCAATAGGCAATGGGAGAGTCAAAGTAGCTTTTAAACTCCTTTCTTGTGATGGCAAGGATCTTTGTCATAAATTTAAATCTTCTCCATATATTCCTGTGCAGAGTTCGGCGCTATTGAAATCCAAATGTCAAAGTTCAAATGACAAATGAAATCCAAATACCAAATATAATTGGATTTTGTCATTTGAGATTTATTTGAACTTTGGGCTTTGTCATTTGACATTTTCCCGTTACCGCTTGAATCCTTTTACAGAGAACTATTCTCCTTGGTTGTCAGCATGAGGAATACATCCTCTAAGTTCACCGTTTCCTTCCTTAATTCAGTTAAAATCCATTGGTTGTTAACTACCAAGAAGAAGAGCCTTTCTGATATATCCATACCCAGATCGGACTTGATTTCAAAAGAGTTAATCCCATCCTCCTTGGCTATTAACCTGAACTCCTTGATCTCTGGTGTTTCCTTCAATTGGTTCTGGATCTCCTCGAGAGGCCCTTTGATTGTGATATAGATGGTCTCACTCCTCTTGCTGCTTCTGGCCATCTCATCGGGTGTCCCGCTCCCCACGATTTCACCCTTATGGATGATAATAATCCGGTTACAGGTAGCTGATACCTCAGGTAGGATATGGGAACTTAATACTACTGTTTTCTCTTTTCCAATCTCTCTGATCAACTCCCTCATCTCAATAATCTGGGTTGGGTCAAGTCCTGCGGTTGGTTCATCCACGATAAGGATCTCGGGATCATGGATGAGGGTCTGAGCCAGCCCAACCCGCTGACGAAACCCTTTGGAGAGTTCACCGATATCCCGGTTGATTACTGATCCAAGACCGCACATCTCTACCATTTTCTTGATTCTGTTTTTTATCTCTCTCTTGGATATCCCCCTGATAGTAGCTATGAAATTTAAGAAATCCAGAGTTGACATGTCTAAATAGAGAGGGGCATTCTCTGGAAGATAACCAGTCCTTTTCCTCACCTCAAGAGAATCATTGAATATATCAAATCCTGCAACTGAAGCAGTCCCTGAGGTGGACGGAAGGTAACAGGCCAAGATTCTCATAGTTGTGGTCTTGCCTGCCCCATTTGGACCAAGTAGGCCAACCACCTCCCCCTTGTTTACCGTAAAGGATATACCATTCACAGCAACCACATTTCCAAAATTCTTGGTTAGATTCTTTACTTCGATCATCTTTCTTAAGGATTGCCCTTAACTCTTTCTCTCTACCACATAATCTGCGGCTTCAAGAAGAGCGATCTTTTCAGGAGATGAGGGGAGGGGGCTTAGGTTTTCTTTTGCCTGTTGGCTATAAATTTTTGCCTGTTTCAGGGTGTAATCAATTCCTCCTTCTTCTGTAATCAGCTGGATGATCCGAGAGACACTGTCTTCGTTCAATACCTCATTTTCGAGGATTGCTTTTACGTCCTTTTTCTTTTCTTCCGTCAGCTGCCACAGGGTGTGGATGAGAGGGAGGGTTATCTTTTTCTCTTTGAGGTCCTTACCGATACTCTTTCCAAACTCCTCAGAAGATCCTGCATAGTCAAGAAGGTCGTCTATGAGCTGAAAAGCGATCCCCAGATTCAATCCATATATCTTAAGGGAGTGCTGGACTTCTTTTTGGGCCTTTCCCAAGATTGCACTGCTCTCACAGGCAGCAGAAAAGAGGCTTGCGGTCTTATCGGTAATGATAGAGAAGTAATCTCTCTCAGACAGGTTTAGATCACCCAGGTGGTTCAGTTCAAGGGTCTCACCCTTGGCCATTTGAGAAGTGGTCTTTGAAAATACTTTTAAGATCTTCAAGATCCCAATTTTTACCAAGAGAGAGAAAGAATGAGAAAATAAAAAATCACCTGCCAGGACACTGACTTTATCCCCCCATACAGAGTTGGCTGAAGGATTTCCCCTCCGAATCATACCGTTATCCACCACATCGTCATGAAGTAAGGTGGCAGTATGTAGGTATTCTAAGGCACAGGCAAGGTTGATATGATCCTTTCCCTGATAGTTAAAGAAGCGGGAGACGAGCAGGGCGATTAAAGGACGAAATCTCTTTCCTCCGCTCTTCAAGATATGGGTACCAACCTCGTCAATTAAAAGAATGCCTGAATTGAGCCCTTGAAAGAGTTCAACTTCAACCTGATTGAGTTCATCTGCTACAAGATCAAAGAGCTTATTCATTCCGCATTCTGCATTCAAATTGAAGACATTAAACATCAGACATTAGACGCCATACGCTATTAAACCTAAAGTCTATGGTCTGAAGTCTTTCGTTAACACTCTGCACTCCGTACTCCCCACTCATTTATACTGCCCTTGCCAGGGTCAGGACATCCACAGTTTCTGCACCAGCCTTTATTAATACCTTAGCACACTCATTCACCGTGGCCCCACTGGTGTAGACATCGTCTATCAGAAGGATGTTTTTACCCTTTATTTTTCCCTTATCATTGACACCAAAAGCACCTTTTACGTTTGTCCTTCGTTCATTAAAACTTAAGTGTATCTGTGATTCTGTGGGGCGATGCCGGCAGAGATTCATAGAATCCACAGGTATCTGGTACCTCTTACTCAGCTGGGAAGCAAGGACTACAGCCTGATTGAACCCTCTTTCTCTCAATCTCTTTGGATGGAGAGGAACAGGCATAAAGAGATCATAGGAACTCATGGTGAGATCTGTATGCGGTATCCTTGCCATGAGTCTTCCCAGACCCTCACCAAGGTTAAATTTTCCCTCATACTTGAATAGGGCGATCACTTTTTTTAAACCCTCTTCATATTTCCCCAGCGCCCTGGCAGTTTTAAACAAAGGAGGCGATAGTAAACAATCGTTACAGAAATGATTACTACCGGTCTCCAGTAAGAAGGGTAATCCGCAGCGATGGCAGAGTGGCGAGGAGATGTAGGGAATCTGTAAAAGACATCCATGACACATACCATCTTCTTCACCATCCTCTATTCTTTTCCCACACATCATGCATTGTGGTGGAAAGATGAGATCAAAAAATATTTTTAGTTTACTGCTCGATTGCATGGTTTCATTCAAGACTTAAGTTCGATCCGGAGGGCATCTGCCCAGAGTCTTTCCAGATCGTAAAACTCACGGATTGGATCATAGAAGACATGAACAACTACATCATCATAGTCAAGGAGGATCCATTTTCCTTCAGTGAATCCTTCGATTCCAAGAGGGGAGACCTCCTTTTTTCTCATCTCCATTTCCACCGAACTGGCGATCCCCTGAACCTGACGATCTGATCTCCCGCTGCAGATAATAAAATAGTCCGTAAAGGATGAGATTCCTCTCATATCTAAGATCACCAGATCAACTGCCTTCTTGTCTAAGGCAGCATTGGCACACCGGATCAACTTTTTCTTTGAATCTATAGCCAGGCCTCCACTTTAAACGTTTGACTATCACTCATGGTAGAGTGAATTCTTTTCTATATAATCTTCCACCCTTTCGGGAAGGAGATAGCGTACCGATTCACCTTTTTTTATCCTTTCACGAATTTTGCTTGAGGATATATCCAAGAGGGTAATCTCGGCAAAGTATATCCGATGGTTAGATCGATGAATCAGAGCTTTACCCTTTGAGTCATAACAGAAATCTCGCTTAAGATCAACCGGAATGATTTCTTTGAATGCCTTCTGAGGGTGTCCCGGGCGAGTCATCACGATCCAATCACAAAGGGAGAAAACCATTTTGTAGTCCTTCCAGATCTTGATCTCCATAAAGGCGTCCATTCCTAAAATGAAGAAAAGAAGCGCATCTTCTCCATATTGCATGCGGAAGTGGTTGATCGTCTGTATCGTGAAGGATTTACCTCTCCGTTTTAGTTCGAGATCAGATACAGAGAAATGTGAATTTCCCTGGATAGCGAGTTTGACCATTTTAAGACGGTGAGTGGCAGTTATAACTTCAGCCGATATCTTGTGGGGAGGAAGTTTGGCAGGGATAAAGATCACCTCCTTGAGCTGAAACTTTTCATGGATCTCTTCCGCTGCCCTGAGATGTCCTGCATGGATAGGGTTGAATGTTCCGCCCAGTAAACCGATCTTCGTCTCTCTCTTGCGATCACTCATCTGTTTAAGGCTAAGACTCCCTTATTTGTCCTTCACCATAGACGATGAATTTACAAGTTGTCAATTCCTCGAGACCCATAGGCCCAAAGGCGTGAAGTTTGGTTGTGCTGATCCCGATTTCCGCCCCTAACCCCAACTGGTTTCCATCATTAAATCGGGTTGATGCATTTACCAAAACTACTGATGAGTTTACTTCCCTTAAAAATCTCTGAGCATTGTGATAGTTTGAGGTGATAATGGAGTCGGTATGGGAAGAACCATACCTGGTGATATGCTCTATTGCTTCTTCCAATCCGGAGACAATCTTCACCGAAAGAATGAGATCGAGATATTCCCGGTACCAGTCTTCTTCTGTAGCCTTTTTGAGATGGGGGATAAGGTTGTAAACACGGGGACATCCCCTTATCTCTACACGGTTATCCTCTAATGCCTTGACGATGAGAGGCAGAAACTTTTTTGCAATAGCCTCATGAATCAGGAGGGTCTCGAGGGCATTGCAGACCCCGGGTCTCTGGACCTTGGCATTGATAATGATCCTTTCAGCCATTGTAAAATCTGCGCTCTCATCCACAAAGATATGACAGACCCCTTTATAGTGCTTAATAACTGGAATCCGTGAATTCTTTGTCACTGCCCGGATGAGCTCTTCCCCTCCCCGGGGAATCACCAGGTCAATGAAGTCTTCAAGTTCGAGGAGATAGTATATCGCCTCCCTCTCCGAGGTGGAAAGCATCTGGATAGCATCCGGAGTTATTCCTTCTTCTTCAAGAGCTTTCCTCAGGATTTCTACAATGGCTTGGTTAGAATGAAAGGCTTCACTTCCTCCTCTCAGGATTACCGCATTCCCTGATTTGAGGCAGAGGCAAGAAGCATCTGCCGTAACCGTGGGCCGCGATTCATAGATGATGGCAATTACCCCCAGAGGGATTCTTACCTTTCCGACAAGCAGATCATTTGGCCTTCTCCACATCTTAACTACTTCGCCCACCGGATCAAGAAGCCCTACCACCTCTTTAATACCTGAGGCCATGGCGTTGATTAGCTTATCACTTATAGTGAGACGATCCATCAGTGCTGAAGAAAGCCCCTTTTCTTGAGCTGCCCTCAAGTCTTTTTCATTTTCCTGCTTGAGATAGGAGGCATTCTTTAAGATCCCCTCTGCCATCCGAAGGAGAGCCTTATTTTTTTCCACAGAACCAAGGTGGGAAAGGGCATAAGAAGCCTTTTTGGCCCTCTTTGCCAGGTTGAGAATTTCATCCTTCATCTGCATCTCCGATTCTTCTTAAAACAACAAGGTTGTCCCGGTGGATCACCTCATCACAGGAATGAGACCCGAATCTCTTTTTCACCTCATGGGTCTTTAAACCCTTAATCTGAAGGATCTCAGTGGAGTTAAAATTTACCAGTCCCCGGGCAAATTCCACACCTGCCTCATCCACACATTTTACTAGGTCTCCCGCGCTGAAATTCCCTTTCACGCCATCAAGGCCGGATGGGAGGAGACTTTTTCCCTTATGTACAATAGCCTCCCTTGCCCCCTTATCCACCGTGATCGTCCCTTTTGGTTTCAGGGTAAAGGCAATCCAGTATTTTCGGCTGCTAAGTTTCTCCTTGTCTGGTAAGAAGAGAGTTCCAACCTCACTCCCCTGGAAGATAGCATTAATGATGCCCACTTTTTTTCCATGAGCGATGATAGTAGGAACCCCAAAGATAGCCACCTTTTTTGCCGCCTGGATCTTGGTTACCATTCCTCCTAGCCCTACTTTACTTTTCGTATCCGTGGCCAGTTTTTCTATTCTCTCATCTATCTTTTCAACGATAGGGATCAAACGGGCATTCTCATTCCCCTTCGGGTCAGAGTCATAAAGGCCTTCGATATCTGAAAGGATGATGAGGAGATCTGCTCCCACCAGATTGGTGATCAAGGCAGAGAGGTTGTCATTATCTCCAAACCTGATCTCCTCTACTGCTACCGAATCATTCTCATTGATGATGGGGATGATTTCGTATTTAAGTAAGGTGAAGAGGGTATTACGGGCATTCAAGAAGCGAGATCGGTTGCTCAGATCGGTATGGGTAAGAAGGACCTGAGCTACCTTCTCCTGGTACTCACTGAAGAAACGCTCGTAGTTCCACATCAGGCGTGTCTGACCTATGGCAGCAGCAGCCTGTTTTTGGGGCATGGTGTTTGGTCTCTCCGACAGACCCAGACGTCTGGTGCCTGCAGCAATTGCCCCGGAAGTAACAATGACAGTCTCAATTCCCTTCTTCTTTAAGCGGGAAATATCTTCAGAGAGGCCCGCAAAGACCCTCATATCAAGATCTCCCTTATCGTTGGTCAATACAGTGCTCCCTATTTTGATCACTACCCTTTTTATTTTTCTTAAGAGTTTATTCCGCATGTGTTCACGTTGCATGGTCGCCTCATGATGGAGGGGCGATTTGAAAATTGCCCTTTCTTAATTGTAAGAAGGAGATCACGGATTCGATACCCTTTCCTGTGAGAGCAGAGATAATAAATGTCTTTATATTTCTGTTTTTAAAATATCTTACAATTTCATAAATATTCCACATTACATTTTGTATATCCTCCTTATTGAGGACAACCACCTTCAACTTTTCCAGGAAAAGGGAAGGATTATAGGCAGAGAGTTCTTCCTCCAGGAGATGAAATACCTCAAGAGGAGATACTATCGGATTAGATAAATCAAGGAGATAGAGAAGACATCGGGCCCGCTCAGCATGGCGGAGAAACCTCAAGCCCAGTCCACACCCTTGATGAGACCCCTTCACGATCCCGGGAAGCTCAACCATCAAGAGTTTTTCTTCGTATTTATCTCCCCATGTTCCTGGACAGGGCTGTTGTGTGGTGAAAGGATAATCGGCTATCTTGGGAGTGGCGCTCGTAATCTTTGAGAGCAGGCTGGATTTGCCTGAGCTGGGTTGCCCGATGATTACCACATCAGTGAAGAGTTTTAACTCTAAGAGGAGTTCTTTTTCTTCGCTTTTCCTCCCTTCTTGGGAAAATTGGGGAGCTTGATGGGTTGAGGTGGCAAAAAAGGCATTTCCTTTTCCACCCTCTCCCCCTTTGGCTACGACAAACTCCTGATCAGGGTGTATGATTTCGGAGAGGATCTCCCGAGTGTGGGCATCTTGAACCACTGTGCCGAGTGGAACAGTTAGGATAAGAGGGGAAGAATTTTTCCCATGTTGGTTTTTACTTTTTCCTGATTCGCCAGAAGTTGCGTGGTATGTTTTTCGTGAGAGAAAATTCTCTAAGGTAGAGAGTTGCGGGTCAGCTCTGAAGATTACATCTCCTCCTTTTCCTCCATCCCCACCATCCGGTCCCCCTCTGGGAATGCACTTGGTCCTTTTGAAGCTAACACAGCCTTTACCGCCATCACCTGACCTAACCTTGATGGATACCTCATCCACAAAGCGCATGAGAAGCCAAATCAGGAGGCATTGATGCTGACTCTCTTTCTATCCTTTCCCCATCGTTTAAATTTTACAATCCCATCAATCTTGGCAAAGAGGGTGAAGTCTTTCCCCATCCCCACATTATTGCCAGGATGAATCCTCGTGCCTATCTGCCTTACCAGGATATTTCCTGCTTTTACCAATTGGCCATCATATCTCTTCGTGCCTAACCTCTGGCCTCCACTGTCTCTGCCATTCCTTGAACTTCCACCACCTTTTTTATGGGCCATTGTTTAAACTCCTTCTTTCGTGAGATGATTATTAGATTATTAATTTAGTAGATCTATTTATTTCTGTCAATACCTCAAAAAGGGTTCAAGGATTCTGGGGTTCAAGGGAAATTTCAAATGCCAAAATCCAAATTCCCAATTTGACATTTGAGCTTGGTCATTTTGATTTTTACCTATTGCCCATTGCACGTCTATTGCCCGAGGTTACCCCTTACAGGTAGGACAGATGGCAAGTTCCTCATACGGAATTGGAACCTTGGAGCGCTTTCTCATAAATTCAAGCTTGGCTTTCGTGGTGAAAGGACGGCCGCAGATCCTGCATTTCTCCATTTCTAAGCTTACCTTCCAGTTGTGAACTATCCTCCTGGGCCCCAGAGAATCCCGACCACCGGGATACACCAGCCCACCATCTTCAACGTCCTTCATGGTGATGATTTTGGTAGGACAGATATAGACACAGGTGCCGCACGCAATACAGTCTCCTGCAGTCTCAGAGAAAGGAGAGCTTACCCTCCTCGTGATCCCTCTCTCAGTGAAGCTGATGGCATTAGCCCCTACAATCTCTTTACATGCCCGGACACACTGCCCACACAGGATGCAGTAATCATTTTCAACATTGAACCTGGGATTAGGTTCTGTGATCCCCAATTTTAATGCCAGCTCTTTTATTACCTTCACATTTGGGTGTCTAGCCAAGAAAAGCTCCACCACCCCTTTGCGAACATTAAGTGCCCGTTCTGAGTTAGTCTCCACGATAAGACCTTCTTCTACCGTGTAGGTACAAGAGGCAACGATTCTCCTCCTCTTACCTTTGGTTATCTCAACCACACAGACCCGACAGGCACCATAGGGCAGGAGATCTTCATGATGGCAGAGGGTGGGGATATCAATCCCCTCTTCCCTGGCAATCTCTAAGATGGTGGTACCTTTCTCTGCCTCAACCTTTCTCCTGTCAATCGTTAAGGTAATCATGCGATCCTCATTTATGATACGACAATGGCTTCAAACTTACAGGCCTCATAACAGGCTCCGCATTTAATGCATTTCTTTAGATTGATTGCGTGCGGCTGTTTCAGCTCTCCGGTAATAGCCTCAGAAAGGCAAACCCTCCTGCAGGCACCGCACCCAGTGCACACCTTAGCATTGATATCATAGAAGATTAGATCTTTACATACTGCAGCTGGGCATTTGTTTTCATTGATATGGGTTTCATATTCGTCCCGAAAATATTTAATGGTTGTAAGAACAGGATTGGGGGCAGTTTTGCCCAGGCCACAAATTGACCCATCAATCAAGATCTGGGAGATTCTCTCCAGGAGTTCGATATCTCCTTTTTTCCCTCTCCCCCCACATATGGCCTCAAGGATTGCCCTCATCTTCTTTAACCCTTCCCGGCAGGGTGTGCATTTCCCGCAAGATTCTTCTTCAAGGAAGGCGAGAAAGTACCTTGCCATGTCTACCATGCAGGTGCGGTCATCCATAACGATCATACCGCCGGAACCCATCATAGAGCCAGCTTCAATAAGGGCGTCGAAATCGATGGGGAGATCTAAGAGACTCTCAGGCAGGCATCCACCAGAAGGACCGCCTGTCTGGACTCCTTTAAACTTCCGGTTTTTGGGGATACCTCCTCCAATCTCATAAATGATCTCTCGAAAGGTAATGCCCATGGGGACTTCAACTAGCCCGGTGTTGTTGATCTTTCCAACCAGGGAAAAGATCTTGGTTCCTTTGCTCCCTTCAGTACCGATACTGGAATACCAGTCCGCCCCCTTGTTCATGATCAACGGCACATTAGCCCACGTCTCCACGTTATTGATTACTGTAGGTTTCCACCACAGGCCACTTTCCGCAGGGTATGGTGGTCGTTGTCTCGGTTCTCCCCAATCTCCTTCTATCGACTTGATGAGAGCGGTCTCTTCGCCACAGACAAAGGCCCCTCCTCCCCGGTTGATCTTGATACTGAAATCAAAACCAGAACCCAGGATGTTTTTCCCGAGGAGGCCGTACTGTTCGGCCTGTTCTATTGCAACAATCGCATTTTTTACCGCAAGGGGGTATTCGTTCCGTACATAAATGTATCCATCATGACACCCAATAGTAAATGCCCCTATGATCATACCCTCCAGCACGCTGTGAGGGTTACCCTCAAGGAGGCTCCTGTCCATGTAGGCGCCCGGGTCTCCTTCATCAGCATTACAGATTAAGTACTTGGGGCTGCCCTCTGCCTTTCGGCAGGATTCCCACTTCTCACCGGTTGGGAAGCCACCCCCGCCCCGTCCTCGCAGCCCGGACTTCTTCACCTCGCCGATAATCTCTTGCGGCTTCATAGAGAAGAACGCCTTGCTCAGTGCGGCGTATCCACCGACGGCTATGTAATCTTCGATGCTGCACGGGTCAATCTTGCCGTTGTTTCCAAAAATCAGCCTCATCTGCTTCTTGTAGAAGGGGACTTCCTCTTCGTAAATGCTCCTCTCCTTTGTTGTTGGATCTTGGTAGAGCAATCTTTCTATTAGCTCAGCTTTCATGATCGTCTTCTCCAAGATCTCAGGGATATCCTCTACCTTCACCTGTTGATAGAATATTCCCTTTGGATAGATAACCACCAGAGGGCCTCTTTCACAGAAACCATGACATCCTGTGGGTCGGACATTCACACTGTTTTCCAGCTTCTGTTTCTCGATCTCCTTTTTGAATCCTTCAACCACCTTCTGGCAGCCGTAAGCGTGGCAGCCGGTTCCTCCACAGACGGTTATGCAGGGCAGATTGCGGTCACGTTTTTTATTAATCTCTTTTCTTAAGCTTTCAAGTTGCTCTGCCGACTTAAGCTTTTCCACTTTTCAGCCTCTTTTTTCTCACCCGAAAAGTTTATCCACTTTAGATAGATTCATCTGGCCGTGATATTCCTGGTCAACCACCACTATAGGCCCTAAAGCACATGCCCCTAAACAGTTGACTGTTCCTAAGGTATATTTCGTATCACCAGTTGTCTCACCAGCTTTGATCTTAAGTTTTCTTTCAATGCCTTCCAATATCCTGGATGCACCCCTTACATGGCAGGCTGTCCCTAAACACACATAGACCAAATGATCTCCCCTCGGTTTTAAAGTGAAGGCCCGATAGAAGGTGGCTACACTGTATACCTTAGACACAGGAATCCCCAAATTCTCACTCACATGGCACAAGGCTTCTTTAGGGAGATGATTATATTCACTCTGAATATCCTGCAGGATAGAAACCAAAAAGCCTTTATCCCCTTTATATTTTTCTATAATTGCGTCTACCTTTTCGTTCATAACCAGTTTACCTTCCTGCCTTCTCCTTTAACTCATGGTAATCCTTCATTACCTTCTCTTGAATTACTTTGAGATCTTTCTCTGATAAATGTCTGAATCTCCCCTGGGGCTTTAGGTATTCTACAACCGGTCTCAACGTTGGCGGATCAAAACTTAGTGTGTATTTACCTTTCACCACTTCGTAGAGGGGGAAAATCCCTGTCTCGACTGCCAGGCGACCAAGCTGAATGGAAAGATGTGGTGCTGATCTCCAGCCTGTGGGACATACAGAAAGGATGTGAAGGTAGCATGGTCCTTCAAATTCCATCGCTCTTTTTACCTTTGCTGTCAGATCAAAGGGGTAACTGGGAGAGGCTGTAGCGACATAAGGGATTTTATGAGCAGCTGCAATGCCAGGCATATCCTTTTTCCAGGTGGTCTGGCCGATGCTCGTCTTTCCTGGTGGTGAGGTGGTGGTCATCGCTCCATAAGGTGTAGCGCTGGAGCGCTGAATCCCGGTATTCATGTAGGCCTCATTGTCAAAACAGCAAAAGCTGAAATTGTGCCCTCTTTCCATTGCACCAGATAAGGCCTGAAGCCCAATGTCGCTCGTTCCACCATCCCCTGCCATCGCCACTACCGTGATCTTACGTTCTGGAATTTTACCCTTGCGCTTGAGGACCTTGAGGCCTGATTCTATACCAGAGGCCACAGCGGCGCTGTTCTCAAAGAGGGTATGAATCCACGGCACCCTCCACGATGTGGTTGGAAGAGCGGACGAAAAGATCTCAATACATCCCGTGGCACTTGTAATGATTACATTTTTCCCGAGTGCCTTTAAGACTAATCTGACAGCCAGGGCTTCTCCACATCCGATACAGGCCCGGTGGCCTGGGGCAAAATATTCCTTGATTGGCAGGACACGCGGAACGTAGACATCGAATCTTTCCATCACTCCCTCACCCCAATCAATTCATATTCTTTCTTTATTCCCTTTTCCACCAGTTCTACCCCTCTATTTACCATCTGTTCGAACTCTTCAGGAGTAACATCACGACCTCCCAACCCTCCGATGAAGCTCACCACCTCTGGCCGATTCTTTTCGCCATAGATGGCAGATTTCACCTCCGAAGCAACGGGTCCGCCAGGACCTCCAAAGGAGAGACAGCGGTCAAATATCACTAAAATCTTTGCATTCTGAACCTCTTTCCTCAATTCCTCAAAGGGAAATGGTCTCCACAAACGCAGGCGAATAAGCCCAACCTTCTTTCCTTTACTTCGCATCTTGTCAATACTTACCATAGCGGTCTCGCTGAAACTGCCCATTGTTAAGAGTAGGATCTCAGCATCTTCTGAACGATAGTTTTCTATGGAGGAGTACCGGCGTCCAAACAGTTTGGCAAATTCTTCAAAGCAATTGAGGATTACCTCTCTGCTTAACTGAAGGGCTTCCTCCTGGGCTTTTTTTGCCTCAGTGTAAAGTGTGGGAGGACCGAAAGCCCCCATGGTCACAGGTCGATCTGGGGTGAGGGGTAAAGGGTACCGAAATGGGGGAAGAAATGTATTTACTTCATCCTGATCTAAAAGATAAATTGGTTCCACCATGTGAGAAAGATGGAAACCATCTACATGAACCATGGTGGGTAGCAATACCTTCGGATCTTCAGCAATTCTGAAGGCGCAGAGAGTCAAGTCAAAGGCATTCTGACCATTTTCAGCAAAGATCTGAATCCAGCCGCAGTCCCGGGTTGCCATGACATCTGAATGGTCACCCCAGACATTTAATGGACCAGAAATGGCGCGGTTGGCCACCGCCATAACAATGGGGAGGCGAGAAGATGCTGCAACATAGAGAACCTCATGCATCAACTCCAGACCCTGACCAGCAGTGGCTGTAAAGGTTCTTCCACCTACGGCAGACGAACCGAGACAGGCGCTCATCGCTGAATGCTCTGACTCCACACAGATGAACTCTGCATCCAAATCACCCTCAGACACCATCTCAGCGATCCTCTCTACAATATGTGTTTGGGGTGTGATGGGATAAGCAGCAACTACATCGCAATTGGATAACTTCACTGCTTCAGCGATGGCAAACGATACCTCAATTCCTACTCGTTTCCCCATTACTCACCTTCTTCTACCATAGTTATTGCACTCGTTGGACATTCACGGGCACAGATCCCACAACCCTTACAATAGAAAAGATCAGCCACATAATACCTTTCTTCATCCTGGTTTATGCACGGTTCAGGACAAAAAAGGTAGCAGATTCCACACTGAATACACCTATCCTTGTTCAGGACCGGTCGTTGAGACTTCCAGTCTCCTGTTTTATACTGACTGGCACTCCCCGGTTCAGTAACGATACATCCTATTTCAAGATCTTTCCAGGTTATCTCATTTTCAGATTTAGCC
>Ga0315289_10004564_pt1 | contig 20608 bp, 12 predicted proteins | sample YL17G11_40_MG_FD_203452 | JGI IMG/M metagenome (GOLD analysis project Ga0315289, IMG submission 203452) | Sediment microbial communities from Yellowstone Lake, YNP, Wyoming, USA - YL17G11_40 | ecosystem: Environmental > Aquatic > Freshwater > Lake > Sediment | place: USA: Wyoming | collected... | reverse complement strand
CTCCTCCCATCGAATCAAACCACTGCCAGCCCAGTGAGGACCCACCACCCCCCGCCGACCACCCCCCAAATGAGGCCGTTCACGACCGCCATCACTGCGCCCGTCTTGAAGATCTGGGCCAGGGACAGGTAGCCCGCGCCATAGTAGACGGCCGCCTGGCCCGACCCGTAGTGCGTCATGGAGCCAAAGAGGTTGCTCACAAAGGCGAGGACGAGCGCGGCCAGGGGGCCGGGCGCGCCCGCGGCGAGCAGCATGGCGAGGAAGGCGGAGTAGAGCGCGCCGACGTGCGCGGTCTGGGAGGCAAACAGGTAGTGCAGGCCCCAGTACGCGCCAGCCAGCAGGGCCAGCGAGGCGGGCCAGGCCAGGGAGAGCGAGGCCAGGGCGCCGCCGACCACGCCCGCAAAGTGGCCGACCACGCCCGCCGCGTTGAGCTGGCCGCTCATGCCCACCAGGATCGCAAACCAGAAGAGCGTGTCCCAGGCGGCCGTGTAGGTGAGGCAATCCCGCCACGTCAGCACCCCCGTCGTCAGGAGGACGCACAGGCCCAGCATGGCCGCCAGGACGGCGGGCACGCCCAGGGCGTCGCCCGCCACCCACAGGACGACCGCCAGGCCCATCGTGGCCGCCATGATGGCCTCATCCCGGCTGAGCGGCCCCATCGCCGCCAGGCGCGCGGCCGCGGCCTTGGGCGCGCCGGGAGTGGCCGTGACCTCCGGCGGGTTGAGGCGGTAGATGATCAGGGGCGTCACCGCCAGGCCGACCGCGGCGGGGACGGCGGCCGCGGCGGCCCAGGTCAGCCAGGGGCCGCCCGGCATGACCACCCCCAGCTCGCCCGCCAGCTTCAGGCACAGCAGGTTCTGGGCGGCGGCCGTCAGGAACAGGGCGGACGAGTTGACGCTGGACTGCAGCTGGCATTGGACCAGGAAGGAGCCCAGGCGGCCGGCCGAGGGGCTGCCGGGCAGGGAGCCCGCGTCCCGGGCGAGGCTGTCGATGATGGGCATGAAGATGCCGCCCGCGCGCGCGGTCGTGGACGGCATGGCTGGCGCCAGCACCGCCTCCGCCGCCGTCAGCCCGTACGCCAGGCCCAGGGTGGACGACCCGAACGCGCGCACGAAAATGTTGGCGACCCGGGCGCCCAGGCCCGTCTTCTGGAAGCCGGCCGCGAAGAAGAAGGAGACGACGATGAGCCAGATGACGTCGTTGGCAAACGCGGAGAAGGCTTGGGCGAACGTCAGGGCGCCGCTGCCGATGGCGGCCGTGGCGGCCAGGAACGCCCAGGCGCCGGTGGGCAAGGGCTCCAGGACCAGGCCCGCAATGGTGGACACGAAGATGGAGAGCAGGGTCCAGGCGGGCGGGGTGAGGCCCGACGGGATGGGGACCAACAGGCGGAGCGCGAGCCCGGCCCCGATCGAGAGGGCCAGCGCGCCGGGCTTGGCGCCGGGCCAGGGCGTGGTTGTGGGGGTGGGGGCAGGGGCAGGAGCAGGGGCGGCCGGTGCGTCCTCGCTGGCCGCGCGGGGAAGGGGGGAGGTCATCGTCAGGGGGCGGCGGCGGGGAGGCAGGGCCGCGGCCGGGCGGCGGAGGAGCGGGCGGGTCGGCCTGGTGAGGGGGAGAGAAGTGCGTGAGAGGGTCGTGTGGTTATGGGAGAAAACTGCGCGCCTCTCAATTCGAGGCCACGCACGCCCATGATTCAAGATAGCGGCCAACGACCAGGCAGTCCTCTCCACATGCGCCAACATCGTCCACCCCTGGTGTGGGCATCAATGGTGCGGAGCGAGCGGGCAGGAGAGAAGAGAAAAAGACGGTCACGCCGATTTGGCCCCCTCTCTCCTTCTCTCATCAAACAAGACTCACCCGCTGCTGCTGCTCAGGCGGGCGGCCCGGGCCACGCCCGGCACAGTTATACTCCGGGCCAGGGCTGACATAGGCTTTGGGTGTGTGGACAGAGAGAAAGGGGGGATGTCGCCCTCGCACGGCGAGAAAAAAAGAAAATAGGTCTACGAGAGGGACGCAACCCTTCCCCAAAAACAACCTTGGGAAAACACGCACACACGCACGCCGCCGACTCTTTCTCTACACGTCCTACCAACTACTCTACCTCCCTGCGCCTCCTGCTGCCCGTTATCCCTCGTCCTCCCCCAGAATGCGCCGCCGGGCCATCCCCCGGACGGCCGCCCGCAGGGACTCGGCCGCTTCAGCCGCGCCGGCCGGCGACAGCTCGGCCGACCCGCCCGCCGCGGCCGCTCCGAGGTCGACCAGCCCCACAACTTGGGCGGCGCTCAGGGCGGCCGCAGTGCTGCCCCCGATGGCGACCGTGGCGAGGGCGAGGGCTTTGGCCTGCGGTGTCGATGAGAGGGAGGGGTGATGAGGGGAAGTGGCCAGGTTTGCACTCTCTCCCGCGTCACTCAATTCACGCCTCTCCTTCCAACTCACCGCCGTCGGCAGCGCCCGCACCCGCGCCAGGGTGTCAATGCCTTCCTCGGCCAGGGCTTTGGCCGTGGACGCCCAGTGGGCGGCGCCACCGGCGAAGGCGGAGGCGGCGAGGGTCCCCAGAGCCGCGGTCGAAGCGGCCAGCGGGGTGACGTGCCAGGAAGGGGGGGGAGGAGGAGGAGGGGGTGCTGCGCCCGCGCCGTCATCGCCGCCTGGTTGGGACGGCATGACTGGTCCTGGCCTCCGAACCAGGGGCGGGTCCGGACGACACGCAGTGTATCGGAGAGACGGAAAGCGGAAAATGAATAGAGACAACCTTTTTTTTTTTTTTCCACTTGCATCTTCAACTTTCGACTTTCTCTCAATCAAAAAAAGAGCGCACAACTCTCCTCTCCTCTCCACTCACTGCATGATGGTTCGCCTCCTCGCCGCCCTGTCCAAGGGCGGGAGCTCTGTTGTGGCACCGGCGGCGCGGTCCGTGGCCGCGGCGGCGGCGCCGGTCGGGCGGTGAGTTGCTGTTTGGGGGGTTGGCTCATTGCATTGGGTGCACTGGCACTTCGTTTGCTTTCGCGCCTCGCTTGGCGAGGGAGTCGGGAGTCGCGCCGCCTGGTCTGGACTTGATCCACGTACCGTGTAGGGGCAGAACCCAGGCGCCAGGGCACGATGCTTGGGAGCGGCTGAAATGGCACGAAGACCGGGGCAGAAACAGCGCCTTTCCAAAAAGCACGCCAGCCTTATGACAACTCAACCTCTCTCCCTTTTTTTTCCCTCCTCCAGCCCCGCCCTCCTCCACCGCGGCTTCGCGGCCGCCACGCCCCGCTCGCCGCCCCCGCCCCGCCGGTCCGTCACCGCCGCCACCGCGTCTTCCGGTGCCCCCCCCTCCGCCGCGGCGACCGCGGCGTACCTGGCCTCGGTCGGCGTGCCCGGCCCGGTCGTCGCGGCCCTGGAGCGGGACCACCCGGACTGCCTGGCGCACGGCCTGGAGGGCGTCATCAAGCCCAAGGTCGGCCTGCTCCTGGGGGAGGTCGTCGGCGGGGATGGCGTGGCCCTGGGCGCCGTCCTAGGCGCGGTGCCCCGCGTCCTGAATGCGGCGCTGGACACAGGGCTGGCCCGGACGGTCGGCTGGCTGCGGGGGGCGGAGTCCCTGGGGCTCCGGGCTGCCGCCCTCAAACGCATCGCGCTCGCCCGCCCGCAAATCCTGACGTACGACGTCGACAAGACGCTGGCCCCCAAGGCCGCCTTCTTCACGGCCGACCTGGGCGTGCCCCTGGCCGGGCTGAGGCGCATGGTGGCGGCCTCCCCGGACGTGCTGGTGATCGGCCTGGGCAACGACTTGAAGCCGACCGTCGCCTGGCTGGAGTCCCTGGGCTTTGCCAGGCACTCGCCCGCCCTCGTCGACCTGCTCGTCCACCACCCCACCATCTTCCACAACCCGCTGGAGACGGCCAAGAAGAATGTGAAGGCCCTGGGCGAGTGGGGCGTGCCAGCCGAGGGCGTGCGCGCGATCCTGGCCGCCTCGCCCTCCCTCTTCCGCCGGTCGGTGACGTCCCCTTCCAACACGGCCAAGCTCGCGTACTGGGAGGCGGCTGTCCAAAGGGACAGGGCCGCCATCGCGAGCGACGCGCCCAACCTGTTTGAGCGGTCGTTGGCGAGGGTGGTCGGGCCCCGCCTGGACGCGGTGGGCAGCCGGGCGGCGCTGCCGGTCAACCTGCGCCCCTTGATGGACGGGACGGACGCGGCCTGGGCGGCCACGTACGGTGACGGCTCCTTGCCGCCCGTGGCCGGGTGGGCTATGAAGAATAAGGGGCGGTACTCGAAGACGCCGAAAAAGGCGGCGTGAGAGAGAGAGAGAGGGAAGAAAAAAAAATGGAGGTGGAGATGGTTGAGAGAGAGAGAGAGGGAAGAAAAAAAAATGGAGGTGGAGATGGTTGAGAGAGAGAGCGCGCGCTGCGCCCTGAAATACCAGGTTGAGAGAGGGAGGCCTGTGTGCCTCCCCATGGGGACTGCGCGAGAGAGGGAGAGGGAGAGGCTGTAAAAACAAGCAACGGGCGGGGCGCCTCTGGGGGTAAGAGCTCTTAGGGCTAGCTAGCTAGCTCCCTTCGGCTTGTGTCTCTTGTCTCTCTCTTAGCCTAGAGTCTTTTTTAGATAACAAAAAAAAACGCGTTTCCCTTGATCTGCACCACTCAATCGTTCACACACACGCACACACACACACACCTCAATACACGCTCGCATTGATAGCAGGCCGCAGAGAAAAATGCTGCTGACGCATGCCCCGCCGACACCAGCCCGCGCTGTGCGGAACAAGATTGGGAGGCGGCGTCCGCTCCCCACCCGGGCGCTCCAAGACTCCTCCTCCTCGCCGTCCGCCCCACCCATCACCATCGCCGCCGACCACCCCCCACCCCCTCTCCCCGCGGACGCCGTTGTGGCAGCTGCCTTAGCCGCCGCGGCCGCCGCCGCGGCCGCCGCCGAGGCCGGCCTGGAGCACATCGCCGACCTCCCCTCCGCCCGCGTCCCCTTCCCCTGGCCGGGCTGGCTGGTGGCGGCCCTCAAGGCGGCCCGGGCGGCCGCCATCGCTGGGGGCGTCCTGGCCTGCCAGCCCTGGGGGCTAGGGGCGCGGTCCGCTGCGGGGCTGGCCGTCGCCGCGGCGGCCGGCGCGCGCGGGCTGCGCTCTCGCTCCCTGTCGGCCAGCGGCGCGGCGGCCGCGGCCCTGCTCGGCGGGCTCACCCTGGCCGCCTCCTTCCGCCTTGGCGCCGCCGTCCTGCTCTTCTACGGCGCCGGCAGCGCCCTCACCCGCCTCGGTGAGGAGAGGAAGGCGCTGGCGGACGCCTCCCACAAGGCGGGCGGCCAGCGGGATGCCTGGCAGGTCTCGGCCGCCGCGGCCGCGCCCGCGCTCCTGGCCGTGGCTGCGGCCGCCCTGTGCGGCCGGGCGGGGGGCGGGTGGACCGCCGACTTCTTGCCCGCTGCTGGTGCGCCAAGAGCCGCGGCCGCCGCGGTGGGCGGGGCGCTCGGGTGGGTGGCGGCAGCGGCGGGCGACACGTTTTCCAGCGAGCTGGGTGCCCTCTCCCCGCGCACGCCCCGCCTCATCACGTCGGGGCGCCCCGTGCGTGCCGGCACCAACGGCGGCGTCACCGTGGCGGGGCTGGGCGGCTCGCTACTCGGCGGCCTCCTCGCGGGCGCCGCCTTTTGGGTGGGCAGCGCGGCTGTTGCGGGCGTCAGCGCGGGTGGTGGTGGTGGTTGGGGTGGGGGCAAGGCCGCCGCGCTCGCCGCCGCGGCCGCCCTGGCCCTGCCCGTGCTGGGCGGCAGTGCGGCCCTCGGCCTCGCCGGCTCGCTCCTGGACTCGGTGCTGGGGGCGACGCTCCAGTTTTCGGGGGTGGACCGCAAGACCGACAGGGTCGTCTCGTCACCGGGCGAGGGCGTCGTCCGCATTGCCGGGTCGCCGCTCCTGAGCAATGCGGGCGTCAACCTGGTGTCCAGCGCGGTGATCGCGGCCGTGGGCGCGGTCTGGCTGGGCGGGCAGCTCGCGTGATGTGCAATGAAAAGGATGAAAACACAAACATTCATGGGAGGTGGTTTCAAAGAAAACCACGACCCTCCCTCTCTCTCACTCCTCGACCGCCGCCGCCGCCGTCCCCCCACCCAGCTTCACCATCACGCCCCGCGACGCCTGCACCTTCACCGCCCGGATGCCCAGGCCGGCGATTACCCGGTCGTACCCCGCCCGGTCCTGCTTGAACAGGTACCGCAGCAGGCGGCGGCGCTGGCCGAGCGCGACCATCAGCCCGCGCGTCGCAGCAAAGTCCTTGCGGTGGGCCTGCAGGTGGGAGGTCAGCTGGATGACCCGGGCGGACAGGCGGGCGATCTGGACCTCCGTGGAGCCCACGTCGTTCGCGTGGCGGGCAAAGGCCGGGACTTTGGACAGGTCGGTCCCGACGCCGCGGTAGCGGGCGCTGTGTGCGAGAGGGGAAGAGGGAGGGAGAGGAATTGGTGTGTGAGAGAGAATGCGAGGCGGAGGTGGTGCGCGGTGCGCGTCGAATAGAGGGCGGGGGGGCGCGCTGGGCGCGGTGCGTGCGCGCGTGCAGTGCTCACTCACAGAGCGCGCGGGTCGCCAGACACACCGCGAGGAAAAGTGGGGTTGAAGAAGAGAGGGGGGGGGGGGCGTGCGTGGTCAGCCAGCCAGCCGCCGGGCGGCGGCTCTCTCTCCCCTTCCCCCCCTTTTCTCGCGCGTGCTCGGGGGCCCGCCTCCTCTCCTCTCGTTTTGCGCCCTGCAAAGATGTCTGACCTGCCTCCAGGAGGCGCACCAGAGGCGCAGCGCCGCCTAGGCTGCGCGGAACGGGCGATTGGCCCCCTGGCCAGCCCCCCCTGCCCGTCTCTCTCTCCACCAAAACTCACTCGACCGTCAGCGGCGCGGCCCGTGCCGCCGGCGCGGCCCGGGAGGGCGCGGCCGTGGCAGGGCGGGACAGCACAGTCGTGCCGCGCACTGTGTATGAGAGGGGTGGGCGTGGGAGTGGGGGCGTGAGAGACGGGGGGGAGCGGAGGAATTCTGTGGCGGCGGAGGAGAGAGGCTAGAGAAGCGTCGCGCCGCGCCCCCGGGGCTGCTCCATTCTCCGGCAAACTCGGGACACGGGAATGGAGCTACTCTTTGACCGTGCATCGCCAAAGCAAGAGGAGGGCAAAAGGAGGGCGCACGCTCCTCACGGTGCACAAGCCTCGCTCGCCAGCGGCAGCGGCCGTCGTGGCCCCGCGCTCTCTGGGGCTCTCTCTGCCCCGTGCGCGCAGGAAATTTCCTCCCGGCCTGGCGCCGCGTCCCTGCAAGCGTGGCGGGCGACAGCTCACGGAACGTACCGGACTGCGAAAAGGACAGGTTCATCATAGCTGGTGGGACGCGCGAGGGGGTGGTGGACTGCACCAGAAACAAGCGAGTACAAGTAGGCGTCCTCTTCTCTTTCAGTCCCTGTTTCAGTCCCCTGTGTCGCGCATGCATCCCTCTGCCGCGCACGGGCACCATCGGTCGCGGCGAGTCTGGTACTGAAGGGGGCCACCTTTTGCCCGACCTACACACTGACCATCCGTGCGCTGCAGTGCGGGCTTCCACGGCGCGCGAAGCCCTCGTCCTCTCCCTCTCTCTTTTTTTTTCCCCGCCCCGCCCCCGCCCCGACCTCGCCCATCAAAAAAAAATGGCCGAGGACGAGGATGGCCTGCCCTTCTTCGCCGACCCAGCTTTCCGCCCACCCGGAGGCGGCGCAGGCGCCGGATACGGCGATGATGGAGCCGAAGAGTATGATCGCTACCTGGACGTCCAGGCGTCATCCTCGGGGGCGGGCGCCGACATCTTCACTGCCGCCCGAGTGGGAGACACCGCCCGGCTAGGGGAGATCCTGGCGGCCGACCCCGAGACGGTCGGGGAGCGGGACCGCTGGTCCGCGACACCTCTGTACTATGCCGCCCTGTGCGGCCACCTGGACGCGGTGCGGGCCTTGTTGGAGGGCGGCGCGATCGCGGACGAGTCCTGCTTTGACGGCGAGCGCGTCCATTACGCGGCTCTCCGCGGGGACATCCGGGCCGCCCTGGCCGCCGCGGCCGCCCGCCCGCCGCCCCTGGGCCCGCTGGCAGCCGACCTGCGCGAGCTGGCCCCGCCCGGCGGGGGCGGCTGGCTGGACGGCCTGAGCGCGCCGCGGGGGTGCGGGGCGGGCGCGGCGGCCGACCTCGTGCTGAGCCTGCCCGACGGGACCGCCCTGCCAGCCCACCGCGCCCTCCTGTGGCGGGCGCCGCTCTTCCGCGCACGCCTGGCCAGCGGGCGGTGGGGCGGCGGCGGCGGGGGTGGCGGCCCCGCCGCCGTCGTCGCCCTCCACGGCGCCCGCGGCCGCCTGCCGGGCCCGGCCCTGCGCGCGTTGTGCGCCTTCCTGTACACGGACCGGGTGGACGTGCCCGCCCAGGCGGCGGCCGCGCTGGCCGAGGCGGCGGCCGCGGCCGGGTTGGGCGACCTGGCCGGCGCGATCCGACGGGAGCGGTCCACCCAGGCGCACTACCGCCGCCTGAAGCGCGGTGGTGGCACCACCACCACCACCACCGGCACCGCCAGGGCGGGCCCGGGCAGCACGGCACGCCGCTTTGTCATCCACCCGGCCGCCCTGCCGGCGACCGCCCGCCTCGCGGCGGACCTGGGGTCGCTGAGCGCGCGCAGCGCCGCGCTCGCGAAGGCAGGCGAGGCCGGCCCCGCCGACGACGGTGCGGACGTGCTCCTGGTCCCGTCTCCCGACGGCGCCTCGCCCCGCCGACATTTTTATCGGGCGCACGCTGCCATTTTAGCGGCCCGGTCGCCCTACTTCCGGGCGGCCCTGGCGCCCGACTGGCAGTCGCCCGCCCCACCAGGCGGCCGCCTGCGGGCCGTGCGGACCGCCCTGGGCGGCCCCGGCCTGGCCGCCGTCCTGGAGCACGCCTACTGCGCGGCGGTGCTCGCCCCCTTTGCCCCGCCGGGCTCCCCGGCCCCGCGCCCAGAGGCGGTGGATGGCCTCCTGGAGGCGGGCGGCCTCGCGTTGATGGGCGCGCCCTACGCGGCGGCCGTGTCTGACGGGGTCGCCCGGGCCTGGGCCGCCCACCCACCGGGATTGAGGGACCTTGCGGCCGTCGCCCTGGCGGCGGACGCCCGCGGGGCGGCGTCCCTGCGGGGCGCGTCCCTCGCTCAGCTGGCGGGCCGTTTCGACCGGGCGGCGGCCGGGGTGGCGGCAGCCGCGGCAGCCGCCGCCACCACCCCGACCGCCACCACCCACCCGGACACCGCCACCCTGGCCGCCTTCGTGGCCGCCGCCGCCCCGCCGGCCTGGTGTCCCACCGCCCACGCCGCGGCGGCGGCGGCGCTGGCCGCCGCGGCCGCGCGCGGGGAGGCGTCGGCCCACCCGACGCCCGCCCTGGCGGCTGAGGGCGACCTCCTCGCCGACTTGCGGGAGGCGTACCTGGAGGGCGCCCGGGGGGGGGGGGGGGGGCGGCGGGATGCGGTGGCGGCTAGTTTCGATGCCCGGCTGGCGGCCTTGGGCGCGGCGGCGGCGGGCGCACTGGCAGAGGAGAGGGAGGAGGCGGGTGGAAAGAGTAGAACGAAAGAGGTGGTAGAGTGACAGCATTTGTGTTTTTTTTTTCTCCACGAACCGAACGGAAGCAACGGAGAGTCTAACACACAGGGAGATGGCATGTACGAAGACAAAGCCAGGGCATTCAAGTGGAGGAGCACGTGCGGGGGGGGGAGCGCACACACACACAGGCAGCAAGAATGGATGGGGGGTGAAGGACGAGAGGGGTGTGGGGGGGGGGGGGAGCGGGGGTGCTTGCGGCCAGAGACGGCGCACGCACGCACGACACACACACGCCCTCTCTCAAAAAAGGTGGTGTCAGAGCAGTCATCAAACACGCACGCGCGCCCAGGAATGGAGGGAGAGGGGAAGACGGGAAGAAGAAGAAGAAGAAAAGACTAATAAAAATGGATGGATGGGGATGGAAATTAAGAACACGCAGCCGGGGGGGACAGATCAAATAACGAAGACAAAAGGAGCCTAACAGACGGAGGTCAGGGCAGCGCATGCAGGCAAGTAAGCGGTGATGGTAAAAATACAAAAGACAAACAGTAAACAGACGGGGCGGAGAAAGGGTGCACTGCGACCCAGAGCGCGCCTGGAGAGAAAACGGGGAGAGAGCGCAAACACAGAACTCCCCTCCTTCCTTCCCTTTCAAGCCCGCCCAGCCCGGACCAGCCAGGCAGCCGGACCGACCATGGGCGACGGCGGCGGCGCGGCCGCGGGTGAGGGGCGCCCCTTGCCGGCACTGGTGGCGGCTGGCGCCGTCTCACCCAGCCCTGAGGCCGCAAGCGCGGCGGACGCGGCCGCCACCGCCGCCGTGTGGCGGGCGGCCGCGTCGCCGCCGTCGTCGACGCCTTCCTCGAGGGTTGTTGAGGACGTGGACGACCGGCGGCGGGCGCGGCGGGATGGCGCCAGGGGCTGCAGCGGGGCCGGGGCCGGCGGCGGGCGCGGGTGGGCGCTGTGCCCGCCGGCCGTGGCCGCGGCAGCGAGCGCTGCGGACGCGGCCGCCACCGCCTCCGCTTGCGAGGCCGGCGCCGCCACAGCGGCATCCGCCGCACGGGCGCACGGGCGCACGCTGTCAAAGTAGGGGTGGGCCAGGGCCGCCCGGGCGGACAGGCGGGCCGCCGGGTCGAGGCACAGGAGGCGGGCCACGAGGTCGGCACCGTCCGCCCCGAGCGCGGGGACCGCGCCCAACAGCGCGCCCGCGCCGCTCACCCCGCCCGACGGGCCCCAGTCCGGGAAGGCGGCCGCGTTCCAGTCAGGCAGGGAGGCCACGCCCGGCCAGGCCGGCGCGCCCGGCGCGGACCCGTCGGGCGTGCCCAGCAGGCGGAAGATGGCCAGCAGCTGGCCGACCTCGCTGCCGCCCGGGAAGAGCGGGCTGCCGCCCGCCATTTCGGCGAGGACGCACCCCGCAGACCACACGTCGATGGGCGTGGAGTAGGGTGCGCACGGCGAGGCGGTGCCGGCGGGGGGCAGGTCGGAGGAGGGAGGCGGGCGAGCGGCGGTGCCGCCGCCGCCGCCGCCTGCCCCGGCCTCCTCATCGTCGCGCCCGCCGCCCCCGCCCCCGCCGCCCCCGCCCCCCCCCAGCAGCAGCTCCGGCGCCCGGTACCACAGCGTCACCACGCCCGGCGTGTACGCCCGCCACGCGCTGGGCGGGCCGTAACAGCGGGCCAGGCCCCAGTCGCACACCTTGATGCGCGACGCGCGGCGGCCCATGACCAGGACGTTCGACGGCTTCAGGTCCCGGTGCAGGACCCGGTGCGCGTGCGCGTGCGCGACCGCGGACAGCAGCTGCCAGGCGTAGCGCCGCACCGTGTCGGGCGGCAGGCCGCGCGGGGTGCCGTCCGGGGCGGGGGGCACCGCCGCCAGGACGGCCGCCAGGTCGGCGTCCGCAAACTCCATGACCAGGAAGACGCGGACCCCGTCCCAGAGCACGTCGCGGAGCCTGGAGAGAGAGGGAAAAGAGAGAGGGTAAGGGGGGCGGGAGGGGGGCGAAAAAGGGGGCGAAGCGTCAAACGCGGGGGAGGGCCGGAAAAAATGTTGTTGTCGTGGGTCGCTCCTCATCTTCACTCGTCCCTCTCTCCTCTCCTCCACTCCTCCCCCACTCACTGCACGATGTTTGGGTGCTTGAGGCGCCCCAGCAGGGACACCTCCCGAATCGCGGCGGCGGGAACGCCGCCGCCCGCGCCGGGCGGGCCGGGCGACCGCAGGCGCTTGAGGGTGATGACCTCGCCTGTGAGGCGGTCGCGGGCCTGGACGGGAAAAAAGAGGGGGGAGGGGGGAGAGAAAAACGGGGGGTCGGGTCGGTGAAGTGTCCCGGCAACAGCTCGGGGGAAGGAGAGAGTTGGAGGAGAGGCCGCGCCGCGCCGATCGCATCGAGCCCCTGGCGCCCCTCCCTTCCCGGCGCGGCCCGGTTAAGATTCGTCCGAAATCCACAGAGATGGCTTTGAGGAGGGGATCCGAGGGGGGCACGGGCGGTGCATGGGGGGGAGAGCGTCGGAGACACTAGAAAAAATCTCGCCCGCTCGTCGCGTCGGAGAAACGAAAAAGGGCAAGCCGCGCGCGCGCCTCGTTCGCGCCTCTCATCCACGGCAGTCCGCCCGACTATAACCCCCCGTAAAGTATGAACAAGTGTTGAGTTATCCAATTCTGGAAGAAACACAGGTTCCTGAGGCCGTTCCTAGCCCAACGCGGCCTCCTTGGCCCTTGCGGCACTTGAAAAGGAAAAAAACAAGAAAAAAACGACGGCCCGTTCCTCTTTCTCATCTCCTCCGCTCCCCTCTCTCACCTTGTAACACGTCGCAAACGTGCCCTCGCCCAGGTGCTCCAGGTCTGAGAGTTGATTGGCTTTGAGGGCACAGACAAGGGCGCGGGCGTCAAAGGAGGAGGAGGCGGAGGCCGTGCATCGATCGCCTCCGCTGCTCCACCCTGCTTGCGCGAGCGCGGCCTCGAGGAGGGCCGCGCCCTCTCCGCTGCCGCCCTCCATCGCCGCCGCCGCCCGGGCCGCCTCCACGGCAGGGCCAAGCCCAGATACCGCCGCGGCGGACCAGTCGGCAGCGGCGGCTTCGGCGGCGACCAGGAGGTCGTGCAAGGCGGACTCTGTCATTTTTTTGTTTTCAATGCTCGCTCGCAGGCGGTGCCCGCCCGAAAAGAGAGAGGTGTGAGCCCCCCTCAGCACACAACTCATCTGCTCTCCCTCATACCTTAACCAATCACCAAAATCGCAATCCTCCAGCCATCAAATCACAGCCCTCCTCCTCCCCCCTCCTCGCTCACCACCAGCGGGTGCAGGACGACCCCGTTCCACGCGCCCTTCCCCGCCCGGCCCCACCGCCCCAGCCGCGGCTCCGTGCCCAGGCCGACCGCGGCGAGCAGGCCGGACCGGGCCAGGGCCAAGCCGTTGACGAAGCCGGGCGGGACGGGCAGGGAGGCGACCGGGTCGAGCGTGCGGCGGGCGCCGCCGCCGCCGGCCCCGCTCACGCCGCGCACCGCCCACAGGCGGACGGCCCCGTCCCCGCCGCCCGAGGCGGCCAGGTCGGTGCCGGCCGCGACCGCGACGGCGCCCACCCAGGAAAGGGAGGCGTCAGAGGAGGGCGGGGGGGGGGGCGGGGCGGCGGCGGCGGCGCTTGCGGCCGCCTCGCCCGCCTCGCCCGCCTCCCCCTCGACCGCAGGCGCCACCACCGCAGCAGCAGCAGCGCCGCCGCCGCCCGCGTGCGCCCGCCGCACCACCGCCGCCGGCCGCTTCTTAAGCTGGGACCAGAGCGCGACGCCCCCGTCGGGGCCGCCGGAAACCCACTCCGTCGGCGAGACGTGGGCGACGGCGTCGCACGCCTGGCCGGGCGACCGGAAAAGGAGCTGGGCGCCGTCGGCCACCTTCCAGACCCGGGCGGTGCGGTCCGCCCCGCCCGACGTGGCCCGCTCCGCCCGGGGCGCGGCCGAGACGGCCAGGGCCGGGCCCGCGTGGCCGAAGAGGGTGTCGACCAGGGCGGCGGGCGAGGGCGCGGCGGAGCCCCCCCCCTCCGAGGGCGACCACAGTTTGACCGTCCCATCCATCGCACACGAAAACAGGGCGTGCCCGGCCGCGGCCGCCCCGGGGCGGAAGGCCAGGCCCGTCACGGGGCCGCGGTGGCCCGACAAGATGGCGGACGGGGGCGGGGAGGGAGGCATAGCGGGCGCGCCGCGAGCTGCCGCCGCCGCCGACGGCGCCTCCCGCCCGCCCCCACCAGCTGCGGCGGTCCGCGCCTCCCACACCCGGATGAGCCCGTCCCCGCCGCCGACGGCGACCAGGCGGCCGTCGTCCGAGGCGGCGACGGCCAGGAGGGCCTGGGGCGGGACCGTGCGCCCGGGGCGGCGGGCCCAGGGCGCGGCGGGCGAGGACGACGGGTCCGCGGCCGGCCTTTTTGTTCCGCCCTTTGAGTGCGCGCTGCCGCCCGGTGGGCGCCGCCCCGCCGCCCCGTCCAGGCGCAGGCGGGCCACGCGCCCGCTCCCGACCTCCACCCGCAGGGCGGCCCCGCCCTTGGTGACGACCCACAGGGTGGCCCCGCAGGGCGAGAAGGCGCAGCCCGTGACGGGGCCGGCAGGGGACCGGATGAGGGTGGCGGCCCCGAACCGGCGCGGAGGGGCGGGGGCGGCCGTGGCGGGCGGTGGCGCGGGGCCGGTCCGGGCGGCCACCACCCGCAGGGTGTGGCCCGCCGCCTCGGCCGCCGCCGACGCCAGGGCCGCGCCCAGGGCGGCGTCGTCGGCGCCGCCTGCCGCGCCGAGCCCGCCGTCCGTCGCCCGGACGGAGGCGATGTAGGCCTTGGCTGTGCGTGGAGGGGAGAGCGCGCGGGGGGGAGCCGTGTGAGAGAGAGAGGAAAGAAAGCGGGCGCGGCTAGGTAAAAAGCGGAAAGAAAGAAAAAGAAAAAAAAGAAAAAAAACGCACCGAGCCGCAGCCGCTTGTCCTGGGCCGTCTCAACGTCTTCTTCGTCAGACGCCTCCTCAGCAGCACCATGACGCTTCTCCTTCCGCGGCCCGTCATCGTCAGACGCGTCCAGGGCGTTAAAGGGGGCGGCATCGTCGTCAGAGTGGGCGGCCGCGCGCCGGCGGCCGCCGGCGCGGGGAGTGGTGGTGGCCGCCGCTGTGGCCCGCCTTTTAGCGGGTGGGGCGGCACTGCCACCGGCGCCGCCGGTCCGGGTGCGAGGAGCCATGGATGGAGAGAGGCTCTGTGAAGCCGCGTGTCTCAGTGCTACGCTCCTGCGGACCCGTGATACGCCAAATGTGGGAGTGTTTGCATTGTCGGGGACCTTGTGCCATCTTTTTTTTTTTCATTCGCCCGCCGGCGGTGGCGGCCCCCGCCCCCGGCCCTCCCCACGCCCCCGGCCCTCCCCACGCCCCCGGCCACCCCCCTCACCCCGCCCCCGCCCCCCTCCCCTCCCCTCGCCCCGCCCACCGCGCCCGCCCCGCCCGCCGTACCCGCCCCCGCTCGCCTCCCGCCGCCGGGACTCCTCCAGCGCCGCCGCCATGACGGGCTCGGGCACGCGCACGTACTTGAGCGTGTTGCCCCGGACGTAGGCTTCGGGCAGGCGCCAGAAGCGGTCGCCGTCCTGAGGAGACGAGAGCAGAGAAAGAAAAAAGGAATGAGCGTGAAGAATGGAGAGAGAAAAATGATGAGGTTGGAATAAAACGAGGCGCACGCCGCCCCCACTACTTTCTGCCCTCTTCACCCTTTCTCTCACCTTGCTCGTGCAGATGCAGTCGGTCAGGTGGACATTCATCCAGGCGTCCACGGTGACGAGGGTGCCGTTGTAGGTCTCCCCGTTTTTGAGTTCGACGAGCTTAGAGTTTGAGAGGATGGAGAGAAGGTTGAGAGAGGAGCTGAGAGAGCGCAAAATGGTGGCGGCGGCAAAGAGACGGACAAGGTGCGCCCCGTCCTGCTGCCCCCCCTTTGCCCACATCGACACACTCAGCACATAAGCCGCTCTCTCTGTACGCCAGGCGGGCAGGCTGAGGGATTGCCGGGCCGGCAGCGGCCGGGCGTGGAAAAGAGGAGAGCACACAGCGGAATCGCCACTGGCGGGCGTGCAAGAGCACATGCACACGCCCGCACGTCCTCTCGCGTTTCTCTCTCTCTTCAAAATGCACTCACCACCGGGTGCTTCTGGGCCGTCTTCAGCAGGAGGAGGGGCAGCATGGTGTTCGTGCGTGTGTGATGGCTCGCGCGCTAGAGTCTTTAAAAAATGAGTCTTGATGGGAACGAGAATGAGCGAGCGTTGTATCTCTCTCGAGCTCTGCTGCCACGGTGGGGGGGGGAGGGAGGGGCACGTGCGTGTCGGTGTGTGTAAGCTGACGATCAGCTGGGCAGGCGTTGGTGCGTCTCAGCTTCAGAGGCGTCCCGCACGCAAACAGAGGTGTTTTTTCATTGCCTCTTTTCTTTTCTCTCCATCCACCCTTTCTACTTTACCCACATCTCCCCATGACCGCCCGCCCCCGTCCCGGCTCCGCTGGCGAGCAGCCAAATGAACCCCCCGTCGCGGCAGTCCTGACTCGGCGGGCCCGCAATGCGGCCAAAAGGCTGAAGCGGGTGGACGAAATCGAAAAAATGGCCGAGGCTGGGAAGGAGCTGAACGAGGACCAGGTGAGGAGGGAGGAGGGAAGGGAGGGCGTGTTTGACGGGGACGGTGTGGTGTCGGGCTTTGCATGTTACGGCGTGGGCCCAGGGCGTGGGTTCCCGGGCGCGGCGTGGAGAAGGCTTGCACACAGAGAGATCGCCCGCCGGCAGCGCGCTCCGGCTCTCTTTGATGGGGGGATGTGCAGCAGAGGAGCTACAACCTCCCGCGCCCTGCCGACCTCGCCCAGCCTGTTGTGCGAGGTAACATCCTCTTTGCGTGATTATACATCCGCGGTGATGAGTTGGGGCCTCGGGAGTGCTGAGCAAACATAGCCAGAGAGAAAGAGAGAAAAGGGCTGGCCAGCGAGGACGCTTTCCCTCTCAACTCTCACCCGCCCCTCTCCCCTCTCCTCTTTCCATTTCGCATGCAACACAGCGCGCCACCCTGGCCAAAAAGGAACGCATCCTGGGGTCCCTGGAAGAACTGGACGCCCTGAAGGCGGCCATCGAGGCCGCCGTCAAGGAGGAGGTGGCAGCCGCGGTGGCGGCCTGCGCGGCGAAGGCCGCGAAAAGGGACGCCGCGCGCGCCCGCACCGCCGCCGCGCTGCCTCAACCCGCCCAGGCCGCCGCTGCGCCCGCCGCTGTTGCCGTCGCCGCTCCCGCTGCCGCCGCCGCCGCCGCCGCCGCCGCCGCCGCCCCGGCCCCTCGCCTCGACCTCGCCGCCGCGCTCGCCCTGGCCGAAGCGGAGGAGGCGGCCGGCGGGGTGGGCTACTGCGACGACATCGTGGAGGACAACGAAGGAGGGGACGGCGATGGTGGTGGGCAGGGGCCGCGGCCGCCGCCCGCCCGCGTGCCCGCCACCCGCCGCGCGTCTGCCGCCGCCCCAGCCACCGCCAACGGCCGCGCCGCCCGGCGGCCGCTGGGCGGGGCGGGCCTGGTGTCCGACGCGGCGCCGGAGGAGGGGGCGCTCTTCCCGGGCGCGGGCGGCGCGTCCCGGACGCTCCCCTCCGCCAACGCGGACCTCACCCCCGCCCTCCACCGCCTGGTCGCCGCCCTCTACCTGGGCCGCGTCATGGACGGCTCCAACCTGCCCGGGGAGCGCGGCAAAGGGCTGGCCGCCCTGGAACGCCATGCCTGCCTGTCGCACGATGCGTACGCTGCGGCGGTGGTGTCCGCGGGCTCGGCGCCCCTGCCCGGCCGCCCGGTCACCGAAGCCGATTTGGCTGCCCTGTCTGCCCTGTCCGCCGCCCTGACCACCCGCCCCGCGTGCGCCGTCAAATCGCATGCGGACGCCCTGGAGGAGTGCGAGGCGGCGGCGGCGGCCTGGGTGGAGGGGCGGGGCGGGCCCCTGCCCGCCGGGGCGGCGGCCACGGCCGCGGCCGCCATCTCTTGGGCGGACGACACGGACGAGGCGGCCGTGGCGGGAGCCGCCGCCGCCGCGGCCGCCGTCAAGGCGTCCGACCTGGGCCGCCTCAGCACGGTGGTCGACCGCATCCTGGCCTCGGGGTACGTGCGGGCGGTGCCGGAGGCGGTCGTGGCGGAGGAGGCGGGCGGCCAAGTGCCGGCCGCGCCGGCCGCAGCCGCAACTGCCGCGCACGCTGAGCCTGCTGCGCCTGCCGTCGAGGCCACGCCTCCCGCCGCGGGGGCCGCGCCCGCGGGCGCCTACGCCGCGACCGACCGACCGGTCGCCTGGGGCGGGGCGGGCGTGACGGCGGCCGCGCCGGCCGGGCCGTCGCCCCTGAAACAACCGCCCAAAGCGCTCCGGCAGGCAGGAGCGGCCGCGGAAGCCGTCCCCGCTCCTGCTCAGGCCCCACCCGCGGCGGCGCCCGGCCCGCGTAGCTTCGCAGCGGCCGCGGCCGCGGCGGCGGGTGCCGGCGCTTCCGCGCCCACGCCGGCCGCCCGGGCCGGCCCGGCGCCCGTCCCTCGCACGGGCGGCAGCGGTGGCGGGCGGGGCATGCAGCAGACGACCGCAGGGGCCGGCCGCGGCTTTGCCGGGCGAGGCTACGGACGCGGCGGTGGCCGGGGTGGTCGGCATCTGCCGGCGTCAGCTTGATGCTGTGTTTAGTCGCTGCTATTTTGGCGTGCGTCGTTTTCCGCGTGTGTGGGCGGAGTGGGAATGGAAAGAAACTCAACACCCCTATCTTTTTTTACCGTTCACACGCCTGCACGCACGACTCTCCCGCTCTCTCCCGCACAACACACACACACAAACACACACGCCCGCACACACAAGCACACACGACCGCACGCACACACCCATTCCGCCTCACCTCTGCGGCCCCCGCCCCCGCCGCGCCACGCCCGCCCACTCCCCGCCCATCAACGTCAGCGCCTCCACCCACAGCGGCACGGGCAGGCCGAGGCACGGCTTCAGAGCCAGCGCCCGCGACGCGGCGGCCGGGATCCAGGCACCCGCGTCCACCTCTGCGCCCAGGGCGCCCGGCGGCCAGGTCAGGGCCCCTGCGAACACGCGCAGGCCCGTCAACGGGAGGTCTCCCGACGCGACCGCCGCGCCGACCGCGGCCGCGCCGCCGGTGAAAAGCCCCGCCCCGGGCGCCAGCTCCACCGCGCCCTGCAGGTCTGGCGTGCCATGCAACAGGGTCACCGGCTGGCGGGCGATGCGGGCGGGCGGGAAGTAGCCGCCCAGGTAGACGGGGGCCGGGCCGAGCAGGGCCCCCAGGTCGGTGGAGGACGGCGGTGGTGGCCGGGCGGCCGCCCCTCCGCCTCCCCGCCCCTCCGCCTCCATCAGTCCGCCGCCGCCGCCGAGGTTCAGGCCCCACCCCAGCAGGTCGCCCAGGACTGCCGCGGCGGGGCGGTTGAGGATGAGGCCGGCCGAGCCCGTGCGCGGGTCGTGGGCGGTGACCAGGACGACGAGCTGCCAGGCCCTGTCGTCGCCCAGCAGGTCGGGCGCTTCGGGGGAGGCGATGAGGAGGCCGCCGGGCTCGGGGCTGCCCGTCGCGTGCGCCCACAGGGCCTCTCGGGCCAGCGCCCGGTCCTGGGTCTGGAGCAGGTGCACGTTTTCGGGGGTGAAGCGCGCGGACCAGACATCCCCGTCCGGCCCAGGCGCTTCCCCAGCGGCCGCGGCTTCGCCCGCGATCAGGGCCGCCCGCACATCTCGCCAAGACCCGACGGCGGGAATGGTGAGCGGGGGATCGTCATCGGAGGAGGAAGAGGAAGTGGTGGGCGGGTCGTCCGCGTCGTCAGGGGCGCCGCTGCCGCCGGGCGTGGCAGCGGGTGGGCGGAGGCGGGCGCCGAGGGGCGATGCCAATTTGGTGGGGCGGGCACGCGCCGGGCGGTGTCCCAGAGCGGCCGCGCAAGTCACTGGATGAGAAACAGGCAACTTGAGCTGCCTACCCAGGGCAAACGGACGGGGCGAGGAAGGAGGGGCGGCCAGCATGTCGTGAGATGAGATGAGAGAGAGAGAGAGAGAGATGGAGAAAATGGGATGAAAGCCAGAACGCCCCTGCCCTTCTCTACACATTTGAGTTGGAGAGGCGCTCTTCACTCCCTCCGTGCCAGCCCACACGATCACCATGACGCTAGACTACGAGTCCTTACCCCAGCGCCCTTCTCGCGCCAAGCGGGCCCGGCTTGTGGTGGACGGCGGCGAGGCGGGCAACGCTGCGGGAACGGATGCGGCGGCGGCGGGCGGGGCACGTGCTCCAGGCGCGCCGCCCCCTCTACCTGACGCGGCAGGCTTTGAGCTAGCCTCACGTCCAGACACTGACGGACTAGACCGGAGTGGAGGCGAGGCAGGAAAAGGGGGGAAAGGCGGGCGGGACGCGGGTACTAGTGACGACGGCGACGGCAGCGACCGGAGCTGCAGCAGCAGCAGTGAGTCTGATGGTGATGATGACGGCAACGCCCCGCCCCGCCTGGGCAAGCCCGCCGTACGGGGGCGGGCCTTTGAATGTGCGTGTTTGTGAAGGGGATGCGTAATAGAGAGAGAGCAAGGGGAGGCGAGGTGCTAGAGCGGGTGAGCGGGTCAGCGGCTAGGTTTTGCGCGCGCGCTCTCTCTCACCCTCTCTTCTTTCTCTCACCCTCTCTTCTTTCTCTCGCTCTCACCCCGTAGACCTGGACCACACCGCCGATATCCAGATCCATTCATGTGCGTTCTTGGTTTTGTGCTTCAGAGGAGCCTTATCTCTCTCTTTTCACGCACGCGCCCCGCGATTCCTCACCCTCTCCCATCAAACTTCAAAAAATAAACACAGGGGGGCCGACCCTCGAGGTCGCCATGGCCGAGGCCGGCCTGGGGCTGTTCCACTACATGACGCCCATCACGGGGCTGATGATGACAGGGGAACGGTGAGTGAGAGGGAAAGAAAGTGGAAGCAAGCACACGCAGGCCACGCGACAACAACACCGGCTCTGTCTCATTTTCATTCTCTCTCTCTCTTTTTTCTTTCCTTCAAAAAAGCGCCTACACCGCCACCGGCCACGACCTGCACTCCCTGCTCTTCTCCTTCCTGGACGAGCTCTTATTTGGCTTTGCGACCGAGAGCTTCGCCTGCGCAGCCCTGGC
>Ga0315289_10004563_pt1 | contig 20610 bp, 19 predicted proteins | sample YL17G11_40_MG_FD_203452 | JGI IMG/M metagenome (GOLD analysis project Ga0315289, IMG submission 203452) | Sediment microbial communities from Yellowstone Lake, YNP, Wyoming, USA - YL17G11_40 | ecosystem: Environmental > Aquatic > Freshwater > Lake > Sediment | place: USA: Wyoming | collected... | reverse complement strand
TAAAAAAGTAATAGTGCTTGCTATTTGGAAATGGCTGTGGTAAAGTTTTACTTAGCAGTAACAGTACACCGTTGTTGAGTTTTTAAATCCAGGCAACTGGACGCGTTTCGCTAAAGTTAGTTATACAGTAAAAAACAGCAGCTGAACAACATTAATCGCAACTATGGTGTTCGCTCAAACCATGGTTGCGATTTTTGCATTTAAAGACACTTCATACAGGATGTACACTAACAGGTTGCTTAAAAAGCAACTTTTACAAGGCTGATCAAAAATGTCTAGATGCAAGGCGCCCGAAATCCTGAATAAGACCGAAGGCCACTCTTGCGGTAAATTCTATCGTAAGAACGACCAAACGTTTTATCGAGGGGAACGAAGCAGATGGGCGTTTTTCGGCAGCCGGATAGTTGAATCCGCAAGGAGCGGATGACTAAACATTTCAGAAAGGATGTTATTCAATGGAAAACGGAACAGTAAAATGGTTTAACGAGGCAAAAGGGTTTGGCTTTATCCAGCGCCCTGAGGGCGAGGATGTGTTTGTCCACCACTCAGGTATCAACGGTGCCGGCCACAAAAGCCTCAACGATGGCGATCAGGTCAGCTTTGAAGTCCAGAAAGGCCCCAAAGGCCTTCAGGCTATAAACGTCATCAAACTGTAGCCACACACAACGGAAATCCCAATCTGCTGAGCGACAGATTGGGATTTCTTCATCTGGATTAATAACAAAAAGTAAAAAAATCACACCACAGAAAATATTAACCGCACAGAACTTAGATAAGATTAGTTTTAAAAAATTAAACTTCTCCGGGTATATGTGATAGGAGAGATACATGAATTCAGAATCCCTGCAGCTCAGCACAGCAATGGTTGGGCTCTTAGGCAGGCACAACATAACCACTGCAACACCAGTGCAGCAAGAAATCATACCAGCGATATTTGAAGGGCAGGATGTTATAGCTCAGTCAGAAACCGGTTCCGGCAAAACCTTGAGCTTTGCGATTCCACTCATTGAGCGGATAAATCCCCGTGACGGTTTGAAAGCACTCGTGATTGTGCCGACCCGCGAGCTGGCCCAACAGATAGCAACTGAGTTTGTCAAATTTTCCCACAACAATCATCTGGGCATAACGCCGGTTTACGGCGGAGCACCCATCCATGAACAGATTCGGAAGCTCAAACGCACCAATATTGTCATCGGAACCCCCGGGCGTCTGATCGACCTGCTGATGCGCGGCGCTTTATGTCTGGACACCATACAGTATCTGGTACTGGATGAAGCGGACAGAATGCTTGACATGGGTTTTATCGATGATATCGAAAAGATCATCCGGCATACACCCCGCCAGCGGCAAACGCTCCTGTTCAGCGCAACCATTGCAGAGGAGATTGTCCGCCTGAGCCAGAAGTACCTCCGCACCCCGAAGCGCCTGCAGTTAGCACCAAACGTAAAACCTGAATTTCTGCGCCAGGCCTATTACCAGACCAGCCCTGAGCAAAAACTGCAGCTCCTGATCAGCCTCCTGAGCAGGGAAAAGAATATCTCGCTGGTGTTCTGTAACCGCAAGAACAAAACTGAAACCATTGCCAGACAGTTAAGCCACAAAGGCATCCTGGCCCGATGCCTGAACGGCGGAATGACACAGACACAGCGGGATCGCGTGACCGCCGATTTCCGCCATAAGGCATTCAACGTTCTTGTCGCGACCGATGTCGCTGCACGAGGTCTGCACATTGACGACATCACCCATGTATACAACTATGATATTCCGCGGGATGTTGATTCATACACGCACAGGGTGGGACGCACTGCCCGCGCCGGTAATCGTGGCAAAGCAATCTCGCTGGTCGACCATGGCGAGGGTAAACAATTTTTCAAGCCGATCCTTGCTGCGTACCGGGGTATGATCGAAATGAAAACGGTGAATGACCGTGGGTATTCCGACCCTGGTGAAACATTAAAGGCAGTACAACAACCAAAGAAAAGATACGCATCTGTGCAGCTCCCCGCTTACAGGGCTCTTGTGGGTAATGGTGCATTCGCCGGGGAAGAAAAATAAGAACTCGCTTCCCATTGCACTATCTGCTATATTGCCTCTGGTAAAAAAGGAAGGAGAATTAATTGAAAAAAGTACTTTTAACAACGGTGTGCGGGCCCTTCGGGATAAATTCAGACGACTGTACTGAGCATGTTATGCCTGAGCTTTTCCACGCTCAGGTTACACGGTCTCAGGGAATTTTCAGCATTCGATCAACGTATATATCATACGGACTGGAATATATTGCCATGAACATAAAAACCCCATCGACGGTGCTCCAGTATCCAACCATGAGACAATTTATCCGTGAGTTAAAAAAAGGATATGACTACGTCGGGATCAGTTTTGTTATCGCTACGTTTGAAAAGGCTAAAAAGATGGTCCAGGCGGTCAGAGAATTTTCCCCCCAGGCAAAAATAATCCTGGGAGGATACGGAACCGTGCTCCCTGAATGCGAGGCATATGGTGACTATGTCTGCCGTGAAGAAGGTGTTGCTTTTATGCGGCGGCTTCTGGAAGAAGTTCACGATGATTCACCACCGCAGCATGTAGTCTATTCTACCTCGGGGAAAATTCTCGGGTTCCCGGCATTGAAAGGGGCGGTTATCCTGGCCGGTCTTGGCTGTCCGCACGGGTGTGAATTCTGTGCCACCTCGCATTTCCACGGGAGAAAGCACATTCCATTGCTCAGGACCGGTGAGGACATCTACCGGGAAATAAAACGGGTGCATAAGACCCTTGGTAATGCAAAGCTCCCCATCGGCATTATCGAGGAAGACTTCCTCCAGCAGAAGAAGCGAGCCCAGGAATATCTTGATTGTGTCATGACCGACCGGGAAGACCCTGTCCCCATTTCCTGTTTTGCAAGCGCACGCTCCATATCACAGTGGGATCCCGAGGACCTGGTCAGGATGGGAATCGAATCGCTCTGGATCGGAGTGGAATCAAGGGAGGCACCCTATGCTAAATTAAAAGGGCTTGATGTGAAAAAGATTTTTGATACCCTCCATGCGCACGGTATCAATACCCTCGCTTCCCTGATCATTGGCCATGACTTTCATACGGTCGAAAAAGTATGGGATGATTTTGAATATCTCATATCAATGAAGCCTACCCTGAGCCAGTTTCTTATTCTTGGTCCGACCTGCAATACCCCGCTTTTTGAAAGACTGCAGAAAGAGGGGCGGCTCCTCGACGTCCCCTATCCCCACTATGACGGATTCCACCTCCTTTTCCGTCACCCCCACATCAGTAAGGAGGAGATGGAGCAGTTGATCCTTGATGTCTACGACGAGGAGTTTCAGCGGCTCGGCCCGTCAGCCGTACGGTTTGTGGAAACACAGTTGTCAGGGTATCTCAGGTTCAAAGATGCAAACGATTCCCTGCTCAGGAAGCGGGCAGAACAATACCGGGAAAGCTGCCGTCAAGCACTGCCGCTGTTCCCTGTTGCTGCGCGTTATGCTCCGACACAAGAGGTGGCTGAAAAGATCAAAACAATTGAGAACTCCATAATCAACCAGGCAGGCAGGGGCGGCTTTCAGAATACCGTAAAGGCTATGATTGTGCCTGCGCTGGCTTTTGCTTCAAAACTCAGGCTCAGGTATGGTAGCTATCCGCAGCCCACGCTTGGCCGCACTGAGTACCGGATGTCGCAGCATGCCCTGATCCCCGGAGAGCTGCGGGGAGAGGGCATCTTAAAAATAGAGTTGAGGCCGCGGGCTGCTGACCATCATCCCCTCGTTATGGATCTCCATGGTGTTTTTGACCGGATAACAGCTGCCAAATTAACGAAAAGAATTGAAGGCTATTTGGCAAAGAACCGGGGCAACCTTGTGATCAACTTCCGCGGGCTAACCAGTATTAACCGGGAGGCTCTTCTCCTGTTTTTTAAGAAGCTGAGAGCATACAGTAAAAGAATCAAGCTGGTATGCATTGACTATCTGAAGAGTGAATGGGAAGATATCGTGAAGTATGCGAAGAGTTATTTTGAAGTAGTAGCCGATGAAGAAGGCTCAGCCACTTCGCCTGCTTGAACTGAAGAGTTACCCGAACTGATCTGCAGTACAGACATCCGGTGAGAGAAGAGAACAAAAACTGCCGGATCCAGACATATTGCCACACAACCACCCTTAGGATATACTCCCTCCTCAAAAAGCGACTTCCATCAAGAGAAAGCATTCCGGCATGGGAATAAAGCTGCTCGAAGAGCGGTTTCAGCAGTATAGAAGGAAATATCCTCAGCACCTTCCTGAGCTGGCATTGCTTGGACGAGAAATATCAGGCCACCAGCAAAGCATAAGAAAGATTCTCAGGAATATACCTGTGTGCGCTGAGTGCAGCACTTCATGCTGCATCGGGATGCCCTGTGACGGGTGGTTTACCTCTTTAGATTATTTTGCCTACCGGATGCTGTACGATTTCCCCGAAGCTCTCAAGGTATCATCCGGCGAATGGCGGAACTGCTCCTTTCTTAGTCAGGCTGGCTGCTCACTTCCCGAGGACATGCGGCCTCTTCCCTGCGTAAAGGTTAATTGCGCTCACCTGAACCAGGTTCTCGAAGAGAGGGGGGAGCTTTCTGAATTTAAAAAATTATGCGAGGCGCTTGACGATATTCAGACCAGGCTGTGGGAACTCGTTAGTGCGCAGGAAGAGTAAGATTTATTCCGGCTCACTTTCCCTGCACGTCAATATCGTATGACCGGTGTAAAGTCCTCCCAGGTTCACTGGCACGATCGGAACGGTAAACGTCAGGATACGAAGGGCGATAGATTACCTTCATGTCTTCCCCCCCTCTATGGTAAATGCCTCCTGTAAGGTCATGTGCTGAACGCTTTCAATCTTTTTGAAGAGGTCGGGCCTCTCCTCTTGAATACGTTCTCTGTGCCGGAAGATGGCATCCCAAAGCCTCCTGGGGATCTTATACTGGTTAACCGTCCCCTTAAACGGCTCCCCTTCTATGAGGCTGAAGAGGTAGTCAATCTCTTCATCTTCATAATAGGGGTTGATCGCATACCCCTGGGCGATGCGGTGGATTTCAGGGTTGAGGAATTCAAAGGACTGCTGCCACCAGTTGATATATTCCCCAATGCCGTTTTCGCCTTTGAGTTCCCTGATCATAGCACGACCAGCGTGATAACCGCACATCAAAGCCCCCTGGTTCTCAACCTCGGCAAAGGCGGCTGTATCACCGATCGAAAGGACATTGCCCATGACAGGTCTTTCTAAGGGCATATATGCCTTTACAGAGACACCCATCTTATAAACAATCTTTGCACCTTTAAACCACGAAGCGTAGTGGCTCTTCTCCATGAAATTTCTCAAATCCTCTTCAGGGTTCCCAGGTGCGGGCCTGATTGCACCCAGTTTCTGGAACTTCTCTCCATGGACCGTCGGTAGGAAATGAGGAGGGGCAAAAGGGGAGATGGACTTACCGTAAAACTGCGTCCAGCTATTCAGGTACGGGTTCTTAACACCTTCCATGATGTACTGGACAACATTAAACCTCCCCATGAACGTCCTTCCCTTATTCAACCCGATACTCTCCGTGATCCGGGAGTTGATCCCATCAGAAGCAATGACCTTCCTGCCTTCAAGCCAGTTCTCTTGACCCTTGCTCAGTACAAGAACCCTTGCTCCTTCCTTGGTATTTTCTGCTTTGAGGGCAAGAGTCCTTGGAAATACGGCAGCTCCCGTTTTTTCAACCTCACCGAGCAAATCCCGCAAAAGGATGCCTTTGTCGAAGATGGCGGCAATGGGACATCTACTGCTGAAATCGATGCGGTGACCATGGGGTGAGAAGCACCTCCAGTGGTAGAGGGGATAAAGTCCACCGGTATATCTGACCTCAAATCCGTTCCGGAGGAAGGTGATCTTTCCTACCTCGACCTTGATATTCTCATTGAGGAAATCACCTTCCAGTCCATAGAACATCATACAGTCTGCCCTCGTCCACCTCGTGATATCACTTCTCCTCTCGATGAGGGCAACATTGAGATTCCCTGCAGCTGCAGTCCTGGCAGCCATCAGTCCAGCAGGACCGGCACCAACAACAATCAGATCGTATTTCATTTTAATTCAGCCCCATCTTATGCAGATACTTATCTTGATCCCTTCTCTTCATGGTCCGATACCTGAGAATGTAACCAGTTTTACGCCCAACTCAAAAGCCTTCTTCAGGTCCTCCTGTTTCTCAGCCACAGACGTTTTGTGGAGATTGTCGAGACTGATGACATCCCCTATCCTTCTCAGTTTATAGTCATTCAGGTTTCTTTCCAAAACCTCATGCACCAGTGAAGAGGAAAAAAAAGGGTCGCCCTGGCTTATTACCATGACTGCCTTCTTGCCCTTTATCTTGGAGGACATTTCACCACCGGTCATGTTCCCGTTATCATCGTAGTCAATCCTCATTTCAAAAAAAGGCATCATCCGGGCAAGAAAGTTGAGAAGGGGAGCGCTTACGGTTCGCATGTGGTTCGGTGTACCGAAGATGAATGCATCGCTTGCCTTCATCTTTTCCAGGATTTCATCCATGTCATCTCTAATTACGCACTTTCCTGTGCCCGGCGGAGGAAAATTGCAGGTCAGACAGCCGTCACAGTATGCAATCTTCTTGTCTACCACAAAAATTCTATCTACCTCCACATCTGTCTTGCTCCTGCATCCGGCGATAACCTGGTCGATGAGCAGGTCTGTATTTCCGCCCTTGCGGGGACTTCCATTAATAGCCATGAGTTTCATACTTACCTCCTCCCTTATCAGCTAATAGATTTAAAATCCCGGATATGGATTATTATTTCACGGATTAACCATCACCGAGATTGCCTTTTCATCCCGCAACCGTACCTCAAAGGCTTCGTTTACCTTCTCCAGAGGAAAGGTATGGGTGATAAACTTTTTTACCCTAACGCCGCCGGCCTGCATTGCCTTCAGCGATTTCCTCATCTCCCGTAACGTATGCGCTGCATTTCCCTGGACCCGTATCTCCTTTGCCATGAGGGTCATAAAGTTTACTGTATCCTTATTATCCCTCACCCCAACCCCGACAAAAACTCCCCCCTTCTTTAAAACCCTGATCCCCTGCTCCAAGGTGGGAGTATTTCCACCTGCTGTATCGACAGAGAAATCAACACCCACTCCCCCGGTCTCCTTTAAGATGTTCGATACGGGATCTCCCATGACCTTTGGATTGATATATCTTCCCTTAACAAGGGTCTCAGCCAGGGTGAGCCTTGACTCGTTGACATCTACCATGAAGATCTTTTTCATTCCCAGGTACTGTAAGAGCTGGATGAGAAGCAGCCCGAGGTTGCCTATCCCGAAAACTGCCCCAGTTATGCGGGGAGTAATTTTGATACCCGTATTAAGGAGGGCATAATAGACAACCGCTATATGGTGGACCAGTGTCGCTTCATCAAAAGAGATTTCCAGAGGGATTTTTAATGCTACGTGCCCAGGCACCTTGATGTACTCAGCAAGGCCTCCTGGTATGTGAAAGCCCAGTGCCTGGATGTGACGGCACCGATTTTCAAAACCTTCCCTGCAGAAACTGCACTTGCCGCAGCCCCAGAAGGGCTGGACCACAACCCGGTCACCGGGCTTCAAGGTCGATCCTTTCCCCACCTTCTCTACAACTCCTGCGACCTCATGGCCAGGAGTTTCACCTTTCTCGAAGAGTTTTATATCAATGGTATGCCTGTCATCGTAACGGTAGACGTCGGTCCCAGAAACACCGCAGGACTTCACCTGGATGAGAACCTCTCCTCTCTTTACTTCAGGTTCAGGTATTTCCTCGATAATAAATTTTTCATGATAATCTTTCCACCGTGCAATCTTCATGGGCAACCTCTCACGGTACCAGGAGTACCTTTAATGTATCAGACTGACTGGCACGTTTAAATCCCTCTTCCCATTCCTTGAGCGGCAGGATATCAGAAATCAGTGATTTGCAATCGATCAACCCGGACTCAAGGAGCTTTAACCCGATTGTCCACGTGAGAGGAGGCTCTGCCCTGCATCCAAGCACATCAATCCCCCTCATCATGATCTTTCGTGCCGTATCAATCTGTACCGGCTCATACCCGTTTCCGGTCAGGACGATACGTCCACCGGGTCTCACAATTTCCAATGCCTGCCTCACCGCCTCAGCTGCCCCTGCGATCTCTATGACCAGGTCGAATCCATCACCTCCGGTAATCTCCAGAGACTTCTTGATCACATCTTCTTCTTCGCTGTTGATGCTGAAATCAGCACCGAGTTGCGACGCAATCTCAAGTCTTCTCTTGTCACGTGCAAGTCCCGCGATCATGAGAGGGGCAGCACCGGCTTTTTTCGCGAGCTGAAGGCACAGGAGCCCGATAGGCCCGGGCCCCAGGATCGCCACGCTCTCCCCGGCTCTCATCTTCCCCTTTATCTGGACTGCATGTACCGCGAGCCCCAGAGGCTGGCACAGTGCCGCCTCTTCAAGAGAAACGTTCTCTGGAATCTTTCTCACGATCTTTTCCGGCAGGGGAAGGTACTTTGCAAAGGCGCCGCTGTGCAGCATAAAGGCGCTTACCTTCCTGCACAGGGTTGGAAAACCGCTCACGCACATAATACATTTCCCGCAGTAGTCAATCGATACCTCAGCGACAATCCTGTCACCGACCTTAACTCCCGTTATTTTCCCCCCGACCTCTCTTACCACTCCTGAAAACTCATGCCCCATCCCCAACTTGTCAACCTTCAGCACCCCTTTTGGAAAGCCATGTTTCCAGAGGTAGAGCTCGGTACCGCAGATGCCGGCAAATTTCACTTCTGCGATGATGTCATAAGGGGCATAGGGATTTTGCCCAATCACGGGGTCAGGGCATTCCTCCAAGGTGAATCTTGAGTCAGTTAAATGTACTACTAACCTCTGCATGGTTCAACGGTCACCTGACCTTCTCAATAACATCCTCCAGCCCCAGTTCCTTCAGTTTCTCAGGTGTGGGGATGCCATTTTTATCCCACCCCCTGTGCTGGTAGTAATCATCAAGCATGGTCTCCCACTTCGCGGCGTCAATCATCTCTCCCTTGAACGGACCATTCGGAACAGGACCTGTTCCCCATTTGCCCGCAAGCACATCATCTTTCCTACTCAACCCCATCCTCACACCAAAGGCCCGTTCAATATTATAGACCCTTTCTGCAGCAGTCTCCATGGACTTCTCATCCGCCTCAATCCCGGTGGCAAGGGAAAAAAGGGTGTAAAGGGTCTTCAGAGGAACAACCTTGGCAATGGCAGGTACAAATCTGCAGACCTCGAGCATATCAATGATGGCTGACTCGTGCTGGTAGTAGATGGCTACTGCTCCCTTTTTATAAGAGTCACGCAAGATGGCTTCCTTCGTTCCAAACCTGGCCTCTGCTTCCTCAGGTGTCATCGCTACCCTCTCAGGGACAAGTGAAGCAGTTTCTACCCCCGGCATTCCCCGTACATGGTCTGCGCCTCTCGTGGAGGTGGCGAAGCAGAGGCACATCCCTTTGAGCATCCTGCATTCTATCCCGTTCAGGGTCATTCCCTTGGCATGACTTACGTATTTCTCAGCTTCCTTTCCGAATCTCCTGGATGCCTTGACGATCCCCTCAGCCAGGACATTTCCAATCCCTTCCCTGAAGGCAACCTTTCTTGTCATCTCCACCATGGCTTCATGGTTCCCCCAGGTCATCTCAATGCCGTCAAGGTCCTCCCTCGATACGATCCCGTTCTCATACCAGTCCATAACCGTAGCGAGTGCAGCTCCCATCTCCAGGTGATCTACCCCTAACTGGTTACCCATGTTATTCAGTTTGAAGATAGAAGGGACATAGGAATTTCCGCATACCGGACCGTAAGGTGTCCATGCACCTTCCTCTGTCTTATTTCCCTTTTCACCTTTGTAGGGACCTTCCTTCACCTTAAATTTTTTCCAGCAGCGGATGGGACAGTTGTAGCAGCCGAAGTTTCCCTTATAGTACTTTTCATTCATTACCTTGGGATCGAAGTTCTCAATTCCTTCAAATCCACCCACCTGTTTGAAGTTCTTCACTGCCAGGAGACCTATTTTTTCTGTAATCGCCGTACCGGCAGTTTGCCCTGCCTCTCTGAAGCGCTTGTATTCAGGCGCATTGGCCATGAGCTGGTGTACTTCTTTAGCCAATCGATTGAAGCCTTTTGGATCAAAGAGTTTTACTTCGCCTGTACCTCTCACTGCTATGGCCTTCAGGTTCTTTGAGCCCATCACCGCACCAACCCCTGTCCTCGAGGCAGACCTCTCCTCGTGGACGATGTTGGCAAACTTGACGAGGTGCTCCCCGGCCTGACCGATAGAAGCTACCTGAACCTTCTTATCACCTATTTCTTTTTTCAGAGCCTCTTCTGTCTCTCTGATATCTTTCCCCCACAGAGAGCGGGCAGATTTTATCTTAACTTTGTCATCATCAATCCACAGATAGACAGGTTTGTCCGCCTTACCGGTAATAACGATGTGGTCAATCCCTGCCTTTTTAAGAGCAGGGCCAAAGTGCCCACCGGCATTGGCATCCCCGTGAATACCGGTGAGAGGAGACCTGGTTGTTACCGTAAACCTTACAACCGCAGGGGCCTTGGTGCCTGAGTACGGGCCTGTTCCGAATATCAACCTGTTTTCAGGTGATAAGGGATCTACTTCAGGTCCTACCTCATCAAAGAGGAGCCGTGAGTTTATCCCCCTGCCTCCAATGTACTTAACCCTTAAATGTTCTTTCAGAGGCTCTTTTTCAATTTTTCCGCTGCTCAGGTCAACCCTTAAGATGGTACCTCTTTCCCTCTCCATATTCAGTTCCCTCCTCTTCTCTAAACCTTTATGCGGCCGTCAGATACAATTTCTCAGTTTTCCAGCAGCCAGTTTTCAATAATCCGGCAATACCGTAACGTCTTTTTCTCAGAGAGATCAGTATTTCACTGTCGGTGCAAAAAGCCCCAGGGTGAGAGCCTCCAAGGGGACACCCAGTTTCTGGGAAACTCTGAATGACAGATCCTTGAGCATATAGAATTCCATGATCCGTGCCCGGACAGAATACATGAGGTCTTCCTGTTTCTTGATAAAAGGCTCCCTCGCCCTTTTCTCAACGATTTTGAAATAGGACTCAACCCATTTCAATCCTGCCTCCTTTACCAACTCTCCCTTTTCACTGGGCAACTCCAGTCTGATCCCGATCCCCGCATTGACCGCCTTATCCCAGTGGTCCATCTTGTATATATTCTCTAACTTTCTCCGTAAGGCCTCATAGTCTACTCCGTACTTTTCTGTAATCTTCTTTATCTCTGCTTGGAGAAAATTCAGATCCCTTCTACTGGTAGCAACAGGTGCTACATCGAGAAAGCCTGCAAACATGTCTTCCTTTGCTGCCCGATTCTCCATGTTGAAGAGCATGATGGGGATCTTCGGTGAGGCAGGGTAGACTTTAACCTGAAAGACATCAAACTGGGTTTCTTCCCCGGTAGTGGGATTTTTTGTCTTGAGTCGGATACGAGATGTCGCAGCCTTTTCCAGTACCTTTCCCCTCACCACGCTTACATCCCACCTTCCTACCGGGATGTCCCACCTTCTATACTCTACGTGACGAGCCCTGTTTAGCCTCTTAAAACCTTCTAAGGCAGACTTGTTAAGCTCACTATAGTATTTTTCCATATCCATAGCTTACCTCCTTCAGTTTATTCCAGCAGCCACCTTTCTATGAGCTGGGCGAAATCCTCCCAGTTCTTTTCCAGCATGAACATGTGGCCGCCTGGCTCAATAATGCGTAAGTCTTTCGCATGGTAATACCGTGCAAGTTCCTGGTTCAGGTCAATGGGGTAATGAACGCCGATCTTTTTCAGGTCGAACCCGAGAACATAGACAGGGCATGTAACTTTCTGTGCATCTACTTCAACCTCCTTCATCTCCTGGAGGGCCCTGGCTGATTCCTTGCCCATCTTCTGATGGCACATCTTCAGGATTTCCGGCTCGACGTTCCCGGGATCAAACATATAACCGAGCAGCCTCTTCGGGTCGTCGTCAGACTCCATAACCTTTTCTTTTATAATGCGTCCCTGTTCCCCCCCTCTCTTCAGGAAGGCATTGAAATCGATATTTTTCACTACTGATTTCGGAGGGCCGGTCTGGAGAAGGATGAGCTTAAGCGGATTCCTGGATTCAGCATACTTCTGACCTAACATCCCTCCCATGCTGTGGCCTATGTACACAAAGTCTCTGCCGATCCATTGGACCACTCTATCAACATCTTCGAGATAGGCATCAACCCCTACCTCACCCCAGTCCTCTACCGGGTCGCTCAGGTGATGGCCGCGGAGGCTGGGGGCATAGCAGGTCCAGCCGCGGGAAGAGAAATAGGCAAGAAAGTTTTCCCAGATCCAGCTTCCACCGCTTGAGCCGTGAACAAAAAGGAGGGGAGCGGGGTACTTTTCATCTTCCGGGCTGAAACACTCCACTGCAATACCGCCCACCCTGATAACCTTCTGAGTAATTGCCATAAACACTTCTCTCCTTCTTAATCCATCCCCTCGAGAAAGGCTCTTACGTTCCTGCCCAGGACATCGTGGTTATAACCCCCTTCTAAAACGGCAAATCGCTTTCCCTTGCAGACCCTTTCTGCGGCTTCCTTCGTAAGCCTGCCCATGGTCCGGTAGTCTTCGGTGGTAAGCTGTCCACCCCAGTCGTCAACGTGCCGGTCAAAGCCGGCAGAAACAGCAAGGATATCGTACTCCTTTTCCCTGTTCAGCCTTTCTTGAATTTCTTTCATGAAGCCCTCGCGGTATTCCACACCGGGCTGGAAATACACAACCTTGCTCCCGGTAAAAACTGCATTGGTTCCGTCTCCGAAATGGAGGTCGAAATCCAGAATCAGGGCCTTTTCAATCCTCTTCTCTGCTTTGAGTTTAGCCAGGGCAACAGCAATGTTGTTGAAGAAGCAGAACCCCCAGCAATGTTCAGGACTGGCGTGGTGACCGGGCGGCCGGATCAAGCCGAACGATGGTTCTCCTTCCATTCCCGTTTCAGCAGCCATGATCGCCCCTCCTGCTGCCAGGCAGGCAATCTCATAGAGGTGAGGATCCCTCTTTATTGAATGAATGTGGGACTGACCGTGAACTCTCCTGAGATCCTCTTCGGCAGCCGGTTGCGGCTGGAGAAAGTCATATCTACCTTCGAGCTCTTTCAGGATCGCTTCCATCCTTCCAGGTTCGCTGGCAGGATCGGAACTGTAAACGTCAGTATACGAAGGGTGATAGATTACCTTCATCTTTCCCCCACCTGGTTACAAATTTACCTGCAGCCCTTTCCCCCGGAGGTATTCCTTTACCTCCCTGACACTCAGGATACGATAGTGAAAGACTGAAGCGGCAAGGAGGACTTCCGCTCCGCCAATCACAACCCCTTCATAGAAATGTTCCAGCTTCCCTGCCCCGCCGGAAGCTACAACCGGCACCTGAACTCCATCTGCCACCAACCTGGTGAATTCAAGGTCATACCCTGCCTGAGTCCCGTCTCCATCCATGCTCGTAGGGAGGATCACACCTGCTCCCAGGTCCTGGCACTCCGCTGCCCAGGCAATGGCATCTTTTCCAATCGGCTTGGTGCCTCCCGAAACGACGAGTTCAAATCCTGACGGCATCTCCTGATTCCTCCGCGCGTCGACAGCCACGGTAATCCTATCAGAGCCGAATTTCTTTGCAGCCTCCCTGACGAGAGCAGGGGATTTCACGGCAGCGCTGTTCATGGAAACTTTATCAGCTCCAGCTCCAAGGACTAACTCGATATCTTCCAGGCTGTCAATCCCTCCGCCGACAGTCAAGGGGATCTTGATTACGGACGAAACGTTCTTCACCCACTCCAGCCTCGTTTTCCGGTTTTCCAGGGTGGCAGCAATATCCAGCATGGCAAGCTCGTCCGCCCCTTCTCTCTGGTAGAACTCGGCATTGACTACCGGGTCTCCGGCATCCTTAAGATTCACAAAGTGGATCCCCTTCACCACCCTCCCATCCTTCATGTCAAGGCAGGGCATGATTTTGATGGTCTTCATAACCTCTCCTTTTCAACTGTTCTCTTTCCTTGCTGAACGTATCAAAAAGTAGGGAAAGTTACAAGGTCAAACAAAGGGAAAAAAGGCACAAAAAAAGGCAGGGCCTGTTTCGACCCTGCCTTTTGGAAGCAAACGTTATAGGAAATTATTTACCTGTTTATTCCCCCGAAAATCAACCGCGGAGTTGCGCTTATCGGGCCATGGAAGGTGCTAATTCCATAGAGGTCAATGTCTTCAAGCATATAGTAGTAGGTTTTCCTATTTTTCACATCTTCATCTACATATTCGTAAATTGCACCTTGTGTACTATCCCCCTCTGCCAGAATTATCGAGGAATTGAGTTGTACATAACCACCAACTTCAGATTTAGATCGATAGAGATTAAATCCTACATTGTCGATCTCAGTACCTGTAATCCATTCAATGAGTACTTCTCCATCCGATGGATACGCAGTAAAGGACGAAAGTGTGATAACGGTTGCCTCACCAACCGTGATGGTGATAGTTTCTGAGTCACTTCCTGGAGGAGTTTGATCATCCGTCACGGTAAAGAGCACATCAATATAGTAACCGGACTGGTTATAACCAGGCACCCAGCTAAAGGTCTTCGTAACCGGATCAAAACTTGCCCCGTCTGGTAAATTGCTGGCAGAATAGGTTAAGGCATCACTATTTTGATCTGTGGCAGAGACGGTGAACTGGAGAAGCTCTCCTTCATTCACTAACTTGTCGCCTATGGGGGCAAGCACAGGAGAAGCATTTGCGGATTCTAATTTCGCAGCGCAGGGTCCCGAGTGCAGGACTATGTTTGGGTCGCTAAAGTCACCGCCCGCTGTGACGTTTAAGGTCAACCGCAGGTTGGGGTAGTCAGGACCAGGGCCCTCGACTGCGAGAGTGTCGATAAACCGGGAAGGTGGGTAAGGCGCACCCTTAATAACATTCCTCAGGTTGTCTGTGTCAAAACCTGCATTCATGACAATCTGTACAACAGATCCGCCACTAAGAACCGGCGTAAACTGGATATTGACTAAGTTTGAGGATAGGTAGGTTCCAGTCTCTGTAATGGAGAGAGTTGAGTTGGAAAAGTTATAGGGATTAAAGGGGGTAACCGGGTCGCAGGTTAAAGCAGGCACATTAACTGCGGCACCGATGATTTCTTCGGTGCCTGGTGTATTGCTGAAGTAAAACTCGCTGGAAGAGATGACAGACTGGGTAACAAGCAGACTGCTGAGTGTCAGTGTTCCCCCTGTGACTGTTTTACTTTGCCCTTTCCCAGTTATAATCGGTACAAATTGCCAGTTGCCGGCAATATCGATAGCAGGGAGATCCGGGTTTAGCGCAAGTGTCTTATCTGGGATGAACAGAAGAAAGGAAAAAATAACACCTATTAAAACCGCTACCAATCCTTTAATTGACATAAATCCTCCTTTTCCCAGTAGGAGACAAATTATCCTTTAATTATACTTTAATTGTCAATAACTATTTCTCTTTCTTTTGTTTTTCAACATCCTCGGTTTTCTTATCCCAGTCGTTGTTATAATCTTTGTCGTGCCCTGGATTTGATGGCGTGTTATAGGGTTCATAGTAGATAGGTTTACTTAACGGAACAATAGGTGTTTCTTTCTTCTTTTTATCTTTTTCTTCATTGCCGTTCCCATTATCCTCCTTTGCCACTACAATAGAGGACATCAACGTCAGAACAAAGAATAGAGATATGAAAGAAATCAAAAGTTTTTTCATTTTACTCTCCTAAAGGTTGATTTGCAGATCTTATTTGATAATCCCAATCCCGTTGTTGATCATGTCTGCGATACTTTTTGAAATGTCCAGATTAACGGAACCTTTAATGTCGCACTCTATCTGATCCAACGCCGCTCCCACAGTTGTAGCCTGCGTTATGGGTAAAATAATACTAACTTCATCAATCAGGTACCCGGCCGCATAATTCATTAGCAGGGCTGCTAATTGCTGCTTTGCCTTTCCCAGCGCGTCTTTCCTGCCGGTTTCCGTAAGGTAGGTTTTGAAGGCGGTGGCATCTCCCCCGTAGACATTGCAGATGCTGCTGTCTAAGGCGAGGGCATCAGTGACTAAGGAGTTGACTATAAGAGGGGTAAATTGAGCATTGCCATTCTGGTTAACCTGGTGCTTCCAGAAACCGATAGTCTTTGGTTCTGAAACAAAGGGGATGGGCGCACCATCCAGCAGGCCCTGAACGTTTCCGAAACCTTCAGTGTCAAAACTGCCGGTGAAAAGTTCGAGGGTGAAACTCACCGCCAGTTCCTTCGAGCCTGCACTGGTCAAGGCGGCATTGAGTTCATTAATGAATCGAGAGCCTAATGTGGTGTTCAAAGTGCTATTCTGCAGATTTTTCGTATCAAAATTGAAGTTGATGTAGTTTCCGGAAACAATCACATAGACTAAATTGGCGGATAAGAAGGTACCAGTTGTATCAGATATTGACATCGTCCCATCAGTAAAATAGTAATTTCCGCCCAGGGTGTTAATATAAACCACGTTTGAGAGATTGACTGCTGCGCCAATAATGGTTTCTGAAGGTGTATCAACATTTGTGAAGGTACCATCGGTGTAATTGACCTGATTTACTTGAGCTGTCAACTGGATACCGCTGGTGGGATTTATCGTAAAAATCCCTGTAAATGTTGCGGTGGGCTTGGTGATTGCTCCATGAGCAATCCCTACAAAAAGTAATGTAGAGATTAGACAAAAAATTGTAAAGAGTTTCTTGATCATTTTTTCCTCCTTTTTTTATACTTTTAACAAATATTGTGAATCTTGTATATCTGTATATATGCTAAATAACACTTTGTCAAGGAAAATTTTTTTTAATTCGTTTACGGAGTAACCAGGCACGGGCTGCGTGCACATGCTTGAGCTGGTCCCATCTCCTCAAGGATGTCTTCTTTTGAATAGGTTATAATTTTCAGTGTTTCGTAAACAAAGATTCCGTCTTTTTTTATTTCTATACCCTTTTTTTATAAAAAACAACTACTTACCTGACTTTAGAATGGTTTATATATTTTTTTTAATATAAAGTAAAGTCAATAAAAAAATTCAGAAAATTAGTCTCCTGTCTCAAGCATTCTTTTAGTCTCGGAGTGGTAATCTTAAATATCAGTTACGGACAAAGTGAAGACGAAAGGAGAATGACTTCCTCAACCTATCTGCTTCTCCTTATTTCATCCAATGTAATTTTTGCCTCGGCCACATTATTAACGCCTTTGCCAAATACTTCACACATAACAGCGTATACCTTTTCAAGCTCTTTACAGACGTAGTCATCGCAATAGGCACAATTCTCTAATTTCTTTTCTTTGCAGCATGTTCTTATTTCACAGACGCTACAGTAGCCAAGATGCTCACCTTCAGAGAGACAGCCGTCACAGTTTATGCTCTCCGGCAGTATTGTCATCTCGAATATCTTTGACTGTTCTTCAGCGTACTTTTTTCTCAGCTCATCATTATTTTCCTTCTTGGCAATGAATGGTACGCACTTTGTGCATTCGACTCCGCAATACCCTGTCATTTTTTCCATTTCACTCTCCTGTTATTTTGTTAGATGAAATATTTGATAGATTATATCAGAAAATACAGGAAGATGTTATGTTGCTTTCAAACAAAGCAGACTCCTTGACAAACCATCCCATTTCCATTAATACTCGGTGCTGATTTGCCACAGGTGATCTAACAGTTTGCTGAAAAAGCAACTTTTATAAGGCTGATTAAAAATGTCTCCGCCTGTGGCGGACAAGGCGCCCCTGCCTTCGCCGAAGCGCCTCCCCTCCCCAAGACTTCTTGAGGCGGGGCTACGCGCAGGCAGGCGAAATCCTGAGGAGTGAGGCGTACTGAGACGTACGTCGCAACGACGAAGGACGAGGGGAACGACACAGATGGGCGTTTTTCAGCAGCCTGCTAAACATTACATCGAGGGAGGTAGCCTATGAGCTTTTTCAGCGAATACTTTGAAGACAAGGAAAAGGGGGGACTCTTTCACGTTGTCTCGGAAGACTTCTCGAAGGTGCTCAACCCGGAAAAACACGTGGATGACCAGTTCACCGCAGCCCGAACCAACGTTATCGGAGCCATGATCAGCCATGACCCGGAAACTATTGAGGATGCTGAAAGGGCTGTCAACGAGGTGATAGAACGGTTTGAAGACAAGAAAAACGGCGGCTATTTTCTGAAGGCCGATAAAAACTGGCATATCGTTGACCGGAACAAGAGCCTTTCCGAGTCTGAAGCCATATTCGGCTTACTCATGCACATCTATGAAGTTACCAAGAATGACGGGTACCTGCTCAAGGCTTTGGACTACCTGGACCTCACCTTAGAACGCGCCTGGGATCAAAAACAGGGTGGTTTCTTCTCGCTCTACCGCGAGGACTGGTCAGGGGCAGCTGATACCAAGGACCTCACCACCCAGGCCGGTATGCTCCAGCATCTGGGCGGCGCCTGGAAAGACGGCATTGACTCACCTTATGCGGTCAGGGCTGAGGCGTTCAAGCGCAGAGCCGAGGCCTTTGTCAACCTGATCCTGGAAAGGGCTGCAGACAAAGTCAACGGAGGTTTTTACACCTCCTTCACCGCAGACTGGAAGCCCCTTCAGAGGGAGAAGGAGGTGTCTCAGCTCTGCTCCCTTGCCTTGACCCTGTATTTCACCTACCACAACTTCGGACCCTCTGTCTGGGGACCCCGCAAAGGGAGCCACGCCTATACCGGTCGTCCCTACCCTGCCGTCTACGCCTACCGCGGCCCTGCCCCAAGCACAGATCCCGTCTCCCCCAAGGCGTATCCCTATGGCAAGAAGGTGGTGGAGATCGCCGATATCATCATAGAAAAGGCCTGGGATGCACAGCACGGCGGTTTTTATACAAAGCTCACCGAAAAGCTTGCACCCGCGGACAACAGAAAGATGCTCTCCACCCAGGTAGCAGTGCTCATGGCCCTCAATGTCGCATACCGCCTCACCGGTTATCAGAGGTTCCGGGAGAGGCTCACCGCGGCAGTCAAAGTGGTTGAGGATAAATGTTTCGATCAAAACAACGGGGGTGTCTATACCGAATTCTCAAGGGATTGGAATCCCCTGTCACGGGACAAGGTGTGCGGACCGAACCTGTCGACGAGCGGTCTCCTGAGTATGTTTTCGCCGGTGATTGATGGTGTCCAGGTAATGAGAAATACCCTGAAGATATGGGCAGACCCGCCGGCACAGACGATCAAAGGGGGCAAGTCGGCTCACGTCACCGTGACCCTGCAGAACCAGGGTTTTGAGGCGGTGAAGGTGCGGGTTGGAGGCTTAAGCGCACCCACCCGCTGGATGGAGCCTCCGGAAAAGCTCGCAGACCTCGCACCCCATCAGGTTACCTCCTACAAGCTCACGATCACGCCTCCTGCCGGCCTCCCTCCCGGCCCGTATTATTTCGAGCTCACCCTGACACCGGCAGGCGAAGTGGGTGAATATGTAGCGGTAGGTGGGAAGGTTGTGGTGGAGTGAAGAAGATCGGAAGGGATGGAAATCAGGTCCTTTAATATAACTTTTTCTTGCCCCTCTCTTCTGTTAGTTTATAGTTTCTGCAATCTTTTCTTCAATTTCTGTCATTGCAAGACATGACCCTTCTATGCCTTCTACACTTTATTAATAGCAACAATATATTTCGCGAAGTATACTTGGGATTCATGGCAAAGCTTAAAGAAATTATTTTCGTTGCTATGCCCGGTTAAGGGGGGGATTACCATGCAGAGGGAACAATTTGATTCCGTTATCATTGGTGGGGGTGTCGGCGGGCTCACAGCGGGAGCCTATCTCTCAAAGGCGGGCATGAAGACTCTTCTCCTTGAAAAAAATGAGAATATCGGGGGATTGGCTGGAACTTTTTTCCTCGATGGCTATCGGTTTGATGTCGGTGGTACACCCCCGTATAGCCTTCTTTCCATGCTCAAAGATCTGGGTGTTCATGAGCTGGTCGAATTCCTGCCCATAAACAATCCTGCTTGGTCAATGTACTTTCCAGGTTTCACCATCTATGGTCCCAAAAAGAAAGATGAATTCCTAAAACAGTTCCAGGGACTGTGTACCTCGAGGGAGTTCCAGGAGTTCAATGATATCCTATCCTCTGTTATATCCATCGATATGGAAAAATATTCCAAACTCAACCAGAACTTGAGTGAATCGAAAATAAAGTTTTTTATGGGTCTTTTGAAGTGCAACCCTTTTGAGCTCATGAAGGTTGCTACCCTCATGATGCAAGACTCCACACAGTGGCTCAGAAAAAACATTACGAATAACGACCTGTTCGAAGTTATCAGTTTTATCAGTGGAGCACACTGGATGTATCCATCTGCGCGCGTGCCTGCACTCCTTACCGTTCTTATTTTATCCTGGTTTACCGGTAAATCATCGGAAATGCTGCACCTCATTAAGGGCGGAAACATTAACTATTCCCTGGCCCTGGAGAAAGCCATAGAACGTCATAACGGCGTTGTTAAAACCAACATGAACGT
>Ga0315289_10004562_pt1 | contig 20612 bp, 20 predicted proteins | sample YL17G11_40_MG_FD_203452 | JGI IMG/M metagenome (GOLD analysis project Ga0315289, IMG submission 203452) | Sediment microbial communities from Yellowstone Lake, YNP, Wyoming, USA - YL17G11_40 | ecosystem: Environmental > Aquatic > Freshwater > Lake > Sediment | place: USA: Wyoming | collected... | reverse complement strand
GATTCTTGAGTTGGTGAAGAAGAACTTCGACATGCGACCTAAAGCCATCATTGATCAATTGAATCTTCTCAAACCGATTTACAGAAAAAGCGCTGTTTTCGGGCACTTTGGAAGAGAAGACATGGGCTTCACCTGGGAAAAGACCGACAAAGCGGAAGAACTTAGAAAGGCGCTGAAAAAGTAAGTTTGGCTAACCAGGCTTAAACCTGCCTTTATTCACTTTTTCCTTTCTTTGGTAATACCTGTAGCTGCGCGTTGTGCTTGTGAAGACGTCTTTGCGCTAACTTTCTGAAAACGACAAGCTAACTCTTCACAGTCGAGGGCAGCTTTCGCTAAAGTATCGAATGACCCATAGAAAACGTGTTTTCCTATAGCTACTCCTATATAGTATGCTGTGACTTCTATTTAATAACGATTAGAATCCTTTAGAGGAAGAGTTAGATCGGCTCAGGTCAATTTATCTTTTTCTCCAGATAATTCTGATTGAAATATTGACACATGCACATGCAGCCAATGATTTGGTGTTGAAAATGGGTAAAAGAAAAGTCACAAACGAAGGAAAACTTGACCAAATGATCCTGCCATCTAAGAACGATGTGCTAGGCATAGCTGTGAAAATGCTTGGCGCTGACAGAATTATGGTGAAATGCCAGGACGGCAAAGAGCGATTGTGCAGAATACGCGGCAAACTCAAAAGGCGAGTATGGATCAGAGACGGTGACATTGTTCTTGTTTCTCCTTGGGATTTCCAATCCGACACTCGCGGTGACATCTTCTGGAGATATAGGCAAAACCAGTCTAATTGGTTGCGAGACCACAATTATTTAACAATGTGAGAAGAGAAAGGCTAAAAACAATGAGACAGAAACAGTCAAAAGGTGAATATCTCGCCTTTCTTGCGACAAAATACGACGTTTACCCCGGCGAGTTTTTCAACGCTCTACTCATAGCGGGAGAGAACCAAAAATCCAAATGTGGTTCCCTTTCGATTGAATGCCGCGGTAAAACAGAAAAAGATACAATATTCCTAGTTAAAACTGGCTCTGAAGTTGTTGCGCAATTCTCGCTTTCCGCCGATTTTCTTTCGAATCAAGGTAATCCGCTTTTAGACTTCATGGGAACTGATAAGATTCGCAGATACATTGCCAAACAAGCTAAACCAGCAGATTCTCTTCGAATTCGGGATTTGCGAGCTGGAATGAGTCATGCCACTCTGAAAGCCACGGTATTGGAAGTTTCAACAGCAACTCGTCTAACCACAAGATATGGAAACTACGCGAGCCTATCAAAAGCAATGATCGCAGATGAAACTGGAAAAATCAAGCTTTGCCTTTGGAATGAACAGGCTAACTCTGTCCGTGTAGGAGACACCATCCTAATTGCGGATGCGCGTGTGACGAAATTCAGAGGAGAAACGCAACTGACTCTTGGACCAAAAGGGACTCTCAATAACCCAGTGGCTGTATCTCAACTGCCACCAATTAGTTAACCCTAAAGAATCCCCTTTCCAGGCTTTTATTGTGAGTAACTTTATTTCTTTCTCGCATCACACTGAAGCACTTTGGGGCAAACTAGACACTCGTCAGGCATCGGCATGTTCTCCGGTCTAGAACCCAACAAACCTGAGAAGTGTGCACATTTGGCTGGCGAATCAAACACCGTTGGAGGATACTCCACAGGCTTCACGCCAACAATCTTCATATTATCCGTTACAATGTCAATCTTCGACATGCAAAAAGGACACGCATAAAACGATTGCCTCGGAATACTCGACTTATCAGTCAATACTGTAGGCTTCTCAAACGACTTCTCGCAACCCTTATACGGACATCGTAACTTCTCATCATGCCTATGCAAATGGAATAACGGCAACTTCTACCCTCCCTATGCACGCCTAAAGTTATCGGTTATAGTAACATTTAATAAACGTTTCCGTCGCTTTGCACAACACAACTACTCATCAAAAATGGAGCCTCGAGCGGGCCTTGATCCCGCGGCCTGCTGCTTACGAGGCAGCCGCTCTACCAGGCTGAGCTATCGAGGCATGACACGTTTGCTTACTTGTGATGTAATGGGTATTTTTAAATGTTCGGAGCGTGAGTTTCTACGCCAGTTTTAAATGTGCTTAAACGCTTTAGTTTATAAGTGTAGGAGAACGTCAGAGGAAATTTTTTCGGCTGAGGGTTGATGGTTGAACAAGCGGAAAGTTGAGAAGAATCGTGCAGGCGGCTTTGCGGCAAGCTTGGGTGAGCGTAAAATAATTGAGCTTATGCGGGAATATTTCGATGTGATGCCTGACTTGGCTGTGCCTTTCGGGGATGACGTTTCCGCTGTCCCAGTTGGTGACGGTGAAGTTGCAGTTTTGAAGACGGATATGCTTGTGGAAAAGACGGATGTGCCGAGGGGTATGAGTTTGTGGCAGGCTGCGCGAAAGGCGATTGTCATGAACGTTAGTGATTTCGCGGCTAAGGGCGTGGAGCCGAAAGCGGTGCTTGTCTCCCTTGGGTTGCCAAGGAACCTGATGCGGAAGGATTTGGAGGAGATTGCGAAAGGCTTGAATGCTGGCGCACGGCAATACGGTGCTTACATTGTAGGCGGAGACACAGGTGAAGCATCTGACCTTATCATCTCGGTAAATCTTTTCGGGACCGCAAAGAAGGACGCCTTGATGCTTCGAAGTGGCGCAAGGGTTGGCGACATAGTTGCAGTTACCGGTTTCTTCGGTAAATCTGCGGCTGGTTTGCAGCTCCTATTGAATGAACTTTCTGTGTCGGATGCATTGCGTGAAGTGCTGGTTGGCGCGGTTTGTATGCCGCAAGCGCGTTTGAAGGAAGGTTTAGCTTTGCAGCGTTCCGAAGCAGTCACAGCATCGATTGATTCCAGCGACGGCTTAGCTTGGAGCCTTCATGAGTTGGCGAAACTGAGCAGTGTCGGCTTCATGGTTACAGGTTTGCCTGTCGCTGATGAGGTGAAGCGTTTCGCGGAGTTTAACGGGCTTGACGCGTGTGAGTTGGCGCTCTACGGCGGAGAAGAATACGAGTTGGTGGTAACAGTTAACTCTAAGATGTGGGCTGAGGCTGAAACGGCTGTTGAGGCTGTTGGCGGTAGGCTTTTACCTATCGGCAAAGCGACGCGGGATAAGCGCGTGGTGTTGGATGTTGATGGTGAGAAACGCGTGATTGAAGCGCGTGGCTGGGAACACTTCAAGAGCAATTATTGAGCTTGTGTTTTCTGTTTCTTTTCTTGGCGGTCCAGCAGGTAATTGAGGACGGTGATGCAGGAAGCGGCAAGGTAGGGCTGTTTTCCGAGGCTGATTTTTTCTCCGAAGCGCAGAGCGAAGCTTTCTACTTTCTTGGGTAAGCCAACATGGTCGCCTAGTACAAAGACTGGGTTCTGGTTTAGCTCGGTTTCGGCTACGTCTTTCCCTCCTTCTTCGAGCACGTATACGCTGGCTGTTTCAGCCTTTGTCTTTAACAGTGCTTCGAAGCTGGTTTTAGCTAAAGTTATACCTGGGTGAGTCTTGCCGCTGAGCATTTTCTTGAGAATAGCTTGCCAAGTGTCTATGTCGGTGCGCACGTCGTATAGGTCGGCACCGTTAATCTGCAGGTGCAATGGCGGCGATGGTGGACCGTTCAGTATGGCGTTGAAGGATACGTCTCTGCGCAAGCCATGCGAAAGGAACAGACTGGTGACGATGCACTCGTAAACTATGTCAAGTCTTCCAGCATCGTGCAGATTGGTCCAGTGATGGTCTGTACTGCCTATCCTTGAGTATAGGAGGAATTCGCGCAAGGGAGATCACAATGGGATTCGTTATTCAGCAGAAGTTAATAAAACTATAATGTTCTGGTATATTTGGAATAGTTTCATGGGATTGTTGTCCTCTCGAAGACTACCCCCTCCCTTATTTATAGGTTGAACTTGGTTGTGAACGAGCGGCTGGACTATTGATAGAGCTGAAAATTTGGCTGCTGCTCTTTTAGTTTCTCTTTTTGATATTAAAATAGGATAGACGTTTCAGTCGTGAGACTTCTATGTGTTTACCTGCACAGGACTCTGCTTGCGAAGCTTTGGCAACAGCTGCGTTTTTCTCAAAAAGGCTAAGAGCGCCAAAATCACAACAATGATGCTGAGCGAGATAGTAATCGAACGGACTGTTATCCCGATTGGCGATAATCCCAGAAACAAGCCTGATACTCCAGCTATGCTGAAGCTTAAAGCAACTGACAAAACGGTTTTTTCGACGAGGTCCAGTTTTCCCTCTTGAAACAGGAAGCTGACGAGGCAGTAGCCAGGTACGGCTGCGACGAAGGTGAATCCTAAAACGTAAGTGAAAACGGATAACGCCGAATTAGTTGGAATGAGATAAACACAAAGTAACGTTAAAACTGTGTACAGGATGATTATTCCAAACCACTTTGCGGGTGTCACTTTTCTAAAGCACTTCTGGCACGAATTTTCAAAAAATAAAAGGGTGGAGGTTAAAGGAACATTTTGAAAATCGGAGCATCTTCGCTTAGCGGCTTAGTGTCCAAGTCAGCACCTGCAGATGCAATGTAAGTATCAACTACTGCAACGGCGGGAAAGACCCATTCTGCTTGTTCTGCAGGACCAATCATTAGCCAGTTTGCGCCCACCGTCTGCATTATCGCGTTGGTAGCAGTTGAACAGCCCTTGCGGAACTCTTTTGCGACGTGCGCCTTAACCCAACCCATGGTGGTAACAACGTTTCCGCTGCCCAATCCTACAGGGTGACCATACTTCTCTTTCATTATGGGTATGGTTCTTACTGCAGTGCCCATGTCTGGAGCGAACGCGGGAATAGCTGTATCAATCAGTGGCTTTGTGATTCCAGCTTTGTCTGCTAGCGCTAAGGCTTCTCCTATGACCGCCATTTTTCCGTCTAAGCTGTTATCTTTTGGGTTGTCAGCGAGCACTATGGACATTTTGATTCCGCTTTCTTTCAGCTTCACCAATTCAGCTTCGCCAACGCCTTTGTAAACAGAGTTGTACAAGCACCTGTCTTGGAGACCCATTTTCTTGGCCATGTCAGCTGCTGCCATGCGTGTCTTAGGGCTCATTGCGTCCAACATCAATGGGGCATCGCTGTGTTTAGCAACGAAATCGATGTATTTTGAGAAGGCTTCTTCGGTAGTTCCAACTATGTCGAAAGCGAATGGAACACCGGACATGTCGCTTTGAGTTTGCATCGTGTTAATTATTTTTTCTGCTTCTTTAGCGTCAAAAATACCTTTGTTTGCGTCTTGAACCATCTTCTGGCCTAGCCAAAAGATTGAACCGATGAGGAAAGTTGGCAGTTCTCCTGGTTGGCCGCCTACTTTCACTTTCCCTACTTGGTACACTTTTTGTTCAGTCTTGAACTTTTGCATGCTATTTCATCCGACTTTCGTGTTTATTTGCCTAAAGCTTTCTTTGCGATTTCGGGGGCTTCTTCTTTGTTCTTGCCGAAGAATGCACCGATTGCGTCAGCGTCTTCTTTCTTAACTGCGGCACCGCCCATAATTATTTTGACTTTGTCCAAACCAGCATCTTTGAGTGCCTGAACTAGTTTTGGAAGCTGGTTCTTTGCTGGTACCGTGTTTACTGAGAGTGCCAGCAAGTTTGCGTTGTTCTCTTTTATTTTTTGTATGAAAACGTCGATTGGTGCGCTTTTGCCTGCGTCGATTGTTTTGAATCCTGCTCTTTTCAGTGCTTTGCGGACTGCTTCTTTAGCGGTGTCGTGCATGTCTGGTTCAATGTTGCCGATGACAACTACGGCGATTGGATTCACTGGTTCTGGTGGTTCCTTTTCCATCATAGATTTTAGCCATGACATTTTCTAACACACCTTTTCCTGAAGTTTTTTATACCCTCGGTTTTTATATTGGAATAGATATTTAAACTTTGACTTCACTAATCAGTCCTCTAAAAGAATGGTTGCGTGATGGCTGAGGAAGGCAATTAATGTTAAAAACTTCCAGAAATTACGTGTTGCTGTTTCTCGTTTTTGCTTTTTCCTTCGTCTATCGCGTTGTTTTGATGCTGAGGGAGACTTTTCCTCCGGGGGCAGATATTGGACTCCACAACAGCATTATCTACTCAATTACGCAGTCGGGTAACACGAATTTCCTTTGGAACTACTTCCACATGGGCGGCGGGGAATCTTTGACTTTCCCCGGCTATCACATCTTCACATCATTTGTAATTTTATTAACGGGGATGCCTGATTACGTGGCTCAATCCTTGGTGGTTTCGCTTTTCTCTTCGCTCATCGTTCTGGTTGCCTTCTTGATAACGCGGAAGGCATGGAACGAGCCTGCTGCATTGATAATTGCTTTTCTTGTTGCGGTTTCACGGTTCGACATTGAAATGTTGATGTGGGGTGGGTACCCGAACGTGATAACGTTGATGCTGATTCCTTTAGCCTTCTACTTGTTCTTGGAAAAAGATAGGTTTTCCCTGTTTCCTTTTCTGGCTGTGGCTTCCCTTGTGTCTGGCGCTATATTTCTTACTCACTCGCTCAGTGCGGTAATGTTTGCAGCCATAGTGGTCGTCACTGTGTTTTTCGGAGTGATTTTTTCCCGGAGAATGGGCGTACGCAGAACTAGTCTTGTGGCTTGGCTTTTGCCGCTCATTCTTGGAGCAATCATCGTTTCTCCTTTTCTTGTTGAGGTTGCACCTGCATATTTAGTCTCCAATGTGGACACATTCACCGGTGGCGTGGCAGGTATTCGGCAAGCGACGCTGTCCACCAAGATTCTTCCGCTGGAACTTGTGCTTCCTTTGTTTGCCTGCGTTTTTCTTTTCTTCCTGTTCTCAAAGGAGTACCGTGGAAAATTCCTGACTATTCCTGGGCTTCTTTTTGTTCTATGGATGTTGATTCCAGCGGTGTTTACGCAGGGGTATTTGGTGGGGCTTTACACCGACTACAATAGGTTTATGTATTTTGTTATTTTCCCCGTTATAATGCTGATTGGGCTCGGAATATATCATGGTTCAGAGTTCTTCTCGCGCATGCTGAATGGACTCGTGTCAATGGTGAAGGAGCTGTCTCAGGTTAGAATGAGCACTAACAAGACTCTGCAACGATTAATGCCGCATCTGACTCGGAAAAACTTCTTGTCAGCTTTTGCTCTCATCTTCGTGCTGATTGCGTTTTTGGCAGTGCCCATATTTGCCACCCCTTCACAAGGGATTGCGGTGCAGAGTTTCTATCAGGTCATGAATAACCCTGAGTACAAGGCTATACAATGGGCTCAAAAGAATACGCCTGCAAACTCGGTATTCGTCACTGACGCACTCTACGGGTGGTGGTTCTCAGGTTTTGCACAGCGCCCAACTATCAGCGCTGTTGACCCTCAATACTTGACTCTTTCACGAGAATTTGAACCTGCAAAGGTTGCCAGTAATCTTCTTGACACCGATTATCTCATTGATAACGGCTTAATTCAAGTGAGAGAGGATGGTGGGTACATCGGAAGGCACAATCCGATATTTTTGGCTAAACTCAACAATTCGTATTTTCCCTATCCGTTTTTCCACTTTAACAACAGCGAAATAACTGTCTTGTGCAGACAAAACGGTGAAAACCAATACTTCGATTTGATTCAGCTTCCCGTGAAAGACATGTACATTGAAACTGACGTTAATCACGCTTCTATTTTCATCACACGTGGAAATCAGCTTTTCAACATCACTGAGATAACCACCGTTTACGCGGGTGTACGTTTCGTTAACATGTCTTTTACCTTGGACAGCGCTGTTGAGGGCGTTTCCCTTGATTGGGTTCGTTTCATTCTCCACACCAAAGGCTTTTCCGTGGAAGGCCCGAACACAGTTGCCCTGATTGACAAGAACATGAAAGTGGCTGGTCAACTCGTTTTCAACAAGGGCCAGCTTGAAACTCCCAACATTTACACTTCCGAAAACCCAAGCTGCTTAGAACTTTTCTACAATTTGAACGGCAGAACTCAAGCGCAGATCGACTTCTCGGTGGGTTTGTACCAGTTCGAACTTCCAGATCTTGGGCGCAGTGCGACTTACCAAGCTAACTATTACCAGGAGTTGGTGGCTAACAACACAGTAACTTACATGGACAAGGTTGCAGATTTGCCTCTTGACGTTTTCAATTACCAGCAAGGCTTAGTTGACCAGAAAATCTCCTATGTTGCTGTGCGCGGTTCTGAATCGATTCCAAGATTTGCCAAGGATCCACAGTTTAGCCTTGTGTTTATTAATAGTGACGTAGCCATATTCCAAGTGCGAAAGAACCTGAGCTAGGGAGACCATCTCGCTTTGGTCGGTGTCGACAAAAGAGAAAGAACCTTGGAAGTAGCCTTTGCAGCGGTCTTCTCGGTATTGGTTTTCGTGTTGTTCTTTTCACTTTTGGGCGCAAACGGCTTGGTCTTGGGGAATGACCCTGCTGTTCACTTGCAGAGAGCGCAGATGTTCTTGAACGCTGGCAGAATCCCGCTTAGTGACATTGCTTGGTATCCTCCTCTTTACCACATCTTGCTTTCCACGTTTATGGCGTTCACGGGCGCAACGAGTGTTGAGCAGATGCTGGTTTTAATGAAGGCTGTAGCTGCCTTGATTGACTGGCTTCTGGTTTTCTCCGTTTACTTGGTTGCCGCCAAGTTTTTCAGCAAGAAAACAGGAGTCCTTGCAGCGGCGGTTTTGCTGCTTTGCTTCCCATTGTATGAAATTAACTCTTGGGGTGGCTACACAAGCATTCTTGGCTTGGCTTTCATGGCTTTGGCGTTCCTGTATTTGGCTTTGCCGGTGAAAAGCGTCGGGTCTGCTTTGGTGACTTTCATGTTTGCTTTTTCTGTGGTGATGTCGCATCAGTTGGCGACGTTTTTGTCTGTTTTCATTTTGCCGCCCTTCATAATTCTGGTGCTTGTGAGCTCCAAGGGTCATTATCCTAAGGCTTTGATTGCGGCGATTTTGGGTGGTGGGATAGCTTTCTTGATTTATTACTTGCGGCCTATTTGGCCTTACCTTGGCGATTTGGTGTACATTGTTTTCTTCCAGTTGAAGACCATGCTGTATCAGGTGCCTGCAGTAAGCTGGAATGCTTTCATGGTGAATTTTGGGTTTGTGCTTTTCTTTGCTTTTGCAGGGCTCGCTATTGCCTTTTTTGAATTGCGAAAAAAGAAGTCATTGAGTTTCTATTTGCTTTTGGCTTTTGCTTTTCTTGTGCCGTTGTTTTTTTCGCAGTCTTACCTTTTGGGCTTGTATTTGCCTTATCAATGGTTTAATTATTACATGTTGCCTCCGTTGGCGGTTTTTGCTGCAGTCTCTTTTTCCTTCTTGATTGATTTGACATTTGCCTCTTACTATAACAATAAGAAGGCGTGGAAGAGTTACGCTTTGAAGGCAATTTCTGTCGGCATCATTGTTGTCATGGTTGCGGTGATGCTGGTGCGGTTTCAAACGGTTTCTGGCAAAATTGGCGAAAGCACCGCTTTCTATTCAGTGTCTGATGTGAACGCGTATCAGGCGGGTTCGTGGATTAGCCAGAATTTCCCTGATGCCTCGTCAAAGGTGGTTGCGACGGAGAAGCCTGGGCATTGGATCGGTGTTTATTCTGGTAGAGATGTGATAGCGGAAACTGATCCTGTTATCGAGTGGAATGTTGTGGCTGAGTGTGTTCTTGGTTTGTCTTATGAGATTGAGCATCCGTTGACGATGGTTAGGGCTTACGAGGCGAAAGGCAACATCTCGGATGAAAACTATGTTTCGACGAATATGGTTTGGAGACGAGTTTCCTATTTCCCTGAAGACAACGCTTTCCTGTCATATCGAGACCAAAACGACACGCTGCATAATTATGCGCTTTCAAGCTTGAACAGAACAGTTGCCTTCGACGAATTACACTTTCCCAAGAAAATTACCATTGTTTACTCAGCTGAAGATTTTGCTTTGACTGAAAACATTCTAGTCGGAAACGACACGTATCCAGTAACGTTCACTTGGCAGTTGTCAGCGTTAACCAGCGACCTTTACTATGCAAACTTGTATCTTAGCGAGTACTTTGACCCAACGTTCGCGTTTGACAAGGCGTATGTTCCAGGCGTGCTGAACTGGGAGAATCCGTGGAGCAACCCTTCGAAAGTTCAGGAGAACCAGTGGGCGATAGTTGATTTCTCACGCGAGAACCTAACAGCTGATAGCCATATTGATGTTTACGATGAAGAGAACCAAGTTGCTTTCGGCGTGAAGTTTGTTGATCTTCCTGATTCTGGGAATCTTGGCGCTTTAGCGAACGGGAACGTAGATGCGTTTAGGTTCCAGTACCTGTTTTTCAAGATTGCCGCTAACTACACGGTTTCAGCAACGTATCAGATTCTCACCTTAGCAAAAAACAGTTATCCTCAACTTCAGGACTTAACCCAAATGAACACGTTGTTCGACTCCAAAGTTGCACCGGTTTTTGACGTGAAATGCAGGAACTTCGCTTCAATCATTCGGGACATGTATATTGGCTTCTTGGTTTACGATGTAAAGCGGTTTGATGCGAGTATTCTCAGTTCTAAGTGGGTGGATCTTGTTTATTCGAATGACAAGTACGTTGTGTGCAAAGTTAGAAGTGTTCATCCGTATGTAGCGGTTTTGGAGTAAGTGGATGTCTGAAGCGATCTGAACAGACTATACCCCCCTTATATAAAGGGTGAAACGGTTCTGTGTAGTTGTCGTCGGAATGGGGGTTCGTGTGAAAAACCGTAGGTGACAAGGGGAATAGTCATCAATAACTCTGCAAGGAAAACAAAGTATTCAGCTGTTATATAATTCCTTATTTGTTTTGCAGAGTTAGTTTCACTTTTTTCCTGTCAACATACAATTTAAACTTGCAGAGAATATTCATACCCAATACACAAGGTGTGTATCTAACATTTTCTCACGAACACAGGTTCAACTTGATCTGGGAATCGCAAATAATAAAAGCGTGCGCAGTCAACCAGAAAGGCACAGGTGTAGTTTATGCCAACTCGCGGTCTTTATGTTGGAAGATTTCAGCCTTTCCACTTAGGTCACATGGACGCCATCAAAAACGTCCTGGAAGAAGTTGAAGAAATCGTGATAGTCATCGGCAGCGCCCAGTACAGCCACAACACCAATAATCCCTTTACGGCTGGCGAAAGACTCGTTATGACCCGTAACGCGCTGGAAGAAGCCGAAGTGGATTACGCAAGGGTCTGGGTGGTTCCAGTTCCCGACGTGCACCTGCACATGATGTGGGTCTCCGCCGTCGAAGGCTACACGCCCAAGTTCCATGTTGTATATTCTAACGAGCCGTTAACACGCAGGCTTTTCACGGAATCAGGCTACAAGGTCAAGGAAATTCCGTTTTTCGAGAGGCAGTTTTATTCGTCAACGATAGTGAGGGAGAAGATGCTGACTGGCGATAGCTGGAAGCCCTTGGTTCCCAAAAGCGTAGCCGACTTCATAATCGAGATAGACGGCGTTAACAGGCTTCGCGAACTCAACCGCACCGACAAAGTCTAAACAAGCTAGAAACCTGCCGTTATCAGGTTCCGCGGCTTCATTATTTCCCTTAGAAGCACCGTGGCATAAGAGCCCCTGAGCAGCATAAACTCCAACCCTGCTTGACGCTTCTTAGCGTCATCCGCGTCGGCTGAAACCGCTCCCGCTGCAAAGTTTCTAACAGGCGAAACCACGGCACGCAATTCGCCCCTTCCACTTATCTCAGGCAAATCGCTTATCCAGAAATTCTGCGCTTCCATATCTTCCGCCTCCAGAATCCTCTTCTGCAATTCTCCGACGGTACCTTGAGAAAGCTTCTGCTTGACACCGACGATAGGTAATGCGACGCGCATTTTGCCCGCCTTGATTAACCCGTTAACCTCCTTCACGGATGGAGCATCAACAATTTTTCCCGTTCTAATCATCGGCAGCCCTGAACGCTCAACATTAACCACATAATCTCCGGCTTCTGCTTTGCTCAGGGAAAAACCGCTCTTGATTCTTTCGCTTAAGAAACGGTTGAACAGAAACGACTGGTATGCCTGCAAAAACAACATGCGCAGCTTAAGTGGCAGTTGCCTGAAAGCTCCCGCAAAATCGCCAGCTTCCTCAACCAAGTGGGCAAGCATCAGCCTCTCGTAGCGGAGTTGCACGGGGAAGTCTTGCAGTGCCTGTTTGAAGTTTTGGTTGTTTTGGAGTTCCATGCGGACTTGCCGCGACTTAGGGTGCTCGTCTGGGCTGGGTTTGGCGAGAAAAAGCATGGCTGCTTCTTCAAGGTCTCCTTGGACCATGGCTTTTCCCACGAGATGCGTTATGGCGCGGGTTGTGCCGAAGCGTTGGTGACCGTAAAAGTTCGGAATCCCGCCGACCTTTGCTATTTCGTTAATGGTTTTTGTTATTCGCTTTTCAACCGTCGCCTTAGGATGACTTACAGCTCGGATTTTTATGTTAAAGTTGTTTCCCAGCAAATAATACGCGGAAAGCTGCTCGTGGAAGTACCCCACAGGCCGCAACTCCACATCCTTAACGTGAACCTTCGCCGCCTCTTCAACTGAGACGCCTTCGATTGTGACGTGTTGTGCGGTGATGGCTTTGGCGTCTTTTATGCCTGCGATGTGTATTCGCGTTTGGTCTATGCATAGTTGATTCGCCACGTTTTTGACGGCTATGAACGTGTCCCAGTTCCGCTTAACCAAAACGCACAATAAGAAACGTTGCCTTAGGGCTGTGGCTCCCAAAACTGGCTTGCTCGCGGTTTTTTCGATGGTGGCTTTGGAGCCGTCAACAAGGGCTTCCTCAACCACAAAATCCTCAGCCGCGCGGCGAATAGCTCCGCCAATGCCCGAGGTTTCGGTGACGTAGACTTCAATGCCTAGTAACTGGTCGATTTTCGGAACTGGCAAAGTATTGAACGCCTTCTTTCTACAGCAACTGCAGTTTACCCGTTAACCTGTCCACTCTATCCGCAGGCGCAGGACCGATGCCTAAACAGGTAACTGTGCCCTCAGGAATCTCGGTCAATCCTCTGTCAACGATTAGTGCATTGGGAAAACCCAAATCCTTAGCGTATTGTTCAAGTTCCAACAGCTCCTTTTCATCCTTTACTTTGACCGCTATCTTGCGTTGCCCCTCGAAAATCCAAGCTTCCCACCATTTCTTATGATGCACGTAAGCGTCTTGAGCCGCAGAAACCGCCGCATGACCCGCCTGAGCAGCAATTTTGCCTTTGCTCATTTTCAAGTCGGCGCGGAACACGATAACTTGTTTGTACTCGAATTCACCCATCTTCGCTTCCCACAGTCGCTATGTGTTGTTTTCCGATGTTTTAAGCGTTTGCAAACAAGTACAGTGCAGCGAAGTATGCCAGAGCGGCGTAAGTGGCTGGCTTCTTTAGCACCGTGAGGAGTGTTCGTCCCTGAAAATCAATCTCATCAACATCACGCAAAGCTCCACTTAACCCAGTTCTTGCCGCGAAGCGTAGCGCCTTATCCATTTTTTCGTCGGAAAGAGCATTAAGAAACTCTCTGATTTTCAGCATAACTCGGGTATCGAAGCCCAGCGTTTCCTCGAATCGTTTCTGGTATAAACGCAAAAACTCTGCGGACAAATCATTCCTCTTCACGGCTTCGCTGGCAACTTCCGCCGCAATCTTGGCACATGTTATGCTGAAGATTACGCCGCCTCCCGTGGTAGGCTTCACCTGAGACGCACAGTCACCAACAGCCAAGAAACCGTTCGAGTAAGCCTTGGTGACTGGACCGCCCAGAGTTATCGCGTGAAACGCCATCCGCGTTATCTTAGCGTTGGCGAGCTGCGTCGAAGCCACAGGGTGCCTACGCATGAGTCTTTGCAAGAACTCTTTCGGGTTCCCGTTTCTTGTGGCGAGTCCAACCTTTGCTGTCCCATATGGTCTTGGTATGAGCCACCCGTAAAAGCCAGGCGAGTATTCGTTTCCCACGTAAACTTCAACCGCGTGCTCTTCAACGTTCTTGACGTTTTCCACTTCTGCTTCAACAGCGTAAACGAGCCCTTCGCGCTTAAGCGTCGGTAAGCCCGCTTGCCTGAGCATTCTCGATGAGATTCCTTCAGCGTCCAAAACAACCTTGGCTGAAACTTTCTCCTCCGCTTTGTCGCCTTGAATTACATTTACGCCTTTAACAAACCCATTCTCATTCATGAGCGATTGAACCCGAGAATTCAAAAAGTACCTTGCGCCAGCAGCTTCCGCTTTCTCCGATAAGTACCTGTCAAACAATGCGCGATTAACAGCGCAGGTTACAGGCTGGGCAAGATGTACAGAAAATTTTGTGCCCTGTGGCGAATAGAAGTTAGCCCCTGAAAACACGTTCTCAACTATGCCCTCAGGAAGCGGATACAAACCCAAACTCCTCAAACTTCGAATGCTCAAGTGCCCCGCACAGTGCGACGGAACCCCGACGGCAGAGTGCTCCTCAAAAACCGATACGTCTACGCCGCGTTTCGCAAGTTCCCAAGCGAAAAAAGAGCCAGCAGGTCCGCCACCAATCACGACGGCGTCCAGCACGGTTCTCACCAAATGCATGTTAATTTGCGGTCTACTTACTGGATGAGTTCGACTCGTTTCTTTCCGCGCGACAAAGAAGTTGTCCGGATTTTGCCCGCAACCTCCAAGCGCAGTAGTAGTTCGTTGAAGTCCCTGTAGCCTAAGTCCTCGAACTCTTCCTGCACCGCGTTGAAAAGGTCGTTCTCGGGCATGTCGCCTTTCTTGGTCAGTATTCCCAGTAAAACAAAGTAGGGGGGACGAGTTTTCCATGTTTTCGTCGGCAATGGCATGTCTCTTTAGCTCCTTTAGGCAACTGGGGTTCCTGGCTTTTGTACTTGTCGGACCTGCTGCATGAAACTCTTATACCATTTCTCCATGTCAGGCGTTACGGATGGACCGACCTCTTTTATGGCGTCTTGGAAATCTTTCATTGTAACTTCTGTGGCGTTGATATCTACACGCAAAGCGTGCATTGCGGCTTCCCTGCATAAGTTCTCAAGGTCTGCACCTGAATAGTACCGTGTTGCCGTTGAAATCTGGATTAAGTCCACGTCCTTGTTCAGTGGCATCGGTGTAGTGTAGAGTTTCAGTATCTGGAGCCTGCTTTTGTCGTCGGGTTCTGGCACGTAGATGAGTCTGTCGAATCTTCCAGGTCTCAAAACGGCAGGGTCAATTAAGTTTGGCCTGTTCGTGGCTGCAATTACTACTATGTCCTGCATGGTTAAGATTCCGTCCATTTCGGTGAGCAATTGGCTTATGACGCGTTCTGATACTCCACTCTCAGAGCCTGCGCCTCTGTTGGGTGTAAGTGAGTCCATCTCGTCAAAGAATATCACTGCGGGCGCTGCCATCCTTGCTTTCCTGAAGACTTCGCGTATAGCTTTCTCTGATTCTCCGACCCACTTGGAGAAGACTTCGGGGCCTTTGATGGATATGAAATTGGCTTCGCTCTCGGTAGCTACTGCCCGAGCTAGGAGGGTTTTGCCGCATCCTGGTGGACCGTACAGCAATATGCCTTTTGGCGGTTTTATTCCTAATCGCTTAAAGATTTCTGGCTGCTTAATTGGCCACTCAACTGACTCTTTCAAGTGCTGCTTAACGCTATCCAAGCCGCCTATGTCACTCCAATGAACCGTAGCCACTTCAATGTACACTTCACGCATAGCGGTGGGCGTAATTTCCTTGTAAGCCATAATGAAGTCGTCCATTTTCACTTCCATCTTCTCCAGAACGGCTGGCGGTACGCGCTCCTCTTCAAGGTTAATCTGCGGCAGGTACCTGCGAAGAGCTTTCATGGCTGTTTCCCTGCCCAGCGCGGATAAGTCAGCGCCAGTGTACCCGTGGGTCATATCAGACAGTTTCTTGAGATCCACGTCTTCAGCGAGGGGCATACCTCTGGTGTGAATCTGGATTACCTCATATCTTCCCGCCTTGTCTGGAACGCCGATTTCGATTTCCCTGTCAAACCTTCCAGGTCTCCTCAAAGCTGGATCCAACGCGCCAGGTCTGTTGGTGGCGCCTATCACTATGACGTTTCCTCTGCCGGACAAGCCATCCATCAATGCGAGAAGCTGGGCTACTACGCGTCTTTCCACTTCGCCCGTGACTTCCTCACGTTTGGGTGCTATGGCGTCTAACTCGTCGATGAATATTATGCCTGGGGCGTTCTGCTGAGCCTGCTGGAAAATCTCGCGCAATCGCGCCTCGGATTCGCCGTAGAACTTGCTCATGATTTCTGGACCGTTAATTGAGTAGAAGTTTGCTTCTGACTCGTTAGCTACTGCTCGGGCTAATAGTGTTTTGCCGCATCCAGGCGGACCGTGAAGCAGCACGCCCTTTGGCGGTTCAATGCCGAGCCTCTGGAACAGTTCGGGGTGCCTGAGGGGTAGTTCAACCATTTCGCGGACGCGCTGAAGCTCCTCGTGCAAGCCGCCGATGTCCTCATAAGTTGTTCTCGGCAGTCCCTTTGATTCGGGCGCGGGCTCGTTAAGGATTGTGAGTCTTGATTCCGCTGTCACTTTAACTATGCCGTGCGGGCGAGTTTTTGAGACCGTGAAGGGTATGGCGTGCCCCAGCATCATAACTAGCGTGGTGTCGCCTTCAACCAGGGTTCTCTCCATCAGTCGGTTCTTGACGAAATTAGTGAAATCCTCATCAACGTTCAATCGCATGTCAACAGGCGCCAAGGTTATGCTCAAGGCGGTTTTGACTTTTGCGGGTCGAACGATGACGTACTCGTTTATGGCTACCCCAGCGTTCTTACGGGTGAAGCCGTCGATGCGGATGATGTCTCGGTTTTGGTCTTCGCTGTAAGCGGGCCACGCTATCGCCGAAGAGGTTCTTTTAGCAACGATTTCTATAACGTCGCCTGCGCTTATGCCGAGTTTCTGCATGGTTCTTTGGTCTATGCGGGCGATGCCTCTTCCAACATCTCTTTGTCGGGCATCTCCTGCGCGTAGTTGAACTTCATGGGCGTCACTCATATAGAACCTTCCTGTTGTTACATTAATTGTTGAAACAAAGTTTTGACAAGCTATATAAATGTTTGAGCGTGCAAAAATTTACCTGCTGCTTCTGCGCACCATCAATGTTTGGACTTGGCTGATTCCTTTTATTTCGCCTAGTTTGGTTTCTAGTTCGTCTACGATGCCTGATTTGTCTTCTGGAAATTTTATCTGAATTAGCAGGGCTTTTAAGCCGAAAGCGACTGGTTCTTCGCCGTAGCCTGAAATTTCGGAGAATTCGGGCAGGTGTGCTTCGATTTCTTTTTTGAGTGGGTCAAAGTTTTCGACGATATCTTCTGGGAAAATCTTGTATGTGACTATGACACTGCCCACTGTTCATGCCTCGCTTGTGGTTTGTTATGGTCCGGTGAAGCCGCATTTTGGGCATTTGTATAGGCGGCCGAATTTTCTGCATTTTCCGCATCGTTTCATTTGGATTTCTCCGCAGTTGGGGCAGAGGAATTTTGTGGCTTCGGTTCCAGGTGGGATGGGTTTTCCGCAGCTGGTGCATGTGACTAATGATAAGGTTGATGATTTTTCTGCCATGATTGTTCACATCTGGTGCGTTTCTTAATTGTTAGACTTCCTTATATCTGCTGTGCTCTGTTTGCTGAGTTCTGTCTGGTCTGGTTGGTTTTTGAAAAGACTACCCCCCCTCCCCCTTTTCTGCATAGTTTGAATATTAGGCATCAAATATGATGGCGTTCTTTTGCCTGTGCGTTGGGCTTTAACAGAATAGCCCCTGAAAAGATACACTTTACCTCTTAGGCACTCACCTCCCTGCACCACATCTGATTCCGTGTGCTCCTCTTAGAAATGGATAACGAAGACGAGGCTTTCAAGGCACAAAAAGGACGGCATAAAGTTTTCCCAGACCGTTACCACGAAATCTATAGATTGCTTGATGGTAAATATTTAGGCATTGACCAACTCGAATCTCGGTAGTGTCCTAACATAGGGCAATTGCCGAAAGTAGCGTTCTGCAGTTCTTGACAAAGGTTTCTTCTGAGAACACGATTTTTGAATCCACGTCCAAGCAACTGATGTTTCCGTGGGTTTCGTCGTTGGACAATGAGTTGTCATCGGTTACAATTTGGGCTCGAATTGAAGACGCGATTCTGTTCGGGACAACCTTGAAAAAGGGAAAAGTGAACACGCACGCTTGTTTGATTAGGATACGCATAAACGGGCAGACACTTATGAGACAAATAGCTTTTCAACTAATCCAACAGTTACCTGTTTATCTTGTTCATCTGGGTGCTGGAGTCGCTCGTATATTTGCAGCGTTTGTTCTGCAACTTTTCTCCACTGGAAATATTGTAAAACTCGTTTTCTTCCGTTTTTGCCCCATTGTTTAGCCCTGTTATTGTCAGACAATACTTCTTTTATTCCCCAGGCGATATCGCTTGGACTCTCCCCATTTACGTGTACACCATTTTTGTCAGGACCATCAGGCATGACTTGCTCTTTGAAGCCGACCACGCCGTGGGCACCCACAACTATTGGCTTTTCCATTGACATCGCTTCTAAACTCACTATGCCAAAGGGTTCATAGGTTGAAGGGAAGACACACAAGTCAGATGCAGCGTAATGAAGTATACGTTCCTTTTCTGGCACAAAATCAAATCTGTAAACAACATTTTTTGTTATTCCAAGTCTACGAGCGGTTTCAATGATGTCGTTTTGTTGTTCTCCTTTGCCCAAAACTACTAGTTTTGATTTTGGATATTCAGCCAAGATCATAGGCATCGCCTGAATGAGGTTCATGACCCCTTTCACCCACGTTAGCCTACCCAAAAAGAGTATCATTTTTTCGTCTGTTTTAATACCGTATCTTTCTCGAATAGCTTCTATCTCTTCAGTCTTACAATTCTTTAAATTGTATCGTTCACTATCTACGCCATTCCAAACAACGCTTATTTTTGAACCTGACCAACCGTGCCTCACTAAATCTTCCCTCATAGCATGACTCACAGTCAAGATTCTATCTGCCTTTTCAGCTGTTGCCCATTCAAAATGAGAAACAACTCCAGAACCTGGTCCTCCGCTTCTTCCCCATTCTGTACTATGGACATGAAACACCACTGGGATTTTCGTTTCGTTTTTAACCATAATTCCAGCTATACTGCTTAGCCAGTCGTGCACGCAAACGACGTCAAATTTGCAGTTTTCCTTTTTCAGCATGCTGTTTATGAATTTTGATGCACTCAAAATGTTGTAGATGAAAATGTCATTGAACATGCGGATGTTTGTTCCCCATTTTTTTAAGTCATCCACTACAAACATTGGAAAAACATTACTTGCATCCGAAATAAGAGGTCTATGAACTTCTACGCCTCTCATAATTTCTCTTGTTTTTGAGTTGCCGGGGTTGAGCGTAAAAACGGTTACATCATGCCCCATAGAAACATATTCACGCGTTATGTTTTCCGCGTAAGTGCCCAGGCCGCCAACAATTGAAGGAGGATATTCCCAAACGAAGAATCCAATCCGCATATATTTCCAGCCTATACTTTTCCTAAATTGTTACTTCCTTTGTATAAGAAATTGATATAACAATTATGACGCCGAAATCATGATTCATCGCCAAGTTTTTATCTCGCTTCAATGTATTATTAGTGTGAGGGTATGTTATGGCTTCGTCCAAACTTGTCCTCGAATGCCCCTTCTGCAACGAGACTCTCGAAGTTGACCCCCCAGATAAGCTGCATTCAGCATACTCAACCGAAAAACCAATACCCAGAAGCTACCACAACAATGTGGTTCAACAGAAACTCAAATGCCAAAATTCACAATGCAAAAAACCAATCACAATCTATTGGTATGCCCCACTGGACTACTTCAACAGAATGTAAACAATCAGAATTTCCTCAAGATTTGACAGTATATATAATTTAACAGCATTCCAAAACACAATTTACCTAACAAAACCCGACCTCTGACAGGACCCTATCGTTTTGCCTACCCCCTCCCCCTACCCTCTTTCTGGTTTCCAACATACTGTTGGACAGTGAATTCGCCAATACGGAGTAGACCCCCGTTTTTTCTGTACGAATGCGCTCTGACCTACCCCCTCCCCCTTTTCTGCATACATTAACTATTAGGATCCAAATATGATGGAGGGTTACGCCAAACTTGGCAATGCTGCGTTTCTTTTTTGTGTAAAACGAAAAAGGTTTAAGTTCAAAACAGAAAATAGTTGGCTGTGGAAACGGCTATGTCTACGACTTTTTCCATACACATACCTCGCGCGCTCAAAAAGAAAATGGAACAGAACCCAACCGAGTGGAACCAAGAAATCAGGATTTTTCTTGAGCAAAGAGTCAAACAACTAGAGCTGACGAAAACGCTTTCCGAGATAGAATCTAGAGCTGAGAAGAGAAAAACCAAAACCGATTCCACTAGCCTAATCAGGGAAAATCGAGAACACTAAAGTGTGATAGTATGACACTGCAGACCAAAAACTCTGCACTATAGCAAACGGAATCACAAACTCAAAACTACTAAAACCTAAAACATGAAAAACCTTCGCCTACTCTGCAGAGACCTACCCCCTATAGGTTTCTGCATACTATTTCTAATAGGCTCCAAATATGACG
>Ga0315289_10004561_pt1 | contig 20613 bp, 24 predicted proteins | sample YL17G11_40_MG_FD_203452 | JGI IMG/M metagenome (GOLD analysis project Ga0315289, IMG submission 203452) | Sediment microbial communities from Yellowstone Lake, YNP, Wyoming, USA - YL17G11_40 | ecosystem: Environmental > Aquatic > Freshwater > Lake > Sediment | place: USA: Wyoming | collected... | reverse complement strand
CTCGACGACCACGCCGTCGATGGCGGTGCGACCCAACTTGACGTAGTCGCCGGACAGAAGCCTCTTGAGCCACGTCCTTGGATCATCGGGCTCGCGGTCCAGAGCGGCCTGGTCATAGGACACGTCGCGACGCCGGTATTGCTTCCGGTCCACCAGGATTCGATAGACCACATTCTTGCGGGGCAGCCGGTAATCGATTTCCGTCAATTTGCCATCCATGAAGGTGTCGTATCGCTCCCCGTAGTCACGCGCCATGTAGGCCTTCGAGCGTCGCACGAACTTTCCTCCTGGCTCGTTAACCTCGATCGTCCTATCGAACGCGACGGCGGAAGTCTGCTCGGTCTTCTCCAGGACCTCCGCCCAGGCCACGCTGGACCGGCCGCCGGGGCCCAGAAACTCGGTCACTCCCAAGACGACGGCCAGAATAACCACCGCCGCCAACGCCAGTTTGACATAGGAATTTCTCATGATCATTCTCCTTAGAGCCCGCTCGCGGTGAGCCGGTCTCGTTTCTGTTGGTGAGGGCGAATGATCATTCGCCCCTACATGGGCCTGCAGGACCTCCTTCCGCCAGCGGTCCCGCAGGGTCGAAGCGGCGGTGAAACGCAGCTTTCTTCGGATCGCCTCTTCGACGGTTTCTCTCGGTTTCATGTTTCCACCTCGCCGTTGAGCAAGGTCCGCAACCGGCTCAGGCCGTACCGGTACCGGCCCTGAACCGTGTTCGTGGAGACTTGCTGCAGCTTCGCAATATCCTGAAACTTCATGCCCGCGGTAAGCCGCAGGATTACGACCTCCCGCTGATCATCGGGTAATTGGGCGACGGCTTCATTGAGACGAGCCGCCTCTTCGTTGAAGACGACCATCTGGTCGGGCTCCGGCGAGTGGGCAAGGATGCGCGGCTCGGCGTCCCGGCCCAGAGCCTGCCGCCGCAGCCGCCTTCTGTGGTCCCGCACGCGGTTGACGACGCTCGTGGCCAGATAACCGCTGAGGCTGCCCCGGAGCCCGAAGTCGGGCGCGGATTGGGCGAAGGAGACGAAGACATCGTGCACGACATCTTGTGCCTCACTCGCGTTGTTCAGCAGGCCCATCGCTAGGGTCAGCAGGGAATCCAGGTACTTCTCATAAATCCGTGCCAACGCCTCGCGGCTGCCCCGCCGGAACTTCCACTTGAGCCATTCATCTTCCAGCATCGTCGCTCACTCGCAGGCTCAGAAACGGCCGTTCTCATCATGTACCACGTCTGAGGAGTCTATTTAGTATATCGCGGACTGAGGATTCGTCGCGCAAAAGAAAAGGCCGAGCCTCCGCCGGCTCGGCCCTTCTCCACGGTGGAACGCCGCTACTCCTCCGTAATAGACACGTCCCTGGGATCGGCCAGGTGGATGGGGAGGAGCCTTTGTCTCCTGTTCTCCGGCCCCTGGAAGGAGGACAGGCGCCGACCGTACCGGAACTCCTCGGGGTAGGCGGCCCCCCCGACGAAGATGTCGAAGCCATAGATCTTCCCCTCGCCGCAGCGCTTCTGCCCCGTCTTCATCCTGTGCTCATACATGGTCCATCCCGCACGCTCGGCCTGCCCGATCATCCATTCGAAGACCTGCTGCGCGGAGGCAAACTCCCCGGCCATTCCCAGGAGCATGGGCAGATCACAGACGCGCACCAGGTCTTTCAACGTCGGCACGGTGCCGGCGGAGACCTGGGCCTGGATCTGCTCGAATTGCCTGGCGCGCAGGTCCAGTAGGAGGCCGGTATACACCGGATTTCTCGACCCCTTGTCCGAGTTCGGCTCATAGTGCCAGGTCAGTTCCATCGTGAGGATGGATTCTACGAGTTGGTCTGTGATCGCCAGGTTCTGCGGCTCGCGCTCGTGCGCCACCTCAAACACGACTCGGGCCGCGTAGCCGTAGGGGTAGGAGACCTCGGAGAAGTCACCGCCGACGGCCCAGAACCGCTCCCGCAGAGCGATACCCGTGGCCGCCAGTTCTTCAACGGAGAGCCGGTCGACGTGGAGCGTACTCCCCAACTCCTGGTAGAGTCTGTCGCGGACCGAAGCGTAGGGCGGCCGGCCCCGGATGAATTCATCCTGTGTTCGCCGGATCTGTTCCATTTCCTGTGGGAGAGCGCCTGCCGGGTTTGGCTGCGCGGCGATTCCCAGAAGGACAAGATGATCCACATTGGGCCGCTTCAGATGGTCAAAGTCCGACAGGTAGGCGGCGGACGTTGCGTACTTCTGCAGAGCCAACCCCCACGATGACCTGAGTTCGATGGACGGACCGTTCCGCAAGGGCTCGAAATCCGCCGGGATGTTGGGCTCGAAGAGGCTCGGGGCCAGGTCCACGTTCCACCGGAACTGGTCGTACACGAGGATGGCGCGTATCTTGGAGTCCTTGCTGACATAGCCGACCTCGACCCACACGGGCAGGTCGGTTTGGCTGTCGATCCATAGTCGCGCGGCGAAGTCCTCGACCGTTGGGACCACCCGGAAGAAGGCGGTCGGATCGTGGGTCTGGACGCCCAGGACGTCCATGCCGTCGATCCGGTCTTGGCCGATCCCCACGTGCTTTCGTGACAGGACTCTCGGGACGAGGGCCTGAGGCTGCAGGTCGCGTATCTCCGCGATTTCGGCGTCCGTCATCGGCTTACGCTCATAGTGCTTGGATGACAGGTCTATTGTTACCCATTCTCGACTCTGAGGCAGCCCGTAGAAGGCCACAAAGGGTCGACCACTACGGTATCCCTGGACATACACTCCGTGCTCTTTTGAGCAGTGGTAGATGCTCTCCACGTCCGCGGTGAACCCAAACCCCTCCGGTCTTGGCCCGGCGGTCAGTATTCGCCTTTCTCTGAAGGTGTACGTATCCATCTTCTGAACCTTCTGGGCCACGCGGGCCCACGCTGTGCCCGACCCGCCGGGGCCTGGAAACTCGGTCAATCCCAAGACGATGGCCAGGATGACCACGGCCGCCAATGCCAGTTTCACATAGGAATTCCTCATGATGATGCTCCTCACGCTCGGCTTCGCTGCGGCCGAGGCTTTGTCTGTCGCCTTTTCCTGGACGGCGAGCACCGTGTCCAGCACGGCTTTGTCCGCCTGGGGATTCGTGCGGACTGCCGCCTTGTCGATAAATCGTTTTAGATCATCCGCTGGTCTCATTTTCGAGCTCACTATTCAGAATTGACCGCAGTTTGGCTATGCCGTACCGGTAGCGGCCCTGGACAGTATTGATCGAGGCGTTCTGAAGCGCGGCGATCTGCCGGAACGTCAGGTCTCCCTGCGTATAGAGGCCGACCACCTCACGCTGCTCGCAGGGTATCTGAGCCATCGCCTGGCTGAGCGACCGCAACTCTTCATTCAAGATGGCCCACTGCTCCGGCCGTCTGGAGCCGCAAACCAGGCCATCCGCACCATCGAGGCCGATAGCTTCGTGCCTTTGCTGATCTCGCCTGCGGTTGCGAATCCGATTGGCGACGCAGGTCACGAGGTATTTCCTCAGATCGCCCGCGAGGCCGATCTGTGCCGCCGATTGGGCGAAGCTCACAAAGACATCTTGAACGACGTCCTCGGCCGCGTTGACATCTGTGACCAGCGAGACGGCCAGTTTGAGTAGGTCGGTCCTGTATTTCTCGTACACTCGCCGCAGGGCCTCTCGGCTGCCGCGTTTGAACTTCCAGAGCAGTATGCGGTCTTCCATCATCGAACGCACCGAACCATGGTCCGCAGCGCCGCTGCGCGTCGGGGAAAGATCTTTCTTCACTTATAGCACACCGAGAGGCCCGGTTTTAGTATTACAGGACAATGTTTCTGTCGGGCGGCCTGCCTCAGGACGCGCATGAAAAAGGCCGGACCATGGAGCCCGGCCGTTGGAAGGATCGTTTTGTCCAGCCAATGGTCTGCTACTACAAGGGTTCGTAGCTGGCGGGGATTTCAGGCTCGACACCCTCGGCCGACAGGTCCACGTTCCACCGGAACTGGTCCATCGTGCCCGTATGACGGATGCCCCCCTTGTCAACACCCTCGATTTCCACGAGGACGGGGTAGCCGGTCTTCACGGCGACCCATAGCCGCCCTGTACCGCCGTCCGGGCCCGTCGCTTCGATGCCCTCGCAGGGAACGCCGTCGATCGTCTTTTGGCCCAGCGCATGGTGTTCGAGAGATAGGGCGAGGTTGAGCAGGCCCTGGGGGTCGCTCCAGCCCTTGTCCGCCCTCGCTGTCTGGTCGCTCATTGCCTCCTTGCTGTACCTTTTGGCATGATGGAGCACCCCTATCGTGGTATTCGCATCGTAATTTAGGTAGATCGTACGATATATCTGACCGCCTCGATACTTGTCCATGCGCGAGACCGCCGCAGAACGCCAGTAGATCGTATAGCCATTGGGCCAGTCGTCATTCGGATTGCGCGAACCGGTGTCTCTTGTCCGGAAGATGACGCCCGGGCTGGCCCCAACCTTCTGGGCGACCTCGGCCCAGACTACCCCGGATGTGCCTCCGGTACCGAGGAACTCCACGATTCCTATACCGAGCACGGCGAAGATCACCGCCGCGATACCCAACTTCACCATCGAATTCTTCATGATCATTCTCCTTATGGCCGGCCGGTTGAAGGCCGACTCCGTCTCCTGGGATTGTTTCTGTTCACGCAGGGCGCGGGCGAGCACTCGATCGTGCAGCGCCGGGCCGGCAGTGACGTTGAACCTACTTCTAATGGCTTCTTCAACGCTTCTTATCGGTCCCATCTCTCTACCTCGCCGTTCAACATGGACCGTAGCCTCTCCAAGCCGTACCGGTACCGGCTCAGAACGGTGTTGATGGATATCTGCTGCAATTTCGCGATATCGCGGAACTTCATACCCGCCTTCAGTCGCAGCAGCACAACTTCCCGCTGCTCCTGGGGCAGCTCGGCAACCGCCTGGGCGAGGAGCTGCGCCTGCTCCGTCAGGATCACGGCCTGCTCGGGACCCGCCGGCTCCGTCGAAACGCGGGGCTCTGTATCCCGGCCCGTGTGTCTGCGCCGCTGTCTCCTGTAATCCCGAACGCGGTTGACCACGCTGGTCGCCAGGTAGCCGTTGAGGCTGCCCCAGATTTGGAAATTGCGCCGGGACTGGGCGAAGGCGACGAAGACATCCTGCACGACATCTTCGGCGGCCGCCGCATCGTTGAGCAGACCCAGGGCCAGGGTCAGCATCGAGTCGAGATACTTCTCATAGATGAGCGTCAATGCTTCATCGCTACCCCGTTTGAACTTCCACTTCAGTAGTTGGTCGTTGAACATCGGCTGTCTGCTCACGCGGTCTCAAGAACGATCGTTCTCACTATATACTACGCCGGGGAGGGTACTTTATTCTATGATGCCGATTCCTCCTCTGGAGATGTCGTCGGGACCGCTGTGGAATCGTGGGCCGCGCGTAGGAAAAAGGCCGGGCAAAGGAACCCGGCCTTGGTGTAATCCGTGGAATCGCCTAAAGGCAGCTACTTGGGCGGTACTTGCTCTCCGGAAGGCTGTCCTTCGGGAGCCGGCTTGATCTGGGCCGACTTGGGGGCGCCGGCCGCATAGATATCGGCCGGACCGGTTTCGGGGTACCGGAACTCGGTCTCGGCCGTAGGCCGGACGTTTCCATCGGACCCCTTCAGATCATCGGTGAACGCCATGGGCAGCTTCTTCTCCACATCAATGTACATCGTCCACGTGGAGGTCAAGCCGGACTCGCCTTTGGCACGGTTGGCTGTCCAGATCTCGACTTTCCGGTCTTGGTAGGTTCCCAACCCCTTAGTCACTTTCCATCCGTTCCCGGCCTCCAGCGAATCGAACATTTTGGTGAAGGCCTCGAAAGGCCCGTTCACGCGGGCCATCGTCTGACTCGTAGGACTGATACGGGATTCGTAGATGTCCTGGCTGCCCGGATTCCAGACCAGTTTCCTGCCGTCATTGAAATCGCAGTAAATGATTCGGCCTTGCGAATCGACGGCGATTTGGATCTTTGAGGCGAAGGAGTACCAAGCCACGCCCTTGCCCGTCTTGTTAATCATCTGCATCCAGTTGACATTCTCCATCGCGGCAGACCTGCAGAACTCTGCCTCTCGGCAGGCCTGTCGCCGCTGTTGCCGGCGACTGTCCCGCACGCGATTCAGAACGCTGGTGGCCAGGTAGCTGCGCAGGCTCCCCTGCGGCCTGAGGTCCTGGGCCGACCGGGCAAAGGAGAGGAACACGTCCTGCACCACGTCCTCGGCGGCGGCCCGCTGGTTCAGCAGGCCCATGGCTAAGGTCAGCATGGCATCGACGTACTTCTCATAGACCCGTGCCAGGGCCTCGCGGCTGCCGTGTCGGAGCTTCCATTTGAGCCATTCGTCTTCCAGCATCTGTCGCTCACACCAATTGAAGAATGATCATTCTCATATAATAGCACGTCCGGCAGGGTACTTTATTATACCGCAGCGTCTTTTCGCCATGACCGAGAGATATCGGTGCCAAAGGCCTTGTGGACTGTAGGGGCCATTTGACCAGACAGAACGCCAGAGCCATGCGCGCAAAAGAAAAGGCCGAGCCCATTGGCCCGGCCTTTGTGAAGGTCGTTCTGTGCAGCGAATTGTCTGCTACTACAAGGGTTCGTAGTCGGTGGGGATTTCAGGCTCGATACCCTCGGCCAACAGGTCCACGTTCCACCGGAACTGGTCCATCGTGCCCGTCTGGCGGATGCCTCCCTTCATATCCTCCCTTTCCGCGAGGACGGGGTAGCCGGTCTCCACGCCGACCCATAGCCGCCCTGTAGAGCCGTCCGGGCCCGTGGCTTCGATGCCCTCACAGAGCACGCCGTTGATTGTTTTTTGGCCCAGCGCATGGTGTTCGACAGATAGGGCGAGGTTGATCAGGCCCTGGGGGTCGCTCCAACCCTTGGCCGCCCGCGCTGTCTGGTCGCTCATTGCCTCTTTGTTGTACTTTTTGGCATGATGGAGCACCCCTATCGTGGTCTTCGCATCGTAATTCAGATAGATCGTACGATACATCTGACCGCCTCGATAGATATCCATGCGCGAGACCGCCGCAGAACGCCAGAAGATCCTATAGCCATTGGGCCAGTCGTCATTCGGATCGCGCGAACCGGTCCCTCTTGCCCGGAAGATGACGCCCGGGCTCGCCTCTATGTTCTTGGCCACCTCGGCCCAGACGACGCCGGAGTGGCTGCCGGTGCTGATGAATGCCCATACTCCCAGGCCGATCGCGACCAGAATCGTCGCCGCGACCGCCAGTTTTGCGATTGGGTTTCTCATGATCGTTCTCCTTGTGAGAATCAGCGTTGCCGCTGATTCGGTTGTCCTTGCGGGTCCGTGCGCGCGGAGGACGATGTCTCGAATATGGTCGTACGTCCCGTCGCTCGCACGGACATCCAAATCCTTCCTGACAATGTCTTCGAGCCTATCGTTGTCTCTCATGGTCAGATCTCACCATTCAAAAGAGCCCTGAGCTTGTCCATGCCATACCGGTACCGGCCGTGCACCGTGCTGATCGAGACGTTCTGGAGCTTGGCGATGTCCTTGAGCTTCAGGCCGTTCTTGATCTTCAGGACGACGACCTCGCGCTGCTCGTAAGGCAGTTCGGCCAGGGCCCGGCTGAGCCGCTCACACCGCTCGTTGTAGACGAGGGATCGATCTGGCTCATCCGACCCAAAGGGCGTCGTTGTGCATCCGTTCGCGAGACGCTGCCTGGCCCGCTCGCTACGCACGCGGTCCCTGGCACGGTTGACCACGCACCTCGCGAGATAAGCCTTGAGACTGCCGCGGAGGCGAAAACCTGCCGTACTCTGAGCGAACGCGACGAACACATCCTGGACCACATCCTCCGCTTCGTGTGGGTCGTTCAGGAGGCCCAGGGCGAGGCTCAGCAGCAGGTGGACATACTTCTCGTAGATGCGGGCTAACGCCTCCCGGCTGCCGCGCCGGAATCGCCATTTCAGCAATTCATCCTCGATCATCATCAGCTCACGTACCCGGGTCCGTGGGGGCGAATGATGATTCGCCCCTGCCTACTCATATCACGGCTGAATCCATCCATTTTACATAGCCCGCACAAAAGAAAAGGCCGGATTCATCATGTCCGGCCTTCCGCTGTTGGGAGTACCGCGTTTACGCGGTCTTGTTTGGAGTACCGCCTTCAGGCGGGCTTGCTCGACCCGGCTGAAGCCGGCACTCCAAACGCGTGCCGTCACTTCTGAGGTGTGACGCGGGTGTCTTGGGTTTCCACGAGGATGCCGCATTGGGAAAGCCTCTTCGGCACTATGAACTCGACGTGGATGTCACGGAATAGGGCATTCGTGCCCTTGCCGGCCTTCAGAATGGTCTTGTCGTAGGCCAGGACCGTCTCGCCGGCATTCGGGTCGCGCGCGGTCTTGCCTGCACCGACGTACTCAACGTTGGCGACGATCCACCGATAGTCCTGCTGCTCCTTCTCGGCGCTGGCCTTCAGCTCATCCAGTGTAGCCGGGTACTTGCCGTCGTGGTGGTCCGCGTACCCGCAGACGAGCAGGCCGAACTCCTTCAGTCTGTTGACGGACTCGGCGAGCCGCTGCGACTCCGAATCGGCCTGGGCCTTGATAATGCCGGTGCCGTCCTCCTGGAGCGTCATGTAGTGGAATTGCACCGTTCGCTTCGCCTTGTTCACGGCGAGCATCTGGAGCAGGCCGATGGTGCCCTCGCGCGTCTTGAACGGGAAAACGGACTGATAGGAGTCTTCCCGGAACAGCAGGGGTCGCCGGGGCTGATACGAGGCGCGGGCCATCGTCTCGCGCAGCTCCACAGGATCGGCACGGGCCCATTCCGAAGCCATCCAGGTCCAGAAAACCAGGCCCACGCCGACCAGGCCATCGCCCTCGTCGGACATCCTGGCGATCGCGTCGACGCCGTTCTGCTCCAGCCACGCGAGCAGGTCATTGGCGGGCACGTGCAGCACCTGGGCGGGAATCGCCACGGTCCGGCCTGTGTCCAGATCGATCGCGCACGGCTGCAACGTGGTGCTCTTCTCGTCGATGCTTTGGAGGGTCACAGTCTGTATCGGGCCGTAACCGGGGCCGACAGCCTTTTCCACCCGCCAGTGCAGCCAAGCCAGTCCCTCATCGCGGCGGTCGATCTGGATGACCGCCAGATTCCCCTCGCTGGTCAGGACCACGGCAAACGGGTTCTTCTCCGTCGGCACCACGCTGGTGGCCGTACTTGCTTTGATCTCGTCCACGTGCTCGTAAGCCCACCAAATCGCCCCGTCCCACTCCGGCTTGATCAAGGTGATGGCCCAGATGCGTGCCAACGATCCCGGCAGAATCTTCAGTGAGCCGCCGTTTTCGGCACTCCAGGTCACGTCGAAATCCTCGGGCCGCGTCTCCCGCAGAGGGAGGGCGCCCTTCGGGTCCAGGTCCAACGCCATATTCGCCCGGATCTCGGTGCTGAAGGCATAGGCCTTATCGGACCTCGTGCCAGTAAACCTTTCCACGCCAAAAGCAATGGCGGCAATCACGATGGCGGCCGCAATGGCTGATTTGGCAATTTTGCTGTCCATAATGACTCTCCATGCATGGAAGCCGCCGCCGGTCCGTACTGCTTGGGATTGATGCAGTCCGGCGGCAACATCCTGCCATAGGCGCCGACGCAGCGCGTCGGGCGCGTCACAGTTTGCTCTTCGGATCACGTCTTTCAGGTTATCTGGGGTACTCATCTTCAGAGTTTCCCATTCAGGATGGAGCGGAGCTTGTCCATGCCACGCCGGTATCGTGCCTGCACGGCCACGTACGAGGCGTTCTGCATCTCCGCGATCTGTTTGAATCTCATGTCGGCCTTGATACGAAGGACGATGGTCTCCCGCTGCTCGTCCGGAAGCTGCGCGAGGGCCTCGTAGACCTGTTTCGCACGCTCATCGCAGACGAGCGCGTCTTCCGCCGGCTCGGACTGCGGCTCCGGCCTGATACGGGTCGCCAGGCGGTCGGCCTGACGCCTTCCTTCGCGCAGCCGGTCCCGGGCCCGGTTGGCGACGCAGGTGGCGAGATAACCCTTCAAGCTGCCGCGTAGACGGAAGGTGCCCGCCGACCGGGCCAGCGCGACGAAGACATCGTGCACAATGTCTTCGGCGCCGTAGGCATCATTGAGAAACGCCATCGCCACGCTCAGCAGGTAGTTGAGGTACTTCTCGTAGATGCGCCGCAGCGCATCCTCGCTGCCGAGCTTGAACCGCAGCTTCAGTAGTTCGTCCTCGATCATCGGCCGCCCTGCAAACTCCGGAACGATCGTTCTTCCTTATTATCACGAACGCGGCCAGCGTTCCAATACGGGAAATCTGCGTTTCTTTGCCAATTCCGGCACAGACCCGCCTCCGTGGCCGCCCGCGCGAACGAAAAGGCCGGATCGTACGGACCCGGCCTGGAATTCGCCTGCCGCGTTGTATCGGGTGACGTAACTACTGACTGTCCTTGGGAGTGCCTTTGGACCGGATCACTTCGGTCCCGTCGCTGAGGACGAACCGTTGCCGTTGAAAGAGGAACAGGCGGCCCTTGACTTGCTTTTCCTGCGTGCCGGTGTCCTGTCCTCTTCCTGTCCGCGTGAGCTGGTTCAATTCGTGCACCTGGGCCGTGGTCAGGTGCGTCTCATCCTTCTGGTCCGGATCGTTCTCGCTCATGCAGAGTGTTCGGCCATTCGAGAGAGTGTAGTCGTACAGGAGAATCCTGTAAAGACAACCGCTAGTCTCTGTCTCGATCACGCCCCGCAAGTACCTGCGGTCTTGTTGACGCAGGCGGTCGATTTCCTCCAGGCTCTTGCGCGTCTGTTCCACATTGAGGGTGCCGTCCGGGCTGTCCGGACCGACCGTGACCGAAGTCGCGCGTTTGGTGATGAGGGGCTGTTCCACACCGTTGGCGTCGCGCACGGTTCCGGAGACCCACGCCTGTTCACTGTGGAACTGATAGGTCCCATCGGCCTGCTTTTCTTCAAAGTAGTACTGCCCAACGTTCACGCCCACTACTGCTGCCGTGATGCCGCCGACGCCGATCAGGGCGGCCACGGCCAATCTCGAAATTGGGTGCCTCATGCTCCATCTCCTTGTATTCTCCCGGTCGGGGACCGGTTGCGCGTTTTCGCGCAGTTCCCGTGCCCTCGCGAGGTCGGCCCAGAGATGCTTGTTTGTCTCGGGACCGGCGCGGAAGGACATGTTCTTGACGATTCGCTTTATCTCCTCTGCGGGTTTCATCTCAAAGTCTCCCATTCAGGATAGACCGCAGTCTCTCGATTCCGTGTCGATATCGGCCGCGCACCGTGGTGAGCGGGATATTCTGGAGCTTGGCGATTTCCCGGAGCTTCAGTTGCCCGTTCAGGTGCAGGGCGATGACTTCCCGCTGCTCGTCCGGCAGCCGAGCCAGGGCCCGGGCGACCAGGCGCGACTGCTCGTCGGACAGAATCCGTGTCTCCGGTGGATCGAAGTCCGATTCCAGCGGCGCCTCTTCGTCGAGAGTCCGGCCCCGCCGTTTCCTCGCCCGCATCTGGTCGCGGACCCGGTTGACCACGCACGTGGCCAGGTAGGCCCGCAAGCTGCCGTGCACGCGAAACGTAGCGCCGGACTGGGCGAACGACACGAAGACATCGTGCACCACGTCTTCCGCCGTAGCGCCGTCGTTCACCAGGGCCATCGCCAGCGTCAGCAGGTAGTCGCGGTACTTCTCATAGATCCGCTGCAGCGCGTCGAGGCGGCCGGCCTTGAATCTCAGCTTGAGCAGCTCATCTTCGAACATTCGCGAACGCCGTTACTCTCATCCCAACGATCCCCGACGCGCAGCGGCGCTGCGGGCGTTGTTCCCTATTATCACGATTAGACCACCGCCTGGGGCACAAGAATCTTCGCGTTCTTCTCCGGCTTGACTGTAGTGTTTCTTCATGCTATCATTATGATAGCATACATGTGGAGAGTGTTTTATGGCTCGGATTTTGATACGTGACCTCGACGATGAAACGGTAGAACGGCTGAAGGAACGCGCCCGGCGGCACGGTCGCAGTCTCCAGGGGGAAGCCAAGCTGATCCTCACCCACGCCGCGGGCATGAGCTTTAGCGACGCTCGGAAACTGGCTCAGCAGTGGCACAAGAAGCTGGCTGGGCGCGAGCTTCCCGACATCACCGACCTTGTCCGCCAGGACCGGCAGCGATGAAGACGCTGGTGGTAGATGCCAGTGTGGCGGCGAAGTGGTTCTTGCCGGAGCCGAATGCATCGGTTGCCCTGCACCTGTTGGATGGTCGTTCTCGGCTTGCCGCTCCGGACCTCATCCATGCCGAGGTGGGCGATATTGCCTGGAAGCTTCATGCCCGAGGGGTGCTCGATGCCCAAGAGGCCTCGGATATGATCGAGCATTTCCTCTTGATGCCCTTGGAAGTCCATGACAGCGCGTTCTTGCTGGCTTCCGCCCTGGAAATCGCTATCGCGACCAAGCGTCCGGTCTACGATAGCCTGTATCTGGCTCTGGCTGTTGAGCTTGACGGCACGGTAATCACAGCGGATGAGCGGTGGATGCATACTCTGGCCGGCGGTCCGTTCGCCCGTCTCCTGCGGCTTCTGGGCTGATACGCATAGGAGGCGATCTGCGGCGTTGCCGCCTACGGATTGTCCGCGGTCTTCGGGGCTATTGACGATTCGGCGGGCGCGACTTGCCTGGGGGTCTCGTCGGCAGGCTTGGACGTACTGTTGATGGGCACGATGTAGTACGTCATGCCGTTGAATTCAAACTCTCTCCAGTGCGGCGGCACTCGGCCGGGCGTGGGGCCCGGGATGACGAAGCCGGGCGTTCGTCGGCCATCCTTGGGAGTGGGGACAATGAAGGGAGACCGTTGTCGGCCGTCCTTGGGGGTGGGAGCAATCAGATCCTCCTTGAGACGTTCTTCCAGAGAATCGACCCGCTGACGGAGCGCCTCCACGTCCTTCTTGAGCTGCTTGATCTCGGAAGACTCCGGCGAAGGTACGGGCGCCACGGCCCCCAGCGAGAGGACCGCCAGACCCGCCACGGCCCCGACAATCAGCAATAGACCCGTACGTTTCATCCTGGTTCCTTTCCTGTTCAGGCGGTTTCAAACCCACCCTTACTGCGCATCCTTCGGCACGCCGGCGGACACGATGACTCTGATTCCATTTCGAAGCGTATATCGTTCGCGCTGAAACACGAAGGCACGTCCCTTCAATTGTTTTTCCTGCGTGCCAAGGTTTTCCCCCTTGCCGGCTTGCCGGAGTTGGCTCAACTCGATCCAGTCGGCCTGCGACAGACTCGTCGGCAGGGGCGAGTGATTACTGGCCCCCACCACGTTTCGCCGGCCTTTGGCTACCGCGTACTGGAGGGGTGCGCCGGGGCGATCGCTCGCCTTTACCTCGATCACTTGGATGGGCGAATGAGTATTCGCCCCTGCCATGACCACTTCGATATCATCCGGTTCCGGCAGAAGATCGGTCTCCCCAGGCTCTTTTGCCGTTTGCACTATCTCCATTGCACCATTCGCATCCGGGACTGGCGTGCCCGGCGTGTAAGCGTCCTGGGCGTCTTTGCTGACAAGCTGCCCGATATCGTCGGCTTGGCGGCCGACGGTGCCGTATCTCATGTCGATAAACGTTCCCACGGCGCCCCCAAGACATATCAGAATGACGCCTGCTACTGCGATTCTCCAAACCCTGCCTGGGCCAGGTATCGTTTGTTTCTTTCCGATCTCTCCGAGAATCCGCCGGCGCAATTGCTGACGGTGCCGCTCGGATCCATAGCTCGGCACGGCAACGCCTCGGAGGTACCGCTCAACTCGTTCTACATTTGTGCCCATGATTCTGTTCCCTGCTATTGAGGTAGAACACCCCGATGCATCAGGATTTCCTGCAATTGGACCAGCCCGCGATGCAGTTGGGACTTGACCGTACCCTCTCTGGCCCCCGTGATCTCGGCGATCTGGGCCATCGTTTTGTCTTCGAAATATCGCAGGACAATCACCGTGCGATACTTGAATCGCAACTCCTGCATCGCCTGGTGGAGCAGCCGATACTCCTCGACCGCCGCCGGACCCTCGTCAGCGGAGGGAGCAGAGCCTTCGTGCTGTGCCTGAAGGTCGGCGCTTCGGGTGCTTTTGTGCCGGCGATAGTACATCCGCACTTCGTTCGTGGCGATGCGATAGAGCCAGGCCCGGAAGGGGATCTGCCGCCAGCGATAGCGTCCCAAGTGCCGGAAGGCCGCGAGAAAGACATTCGACGTCAGGTCTTCGGTGGCGGTGCGATCCAGAGTGCAGTGATAGACATATCCGAAGACCTCGCTATAGTACCTATCATAGAGTCGGCCCGCTGCTTCTGTGTCCCGCTGGGCCGCAGAAACCAGGGTTTCGTCGTCATCAACGATCTCGGGCCGAGATCCCAAGTCACACTCTAACGTATCGTCCGCCATCGCACTGCTCCGGAGCCGGTCTCCATTTATGATAATGCACAGGTTCCCCGAAAGTTGCATTTTTTAGCCGCCTTTGTGATATTTCCGGCGATGATTGGCGGTCTGGACCGACAGTTATCGTGGACACTGGCATCTGTTGATCGCACGAAGAGCTGCACAGGATCGGAGTTGCGTATGCGCATTGAAATTGATGATTTGCAGAAGGTGTACGAGCGGGACTGCCGGGCGCTGGACGGGATCGGCCTGAGCTTGGAGAGCCCCGGCATGATCGGCCTGGTGGGTCCCAATGGAGCTGGCAAGACCACACTGATGCAGCTTCTCGTCGGCCAGATGCTGCCTTCGGCGGGAAGCATCCGGGTCGATGGGGCGGACCTCCAGCGGCAGGGCAAGGCCCTCCGACGCCGCTTGGGCTATCTACCGCAGGATTTCGGGCTTTACGAGGAACTGACGGTTCGCCAGTTCCTGGATTACATGGCCTGCCTCAAGGGTCTGCCCGCGCCGCATGGCCCGGCGATCGAGTCATGTATCGAGCGGGCGGCGTTGACGGAGAAAGCGGACGCGCATTCGGACCCTCTCCGGCGGCCAGAAGCAGCGGGTGGGCATCGCCCAAGCCTTGCTTAGTGACCCGGAGTTGCTGATCGTGGACGAGCCCACGGTGGGTCTGGACCCCGAAGAGCGCATCCGCTTTCGGAACCTGTTCTCACGGGATGCCGGCCGCCGGCTGGTGATCCTGTCGACCCATATCATCGAGGACGTGGAGTCCATCTGCAACCGTCTGATCGTGCTCCACCAGGGCCGCATCCGGTTCGACGGGACGCCGAGCGAGCTGGTCCGCCGAGCGGAAGGCCACGTGGGCGTGGTCGAAGTCCGGGGCGAGGGCGAGGCGGCCCTCGATGGCCGGTTCCGCATCACCGGGCGGGTCATCACGTCCCAAGGGGCCTCCTGCCGCATCGTGGGGAGCGATCTGCCCCAAGATTGCCGTCCGGCCACGCCCACGCTGGAGGACGCCTACATCTACTGCATGGGAAATGGAGCCGCCCGATGAATGCTGTCGTTATGATAGGCAATGAGTTCCGGCTGCTGCTGCGATCGACGTTCGCCAGGGTGGTCGTAGTTCTGATGGTTGTCCTGGCCATCTTCGGCATGCAGGCGGTGGACCGCTCCGACGATCTGCAATTCCACGGCATGGGCCTGACGTCATTTACGATGTCGTTGGGGGCCGCCCAGTACGGCGCCTATGTGGGAGCGGCGCTCTTCGCCATGCTCACGCTGCTGGTCCTGAGCCGGGACCGGCGGCAACAGAGCCGGGCGATTATCGACGCGGCGGCCGGATATGGCGCCGTCCTTGCCGCACGGATTGCGGCCCTTCTCCTCCTTGGCCTGGTGACGGCACTGCTTTGTCTCAGTGTCGCGCTCGTGACGCACCGCTTTTTGACCGCCGCCCCCTGGGAACTGCCGCCGTACCTGTTCAGTATGGGGCTGATCCTGCTGCCGGCGATCTGGTTCGCCACGCTCATCGCGGCGGCGCTGGATCTGGTGTCTGAGAGTCTCGATGTTGCTTTTCTCACCTTCGGTACCCTCTATTTCTTCGGCTTCACCTCACCCAATTACCTTCTGCGGTGGGTCCAAACCAGTGCCTCGGTGTACTCGGACTTCGGCGGCATCGAGCCCGTCGGGCGCCTGGTGGTCTACAATCGCCTGTTCTGGCTGTGCCTGATGGCCGGTGTCATGCTGCTCGCGTTCTGGGGCCGACGGCTGCCGGGCATTTCTCGCCGCGCCGCGCTGATCCGGAATTCGGGTCGAGGGGTTGTCCCCGCCGCCGCTCTGGTCGCGCTGGCTATCACGGCCTGGGTCTATACCCGCGAGCCGTACCTGTTCTCGAACGACAGCGCCCTGCGGCGGGACTGGCCGCGTGCACAGCAGATCGGGCTGGAGGCGGTTGAATGCCACACCCGGCTGCAGCCCCAGACGAAGAGCCTGGCCGCCGATGTTCGCTATTCATTTGGCAAAGAGCACGCCCCGGCCCCCATGGAGTTCATCACGAATACAGGTTTGCGCATCGACGCGCTGACCATCAATGGAACCGAGGCTCCGTGGAGCCGTGTACCTGAGACCGACCGGATCAAGATCGAACTGCCGCAGGGACCGCGGGCCGAGGTCCACCTGCAATACCATGGGCGCATTTGCTATCCGGCGCCGGGAGGATTTCCCGGCTACATCACCGACCGCAGCGTCTATCTCCTGGAGAACTGTCACTGGCTCTTCCAGCCGCTGACGCAGACGCGGGCGCCGATCAAGGTCTGGGGCTCCGTGACGGCCCCGGCGTACTTGACCGTGGTCACGCCCGGCCGCCTGGAGTCCACGACGGAGGAAGGGCCAATGCGGACCTGGCATTTCGCGGCCGCCTGTCCGGAACTGGCGCTGGGCCTGTTCGCCGCCGAGTACACGCGGGAGACGTTCCAGGTCGGGTCGGGCGCCGTGGAGTTCTACTTCAGCCCGCGGCACGAGACGTACATCCGGGCCGCGAAGGTCACGGACCGCATCCGCGATATCCTCGAGTTCTATCAGGGACTGATTGGCCCATCTCCCTTCGACGACATGCCGCTGAAGCTCGTGGAGACCTCCGTCTACAAGCCGGGCGGCCACTCCTCCCTGAACGTGGCGACGATCGCCGAGTACATGGTGAACCGGGCCAAGGTGCCCGATCCGAACACCGATTGGGGCTACGTCCTCCGCAACTTGAATACTCTCGCCCACGAACTGGGCCACCAGTGGTGGGGCTCCGGCGTGGCCATCGACGATTCCGGCGCCTGGTCGTCGGAGGGCCTGGCGGAGTACGTCACCTATCAGTATCTGGCCGCGCGATTCCCGCCCCAGCTCGCCCAGATCATTTCGAATAGTTGGCGGGGCTCGGCCGCCGGGCGAAAGAACGCTTATTGGCGCAAAGACCCCGGCGCGCTCGAACGCATGCGGCCGGCCCTCCGGGAGAAGCTGCTCCTGGGAGAGGCCAAGGGCATGGCCTACAACGTGCTGCCGGTTTGCCTGCTGGAGGCCGAGGAACGCTTGGGCAAGGAGACCGTGCGGACCCGGCTGGCCGAACTCTTTCGTCAGTACCGGGGCCGGGCACTCGACCGAAGCGGCTTCGTGGCCGTGCTGGGTCCCGGCATACTGGAGTCGGAATAATGGAATATTGGAATACTGGAACGATGGAGGAAGGAGAATATGGGAGAACGTGGGATTGTTTCCCCACCATTCCACTATTCCATCATTCCATTGTTCCATTCTTACAGGAGCAACCATGAATACGATTGCGGCCCTCGGTTGGGAACTCCGCCGCATTTTGCTGACGCGGACATACCTCTACTCTCTCTTGCTGATTATGCTGCTCAGTCAGAACATTCTCGGGCGGCTGATCATCCATGGGATTTACGGCGCCGCCCCGTACGCGCAGGTGAACTATGCCCACTTTCTCACGATGATGAACGCGATGCTGTTGACCGTCCTGATGCTCTGGTGCGCCGGGGTGTTCTCCGAGAAGGAACGTGCCGTCCGGCGGATCGTGCTCTCGACGCCACTCACGAGCGCCGGCTACCTGGGCCTCAAGACGGCGGCTATCGCGGCCGCCTTCCTGCTCACCGCCGGCCTGATGGTGGCCGGCAGCTTCGTCTTCTACGTCCGGCAGTTCGGATTCTACGCCTTCCACGAATTCCTTAATCCTCTCGCCGTATTCGTGCTGCCCTCGGCGATCTTCATCCTGGGTTTGTCCCTGGCAGCGGGCCAACTGCATGCCCGACTGCCCTATGGGCTGATCCCGGTCGTCTTCTTCCTGGGTGTGGTGAACCTGAAGAACCTGCCGCAGTGGCTGGACCTCTCCGGCAACGGCTACATGTTCCACTACCCGACGATTTTGATGCGGACCCTGGGCACCGGCGAGATGGTCTACTACCTGCCCCCCAGCTTCCTCGCCACGCGCGCAGTTCTGGCCCTGGCCGGCGTCGCTCTGCTCTTCTGGGCCGCCCGCCACCGCTGTCACTGACCTTCCGGCTCTGCCGGCCGGAAGGTCTCTCTCCCGCGAGCCGCCGCCATGAGCAGCGGGGGACCCCAGCCCCGCGAAATTGGCTTTGTTTCGCATCTCTCCAAGTTGTCAAAGAGCTATCCTAAGTCCTTGTTCAGGAAGGACTTAGTGGCTATCTGCCTTAGGCGAATTGGCTTTGTTTCGCACGTTTTCGCCCTCGGGCACCCCGGCCTGCCTGCCGGCCAGGCCGAATTGGGTTTGTTTCGTACGCACGGCCCCACCCGACGGGAAGCAACTTTGCTTGCACGGCCGGCCCGGGATGAGAATCCTGGGAAAATGGGTAAGCTGTCTCCGCCCGAAATTGGCTTTGTCTTGCACGATTCGCTGTCGGCTGCTGCTCGAAATCTGCTTTTCTCTCTCCGTGGTCTCCATACTCCCGGTGGTTCAAATCTTCTTTCCCTCCTTCTACCATGGAGGTCCGGAGGACACGGAGAAGAGAGAAACGTGGGACAGAAGGCTTGGTATGCCATTTTTCTTCGTGTCTCGCTGTCATGGCCGATTCTCCCGACTCGCGCTGTGCGACTTGTTATCTACCACTCACTATGCCATAATTAGGTAGATATTATACACAAACTACCGCCAAAAATCAAGGAAAATCCGGCCAGAAGTGTCCCCTTAAATGGGAATATGGGGACAGCGGCCGGGCACCACCGGGCCCGTGTCGTAAAGTCGGCGGCGAAGCAAGGGACCAAAGGCGTCTCCGTGGAAGAGATCGACGCGGAAGCCAAGGAGGTCCGTCGAGGGCAACGGAGAACCGATCCCTGACAATTACTGAAAATGACCTCTATTGGCGGTCCCCCAGTTCCCTACGGAGCCGGCGCGGATCTCGGGCGCAGTGGAAAAGACCGTAGACAATCACGAGATCACCCTGGATTCGGAAGCAGATCGCGCAGGTCATCTTTGCGCCTCGACTCTCCCGCGTAGATCGTCCAGTGTCAGCAACGTGCCAGGGTCCTTTCCGTATTCTGCCAGCCTCCGGTCCAACTCCTCCCGGTGGCTTTGCGGCACCGGAACGCTCGACTCCTCCGCCGCAATGCTATCCCACAAGTCCTCCAGCAGGAGGATCTTCTCGGCGACCGTCAGCCGCGCGATCTCCGGAATCTCATTCACATGCATCCATCATGCTCCTATTGAACCAGTGCCTCATCATGGCACCTCTACGGACCCAATCCCCCGGGAACCATCATACCCTTTGCCCGACTTGCCGGCAAGCTCTTCTTCGCCTGTGTGCACCGAGACCAGTCCCGGCGAAGATTGTCTTGGACACGAACTGTCCGAATATGAAACGAAGTTTTCCACCGTCCCAAAGCTCAGGTTTCGGATTGACAGAGTTGCTGCACGCCAAAGTGCTTTCTCGCGGCGAGTTCCTGACGTTCCATCGGAGGTAAGGGAAGACCGAGCGCTGATAACCGGGAACGGATCATCGGGCTAATAAGTGAGATGCCCGGAATTCCGCAACGGCACCGCTACTGCCCGAGACGCGTCAGAACCCCGTAGAAGAATATTGGCCTTTCCGATGAAGTGTCGATGGCAGGGTACTCGGATGGTTGTGGCTTCCACAGCAGGTCTCTGTAAACGATCGCTTCAGTGCGATCCACTCTCCAGAATCCAGAATGCTCTGCCGCGAGCGCCAACTGTTCCACCGTGTGTTTGTATGTTTCAATGTGAACGTCTCCCTCAGGTGTGGGGATACGTGCAGTCACATAATTGTGATGCGCGCTGACATCCGAGACAATGAAGGTGCCCCCCAGGCTTGTCACACGACCAAGTTCCTGCATCGCGGTTACCAAGTCGGCCACGTGTGAAAGTACACGGCAAGCAACCAGCAGGCCAAACGTGCCACTGGCAAATGGGAGCCTCTCGACAGATCCACGGACCAAGCGTGCTGAGCCAGGGAGCCCTCTGTGTCAGAATGGGTGAGACAATTCCTTGCCAATAATTAGAGTAGAGGGCAAGGAGATCATGATTATGCTGGATGTTATGGATAAGAAGCAGAACAACCGGGCCGCCGATTCCCCCACCCCCGATCCGGAGGTCTTGGCCAAGCCCCAAAGACGGCGGTTCACACCGGCGTACAAGGCCCGTGTGGTCGAAGAGGCACAGCGTTGTACGGAGTCCGGAG
>Ga0315289_10004560_pt1 | contig 20616 bp, 15 predicted proteins | sample YL17G11_40_MG_FD_203452 | JGI IMG/M metagenome (GOLD analysis project Ga0315289, IMG submission 203452) | Sediment microbial communities from Yellowstone Lake, YNP, Wyoming, USA - YL17G11_40 | ecosystem: Environmental > Aquatic > Freshwater > Lake > Sediment | place: USA: Wyoming | collected... | reverse complement strand
CCCTCGGCGAGCTTGGCCGACGGCACGGAGTCCTCACCGTCGTCGACGGCGTCTGCTCCGTCGCCGCCGAGGAGATAAAGCAAGAGGCGTGGGGATTGGACGTCGTGCTCACCGCCTCGCAGAAGGCGATCGGGGTTCCTCCTGGACTGGCCCTTCTCGTGGCGAGTCCCGCCGCGATCGACGCGTTCGCCGCTCGGCGCGAGCCCGTACGAAGCTACTACGCCGATTGGGGAAAGTGGCTCCCGATCATGCAGTCCTACGAGGCATGCCGGCCGAGCTACTTCGGGACCCCGGCCGTGAACCTGGTTGCCGCGCTCGACGTGAGCCTTAGCCGAATCCTCGACGAAGGACTGGCCCCGCGGTTCGCTCGGCATGCCCTGTTGAGCCGCGCGTTCAGGGCGGGGGTCGACGCGATCGGCCTCCGCCAGCTCCCCCTAGACGAGAAAGCTCGAGCGAACACCCTCACGGCCTGCTACTACCCCGACGGCGTCGCGGGGCCGGCCCTCCTCGCGGCGATCGGCCGCGCGGGCGTGACCGTCGCGGGAGGACTGCATGGCGAGATCAAGGACCGCTACTTCCGCGTCGGACACATGGGGGCGATCCGGGCGGCGGACATCCTCGGGACTCTCGGCGCGCTCGAGACCGGTCTGCAGGAAGCGGGGCACCGATTCGAGCCGGGAGCCGGAGTCGCCGCCGCGCAACGCGCCTTGTCGCGCTAGACGCAGGTTGCCGGTCGACTAAGTACCCCCTGCGGGACTACTCTTGAACCCCGCCCGGCCGGAAAGGGTCCACAACTCCAGGGCTCTGGCTGGCAATCCGCGCCACAGCTCCATCTCAGCAAGCCACTTGAGGGAGGCCGGTTCGAGCCCCTCGCGCCGAAGCCTATGGGACCGATCATGGAACGCGTGTGGCCATCGCTGGGTGGTGACGGATGCCTTCCCTACTAGATCCAATGCCGACCCCTCTCCGTGCTCCTGTTGAGCACGGACAACAAACGCTGCGTCTACAGGCCGAGAGGGGTTATCTGGTACTTGAACGCGTAGCCGGCTTTCACCGTCTCGCTCTCAATGAAGGTTCTTACTTCCGAGAAGTCAAACGTGTAGCTGTACTGCGCACCGAACAACTTGGACTGCTCTTCGATGGAGCCTTGCCGCGGCCCCGTGCCGGTCTTGTAGCTCTCCTTCTTGAACCCGAAGCCCGGGCCGAAGCCACTGTCTCCCGAGGACACGCCGGAACTAGACTCTTTCAGCATCTCTGTGAAGCGCAGCTCCTTCTTGTCCTCATCTACGCGGAATCTCGCGCTGTAGGTGAGCTTCTTCTTCGAGAGGAAGACCCTCCTCTCAGCGACGGCGAACTCCACGGAATAGACTCCCCGCTTCTCTTTCAGAGTCGCGGGGATTCGCTCGACGAACTTCTCGATCTCATCGACTCGCATGGTGGCGTCCTCCTTCCCGGCGTTGACGGCCTGCGGATGATAGCGCACCCATCGCTGGTACGAGAAACTTACCTCCACCCCCGAAACTGGCCCATCAGCAACGCGGATCGCGCAGTATTCGGGCCACTGGACTCGAACTAGCGAGTGCGCTACGACGCATATTGCAGGGGTCTTCCAGGTGCCGGTTGGGAGTGGAGGACGATCTTAGAACTCTGCCGGCTCGATTGATGGAGGAGATCGCGGCGCTTTCGGTGTCGCGAATCGGCGAGCCGTAGCGAACTGCGTCCAGAGCCGTCTTCTTCGGCTCCCCGTAGTGGACAAGCTTCGAACTCTCACCGAACTCGACCCCGAGACCGTGGAGCTCTTCGCCTGCGTCGCCGGAGCTGGGTTAGACTAGTCTGAGAAGCGGACCGCTCACCGGGGGCGGGTCAATCGCGTGACCCCAAGCTCGACCGACTCATCGAGATGTGCTGCGTGGTCAAGCTGACAGGGAAGTCGTATCGGATGAAGGAGCTCCGTCATGGCTAGCGAGCGCATGAGTGACGAGGAGATTGTGCAGACCCTTCCAGATGAGATTCTCGCGCTGTTGTCGGCAGAACAGCGTGCCGCCCTCGACCGCATCCTTGCTCGCCTTACGGCAGCGGAGAAAGTGTGCGGGCTTGTCAGCGGCAACTTCACGCCCAAGCGTAAGACTGCGGAGAAGGGGAAGCGCGTCTACTGGTGGGATGTTGCGATAGCTGTTAAGGAGTGGGAGAAGGTGGCGAAACCATGAGCGAGCGCGCGTCGGTAGGGCCGTAGTGACCTGCCCCCCCCCCCGGAGACTGTCCGGGAACTGGATGCATCCTCACCTAGCTCCTGTTTCGGGGGAGCGAGGCTGCGTCGCCCACCAACGGCGTGGGGCTCAGGAATAGCCTGGCGGATGCAGCATGAACAGCCAATGAATAGGCCGGTTGCTGTGCTTCTACCCCTTACGGGACTACTCTTGAACTCCATGTGTCGGCCAGGGGAGGGGGACGTTCGGAATGGCGCGAGGGGTCGACCCTTGACCGGGGTGGGTCAGCTGAGCCGATCCGGGTCCCCGTGTCAAGGCCATGAGCAGCGCTTTGCATCTTGAATCCAACCTCCATACAACGCTCGTGGGAATAGACTGCTTCTGCCAGAGGATCACTCCACACTGTCAAAGACGTCGGATTGCGTCTGTGACTCTGTATGTCTCAGTCCGCAGCGTGTGAGGGGGTCCCGGGCAAGGAGGTCGGCATGGTCCATCGTCTTTTCAAGGGCAAGGCGCTGCGAATCATCGTCGAGGTCGTCGCGTTCGGGATCCTCCTCAGCGCGGGCACCCTCGCTCTCTTTTCTCAAGGCACCGCTCCCGTAGGAAGGGACCCAGACACGTTCAAGTACCTTGTCGGCGCGGACTACTTCCCGGCCTTTCACTACGACCCTTGCGGTTTCGGCGATACCTGGCTACCTATAAAGCTTGCAGAGCCATGGGTCGCCCCGGGCGAAGTCCAGCCCAAACGCCCGCTTGCCTATCTCGGATACTACGACGACGCGCAGCCGTCGACCTGGGACCGGCAGATCACCCTCGCGAACAAGTACGGTGTCGCCTTCTTCTTCGTTCAGTATGGCTTGTCGAAGGGCGCGCCGCTCATGGAGGTCGACCGCGTGCTCGATGCGCTCCTGGCGTCTAGCAACCTCGAGTACATCCGGTTTGCGCTCAACTGGATGGATGGCGACGAGCGCGAGTTCTCGCGACGCTACTTCATAGACTTCCTTGACCACGTCGACAGGTACTTCCGGAGTCCATCGTACCTGAAGATAGACGGGAAACCCGTCATCGGCCTGCTTCATTGGCACAACCTCCTCGGGAGCCTAAAGGATCGAATCGACGACATGCAAGCCTGGGCGAGAGGGAAGGGGTATCCAGGTCTCTACTTTGTGGCGTCTTCGGTCGCGCCAGCCTACGGTGAGCATCTGGGTGCATCGAAGGCTTTCGCTGCCGGAGTGAGCGCCGTGACTTGCTTGGCCTGGCCGCTTGCGGGTACCGCCTACGCAGACCCTCGGCCGGAAGGAAAGACCGCACCCTACGGGACAGCCACGGAGGCTCTCAGCCGGTCGTGGGAAGATGCCTATGTCCCCTTGGGCGCCACGGTGTTCCCGTTCCCGAGCTCCGGCTGGGATGACACCCCGTGGGGCGGGAAGAAGGCTTTCGTGAGGACCGGCAGCAGCGCCGATGAGTTCAGGAAGCAGTTGGTCGCCGCAAAGGAGTTCCTCGACGAGAAGAAGACCAACCCACGAATCGTCACCGTGGTTTCCTGGAATGAGTGGGGGGAGGGGCACTTCGTCGAGCCGTGTGAGACCTACGGATACGGGTATCTCGAAGCCATCGGGAGGACGTTCAATGGGATTGACGAGGGTATCGTGCTCCCGCTGGACCCTCTGCCGCCTGACATCACGTCCGTCACCCCAAGCGAGCTCGTGTTCGATGATTTCGTCTCAGACGGCAAGAGCTGGGTCGGGTACGTTGGGGACCCGAAGAGCTGCATCGGCAGGGGTTCGTGCCAGAACCCCAGCAACTACGGCGCCGTCGCCAATCTGCGCATCCAGAACCTCAATCCAGACGGGACCTTGTCCGGCGGGGTCTTGTCCTACGTCACCACTACGAAAGATCCGATGTTCGCGAAGCTGGTACTCAGTCTCAACGGGGACGTCCACGACACCTTGGAGATGAGGTACCGCCTTGGCGCTGCTCCAGACGGCAAGCGCTACACGGACCTGACCGTCTACTGGACGAACGAGGAAGACCACCCGCCAATCTACGGTGCCTTCGGGTACTTCAACTTCGGCAGTTGCCTTGCTGACCCCTTCTGTTGCTCACAGACCTACTGGGGCGCGCTGGTCGCGGACAGTGAGTGGCACGTCCTGCAGGTGAAGCTCGACGATCCTAAGTGGCGAGGCACCATCTGGTCCGTTCGGATCGAGCTTCCGCATGGTTCCGCGCCGGGCGTCCCCGTCGACGTCGACTATGTTCACTTCCAGAGCGGTTCTGGTTGAAGGCCAGACCAGCGCCGCGAAGTGAAGAACGAAAGGCACTCCGCCTTCGGCTGTCTCACCGGTTGCCTCGGGCGGTCCCACGGGGTTCGGACGTGACGAGCGCCGCGATCGATGGGTCGAACGCGGCAATATAGAACAGAACGTGCTTTCAGCTGCTAGCTGCGAGAGGAGGATTCGAACTCCGACGCTGGAATCCCCGAGAGCGGCCGATGGACTCCTGCCGGGGAACGACTAAGGTGCTCAAGCCGTCCCGTACGGTCCCGCGAGCAACATCTCTTCACAAGGCCTCTTCTGTACCCCCTGCGGGACTACTCTTGAACTCGGCGAGCGGGCCGTCAGATAGGACGAGAGTGGAACGAGGTCTGATGTCGACGCAGTGGCTGAAGCTTCCTGGGCAGGGAGTCGTGGCGTCAACCGCAGCCGGTCGCGGGAACCCGTGGTCGTCCCAATCCGACGAACCAAGGGCGGGTCAGGCCGAATGTGATGTGTATTACAGACATCAGAGACTCACTTCGTTATGTTTGTCACTGTCACTGAAAAAGGCACTCCTAATCGCACGCAGGTGCAGCGGGGTCGCAAAGCCATGGGTCTCTTCTAGGGATCGCCAGGTTGCCAGGGACAGGAGGGCTTCACCATGGCTACCTGTGCGCTGGTCCCTAGATACGAGAAGCCGGTGTCTCATATCGCCTCTCCAAGGGCTTCCGGTCGCAGTGCTGGAGTTCTAGAGCTCCTATCCCCCGGATCGAGAAGTCAGCGTAGGAGGAGGTGAGTTCCCTTGACCGAATGAAGAGGCACACAGTAGTAACCCTTTCTGGGCGCGTCCCCACGCTTGTCCCTGAGCGGAGTTACATTCCGTGTGCCTCCTCTATTATGCCACGCCGACCCCCGGCTTAGCACGACCGAGATCACCTGTTGAGAAGAACAAAGGTGGGTGCCAGAAATGAAGAACACGATGTGGAGCATCACAACGAAACCGGTGTTTAAACAAGCAGGAACGCAACTTTGGGGCAGGATTCTCCTTGCCGGCATGGTTGGGCTTCTTCTTCTCTCCACCTTGGCATTGGCCAGCCAAACCACCGCTCCTATCTGCGTCATTGAGATATCGACGGATAAGCCGACCTATCAACCGGATGAGCGAATCGAGCTTCGTCTGTGGGTTAAGGTGAGCAGTGATCCAGGCCTGCCGAACATAAGGGATGCGCGACTGGAGCTCGCGCTGAAACAACCGTTTGGCACCGTCATCACCTTGAGCACGCAAAACAATGTTTCTCTGCTGAGGGGTGCGGAATGGGATGAGGCATTGCTCTCCCTGCCGGTAACCGGAGAACCCTTCCGCAACATGGGTGAGTATCAAGTCCACGTGAAGCTACTTTCGCAGACCGGTGAACTCTACGCGGAAGCCTACACGACCTTCATCATCAAGGGAAGTTTCGGCCGGAATCCCCAGACGCGGACGCTGATCGTCACGTCAAGGCGGACCCAGGTGACGGAGCCGTTCGTCTCCAAGCTGGTCGTTTGGCTCGAGGCCGCGTACGAGACCAGCGTCCAGGTCATCTGCCAAGAGGGACTGTATGAAGCCTATGTTGGCGGACTCTACGAGAATTACGATGTGATCATCTATTATGCTACAGACTTCGAACAGGCCCCGCCCCCAGCGTTGATCACAGACATCTTCGAGGGAGAAGGGATCACCAAGAAAAAGGTGGTGTGGATCGGGTACCATCTAGAGAAAGTCGGAGCCTATCTTGATTTGTACGGCCTGGCCTACGGAGAGCTCTCCACGCAGAATGGGCAGGGGGAGCTACTCTACGTCGATTCCAATACGGGCTACGCTCTTCTTGCGCCTGACCGAATCTCCGTTGGAGTTGTGAACACCGATCTTGTCCGCGTCCGTGCCACCGTGGGCGGTGCGCCGGTGATCGTCAGTGCCAAGCAGACCTACCATCCTGAGGACGGCGAATGCTTCTGGTTCGTCGGGTTTCACCCCACGGCCTACCTGCTCCCCTTCGGAGCCCATCTCGTCTTCCTGGACATCCTGAATGAGGCCTACGGGATCGAACGAGGGAAGACAGCCCTGGTGAGGTTGGAGGACATCGACGCGACCACCAACCCAGAACAGCTGCTGTCCATCACGGGGTTTCTGCGGGATAAAGGCGTTCCCTTCACGTTGGCCCTGATCCCGGTATACGTGGATGGCAAAGGGACGACGACTCGTTTGACTCAGGATAAGGACTTCCGGATCACAGTCAAGAAGGCCCTCCTCAATGGCGGAGAGCTCGTCCTTCATGGCGATACCCATCAATACGACGGGGTAACGGCCATCGACTATGAGTTCTGGGACGAGAAGGCCCAAGCTTTCATAGACGGCACGGAATACGCCGAACAGCGAGTGGCCGATGCCTTGATGGAGATCGAGTTCGCCGGGCTGCGGCCCTACCTTGCCGGCTGGGAGACTCCGCATTACGCCGCTGGGGAACAGGCCTACGCCGTCTTCCAGGAGTACTTCGAGTTGATGTACGAGGATCCCCGTTGGGGGTACGACCTGAAGCTTGTCCCTTATCCGGTGGAGCGCGGAAGCAACCTGTGTGTGCCCACGAACTTGAACTACGTAAGAACATTTTCTGAGAAGGAAGACATAGCTGCGATCCTAGCTAAGGCCCGGCTGCTTGCTGGTCTTCAACATGGAGCGCTCGCGTCGTTCTTCTTCCACCCATTGCTGGGGGTGCAGGACGTCGAGACGCTCATTCAGGGCCTGAGGGAGCAGGGCTGGACCTTCACACGACTCTCTTCCCTAGCCAGGCGGTGATGTATGAGCCAGCAAGAGGAGGTGGCTGTGAAGGAGACTAGGGCGATGGCGAAGAGGAGGGTCCAATTCATCTTCCCAGGCCAGACCATCGAGAAGCTCGATCGCTTGAAGGCAGAGATGGGGGCTGCCTCGCGGACGGAAGTACTGAAGACCGCCGTCGAGCTTCTGTATTGGGCGATCGCACGAATGGCGAGGGGCGAGAAGGTTGGAGCCGTGCGTGATGATGAGATATCGGAGACGATCGCTATTCCTGGGGGGCACGTCTCCCTTTCCCGGAACGGCGAGCCGAGATGCTGACCATCTCGACGGATTTCCTTAGCTTCTTCTTCCTCTTCTATTGTGTCCTGTACAACCTCTTTCTCTGTCTATTCTTCCTGCTCACGAGACTCCTCCCCCAGAAGGAAGGGCGAGAGGCTCAGAGAGATGCTCGCGAGACTCATTCAGCTAGGAACCCCGGTATCCTTACGGTGATGATTCCGGCACTGAACGAGGGGAAGGTGCTTGAAAGGACGGTTCTAGAGCTGCTGGCCCTGCCCTACCCTGGGGAGCGAGAGATCCTAGTCATCGACGACAATAGCGATGACAACACGGCCCTGATCGCAGAGCGGCTGAGTGCCTCTTATGAGGAAGTCCGTATCTTGCGGCGGGGGCCGCCTCGTGCACGCCGCGGGAAGGGGGATGCCTTGAACCATGGTTTCTCCCATCTTCGTGCTGCCTTTCCCGAGAGGGACCTGGAGGATTGGATCATTGGGGTCTTCGACGCCGACGGCCGACCCGTGGAGGATGACCTTCTCTCTGAGACCGAAAGGGTGTTCCAGGACGACTCGGTTTCTGCTGCCCAGTGTGGAGTGCGGATCAGAAACGGGCATCACCTGCTGGCCGCTCTTCAGGACGTCGAATTCGCGACGTTCTCGTTCATCACCCAGACCGTCCGGGATCGAACCTCCGGAGCCGTGGCGTTGGGTGGGAACGGACAATTCATCCGTGCCAGTGTGCTGGAGCGTCTGAGTGCAGCCGGAGCCTGCTGGGAAGGTTCGACCCTCACCGAGGACCTGGATATCGGGACCCGGATCCATCTGATGGGCGGAAGGATTCGGTTCATCAGTAGATGGGTCGAGCAGGAAGGAGTGGAGTCCTTCAGGGCGCTCTTCAGGCAGCGGCACCGCTGGGCGTGGGGGACGCTTCAGGTCTTTCTCAGACACCTCCTAAGCGGGAGGATCATGAGATCCAAGATCCCGTTGACCAAGAAGCTAGACCTACACTACTACCTGAGCTTCTGGATTGTGCCCTTCGTCGTTCTGCTTTCGTTCCTCCTGTCTCTCCTCGATCTTGGCGGGATCCTCCGGGTCAAGAGCAGCTTTGGCACGACCTTCCTTCTTATGAACTCCTTCAGCTTCGTCCCGATGATCGTCCTCGGGCTGACATGGGCGAAACTACCCGTCCACAAAATCATGTATCTGGTCCCATTGACAGTGGTCTACGCGTATCACTGGATCCCGGTGCTCATCTGGGGTTGGGTGAGCGTCCTGAAACGCGAAAGGCCCCACTGGGCGAAGACACAGCGATACTCTGAAGGGGGGGAGCGAGTCGTTGACCTCGCGGGCAAGCCAGAGCGGGTCAAAGCCAGCAGGTAGGTGGCAGAAGAAACAGAGAAAGTTAGCCGTGCAGCAGAGGAGCTAAGAGAATGAGATGGACACGAGGACTGCCTCTCGCACTCTTTCTAGTTGTCATCGGTCCTACGCTCAGTTTCGGAATGCTCGATCGGGTTGCAGCCCAGGATGTGTCTCAGCGGCTCGCCCTCTCCGTCATGTTGACGAAGATGGCGAACCTGCAAGGGGGCATCTACACCCAGTATCAGAGCGTTCCCAGTCCTGGCGAAGGGCTGGCCGCCGGCCACGAGATCCTGCTCCAGAACAACAGTTTATTGATGCTCTATGCGGCTCAAGTCGGAGATCGACAGCTCTTCGATCAACAGCTCCGAGTCATAGAAGAGCATTTCCTTCAAGGACAGATCGGTCTTCTTTACTGGAAGCTAGATGACCAAATGCAGCCGGCGAGCAGTTCCTGGGGGACGTATTCGAACGCCCCCGGGGATAGCCTGCGAGTCATAAACGCCCTCTTGACGGCCAACGACCTTTGGGCGGAGAAATCCTATCAGGAGCTGGCTATCAAGCTGGGTGAGGGGCTTAAGAGCCATAGTATCGCCTCGGATCAGACACTACGGTACTATGCCTCCTGGACCCCGCAGCTCGAGCCCGCGGGGTACGGGGACCGAACTGTCCTGGCCCAGCTTGACTTCTTGGCTATGGCTAGACTGGCTCAGCAGGACAAGTCCTGGGAGGGGATTCTGGTCACCTGCCTCGAGATCGCTCTCTCGGGGATGACCAAGCACGGGTTATTCAATCTGAGCTGTCTTCCTGAGCAGAAACAGTATGAAAAAGGCGATGGGAGCATGATCCAGATGGCTCAGGTTGCATATCACCTCGCCGTCTACGGTCGCAGCTTACGAGACCCTGCTGCGACGGATGCGGCGCAGCAGTTCCTCCGTTTTGTTGAAGCAGAATACGGAACCGAAGGAAAGATCTGTAGTCGCTACGATCCGGAGACCGGCCTTCCCCTAACGACCTGGGAAAACGTCGCTGTGTATGCGCTGATCGCGAGTGTTTTCATGGAGCTTGACAATTACCCCTTTGCGGAGCGGATCATCTCCGAGAGGATTCTGCCCTCACAGCAGTTGGATGATACATCTCCTGTCTATGGGGCGTTCACGACTCGATCGGATGATGCCTATGCCTTAGACACCCTTGAGGTCCTGCTCGCCCTTGCAGGAAGTGAAGGCTCGAAGACTGTGGTGGAAGAGGGGCGCATCCGTGCCGTTTGGTATCTCAGTTTTCAGAAAGATGGTTATCTCCAGACCAACGTCCCAAGCGATCTGCGAAGGATCCGAGCAAGCCTTTGTCCAAACTACATCGGCCTTTTCGCCATCGCGTATCAGGATAAGAAGACCTCCTCAGACCCCCATCGGGATCCGACAAGGACCGCGAGCGATGAGTCACTTCGCCGCGCGATTTCACAGATCCACCGCATGGGAATGGGAGTCGTCCTCCTCACTCCTCTGTTTCCAGACGACGGGACCTGGGAAGGAGCCATCATGCCCGAAGATGTCCAGACGTGGTTCGAGCACTGGCGAGAGATCCTCCTCCACTATGCCACGCTCGCAGAAGAGACTGGCGTTGAGGTCCTGCTTCTTGGCTCAGAACTTCTTACCCTAGACAGCCAAACAGACGAATGGAACAAGTTGATTCTCGCCATACGCAGTTGCTACCACGGCAAGCTCAGCTACGGGGTCAATTTCTGGGCCAGCCGCAAGGCTTACCAACGGGTACGGGAGATGAATCAGTGGAGACACTTGGACTACATCGGAGTGACTGGCTACTTCGAGCTCACTAGCAAGGCCAACCCCTCGCTCAAGGAGCTAGAGGCTGCTTGGCATCACGATCGCAACGAACAGGATGTCATAGCCGACCTGGAGAAGCTGAGCAACGAATACGGGAAAACCATCGTCTTTTGGGAGATCGGGTACTTCAGCAGAGCCGGGACCAATACGTATCCTTGGAACTATCCCCGCCCCAGCGAGGTGGACGAGAAGGAGCAGGCCGATTGCTGGGATGCCTTTCTGAAGGTCGTCCGCGAGAATGAATGGTTTAAAGGATACGGCATCTACGCTGAACAAGTGGGCTTACCGGCGAACCCCCCGGGGTACAGTGTGCTGGGAAAACTGGCCGAGAAGGTGTTGAGAGCAGCCTGCAGCAGGTGAGGTCATGGAAGCAACCGTATTGAGCGGGTCGACTGAGCACCGCCAGACGTCGCTGACCAGATACGAATTCAAGTATCTGATCAGGCCGGACCTTGCTGAAGCGGTGGCCCGTTTCCTGACCCCCTACGTTGAAATGGACGAGCACTGTCGCGGAAGTGATACCAACGCCTATACTGTGAAAAGTATCTACTTCGACAGCCCTGATTTCGAATGCTTTCACGAGAAGCTTGGTGGGCAGAAGTTCAGAGAGAAATTCAGGCTGAGAACCTACGATCACCGTGGTTCTGCCCCGCTCTTCCTGGAGAATAAGATAAAGAACGGTCTGGCGTACTCCAAAGACAAGGTATCTCTGAACGCCAGGGATTCCGAAAGGCAGCGCTTCCCACTCCTCACGCAAGTGGAAACACCCAGCGGAGGAGTCTCATGAAGGTGTTGACGGTATTCGGTACAAGGCCAGAAGCGATCAAGCTTGCCCCGGTGATCAAGGAGTTGGAGAAAAGCCGCGTGATCGACTCACGAGTGTGCGTTACGGCCCAGCATCGTGAGATGCTCGATCAGGTCCTGCAGCTGTTTGGCATTGAGTGCGATTGGGATCTTGATCTCATGCGCAAGGGTCAGAGCCTGTTCGACGTTACAGCTCGCGCCCTCCGATCGCTGAGGCGAGTCTTGGAAAGAGAAAAGCCGGACATTGTGCTGGTGCAGGGGGACACGACGACGGCCTTTGCCGCGAGCCTGGCGTCCTACTACTTGAAGATGAAGATCGGGCATGTGGAAGCGGGGTTGCGAACCAACGACAAGTTCCATCCTTTTCCCGAAGAGATGAATCGGAAGCTTGTCGATTCTCTGTGCGATTTCTGGTTCGCGCCTACTCCCTCGGCTCGGGACAACCTCCTTCGCGAAGGTGTCTGCAGAGAGCGAATTGCTGTCACCGGGAACACGGTGATCGATGCTCTCCTGTGGATCTCTCACGTGCAAGCCATGCCTTCTACACAGGAAGTCCTGGAAAGGGTATTCCATGAGCGATACGGTGTGTCATTCGGCAAGAAGCGAACGATCGTGGTCACCGGACATAGACGGGAGAGCTTCGGGGAAGGGTTCGAGCATATCTGCGAAGGCCTAAAGATGATCGCAGACAAAAACGATGATGTTCAGATCATCTACCCCCTGCACCTGAATCCGAACGCAAGAGAACCGGTATACCGGATCCTAGGCGACACCGAGGACATCCGTCTCATTGAGCCGCTTGACTACTCCCTCTTTGTGTTCTTGATGGAGCAGGCCTATTTGGTGCTGACCGACTCCGGAGGCATCCAGGAGGAGGCCCCGTCACTGGGAAAACCGGTGTTGGTGATGCGGGAGAAGACCGAGCGCCCGGAGGCCGTCGAGGCGGGAACCGCCAAAGTTGGTCGGGACAGACCGCTGGCGGATACTTGCAGAGACTCAGCGACTCCTTGATGATCCTGGCGAGCACGAGAGGATGGCAAAGGCGACGAATCCGTTCGGGGACGGCCGAGCCGCTGAGCGAATCGTCGAGATACTTCTACGGCAGGCGGAGTGAACGCTCCAGGAGCCGATCACGGGGCATCGAAGGGCAAGAACCTGAAGGTCTAGGTGCAGCTAGCGCCGTCTGATGACCCGTATCGAGACACCGTCGGCACAAAGCTGCGCTCCTATGGCCGCTTTCCTGTGGCGTCGGAGGTTGTCACCAACATCGAGGGCCCTACAGCCGGCGCTATGGCGGGTCACTCACGCGGGAGGCCTGCGAGATAGGAAAAGCGGAGGCTCCCACGAAAACCGGTCCGGCTGCTAGTCCGTTTTGACCAGCTTAGCCAGAGCAACTGCATCATGAAAATCGATCTTGCCATCCCCGTCGAAATCAAACAGACCGCGATTCTCTTGGATCACGTCGCTGTCCAGATTGAAGGCTAGGAGGAGTGGATCCAAAAAGGACAGTCTTTTATCTCCATCTACATCCTCGTAGAGTCCGTCTCCGTTCAGATCCCTCGGACGATTGAGGGAATCCCCAATTGGGGGAAGCGGGGCGGCTATCGTCACTCCACCCGAGCCGAGTAGCACCTCCATGGGGTTCCCGTCATCGTCGGTTATCGTCTTGACCTCAGCATCGAGCACCGCTTCGCCCGCGTTCATTCCCATGAGAAACAGCGTAGCCAGGACCACTGCCTCAGCCCCAGGTTGGATTTGTTCCACGAAGTCCGCTGCCCGGAACCTGATCAAGTCAGGACTCTGATGGACGATCTGAAAGAATCTAGGATCGATGGCTTCGCTTTTCGCTCCTCTTATCTGGGCCACGTTCCTATCCGACACCGAGACAACGACATCGTATCTCTGCAGACCTCGTGCGCCGTGGACCAAGATCAGACTGAGACCCACTTCCTCTCCAGTCTCTCCTCTGCCGTGTTCCAGCTTCAGGCTAGTGATGGAGGGGTTGGCCTCTTCGATCAAGGAGGTCAACGCTCGGACATCATCGAGATTCACCTTGCCGTCGCCATCGAAATCGAAGTCTTCTGCACGCGACTGGATGACCGCACTGCCGATTTCAGAAGCGAACAGGGAGACATCCGCTGGGGTGAGCTTCCCGTCCCCGTCGACGTCTTCATACAGGCCGTCGCCGTTCGGGTCCCGAGGGGCACCGAGGGAGCTCCCGATCGGGGGCAATTGTGGTGCTGGGGTGAAGATCTCTAGTACGAGAGACTCCACGTGAGGAACTACGGTCCGGTCTTGGTCATCGACAAACCCGCCGATGCTCACGTCTACGCTGGTTCGTCCCTTCTGCAGCCCTACCACTTCGATCTCCGCTAGGGTGGCATCATGAGTTCCCGGTGACACGCGATTCTCATGGTCCAAGGCGCGAAACTCAATCGAGGACCCAGTTGCATTCACCACTTGAAAGTAGGGCCCTCCTATCGCTACCCCTTTAGCAGAGGAGATACGAGCGATGCGGCTATCCCCGACAGAGACTGTAATATCATACATGTAAAGTCCACCGGGAGCACTCGCAAGGACGAGTTGAAGTACCCCCTTTTCGTCGTTCTTCCTCTGGAGGACGAGCAATGGGTCACTAGTGCTGGCTAGTGCCTGAAAACCGAGGCTAAAGAGGAAAGTCCAAAGGAGTGAGAGTAGGATGACTGGGGCCTTCGATTCTTTCCTGAACAGAGTCCGATAGCGGTTCATCTTGCCATTCATTCCGTCTCTTTCGCTAACCCAGCATAGCACCCTGTCAGGCTAGCGAGGCTAGACAATCGCGGTCCCGATTGTCCCCCAAATCACCAGATCCAGGTGACAAGTTCCTCCCTTTCTTGGGAACTTCAAGACCTTCCGCGAGAACTGGTCCACCTGGAGGATCGATACTCCAGCGCCGGCGGCTCGCAGTGAACGTTGGCCACGTCCGTCGTGTGGTGGACCGCAATCGCACCATCTTCGACCGAGCTGATGACGTGCCCCCTCCAGAGCGGTCCAGGTTGAGTGCTAGGATCGCGATGGAAGGAGGCAGGGATGTCGAGGAAGCGCTACCGCCGGGAGGAGACCTGCGCCGGCCTGTGGCAAGCGAAGGTCCAAGTGGGTGACGGAAAGCCACTTTTCTACTGTCTTACAGCGTGCTGGTACGCCCGAGAGGACTCGAACCTCCGACCTTCGCGTCCGGAGCGCGACGCTCTGTTCCGCTGAGCTACGGGCGCATCCTGGCGGAGGGGGCGGGATTCGAACCCGCGGACGAGGTATTCCCCGTCGACGGTTTAGCAAACCGTTGTCTTGGACCGCTTGACTACCCCTCCGGGTCATCGGATTCTAGCTTGGTTTGGATCGTCGGTCAACGTGAGAGGTGGTTCGATCGAGCGGAGGGGGCGGGATTCGAACCCGCGGAACCTCACGGCTCGCCGGTTTTCAAGACCGGTGGTTTCGTCCGCTCACCCACCCCTCCGAGGCGCACTTTCGGAACCCATTATAGGTCCGGCCCTTGATTCGGGCCACGGCGGGCCCTCGTTCGGACGCAGGGCCCGCGCGATCGTCCCTCCGCCAAGGAGTCGGTCCCCGTCGTACAGGGCGACGACTTGGCCCGGGGTGACGGCCCGTTCCGGCGAGTCAAACTCAAGCAGGAATCCCGCGCCCGGCGCAGCATGGAACCTCGCGGGGACGGGCGGGGAACGGTAGCGGACCTTCGCCTCGACCCTCGTCCCGTCGGCCGGCGGTTCGCCGGAGAGAAAGCTCGCCTCGACCGCTTCGAGTCCACAGGAGTAGAGGTCCCTCTCCTCTCCCACGACCAGGGCGTTCGTCGCTCGGTCGAGCGCGACGACGTACAGGGGGTGAGGGGAGGAGATCCCGATGCCGCGGCGCTGACCGATCGTGTAGCGCGGGAGTCCCTCATGCTCGCCGAGCACGCGGCCCTCGCGATCGAGGATCGGCCCGGGGGCGAAGTCCTCGGCGCGGAAGAGGAAGTCCACCTTGCCCTCGAGCGCGAAGCAGAGGTCCTGGCTCTCAGGGAGAGTGGCCGCGTGCAGGCCTCGGCGCCTCGCGACCGCGAAGACTTCCTCCTTGGCGAGGGTCCCGACGGGAAAGGCGAGACGCTCGAGGTCGTCTTCGCGCAGGCCGTAGAGAAAGTAGGATTGGTCTTTGGCCGCGTCCTTCGCCCGGTGGAGTTCGCGACGTCCCGAATCGCCCACGACGATCCGGGCGTGGTGCCCGGTCGCAACCCGGTCGAACCCCTCCTCTGCGGCCAGGCGCAGGGCCAGACCGAAGCGCAGGAGGCGGTTGCAGCGGCCGCAAGGGCTGGGGGTCTCGCCTCGCCGGTAGCGCGCTGTGAAGTCCTTGAGGACTAGGTTGTAGAAGTCCTCGCTTGCATCGATCGTCCGATGAGGGATGCCGAGCTCCTGCGCGGCGAGGGACGCGCTCGTGAGGGAGCAGCACTTGGTCTTCCCCGCGTAGTCCGGCGCGCCGGGGAACGACCAGAACCAGAAGGTGACCCCGGCGACGTCGTGCCCTGCCTCGAGGAGGAGAAGCGCGGCGACCGTGCTGTCGACCCCGCCGCTCATGCAGACGAGGACGCGCTCCGCCACGTCTAGCCTTCGCCGCTCGCGGGGACGACGCAGATGAACTCAAACGGCTCGGGGCCCGCGTTTGAGAACTGGTGCTCCTCCATCGGTGGGACGAAGGCGAAATCCCCCGCCGTGACCGCCACGCTCCCCGTCTCCGACTTCACCTTCCCCTTCCCCGCCACGACGAAGATCTCGTGCTCCCAGGGGTGTGCGTGGTAGGCGCTCGATCCCCCCTCGCCGAGGGTGAACAGACGCATGACGAAGTTCTTCGCCCCTTGGTCGGGGCCGATCAACACGCGCTTCGTCACGTGGAAGACCCGCTCGCCGTCGTGCAGGTCGAGGGCCTCCACCTTGCGGCTCCTGCCGGTTGTGATCATGCCTCCTCCTTTCCTCTAGAGTCGCGAGACGATGAGGGGGACGAGCATCTCCTCCTTCGTCAGCCCACCGTGCATGCCCCGCAGCATCACCGAGTCGGGGAAGGGGTAGTAGAGCCCCTTCCGGCCGGTCGAGGCGACGACGAGGTCCCCGATCCGGTCAGGTACCGCAGGATGAACGTCCCCTTGGCCGAAGAGCCCGCGTTCGAGCGCCTCGTGCGAGTCGAGGCAGACGAGGTCGCCCGCGAAGCGTTCTGCGATCCGATCGGCCACCGCCCGGCGTCTTCCCTCGCGCACGAAGAGATACGAGGCACGCGGTTCCCCTACCGGCGGGAGGACGAGGTCGCGCATGAGAAGAGGATCCTCGTCGATCCGGGTGTAGTCCTGCCTCTCCATGGTCACGAATCCGTGATCGGAGGTGATCACGAGGACGGCCCCGCGGGACTCGCCAAGCTCCCGCCCGAGGGCCGCGTCGACCGCGCGCAGCTCAGCGGTAAACTCCTCGGTGCGCGGCCCGTGGACGTGTGCGATCGAGTCGGTCTCGCTCCAGTAGAGGTAGACGAAGACCTTCCCCGCCGCCCGCTGCACCACGTGGCGAGCCGTCACCAGCATGTCCGAGAGGTTGGTCGACGGGTGAAGCTGGTCGCTTGCGCCGTAGAGTAGGTTCGAGAGGCCGCTCGAAGAGATCCGGCGCGGCAGGACGACGTGGGTTTCGACGCCCGCCCGTCGAAGGCTCTCCGAAAGGAAGGGCCCCACGAGGAAGGTCTCCAGGTCGATTCCCCAATCCACGGCCGAGTCTCCCTTGGTCGTCCCGAGGAGCGAGAGGCGAATCATGTTCGTGATCGAGGACGTCTCCCGAAGGTAGAGCCGGTAGCCGACCATGCCGTGCTCCTGGGGAGTGAGGCCGGTGGAGAAGGTCGTCAGAGCGGAGACGGTCGTGGAAGGAAAGACCGACGTGATCGGGACGAACGCCCCCCGCTCGATCAGGGAGTGAAGGTAGAGGTCCGGGAATCGCTCGAGGAGCGAGGCGAGGTGATAGAAGCCGAGGCCGTCGATCACGAGGAGGATGACCCTGTCCACGGGCCCCCGGACCGCCGAGGCGACCGCGGCGTAAAGATGGCCCTCCGCCCCACCCGGCTCGTGAAAGAGCGTGCGGACGAGGCCGGGGACGGCACAGATCGAGTACTCCAGGTAGTCAGGCACGACCGCCTTCCCGGCGGGAAGCCCGTCGAACGTCCGGGAACGCAGCCGTGCCTCGATCCCTTTCGCCTGTCCCATGCCCCTAGTATAGAGGTTGGAAAGGTAGCGCGCGGCCGGGCTCGCGGCGTCCCGTCATGCGTCGCTCGTCGAGCGCTCGATCGCGAGGCCCTGGACCCGCAGGTCGTCCAGGAAGGGACCGGCGGGGACGCAGGTCTCCTGCGGAAGGGCGCCGCGAGCCGCGATGGCGCCGGTCGCGAGGAGAAAAGCGATCCCAGCGATTGGGAACCCCGTCGTGCGCGCCATCGCGGAGAGACCCGTCCTCTCGTCGAAGCGATCGATCATCTCGGTCCGGACGACCACCTCCCGTCCCGCCTTCCTTCCCCGCGCCGTGACCCGGAGCAGGACGACGTCCGGCTCATCGAACGACAGGCGCTCCGCGAACAGGTCGACGGCGAGCTCGCGCGGCACGACCTGGGTCCGGCCGATCGAACGAGGCTCCTCATCGAAGAAGCCCATCTCGGCCATCGCGCGCACCTTCTCCGCGTGCCCACGGTAGCGGATCGTCTTGTAGTTTAGGTCCTGCACGCGTCCCCGTAGGGTCTTCGGCAGCGTGGAGCTCCCTCCCGACGTGTGGAACGCCTCCAGTCGGTCGAAGGGCGCGGGAAAGGAGATCTCCTCCACTCCGCTGAGCGACGGGACATGGACGACTTCCCCTCTGTCGATCACGGTCGCCGGCTCCATGTACTCGTTCAGGAGTCCGTGAGGCGAGAAGACGATCTGGTAGTCGAGCGGCGGCCGGGGCCTCTGGGGAAGCCCGCCCACGCGGATCTCCACCAACTCTGCCGACTCCATCCCGTCGATCGCGTCGGCTGCGAGGATGTTGACGAGCCCGGGCGCCAGACCGCAGTCGGGGATCACGGTGACGGCGCGGGCCTTCGCCCGCTCGTGGAGAGCGAGCTCCGCGGCAACGATCCCGTTGTTCCCTCCCAGGTCACAGAAGTGGACCCCCGCTTCCACCGCGGCCTCGGCCAGGGCGAGGTTGAAGAAGTAGGGAACGGCGCTGATCGCGACCGCGTGTCCCTCCATCGCCCGTCGGACGAGCCGCGGCGCGCTCGCGTCGAGCCTCAGGGGGACGACCCGCCGGTCCCGGAGCCAGTCCGCGACCCCTTCGGCGCGAGAGCGCTCGCGGTCGGCGACGACGATCTCCTCGATCGCCTCGCGCCGCGCGAGACTATAGGCGACCGCCCGTCCCATCATGCCTGCCCCGAGTACCAGGACCTTCACCGTGCACCGCCCTCCTTTCACCAATCCCACGCCCGATAAGCTCGGGCTGACCTCCCTTCACTCGTACACCAAGACGCGCCGGCCGTCACCGACACCCGTCCCCACTCCCCCTCGCCCGAGTCGGCCGGCCCCGTCCGCGACTCGCGGACCGCGGCTGGCGTCGGCACGGAGGGGCGCTCCGCGCAGGGGACCTTCGACGCCCAGGCCGCGGCCCGGACGCCCTCGCCGGTTCTCCGTGGAATCTCGCAAGAGGGGCGGGTTGCAGGCCAGCCTCCCTCGACGGACAATGGCGCCGTCCAGTCCACCGACGTCGCGCCTTGACACGTCCTTGCCCGCGATCCAAGAGCCGGGCGCGGTCGCCTCGGTCGGTGAGGGAGAGAGCCATCGAAGCCAAGGAATGCTCCAACCTGACCGGGATACGCGAGGCGCATCCCGAGAAGTTCGTCACCCCCGAGCGGGCGTTCGCCGCGACGATCCACCGGGGCGACCGCATCTTCGTCGGGACCGCGTGCGGAAAACCGCAGTACCTCGTGAACGAGCTTGTCCGTTATGTGGAGGCAAACCCCAAGGCCGTCTCCGACACCGAGGTCCTCCACGTGTGGAGCCTGGGGCTTGCCCCGTACCTGAGGGAGGAGTTCCAGAGGAACTTCCGCCATTCGACGTTCTTCATCAGCGGGATGACCCGCGACGCGGTGAATCAGGGGCTCGCCGACTACACCCCGATCTTCCTATCCCAAGTGCCAGACCTCCTCTACCGCGGGATCCTGCCGATCGACGTCGCCCTGGTTCAGACCTCGCCCCCGGACCGTCACGGGTTCATGAGCCTCGGGATCAGCGTGGACATCGTCCGCGCCGCGGTTGACCGGGCGAAGCACGTCGTCTGCCAGGTGAACGCGGGAATGCCGCGCACGCACGGAAACAGCTTCCTCCACGTCAAGGACGTCGACTTCCTCATCCCGCACGACGAGCCCCTTCTCGAGTACGAGATCGAGGTGCCGGACGAGATCGCCCACCAGATCGGGAGATACGTTGCCCGCCTGGTCGAGGACGGGGCAACGATCCAGGTCGGCTACGGGCGCATCCCGAACGCCATTCTCGCAAACCTCCGCGGGAAGAAGCACCTCGGAGTGCACACCGAGCTTCTCTCCGACGGGATCGTCGAGCTGATGAAGGAAGGGGTGATCGACAACACCGAGAAGCCGATCATCCGGAACAAGACGGTCGCCGCGTTCTGCATGGGCAAGCGCTCGACCTACGAGTTCCTCTCCGACAACCCCGCGATCGAGTTCCGGCCGGTCGAGTACACGAACAACCCCTCCACCATCGCCCAGATCCGGAAGATGACCGCGATCAACACCTCCCTGGAGATCGACCTGACCGGCCAGGCGACGGCGGAGTCGCTCGGGAAGCTCTTCTACAGCGGAATCGGCGGACAGGCGGACTTCATGCGCGGGGCCATCCTCGCCCCGGAAGGAAAGTCGATTCTCGTTCTAGAGTCGACGGCGAAAGACGGGGAGGTCTCGCGGATCGTCCCCGCCCTCTCCGAGGGCGCGGGGGTGACCCTGACCCGCGGTGACGTCCACTACGTGGTAACCGAG
>Ga0315289_10004559_pt1 | contig 20622 bp, 17 predicted proteins | sample YL17G11_40_MG_FD_203452 | JGI IMG/M metagenome (GOLD analysis project Ga0315289, IMG submission 203452) | Sediment microbial communities from Yellowstone Lake, YNP, Wyoming, USA - YL17G11_40 | ecosystem: Environmental > Aquatic > Freshwater > Lake > Sediment | place: USA: Wyoming | collected... | reverse complement strand
ACTATAACGTCTCTACCTTCTGGATCGTTAGTGGTAATTTTGATTGTGCCCTCGAATGGGCCCGGCTTTGGGAATTCTGCTAATGATACATTGATCTCAAATGATCCAGCGTTTGGCCGGTTAAATTCACAGACAACAAAGGGTGAATCGCTTGTCACGTCCACAACTTTAATATCCCGCTGGCGAAGTATATAGAAGAGCGATTTCCGTACTTTTTCAGTACTCTCAACACGTCCAAAATAGAGTTGAGGCGGGTATACTACCCCTCCTCGCCCGGTCACCCGCCCCTTAACAACAAGGATTTTTCCTCCTTCCGGTTCATTGGAAGGTATATATACGGAATATTCGAACGGACCTACTCGTCCGGGTGCTTTCAGCTTAACCCCCAGTTCTGCTTTATCATGCTTGGCAAGCTTTTCTTGCGAAATCGTTGCGCGGACACAACTACACGAGGTCATGATCTTGTTTTTGTCAATGTTTAGCATGCTTGAGCCACCGTTACTCACCCAGATAGAGCTCGCAACAGATTTTCCCCATTCCACGTTGCCTATATTTAGAACTGTAGCTCCAATGATCAACCGAGGGCCTTTTTCTTTAGATTGGTTGTTGCCAATGGTCCGCATACCTAAGAACGCTATCCCTGCGGCCACCATTGTAACCAATCCAAGGGCAACAACGGTTGACTTACGGCTCGATGCTGTCATACTATCTAAAGAAAGTCTGCTGTACCGCGATAAGCAGGAAGCCATCGAGAGTGCCGCGAAGATTCCAAGTGCTGCCCCAACGATGGCAGTGATTATACCCCGTGCCCGATATGTGCCGGCTAGTACAGAGACCCAAAAAGCATTCTCCGTAAAAACGATGCAATTGCCTTTCCACATTAGGTGCAATTGATCCGCTGTGTAAAGGTTCTTCTGCTCACCTCGCGAGGGATCAATCAACTCGAATAGATTTCTATTGCTTGAGGTAAAGACCACAAAGTGATCTTCAGCACTTGGTGTGGAAACATGCAGGATAGCCGGGCAATTGATGAAAGTAAGTTCATTTGGTCCTAAACGCATACCCTTGCAGGATTGACCAAGTGCCTCAGCTGCACTTTGAATGCCAGCTAATGTGGTGACACCGTTAGGATCGGTTCCAGCCAACTCAGCACATCGAGCAATATCTATAGGGTGCCCTAGAACAGACATCACGGTCCTAATTGCCAGTGGGCCGCATGAATTGACCGCCTTATCACTGAGTACAGTGTGAGAAGTATTCTGCACTAGCGCGCATAACAACATAGGAGATAAAAGAACCACACAGAAAACAATCATGAAGACTCGGATATCTAAGCCAATCGGATAGCATTGGAAGCTACCAACAATCAAGCGCTTAGTTTTCATTTGATATCCTCCTCGGAAGTATTCTGGGAATGACTGCGAAGAATCAATATTATAATTGTCAAGGCAAGTGCAGCCAAAAAGGCCGGCAGAAGAATCCAGAGCACAGAAAGGCTTCTGGCACCACCGGGATGCGTATCAACCAACATCCTGCTGGTATCCTCATCCGTTGGTAGAAGGGGCTCGTTGGGCGACGCTTTAGTTGTTGTCTGTATCCCAGTCGCTACATCAGGGATATCAAGTGTTTCAATACTTTTCTCAATTATTGATTTCAGCTTTGGGTCCCAAACTCGTCCTGCTTCGGTAGTAATGTCCGTAATAGCGTTATAGATTCTGGCCCCCTTTGGGAAGTTGAGTGTGAACAGTGAGTCTGGGATATCCTCGCGCCGAATCGTAATACTATTTGTATCAACTACGATATGTGAGAAATTCTGGTATGGCTTTGGAATTTCCCAGAAGGACACTCTCATACCTTCAACTGGGGTCCACCCACCGTTCTGTAACTCTTTCAACTTGATCGACTTAATTTCAGTCGTCAATGTTGTTGTGGTTGGTGTCACATGATAATACTCTAAGCGAAGAGGCGCACCTCGTTCGGAATCGATCCATATCCGCCCGAGGACTCTGACCCCTGTCCCTGGTGCTGGGCTGTATACGTCAACAACAAACGCCTCCCGATCTTCCACGACTTGTGTCTCATGATGAACTGATGCGTACTGTGGTACAAGTAGTTCGCTCAAGAGCTGCTTACCGTCAAATGGCCTTAGGCCTAAGTGTGCCGGTCCAACTACGGGCCATCTGAATTTATCGATGTAATTAATTCCCCCCTGCATTAGGTCGGGTTTGTTTCCCCACTTCATCACCTCTCCGTCAATCACAAAGATATCACCCCTTGCTGGGTCATCTGGACCGTAGAAAAAATTGGTGTCGGAGTACTGCTTAATTCCATCTTGTGCCCATACGCCGGTATAATGTGTGTATGGACGTCCCCTTCGGCGCTTATGTTCTTGAGGCATTAGCGGCTCAATTTCTGATTGGGGAATGCTTTGACTATATCGTACAGTGTAATCCAATTTGACCAAGGATATCAAATTCTCATTTTGTCTCACAAGTTGCTGTATACTCTGCAGCGAGGCCGTCTGGCCGGGCGTCTGACTAGCGAACAATCTTTTCTGCGAAGTTACAGCCATAACGCAAGTACACGTGAGCGACACACAATAAACCACGAAGCTTTGACGAAAACTGGAGTAATAACAAACAGCCATAGCATCACTTCCTTATCCGAATATTCAGTTTCCCATGATCGCACAGACGTGGGCACAAGGAATATATGGCTCCAACTAAGGGCATCCAACAACTCGCTCTGCCCACGTCTGTGATTACAACATGTTTGAAAATCGATAGCACTAGGCGGTAATGCAACTGCCCGCTTACTCGCTCTGTGCAATTAGCACCAATCACTACCGGAGACCAAGTCGTCACAGCCTGCGCAACCCCCGGAAGGCGGATCGCATATCAGGCATCCGCTCAACCATTGACACTTAATCCATGACCCACAATCTACCCCAAAACTCTCGCATTCACAAGTGTCGGTTTCTACATAAGAAATCGCACAGTGGACGAAGTTCTGTTCAGTGGTGCACATAAATTCATAACCCCATTCTCGCCTCCCTTCGCACATACTGCAAGAATCCAATTCCGCACACCGCGGGTCGCACCCACCACCCCGCAGGGTGACCATTTTCTGCTCCCTTAGTTTCATTGCACTGGAGGTTTGGCCTATAAGAGCCGCAACAAGAATGCCAAAACCACCAACTAGCACCAAAACAACTTTTCTGTCAAACATTTTAGATAATCCTTTCGAAAAGAAGTTCCATAGGGACCATAGTTTCCATTTAATCACAATTGTTTCTTACCAATTATCCAACGATTCAATCATAATCTTCACCTCCTTTCTATGGCGAATGTGTTAAGTGGTTTGTTGACGCCAAAAATCGTGGTTTTTCCGCTTTTTCTGGCATTTTTGCCATGTTTTGAAGAATTGTTTCAAAATTTGGTGCTATTTCTTCCCAGGCGGATATAACCTGGCCATCCGTCAATAGAGCAACAGCAGGTGTAGTAACGAACCATTCCTTTGTCTCGGCCAATCGGCCGAGCGTACAAGGGCAGTTTGCGCTTACCGGGCCTTTGCCATACGGCGGAACCGATATCAAAGCTATCCGCAGGAAATCTTCATTGCCAGCTAAATCACGGGCCATCCGCTCGTACCTGGGTATCGCTTCGGCACAATCGGGGCAATCGTAATGATAGAGCAAAATCAGCCAGGTGCCTTTTTTCAGCGATTCGGCTATATCGATATATTCCAGAATCGGCAGTTTCTTGCCGACCCAGGTTTCCGGTTCGAGCACTTCATAGCGAGAGGTAACCTTCGGCGGCTCGTTAAAGGCCAATATCGGTGCGGTTACGCCGAGAGTGATAAGTAACAAGCAAGTGGTAATCGTGAATCGACCCAGCGAAGGCGCCGGGGTAAGCAGGTCAGCGATCAAACATTTGACGGATTCCCAGTTTTGCAGGAATGAGAGACGCAGTCTGAAGGACAATCCAGACCGGAATAGAGCCAACGCTATAACTGCGGGCAGATCGATGGCAAACAGCGTTATCCAGGGATTTACATGGACCTTGCCGAAGCAGCCGCAGGATTCGGCACCGGTAATGCCTTTGTACAGGGTGACCAATGAAAAGACCCCGAAGCAGCTAATAGCGGCCAGCCAAGCGGCTTTTTTGAATAGGCCGGAGAACAACCAGATAGCCAGCGCAAGTTCAAATTCGACCTGAAGAATGAGAAATGGCCTCGACGTCCATATGCTTTCGTCAACTATCGGCTCGCTGAGCAACTGCCAGCCTTTCAAAACGGCTGCAACAAGCAACAATATCCCCAGTAATTTGAGTACGGTGTTACTCGTGTCTCTCATATTCCAAAATCCCTTTTTCGATACTTGTTATCGCGTTTACGTCTTGAATAATGTCCTCGGCTACTCCCTGATTTTCACAACAAGGCTGATTTTGAGACTTCCACAACAGATCCACGATTTTCCTGGAAAGGTCGTTAGCTGCATTCACCTCACGTTGTAGTAGGGCTAAGACCGCAGTTTCATCTGGAGCTTTGAAGACCTGCATACGGTTTCTTATGCTAAGCCACACCAGCGTTTTAGTATTGCTTAAGTATGTACTGGCATGGAGCGAATGTAATAGTAAACTCGAGTCCAATTCTTTAGACGATTTCTGGGTTTCCTTTAAGCACCTGGCCCATTTCTCAAATGCCTCCACACTGCTAAATCTATCTCTTGTGGCCACGGAGGCATCAATTGCGGATTTGGCTAACGGCACATTTTTTAGCAACCATTGTTCATTAAAACCATACCGAGAAATGACCCGGCGAAGTGAATCCGGCTCTGGAACAGAAATGCGATGGGCAGAGGCTGGCGGATATACAAATTGCCATACATCGCCCGATTGAATTAGCAACTCGGGATAATCAACTTTGATGCCTTCTTTCGCCAGAGCATCCTTGAGCTGGAATATCCACGGGAATTCTCGTTTGAACCAGTCTCGCTTCTGCTCAACCCAATCGTCGTAATTGATACTCTCAAGGTATATAGGTTCTTGCATCGCAAATAACGGTGAATCATCAATATCGTAGGTTTCTGAGGTAGGTTTTATCTGGGCTAACGCATCGTCGGATTTAGGACCAGTTACCCATGCTGTTAGCTTAGTAGTATTGCACGATATTGGCTTAGTGGGGGCTGATCGGCCAACTATCTCAGAGATCTGGCCGGCTGCCACTTGCACGACCCCCTTTTCTGATTCGAATTGAACGGTACCTTCGGCAACTACAAGTGTTGTAGTGGTATCTGTGACTTTGACATCAAAGCTTGTGCCCGTAATTAAGGCTCTGCCGTGACCAGTGCTAACAACAAATGGATTGCCATCGTGTCCAACATCAGCAAAAATCTCTCCCGAGGTGAGTTTGACCAGGCAACCCGACCGGCTGTTTTCAACCAAAGGCCCAACCTTAAGAACTGTATCATAATTCAACGTTATTTTGTGTTTGTCATTTACAATGAGGGTTTTGAGCTCCTTTGTAGCAGTTATCTCATGATCGGTGGGAATGACTATGTTGCCGCTCTCCAAAACCACTTCGATTTTGATGGGCGCTTTTGGAGACGATGTGACCTGCTTTGCAGTAGATTCCAGAGCGACCCCGGGTTTTGAATGAGCGGAAAACGCCAACCAAATAAGTGCGCCGATAAGCAAGCAGGCTGCAGCTGCACCAATTCTATGACACACCTGCAAAAGTCTGTAGCGTCTTTCAAGATCGCCAAGTTCGGGAATTCGACGCTTAATGTTTTCCCAACCCTCTTCTACTGTCATGTGGTGTTTGCCAGGCCGCGAAATGTGGCTCTGCTCGGGCGATGAATAACCTGCCTTCTCCAGCAGTTTTAACGTTCCTTCGCTGATTGAACCCCAGTACTCCTCGAGTAGAGGCATGAGTTTCCTGGTTTCCCTGTATTCCTCAGCACAGATCGAGCAGATAAGCAAATGCGCTTCAAAGGCTTCCCTTTCTTTTTCCGTCACACTTGAGTCGCCCGCCCACACAGGAACCATCAACAACCGGACTTCATTACAGGTCATTTTGTATCTATACATTGTCATACGCGTGCCATTTCTCTGCCTAAATCTGTATACTTAGTGATGAAAACGCTAGTTTTGTGAGATCAAAAATCCCATCTTTTTCAAGGTTTTTTCTAACTCTTTATACAAGCGGCTGTTACAGCCCAAAAATCTGCGAGTCAGCAGGTTTACGACCGGGAGTTATCCCGGCTAGCCGTCAACATACATGGAGGTGCTCCAGCAAGGCCGATAGGCGTTTCTTGGCCTCATAAACTCGTCGGCGAAAGGCTTGGTATGAGCAGCCCGCCAGTCTCGCAGCCTCGACAAGAGAAATGCCTCCGTAAAGCGTGAGTTCGAGAGCCTGTCGTTCTTTTGCAGATAACTTCGATTTGGCTAACTTGATGGCATCAGCGAGTTCGTGGCGCTCAGCGTCTGTATCAGAGCCGACAGAATCGGACGCCGGACCTAACAGACTGCGGGCTATGATTTGACGTTGGCACTGTCGATGATGCTCGCGCAGCACGTTCTTAGCAATGCCAAATATGTAAGTCTTGGTCGAAGATCGACCACGGAATTCCTTCCTATTTTGCCAGATGTGAAGAAAGACCTGTTGGACAAGGTCATCACGCGAATTAACATCACCATTGCAACTTACTATATAGTCGGTCACTATCAGACAATATTTTCTGTAGAGCTTCTCGTAGGATAGGTAATCCCCCCTGGCCACTTTGAGCATTAAGCCGGTGTCTTCATCAATACGTATTTTGGAACTGTTAGCCATTCCGATTCCAGCTCCTCGCGGGCGACATCCGACTTCACAAGTGGATTTTCTTGTCTACGGCCGTACTACCAGATTCACAAGCGCAAAAAAAGAGGGCGAGCTGGTTGAATATCCTCATTGGCGGTTGATTCAGGTGGTTTTGCATGCATAAAGATAATGACTCATATGACCTATCCCTCCAATTACGGTCCTTCAAGCTCACGGTCGCCTAACTCTTGCTTAGATAAAACTACTGGTTGCTCATGATATCGGGATTAGCATTGCTATGGGCACTTTCATGCCCTAACTCCCACATGGCCTTCGCTCCTTCAAGTTGTGATGCTTGTTCCTCACTATATGAAGCGGTTACTACTGTGGGCTGCAAGAACAGCACCAACTCAGTATCCACAAGTTCTTTCCTGCTGGATGTGAAGAGGAACCCTATAAGCGGGACGTGACCCAGAACCGGAATTTTCTCTTCGACCTTAATGTCACGCTTGAATTTTAGCCCTCCTATCATCAAAACGTGATTATCCTTTACAGCCACAGTAGAGGTTGCCGTATTACGATTCACTACGGGTATGCCATTTCTTATCTCCACAAGTGAGCTGACATCCAAACTGATATCCATTTCAATGGTGTTATCTTCCTTAATGCTGGGTTTTACTCGGAGGACCGTGCCGACTTGCAGAAATCGGACATTCTCTATAATTCTGCGGTCGACGTCTATACTGGTCTCCGTGAAGGGTTCGTCAGTGGCCATACGAACTTCAGCCGACTGCCCATCCAGAACGAGGATACGCGGATTTGCCAGGATATGACTTCGGTTATCACTTTCTATAGCTCGAATTATTGCCTGGTATTGCGTTCCGGTAAGTTTGCGTACGGTAAGTGAACCTGCATGATCCGCACCCACCTGGGAAGGTAAGGAACCCTCCAGTATAAGGTCGACACCGTCAATATCAAAAAGCGATTCAAAGCTTACACCCATGTCCTTTAACGTGCTGGCACTAACCGCAAGAATCCTGGCACGAATGAGCGCCTGCTTTGCCGGCTTGTCCCACGCTTCCAGCGTCTCTAAGACCCTTTTGGCAACAGAAGGTATAGTGGTGAAATGAACACTGTGCGTTTGGCCGTCTATTGCGAAGCTGTCTTCCTTTGGCCGCAGAAAATTAGCGAGCTTGCTATCCAGCTCCAGCGAGTCTAACTGACGGTATTTAATCGTATAGCTGTATGAGTTAACAGGGACATCGAGCTCCTTTATCAGTTGTTCTACTTTGGTAAGTATTGCAAGAGTTTCGGTAATAGTAATGGTATTACTCCGATCATCCGCTACTACGGTGCCTGCTGTGCCAAGGCTTTCTGGAGCGGTTTGTAAGGCTTCCGGTTTGGGGCCTGCCTCAGGACTGGTCGAGGGCGGCGGAGAAGGTGCAGAGGGCGTCACCGCCGGCTCCCGCGGGCTTCTTGCACCTGCCAAACCAGGGGCCGAACCTACAGATGCACCGGCGAGGCTCGGTTCTAAGTTCCTAGCGGCCGAAGAAGCTAAGGAGGTCTCTGGTGTTGGTTGAGTAGGGGTTTGATAGCCTTTATCGCCTTGCGCTTTTAAGGCCTTGCTCGGATAAGTTTTCTGAGGTCTCTGTCTTGAAATAAACGACTCAATTATATCGGCAACCTGAGAAGCTGATGCGTGCTCTAAATGATAGGTTCGTGTAAAGTATGCATCTTGACAATCAAGTTTCTTTATTATGTTTTCTATTCTGCCTACCTGGGAGGCACTATCACAAATTATTATTTGGTTTGTCCGAGGCTCGACCCGGAGTGTATCCGGGTTTGTAACTATTGTCCTGAGGACATTCTCAATGTCCTCTGCCATAGCATACTCGAGCGGAAAGACCCTGGTAACAAGGGCCTCATCAAGTTCCTGGATGACTTGGCGGATCTGCTCTATGTTATGCGTATTGTCACGAACGATCAGGCGGTTACCCTGCGAATCTATGGTTATATTCTCTGGTTTGCTGGCAAGATGCGAAATTTGAGTTAGTACTTGTGAGGCTTTGAGGTGTCTCAACGGGATGGTCGTCGTTACTACTTTGCTATCTAATTCCTCAAGGATGCCTGCAATATAATTAACCTTTGAGGCACTACCCGTTACAATAATTTGATTTGTGGCATCAGATACAATGACCTGTTTTGTAGTGACCGGTTCTTTGGCATCGCCAGTACTGCTTAAAAAATCAGATAGTTGCCTGGCAAGTTCGGATGCCTGCTGAAACTTGATCTGGAAGACCCTGGTAACGGCGTCTTGATCAAGCTGGGCTATGAATTCGCCGATTCTCGAAACATTGCTCTGCGAATTGAATACGACGATAGAGTTGGTTCGCACGTCGGCCTCGAAAGGACCTTCCTTGGGACAAATCTTATTAAGTATTTTTGCAACATCAGCAGCTGTGGCATTTACCAACTGAAAACGTTTCTGAACAAACCCTTCGTCCAGTCCGGTAATGAGCAATTCGATTTTTTTGAGGTTCTCCGCGGCATCACTGACCACAATGGTATTGCTCCAGGAATCGATCCCGAGTTTTCCCGTCTTGGTCAGGCTGTTTTCCAGCAGCTGCTTAATGTTTTCTGCCTTCTGGTGCTTGAGGCAAAAGCTTTTTGTGGTTCGGCCAAAAAGCTGCTCGTACTCATCCTTTGTCATCAGGTAAATGACGTTTCCCTCCTGCTGATAGACGTAATCGTTTACCAGCGATAGCTTATCCAGCAGCTGGCGGGCGGTCGCACCTTTGCTCCAGAGGCTGACCTTGCCGCGTACTTTCTGGGAAGGAATGATTGTCCAGCCGCTGGTGTCGGAGATAATCTTGAGAACGGATTCAACGTCCAGGTTGAGGATATCCAGGTCAATGCGTTTTTGTCCCGCATCCTGCTCAAATGTCGAAGAGCTGTCAAAATTCGGCTGCGGTCGACCAGGTGAAGATATAAGCAGTATGGCTAAAAAAGAGCCTGCAACTGTTATTTTAAACAAATTCGTTTCCATTCTTATTGTCCTTATGCTTGACCAAGCTATCGCTTGAGGGTTATAAGTTCATCCTCCAACTCCAGAACCAATTGGTCCTTTCTGATGTCTTTCAGGACAAACTCAGCAACCCTGTCGCCTATCTGGAACGAACCAGGACCTCGCTCAGGGATAAACACCAAGGCAGATAGGTTTTGTCCATCGCCACTGGTACCCAAAAATTGGAGCCGCTGGGCAAGCTGTTCAGCCGTCGTTTTGCCTATTTTCTTTTCGGCTGGTATCGGTACCGAGGGTTTGAACAGGTCGCGGGTCTTCAGAAGCTGCGTGTAGCTTTCCGGTGAGGGCAGGGATCCGGCCTGGTCTACGTTGCTTGTCACAGGTTGTTTGTCCGCGAAGTTTGGTGCCGGCCGTTCGGGTAGCGGGCTTAGCAACATACATACAATCAATGAAATCAAGCCCAGGCAAAGCAAAGGCATAGTTATTCTTATCCAGTTTTGACGAACAAAGTGGAGACACCTGTACCATATACCCCCAATTTCAGAAACCAGTGAGTCTTTTAGTTTAAGAACCTTTTTAAAGGCTAAATTCTTTACAGGCTGAAACATGGGCCTCTTCCTTGACCACCATCGCATGTGCATAACACTCCGATACGGATGGCTGAGAAACAAAAGTACAGTAAGGCGGATTCTGGAATTTAACCAGTAAAAGAAGATTAAAAGTTGCTAAGCGGCAAGACTGAGTGGATGTGCAGTTAGGGATTAGGCTGAAGCTACAAAACCTTCTCCTGGAGTTTGCTGCCTGCGGATGTCCTTGAGATGAGAATATTGGCGGATAGAAGGTTAGGACCGGTTCTTAGAGCCTGGATTGTTAAGGACTCAACAGTCAGGATTTTCCCAGAAGTATCGATCGAATGCAGAAGTTCGAACATATTGTGCACCCGGGCCTCGACCTCCAGCGATACAACAAATTTTTTATATGTGCCCACCCATTGCGAGGGAAGCGGTCTTATTCTTTTAACCTGAACGTTCCTTGTGCGGGTAAGCGTTTCCAGCTCTTTTAGCAGAAAACCAAGTTCTTCTGCATCTGTGCCCGATGCAAGGATACGCTGCTCGAATTTTTTGCACTGGGCTTCGACTTGTTCCCGGCGGTACAGTGCCTCCTCCATACTGAGCAATTTATCCTTTGTAAGCGCCAATCGAGTATTGAGGCTCATCCAGCTGCGTAAGGGCGTAGAGAAAAATAGCAGATAAATCACGCTGCCGCACACCATAACCAGCCCAGCAATTATGAATTTACTGTGTCGGATAGATATATGCTGCAAAAGGTTCATTTTCTATCTTTCCCCTTACCAGGCTTTTGAAGGTCTGCTACGATTTCAAAATCGATAAGGACGCTATTTTCTATCTGGCGTTGATTGGCATAGCTCTGTCTTACATTGGCAAAATAATCTGACTGCTCAAGCGGACCTATACAATCGAAGGCCTGTGAAAGTAGCCTCGCCTGTGCCCTTATGATGACCTTTCTATTTTGTTCAATGCTAAGATAATGGACACTTATATCTTCTGGTAAAACCCTGTACAGCTCGGAGACGATCTGGAGGGTTGAGACATTGCCTTGCAGCTGGTTTTCAATGATAGTTAGCTGCTGCTGCAGGAGCTGGAGCTTCTCAGCCATAGGGCTAATGGCAGAAAGCCTGCTTTCGTAGTGCTGGAGCAGGCGACTTTTACGCCAGATGCTGGTTTTCAGGCACAGAAACGCCAGCAGCAGTACCACGCCGACTTTCAAGGCATGCAGTATCGTTTGCCGCCGTTTATTAGTTCGGCGGTGTTTTTCTTTTAGGTGCCTGGGAAGCAGATTGATCTGAACCTTTTCGGGGGCTGATGACAAGTAATTATCTGAACTAACGGTTACGAGTCTATCCAGAATCAAAGGGCCGTTTTTGTATAAGGCCGCCAATTCTATGTCTTCAAAGGAAATGCCCGGAATTTTTCCGATAATCTTTACAAAATCGGCGATGGAATTATTCGCGTTAATTGCGAGAAATCTGTTAGGATAGCTGGCAGACCCATGCTCTTTAATCATGGACAAAGAGCGTTGAATCTCCGCCTCTACAAGCCCTCTGTCTTCAAAGGATTTTTTTGTGAATCGGATGCCGCGCAAGAAAGTAACCTGCCTGTTTTCAATTACACAAAAATCCATGCAATCATCATCCAGGCAAAAGCAACCCATAGGATTTAAGTCGTGTACGGGTTTTTCCGTGCTTAGCAGTAAGGTATGAAGCATTGCGCTGGTGGTTATGACATCGGGTTTGATCCCCAAAGTTGACAGAGTTTTTATATGTCGGTCAATTAAGGACAGAGGTGAAAGGAGAACCAATATCTTTGACTTGCCACCTTCTCCTTGACCGATGATTGAAAAGTCCCAGGCCCAGGCCTGCGTATTATAGGGGACTATGTTTGGCAGTTCGAACTCGAGCATTTTCTCTATCTCGAGCTGGTCCGTCGAGGGTAGGATGACACACCGGGTAGTGCACTGATAGCCAGGGATTACAAGGGTCCAACCAGCGGTTTTTGGTATGTCAGGATGAGCGGTTTGACGGTGCGATTCGATATCCGCAAAGGACACAAAGCGCTGCCAGTGAGTGTTATTATCCCTGTACGAATACACCTGCAGGTCCAGGCCCTGGTCGTGCACAAAAGCAAGGCCAATTCTCCTATTTGTCCTCAGCAGCGATCTCAAAAAGACCATCACATTAACCCCTTCGAATATGAACCTTCCTCACTGCTGCTGGTAAAATGTGTTATGTCTTTGATTACCGGGCGAGATTTACGCTGCCAGCTCAAGAGCTGTGTGTTTTCTCCTTGCCTTTCAATAGTTGCTACGTATTCACACCAAAAGGGATTTCCTCTTTTGCGGACCTTTACGTAAAGTTGAAAGTGATTTGAATTGAATTTAGCTATTTGCATTAGCAATAGCTTATCGGTAAGGGTGAAGCTGCCGTTATTTTGTATGTCATCCATAGAACCAAACTTTCGGCTCGCACTTCTCTGCCTGGAAATGATCTCAGCTACCGCAGCATCAGAAAGCAGTGGAATGGCATGCAGCACCCGTTCTGACACCGTATTTATGTTTATCCTGCCGTCACCATAGACCGTGAGCAGATCACGCAAGCCGACAGGACTATTTTGCGGATCAGCTTCTGCAAATTCGGTGGATTCGGTATCTATTTCAGCGGAGTGATTGCCTGCTTCATCCAGATTAGCGCCATAATAGATTTGCGGTGTAATCCCCTTTATAAGCAGTAGCTCCTCGATATTATCGATGGGTCCATCTTTGCAGCTATAAGGGGGCTCAAGACTGGAGTAGTAATCATCCTCGGCACCATCCGGATTAGGCACATCGTCCTTGTCAATCCAGTCCAGGATGGAGGCGACGGCCGCTTCATCCAGGCATTCTAACCCTGACAGCAGGTCTGCGGAGGCCAGGTTCAGGTTAATTTTTGCGGATTCATCGACTAACTTCCAGCACACCTGCCATGGGCTATCTTCTGTACCAATTGACTGATCAGTTACCTCAGCGGGCACCAGTTCGTGCCAGACAGACCACGGTTCGTCAAGGCAATCCACCCTCTCGTCATCTGCCGCCAGGACACCGCACGCTTGTACGCAGGCAGCACGGGCGATTTCCTCTTGCTGGAGGTTTTCAATTAGCAGTTGGGCCTGCCTTATAGCTATTCTACTTCTAAATGTCAGAGCGAAGGCCAGCATACTAAGTGCAGCCACAATGTATACTACGACTATCAGCACAGCGGCCTTTGGGGACTTGGCCTTTCCTATCATAGGGCTTGCTCCGCATTCATGGCTCCACAAGGTAACTTCACCGCCAGTGGCCAAGTCTGCCCATATGCCGTAAGTTCCAGTTCTACGCAAGCAGGTAGATAGTCCTCTGAAGAAAACGAGGGCTCGAGCCGGCCAGCATTGTAAAAGACCACCTTAATCCTTTCGATTTTTCCGAGAATTAGCTTTCTGTTTCCGTCACTGGATAGTGTATTGCTGCCAACCATTGGTTTGGCAGTTCGGTATAAATAGATCGAATCTTTTTCTTTTACTAATTCATACTCAATCCTGTGAATCTGGCGTATTCCACAGACTTTATCAGGATGATTAGCCAAGCAGAGCGAATAAAACTGAAGGAGTTTAAATTCCTCAAAATCAGAAGCTGGATTACAGCCGACAAACACAGCCTTTTGCCCGTAAGCCTTTGGGACCGCATGAACCAGGTCTTCTCTGATTTGGTCCAAAACACCCATTATTTCCTGGCATTCGGCCATGGACTCATCTTGCCTGCCGCCTACCGACTTCAGGGTCTTAAATAGTTCATATCCACTCATTAATACTACTGCAGAAACCGACAGCGCCACCGTCAGTTCGACTATCGTAAATCCCCTTTGAGTTTCTGTTTTGTCACTGAGCATCTTTGATCGTCACCTGGGTCCACAGCTTCACACTGGTATTTGACTTGTGTCTGACCTCAAGCCAGATATCAGCGACTGGGTGGTTATCTGACCGGCAGTCAAATTGAGCCTGCCAGCTATAATGTTGGAAAGGCTGGTCAAAGGTCCCTTTTAATTCGTGTACGTCTGTCAGGGGCATTGTGCGCAGCTGAGCCAGTTTAGCTGCGGCCAGAAGAACGCCTATCTGCTTCTGTCTAACTACAGTATTGGACTTTACGATTTGCGAATATACCCCGGCCAGACCCAGCATGCCTACCGTTAGCAACGTAAGCGCGAGAGTCGTTTCCAGAAGTGTAAAGCCAGCAAATTTTTTACTCATCTTTAGATACCTGCCGGCCGGTGGCGGCACCGTTATCTTCGACAAAGATGTGCCATTGTATGGCCTTACTGTCCTTCTTATTAGCCAGCGTAATATGGGCTCTTTCTGTGCTGCCATCCGGCCAGAATACGAGGTCTTTCTCGCTGCCAAACTGCGTGAATCCTTCAAGTTGGACTATTTTTACGTCTTTGCCAATAAATTGTCTTGGAACCCAGAAATCGTTGCCTGTACCATGCGAGCCGGCGGATTGACTGGCACTTTCCACGGTAAAACTTCCTCTATCGACATCAAGCGCAAATACCGTTATCTCCTGCCTGACCAGGGCCAGCTGCCGGGCTAGTTGGATCGCGGCTAGCATATTTTTGTAGCACTCCTTTGCCTGCCACCCGGACACACTTTCGCTGAGCCGGGGTGTTATGGTAGCGATACTAATCGCTACAAGGACAAGCACCAGCAAGAGCTCTATCAGTGTAAAGGCCCGGAGGCTACCGCCGCTGGTCTTGCCGGTCTTCATCATCGAAGTTCGAAATATCATCTTCGGTTCCCAACTGGTTGTCTGGACCGGGGCTTATCACGTCGTAGCCGGAGGTATTGTGTTGGCCGGGAAATTGGTAATGATACTGGTTCTTCCATGGATCCTCGAACCTGTTGGATTTTTTGATGTACGGTCCTTGCCAGTTTGCTATTCCATCCGGCTTGCTAATCAAGGCCTCCAGACCTTGCTCTGTGGATGGGTAGCTGCCCGCATCAGCCTCAAACATATCCAGAGCAAGCCCTAAAGTACTTTCTATCTCGGTTTTAGCGCGTGTTCTGCGTGCCTCTTCGCTTCGTCCTGAGAAACTTGGCAGCATAATGGCAGCCAGGACCCCTATGATGATAACCACCAGAAGAAGCTCAATCAGAGTAAATGCTTTTTTCAGCTTAATCCTGACCATAAGAAACTTCCTTCCGCTATGTACTAACGATAACTTTGCCTAACGTCAGAGACCCGAGAGTTATTATCGTAATCCCGACAGCAATTTTTGCGTTTCTCTCTGGAATCCTCTTTAGCAGGTGAGTTGCGAAGGGAACCGAAGGCACTGCACCGGTCATCAGACAGGCAGTCAACAACCAGTTAATCTGTGCCCCTGAGAGACAGTACAGAACTATCCCTACCAGGCAAATTATACCTTCGGTAAGTGACGTAATACCCACCGCATTCTTGATCCCGATCCCAGAAAGCAGTTGTCCTCCCATTACCAAGGGGCCGTAGCCGCCTCCACTCATACCCTTGTTGAGGGAAGCTACTGTTCCCAGTATTGCGATCTTGCTCCATCCAAAATGAGGTATGCGATTCAACGTGCCCAAAATAAGAATCCCCATCAATACGACTACGGTCCCGATCCAGACTTTGAGCACTGTAGCGGGGAGTCTTACGGCCAGGAAAACCCCCACGATCATACCTATAATGGCAAAACATGAGAGAACTATTGCCACTTTAGTGTCTTGGGAATTCGGCTTGAAATTTGCATTTTGAAGGCTGTGGTGGAAAAAGGCAGCCGTAATGCCAGTGATGAACTCTGAAAAAAGCACGGCCGGCACAATATCCAGCGGTTCAAATCCTGCCAGTAATAAAACAGGGGTAAGGCAGGTGCCGTAACCCATTCCTAAACTTGAATCAACGAGTTCACAAATGAAAGCCAATGGCATCACAACGAAAATCAGCGGGTACAAGACTTCAATCTCCATAACGCTTACTGAACCAAAGTGCTTACCTTGAAAATGGGCATAAGCATAGACACCACAACAAATCCAACTATGCTGCCCATAACCAGAATCATCACGGGCTCTATCATGCTGGTTAAGGCTTTTATCTGGCGTTCAGTTTGCTGCTCATATTGTTCGCTAACCCGCAGGAGCATCTGGTCCAAATTGCCGCTTTCCTCTCCGACAGCCACTGCTCCCAGCATGGTTGCCGGGAAAACCTCATTTTGGGAAAAGCACTCATGGAGCTTTTCACCCCTGGCTACTCGATCACAGGCTTGATACACCTGGTCAGCAATATAACTGTTGGACAACGTGTCGCCCGTAATGCTGAGAGCAGTGAGCACGCTAACCCCATGTGAAAGCAAGATCCCCAGCGTTCGCATAAGCTGTGCCAGTTGAGACTTGACGATGAGCCTGCCTACCACAGGTATACGTAAAGACAGTTTATCAAACGCAAATCTGACGGTCTTGATTTTTAGCAGTCGTAAGGCGAAGAACCCAGTCAATGCACCTGCAATCAGCACTAATGGCCACACTCTGGCCAAGATGGAGCTTATTTCTATGACAAGCCTCGTCGGCAGCGGCAATTGATGCTCCAACGAAGCAAAGAAAGAACTAAATTTTGGTATTACCCACACGGTAAGAACTATTACCGTGCCTAATCCCACACAGCCTAAAAAGATAGGATATATCATGGCAGCCTTTAGCCTGCTGCGCAACTGGTATTCTTCATCCAGTGATTTCGACAGCTTTCTAAGCATATCTGCCAACAGGCCAGCCTCCTCACCGACTCTGACCATACTGACATAGGTTTTGGGGAATATCCTCGGAAAAACTATTAACGCTTGTGTCAGTGATTTACCTTCCCGTACTGATTCGGTGACTTGCGCCACACTCCTTTTTAAAGGCGGGCTGGAAACCTGATGCCCAAGCAGTCTCAAGGCACGCTCCAGCGGTACGCCGGCGTCAAGCAGGTTCGCCAGCTGGTCGGTAAACTCAGCGAGCGCTCCAGGACCTACTCTTTTCAAGCCAAGCCGCTCAAATACGGTGGGCCTCGCCTTACCAACGGATTTGGGCTCAATACGAACAGGGAACAGACCCTGGATTCTCAAGCGCTGGGCGGCAGAACCAATAGAATCTGCATCTATCAGCCCCTGCAATTTTTCAGAGGGTTTTGCCTTTGCTACGTATTCGAATGTGGGCATATCTATTTAACTATCCCGATAAGTTCATCAGCGTGACTTACCCGCAGGACCTCACCAACACTGGTTATACCCGCTTTAACTTTACGCCAGCCATCCTGACGCAGTGTTTTCATCCCTTCTTGTCTTGCTGCAGCTTTCATACGGCTTGTCGCAACCCGGCGTTGGATCAGTTCACGTATAGATTCAGTGACACGCAATATCTCAAATATTCCGATTCGCCCGACAAAACCCGTCTGCCGGCATTGTGAACAGCCCACAGGTTCATATATCCCTTCAACATCACCCGCAGACCCAGTTACGCCAAGCTGCTCAAGCATAGATGGTTCGACATCTACCTGGCGCTTACACTCTGGACAAAGGACCCTTACCAGCCTGATAGCTAACACAGCCAGCAGAGAAGACGCTGCCAGGAATGGCTCAATCCCCATATCAAGCAGCCTGGCAACAGCTCCGGCTGCGTCATTGGTGTGCAGGGTACTGAGCACCAGATGACCGGTGAGAGCACTGCGTACAGTGATCTCGGCGGTCTCGGTATCCCGTATCTCACCTATCATCATAACATTAGGATCGTGCCGAAGCATATGGCGAAGGGCCCTGGCAAATGAAAAGTCGATCTTAGGCTGTACCTGCATCTGAACCACACCCTCCATGCGGTACTCTATTGGATCTTCGATGGTCAGTATTTTACGGTGTATTGTGTTTATTCTGCTAAGGCATGCGTACAGAAACGTGGTTTTGCCGCTGCCGGTAGGCCCGGTCACAAGGATAACACCATTCGGTCGTTCTATCAGATCTTTTACAACCGGCATATCAGAAGGGTCAAGCCCAAGCTGGTCCAGCGGCATAAAACGCATGTGTTGTGATAGGATTCGTATGTCAACCGCTTCACCATTTAGACTGGGCAGTACGGAGATGCGGAGATCATATTCTTTACCTTCGATCTTGGTTTTGATGCGCCCATCCTGCGGCAGTCGCTTTTCAGCGATGTCAAGCTTTGCCATCACCTTGATCCGCGAGACAATATTCGATGTGAAATTTGCCATGGACTTTGGAATCGGGACCTCGTAGAGCATTCCATCAATGCGCTGTCTTATGCGAAGCTTCCCCTCAAATGGCTCTATGTGAATATCCGTGGCCCTGCTTTTGATTGCCTCGATGAGCAAAATATTAACGAACTGGACTACCGAGGGCTCACCACCAGCGGTTGTCTCGACGAGGTCCGTATCCTCAGTGAGAACCTTATCTTGCAAATCTGCGGCATTAGACTGGGCCATAAGCCTTTCGGCAGCCTCAGCACCTAATCCATAGAAGTTTTTTATTGCTTGAAGAATATCGTCTCTGGTAGCCAGACAGAAAGCAGGTTCTATGAAGAATTCGCCATTTTGGCTGGTATACAGCAGTAGCCGCAGCTCATCGAGCAGCTGATAGTCCGTAGGATCATTAACGGCTATCTGCAGCAGGTTCCCCCTAACTTGTACAGGTATGCAACATCTTTTCACTGCCAGCTCTGCGGGAACAAGATCTACTGCTTCGGCGACAGGCTTTTGTCTTAAAAGATCGACCTTTTCCAGGTTGAGGCGTTCTGAGAGGATACCAAGCAGAAGCTGTTCGGCTATGATACCTTCGCTAATGAGACTATCGAATAAACTACAATTGTTATTTAACGTCGCATTTTTGGCTCTTTCCAATTGGCCCTGGCTCAAGACCTCCGGCTCAGCAGCGAGAATTTCGTCGAGACTGTACCGAATACATGTGCGGGACACAGGAATACTCCTTTTTACTGTACGTACCCAAGCGCTTTAAGCTGCCTCAACCGACGCTCATCCAACTGGATCCGATTGGAATCAGAACCTCGTGAAAACTGGGCTGCTAGTTCTCTGTTCTCTGATGACCATTGCGCGAATTGCCGTTCAAAAGACGCCACCAAAGGTGAAGAGCTTATCGCCTCAGCGACGCTGTTCTGTTCTCCGGGGTCATTCAATATGTCGTAGAACTCCCTGCCGCCGGCCCCGGGATTCAGGATCATCTTGCTCCGGTTTCCTATTACTGCACATCTGTCAGCACTGCCCCCCGCAAAGACAAACTCGTGAACTCCACAAACGCGTCCCTCAATGAGGCCCCTTAAGCTCGTACCCTGCATAGGCCGTTGGTGTTTTATTCCCAGATAGTCCAGAACCGTAGGCATGATATCGACCTGGCTTGTCAACGCACCTTTGTGTTTGCCTTCTGGAATTCTGGATGGCCATCTAAGGATCAACGGAATGTGGATAAGTTCGTTGTACAGCGAGTGCGCGTGTCCGGTCCTACCATGTTCGTAGAATTCATCACCATGATCCCCAAATATAACCACAAAGGTCTGATCCAGAATCCCAAACTTGGCAAATGCATTCAGTAACTTTGAGATGTACGTGTCCGTATAGCGGATCTCGCCATCATAGAGGGCGACTATATGGTCCAAGTCTCTCTGCGGAGGACGATTGCTTCTGCGAGGTTCTTCCACAATACCCCGTCCATCTACGGAACCGTCATAGTTAGGATCAAACATGGTATCGAACGGTGGTGGAGGAATGTAGTCATAGTGCGGATCGAAATAGAACACAAACATAAAGAATGGCTCTTGGTAATGTCGCTCAAGCCAACCCAGAGCAGCCCGCGTAAGTGGGTCACTGGTCAGGGTCTGATGCACGTCCGGATTTGGAGCTGTATCATGGCCTGGTACATGCTTACCCAGGCCAACAAAATCAAGCCAAACAGAAAAATCATCGTACAGTTCAAACCCCTGGCAAAAGCCATGCCGTCCGTCAAGGGTCGGGTTGCTGACAAATGCAACCGTCTTGTACCCGTTCTCTCTCAAGACCTTTGTAAGGGTGACCACGTCTTCTGGCAGCTTTCTGTCATAGTTACTGGTGCCGTGCACCTCGGGATAGAGGGACGTTAACACGGACATGACCGCAGGCATCGTCCAGCTCGCCGTGGCCATCGCCTTTGAGAAAACCACGCCCTCTTTGGCAAC
>Ga0315289_10004558_pt1 | contig 20622 bp, 13 predicted proteins | sample YL17G11_40_MG_FD_203452 | JGI IMG/M metagenome (GOLD analysis project Ga0315289, IMG submission 203452) | Sediment microbial communities from Yellowstone Lake, YNP, Wyoming, USA - YL17G11_40 | ecosystem: Environmental > Aquatic > Freshwater > Lake > Sediment | place: USA: Wyoming | collected... | reverse complement strand
GTTCCGCTTCGGCGGACGAAGGCGTCGTAGCCGTAGGCTACTACGGCGGAGTAGGCCTCTGCGCTGCGTAGCATGGCTACGCTATGCAGAGCAGTGTCGCTACGTAGCACGAGCTGGAAGGGGGAGGGGTTGACCAGCGCATCCCCACTCCGCGTGAACACACTCGTGTGGGGGGGGTGTGAGCGAGTTCTGTTGGTCTGCGGTAGCGTATCCGTATGGAGCACAGCCGCCCTCGGCTGTGTCCGTCCAGTTCGGCAGGCGAGGCGCCTGCCGCTCCATGGCTCGGCGACCGGCATCTGGCTGCGGGCGAGACCAACACTCGGAGTTCACACCTGTGTGGGGGCATGCCATTGCCCGCCACTGTCGTTCGTGATAGAATCGCCTGCGGTCCCGTTGACCGGCGGAGGTATGCTTTGAGGCCAATTGCAGTGGCGGCGGCTGCGGGGGCGATCGCTGTCGCGGTGGCCGCCGCGGCGCAACCCACCGAGGTCACACTCAAGTTGCGGCGCGAGCCGGGTCAGACGCTCAAGTACCGGGCGATCGTCTCCGGCGCCGGCGCCGTCACCATGCTCGGCGAGGATAATGCGGTCAGCATCCGCGGGCGCTTCGTCCGATCGGAGCGCACGCTCTCGGAGGTGCGCCCCGGCGTCTGGGAGGTGCTGATTGCGGTCGAGCAGCCGTCGCTTGTTTTCCGCGCGGGCGATGAGCGCCAAACGCTTGCCATGCAGTCGCCCCCTATGACCGAAGTCATAACCGACCGCGGACAGGTGCTGGAGATGCGCGGCGGGGAACCGGAGTCGGGGGTAGTCAACGCGCCCGGGGTGGGGGAGGCGGTGCGGCCGCTGTTCGAGCTGATGCAGGAAGAGGGCCTGCCCGACCGGCCGCTGAAACCCGGCGACAAATGGGTCGCGAAAGCCAGGCTCAAGCTGCCTGACGGATCCAACATGGAGGTCGCGCAGCAATTCGAGCTGCTCGGGTTCGAGGAGGTCGCGGGCGCGGCGTGCGCCAAAATCCGCTCTGTCGCCGACATCCCGCTCCACCGCAAGCTGCCTCCCGACCCCATCGGCATGCAGGTGAGCATGGAGGGCGCGCAGCACATCGAGACCACGAGCCTGCTCGCCTATGACGAGGGCGTCCTGGTGCGTCAGGAAAACGCCATCACCCTCGACCTGAAGACTACGACCCTGCTCGACCCCAACGCGCCCGAGCGCACCATCCCAGGCGCTATCTCGCTGCGCGTGAGCGTGATCCTGGATTTGGAGCGCTGATTCCCGGGAGGGGCACCCGTGTCGCCGGTTGAAGGCGGCGTTCTGCTATACAAATGGCTCGTGGCCTCGCTGCTCGGCGGCGCCCTGGTGCTGCGCAGCATCTACGCCATCCTCGAGCGCGAGATCGAGGCGTGGCAGGGCCTGCTCGGCATCGCGGTCGGCGCGGCGCTGACCTCCACTGCGATAGCCCTCGCCAAGAGCCCATGGTATTTCCCGGTTCTCGCGCTCATCATTGTGGCAGGCGCAGCAGCCTACATGCTCACCCTCATAGACCTTCGCATTCGCGAGCGCCGCCTGCTGGAGCAGGATGAGCAGCGCTTCCGCGAGGCGATTGAGTTCGACGAGAAAAACGCCGCCGCCCACGCCTTCCTCGCCCGCGTCTATCGCAAACAGGGCCGCTTGGAGGAGGCGCTGCGCGAACTCGAGAACGCGCTGGCGCTGGAGCCCAATGAGGCGCAATACCGCGCCAGCCTCAGGGCGCTCGCAGCCGAGATCCAGACGAAACCGGGCGCGCCTAGCTGCCCCAGATGCGAATCGGCACTCGACGAGGGAAAGACATGCCCGGAATGCGGATGGTCGCGCTCGACCATCAAGGGGCTGCGTGATATTCACCAGTCGGGCGTCCTCAAGCGGGGGCTTCTTTATGGCATGCTGGTCGCTACGGGCATTGGCATCCTCGGCGCGATCATGCGAATATCGCTGGCGTTCGCGCTGACGCTCCTTCTGGCGGGATGGTTGGTTTGCGGCGTGCTGCTCTTCCGGTGGTTTCTGCGGCAGCAGATGTGAGCGGCCCGCATATAAGGTTTGCGCGCCTGAGGCGCCATTCACCCGCCTCGGGCTGGGTTTACGCGCCTGAGGCGGGGTTTACCCGCCTGCGGCGCCTTACGCTGGCGGCGCATTCACCCGCCTCCGCCGGGGTTGCCCACCTTCGGCGGTGCCACAGTGCCGCAAATGGGAAGGACGCGGAATGATCAATTGGCTGTCTCACCCGTGGTGGCGATCACGCATCCGACTGGCCGGTAGGCGCCGCGGGAAGGCGACGCCCCCGCGATGCCATCGGCCGGCGCGGACGCTGCGGCCGATCCCGCCCCTGCTGTTACTCGCGCTGGCTTGCGCCTGGGCCTTGGCCGCCGAGCAGGCGCAGCTCACCGTGCTGCCCAATGGCTTGCGCGTCCTGACCCAGGAGGTCCATTCGGCCCCGGTGGTCAGCGCTTACACCTGGTATCGCGTCGGCTCGCGCAATGAATGCACCGGCATCACCGGCATTTCCCACTTCGTCGAGCACATGCTCTTCAAGGGCACCTCGCAGTTTGGCCCCGGCGAGGTCAGCCGCCTAGTGACGCGCACCGGCGGCTGGGATAACGGCTACACCTGGCTCGACTACACCGCTTACGTCGAAACCCTGCCCGCCCGCGACCTCGACCTCGCCCTGCGCATCGAGGCCGACCGCATGGCCCATGCCACCTTCGCGCCCCGCGAGGTGCAAAGCGAGAAGACGGTCGTCCTCTCCGAGCTCGAGGGAGACGAGAACGACCCCGGCTTCCATTTGTCCAATGGGGTGCGCGCCGCGGCTTTCATCGCCCACCCTTACCACTGGCCGACCATCGGCTGGAAATCCGATGTCACCGCCTATGATCGAGACCGGGCCTTCAGCTACTACAAGACCTACTATGCTCCCAACAACGCGACCCTGGTGGTGGTTGGAGATTTCGAGACCCACAAGGCGCTTGACCGAGTGCGCCAGCTTTTCGGCTCCATCCCCGCCGGCGCTTCGGCGCCTAAAGTAGTAACCGAGGAGCCGCCCCAGCGCGGCGAGCGCCGCATCACGGTGCGCCGGCCGGGCCCGGCGGGCATGATCGAGATCGCTTTCCATGTGCCTCGCGCGAACCACCCGGATCACTTCGCCCTCGATATCGTCGAGACCGTGCTGGGCACGGGGCGCACCAGCCGCCTCTACCAGGCGCTGGTGGAGAAGAACCTTGCCGTCAGCGCGGAGGCCTACAACTACACCAACCGCGATCCCACTCTGTTCATCATTGACATCACCCTCGCCCAGGGTGTTGAGCATCAGGCGGCCGAGCAGGCGATCCTGGCCGAGGTTGACAAGCTGGCGGCGGAGCTCATCTCCGAGCGCGAGCTTCAACGCGCCAAGAACCAGGCCAAGGCGTCCTTCGTTTACGGCGCCGACTCGGTCAGCAGCCTCGGCTACCGCCTCGGATTCTTCGATGTCGTGGCGAATCAGCGGCTGCTTTACCAGTATGTTGAGCGCATTGACCAAGTCACCCGCGAGCAGGTGCGCGAGGCCGTGCGCCGCTACCTCAGTGCGGACAACCGCACCGTGGGCTGGTTCATTCCCACCGGCGAGGCCCCCGCCGGCCCCTTGGCGCCGCCGGGCGCGGTGTCGCGTTATGGCGCAGCGGTGGGTAGGGATATGCAAGCGAGCCCTGGCGATGACTGGGCCCGGGGTCGCCGACCCCGCGAAACGGGGTATGACCGTTCTTGGTGGGGCAGGCGTCTCGCCTGCCATAGCCGGCCCCGCTGCGGTCGCAGCCGAGACGGCTGCGCCACCAAGTTGATCGCACCCATCCCCACTCTTCGCGGTCATACCCGCGAAGCGCGGCCTCGGGCGGGGCCGCGCCCGGCCGGCGCGGAACAGCCCGCGGCGCCCCGCAAGCCGGCGCGCATCCAGCTCCCCAACGGCGCGACCTTCATCATCTACGAGAACCCGGTCGCGCCTGCGGTTTCGATGCACGGCATGGTTGGCGCCGGCTCGATCTTCGATCCCACGGACAAGCCGGGCGTGGCCAACTTCGTCGCCCAGATGCTTTCGCGGGGCGCGGGCGGGCGATCTGCGCAGGAGATCGCCGATGCCCTGGAGTTTGTCGCTGCCGACCTCGACATCAGCGGCGGCATCCAGGTGGCGAATATCTCCGGCCGCTGCCTCGCAAGCGATTTGCCGCTCGCAATGGAGATGCTGGCCAACGAGGTGCGGCGGCCCGGCTTCCCGCCGGATCAGTTTGCGCTGGTGCGGTCGCAGCTTGAGGTGGCGCTGCGCGAGGCGCTGCAAGACACGGGCGATGTCGCCGAGCGAGAGTTCTACGCGGCGCTTTACCCTGCCGGCCATCCTCTGCACTGCCGGCCCCTGGGGACGCTGGAGGGCATCGCCGCCATTAGCCGCGAGGATCTCTCGGAGTTCCACCGCCGTTACTATCGCCCCGACACGTTGATAGTCGCCGTCGTGGGAGATGTCTCACCGGCGGCGGTGCGCGCGCTGGCCGAGAAGTATTTCGGCGATTGGCCGGCGACCGCTCGCCCCTTCGCTGCGCTCAGGGCAGGCTCTGAGCTTGCCGGTCCTGATGGGAGTCGAAGGGCCGAAGGCGGCGACCGCCCGGCGGTCATCATCCCCGAGGTTCAGGCTCCCGCCGAGGCCGTGCGCAAAGTCATCTCGCTGCCGGACAAGGCCCAGGCCGACATCGCCATCGGCTTTCCGGGAATCAGCCGGCTCGCGCCCGACTATCACGCGGCGGAGCTGTTGAACTACGTGCTAGGCGGCGGCGGATTCTCGAGTCGGCTCACCACCCGCATCCGTGATCAGCAGGGGCTGGCCTATTACGTGTATAGCTACTTCGCGGCCTATCGGGGGGCGGGGCCGTGGATGCTGCGCATGGGGGTCAACCCCGCGCGCGTGGAGCAGGCGATCACGAGCGCCTTGGCGGAACTGCGGCGCATCCGCGAGCAGCCGCCGGATACAACAGAACTGCGCTTGTGGCAGGATTACGTGACCGGCACCTCATCACTGGCGCTGGAGACCAACGCGGGCATCGCTTCGAGTTTGGCGGACGCTGAGTTTTATGGCCTCGGCCTCGATTACCCATGGCGTTACCCGGAGCTGGTCAACCGCGTGACGCCCGCCGAGGTCGCCGCGGCGGCGCGGCGCTACATTGATCCCGATCACTCGATCACCATCATCGCGGGGCCGGAGGCGAGCCAGGGTGCGGCACCGCAGTAGGGCGCGGCCTCTAAGCGCTTCGAGCCGGCGGCCAGGTGGCTTGCCACCGCGGCGGCGGGCTTCAGGCCTAGCCACACGCCGTGCCCCCGCCGCGACGATCCGCGCGAGGCACGGCATTTCGATGCTAGGCCCCTGCAATGGGGGAGAACGGCCTGGCATGCTTCGACTATGCTCAGCACAGGTGGTTCGACTTCGTTTACCCTGCTTGCCCTGAGCGGAGCCGAAGGGAGCGAAGTCGAAGGGCTCACCACCAGTCAAAACAACGTGAACGTGGACGGGGTCGGCGATTTCGATGGTGGAGCGTTTTCGTACAGCAAACTGGCCGGCCATCGAAATGGCGGGGCTTCGGACGAAGCGGGAAGTTTCGATGGCAGTGCATTTTGACCGGGGCAAGTTGCCTCGTTTGAGACGCAGGCGAGACAATCATCTCGCTGCCACTCCTCTGCCCGTCAGAACGCGGGTCGTACGTCGGTAGAAGCCCTGATCCAGGGGGATACCGAGGTACGGCCAGTCAGAGGACGTGCACCTGCCCGCAGAGAGATCCAGCACGGCCGCAAGAACCGCATTCTTCTGTGCAACAGTTCTCGGTTGGAGCTGGCCAATTCCACGACCAGAGCGAGCAGCCTCTGAGAATACGGCCAGGAAGTGATCAAACGCGTCCCAGCCAGTTGCCTCCATCACCCTGAGAAAGGCCCAATGATGTAGCGGAACAAGCGAGGCGGGATCCCGGTGGCCGGGAGGCTGAGCGAGGAATCTTTGTGCTTCCTCGTGGTTCATCTGACTGTTGCGCCGGTACACACGTGCCATCAGCATCCCGACTTCTGAACGCCCTTGCGTCTCGTCCGCCACGGCCCGCGCACAGCGGGTTCCTAGCAGACTCGCGAGGGCCTCTGTGAATCCGGAGCTCTCCCGCAGCCATCGGGCAAGCGGCGCTTGCCCGAGGCAAGTGAACGAGTGCCCCATTTCGTGCAAGAGGGCAGCGGTCAAGTCTTGACGGTCCGCTCTCCAGAATTGAACGCCGACATTAACCGGGTTGCCCGCGTAGGCCGCGTTCTGAGGAACTGATTCTGAATAGGAGAATACCAGCACGTCTCCGTTCCACGGTGTGTAACCGGTGAGTTTCCTCATGAAGGCATATGTGCGATCCAGGGCTGCAACGAGGTTGCGCGGCTCCGGCTTCTCACCGAACCATTCCGGGAAGCGCAGTTCAACGTGGCTCCCGGTTCTGGTAAGTAGTGCGCCGGAGTTCAGCTTCGCCAACTCCCGCGCGGCGTCAGTTGCCATTCCCGCGGATGCAAACGCCTGGGCCAGTCTCTCGCGCAGCCTCGTGTTCGATGGTTGGTGAGCGACCTGTCTCAGGAGCAGGTACACAGGACTGCTGCGGGCGGCCCCATCCGGGCTGAAGCTTATGTCAAGGTGGCTGTGATCCGGCACTTCGTCTCCGCGGTAGGGCTCGGGCACCGCCATCGTTGCTGCGGCCCGCAGGTTGGCCTCGGGTGGATCCGACAGCAGTAGGAGTTCCACGGTGACACGATTGCCATCCCACCAACAACGGGGGTCTACCCAGAAGGGACACGGCAACGAACCGATCTCGTCGAGGTCTACCTCCCACCCCTGTGTCTTGCCCGGATAGTAGCAGATGCGGATGTTGAAGTCGCTGCCGATATCGTTGACCCGCTGTCCACTAGGCGAAGAAGCCAAGTCGGTGTCGATTCGCCAGATGTAGCCTATGTCATGACTGGGTTTCCGCGGTGGGGGTTGTGCCAACTCGAGCGTCAGAAAGAGCCGCCCGTACGCATCAGCCTTCACTTCCGCAGAGATGTAGTCCAGGCAACCTTCTTTCACCCGCCCGCCCTGGTCACCCCGCGGATCAGCGGCAAAGGCGATCCTCCGCATAGGGGGACCCTGGCGAGCCTTCGCTTCCCGGTCTGCCCACATCACACGGGACATCGCCCAGCAACAGACCGCCGCCAGCAATAGGCGGCTGATGGTGTTTCCGATGATCCTAGCGTCTCTTTCCCGATGAGAACTGCTGCCTGCCACCGAATTGCACCTGACCTAGCACTCTCGCCATCTTGGTGCGCCGCTCTGGCTCTGCCGTCGGGGTGGACCCGTACACAACGACCGAAGACGCATTCGGCGGACAGCAGCTTGTCTCCTGCTCATCGGCCAGATTCCGTGCTCAGCGGAGAGGGACCCCTTGAGGGAAGCGGACGGAGACGCGCGCCCCGCCGACACTTCGATGCCACATTGCCCCCGTCGGTGGTGGAGGAAAACATCCTGGCATCGAAACAACGGGGCTTCGGACGAGGTGCCGGATTTCGGGGCCAGGGCATTCCGGACAGCGAGCCATCCCCATATGGAAGCGTTCGCCCATTTGACCAGGTAGCTCGGCTCGGCATCCTGGTCACAAAGGGACGCCGGTCGCGGCGGCGCATGCGCCGGATCTGCTCACGGGCTGACACGGATGCTCGCTTGCGTCTTCTTGCCGCTTCTTGATTTGCTACTGCTGGGGTGACTGTGAAAGGTACTGCGCGCGGCCGTCAACCATCCACTTCCAGATCGCGTCGCGCCAGAGACCAACGCGCTGCTTTTCCAGCTCTGTCTGCGCTCGCGCCTGGGCCTCGGCCATCAGCGTGCCCAGTCGCTCCATTCTCTCGGCGGTTCCCAAGTTTTCCCACGCGACAGTTTGCGACGGGCGATACTTTGGCGGGTAATTGGCCGGGTTGCAGGCGGTTTGCTCGATGAGTAGGTAGAACCTTTTCATGGGTTCAGCCGCGCCACCGAAGTATGAGCGGAAGAACTCGTCCATCAGCCCGTCCACATCCTGATCGGGATCATCCCACAGTTTGGCCATGGCGTAGGCCTCAAGCTGGTCGGGCTCGCCGCACACAAAGATCCCTCTGACGCCGTCTTTGATAAACATCCGCATCGCCCGCGCTGTCTCGTGAACCATGAAGGTCGGAAAGCACTTCCACCCATGAACCAGGCCCGCCTCCATAGGATGATGATAGTAGGCCCACATGAACATGGGCGCCTTGGCCTGGTCCAGCCAGCCCTTGTACAACCTTATATCGTTTTCACGGATCTCGTCGCTGATTGCATAATAGCAGACGTGCAAGCAGGGCGCCACGGAGACGTTTGGCTCGATGTCAAAGTCCCGAGGCGGATAGGCGTAGCACCAGTAGGCGAGAGTGGCGATGTACTTGGCGGGGTGCGTCTTGCGCACCTCGCGGGCAACCTCGTTGACAAACGCGAACCAGTAGTCACTGGCCCACCCGCTGCTGAACTGTCCGGTCGCCCGGTCCGTTCCCTTCTCCAGGAGCGCCTTGCATCTGGCGCACTGGCAGAAATTCGCGTTGTCGTCAGGAACGATCGCAAAGTAGTCCCCCAGCGCCAGGCACCCCTCCGGCACATCCGCTTTGCGGTCGAAGAAATCGCGCGCCATCTGGGCCACATCTTGAACCAGTTTCGGGTTCGAGTAGCACAGATGTGATCCACGCCCCGGTCCCTGGGCCTGGTATTCCGGAGCGTTGAACACGGCTTCAATGGTTCGGCGGTGAAACGTGTGATTGGCAGCCCATTTCTCCCCGCCCAACCGCAGCCGCCGCCAGTACAGCACAACCTCCGGCCTCGTGACACTTCCCCACTGCCCGCTCATGAAAGGCCAATGGCCGCCCCACAGCGCGCTGCGATGCTTCAAGGCTGGGGAGCGCCGGATATCAGTCCCGCGAACGGTCAAGGTCTTCCGGCTCGGACACACAATGTTGACTTGCGCCGGTCCGTACCACCGCACACCGCAAAAGCGCTCCAGGAAGTGGTAGGCCGCATAACAAGTCCCCTGCTCGTCAAAGACGCCGGGAAGCTCGATCTCCCCGGTACTCCGCTCGGGATGGCCAACCGTCTTCCAGTAGTCCACCCGGTGCCGCAGGCTTGGAAGAGTCGGGTCCTCCGTATTGCTCCTGCCGGGCTCCCCACGGTTGGCCTCAGTGTCTTCCCAGTCGCGGCCGATGAGGATCAGCGTCTCCGGTCGGAACGCGATGAGATACTCCTGGGGCGCAAAATCTGAGCCACCTAGGCCCATTTTCCGCGTGGCCGCGCTTTCACCGACGAGAACTCGCGGCCCCGTCACCTTTTGCTTGTCGGTGCAAATGAGCAGCTCAGCGCCCGTGATCTTCAGGACATGGCACTGAAGCTCCAGCGCCGCCAACCGTGCCGCTGGCGTCGGATGGGCTGACACTACAATCGTGCATGCGGGTTGGCCCTCCCGCGCGAGGGTAAAGGCTGCTCCATCGGCTCGGTTCACCGTGCATGCTACGAACAGGATGGAAAGGACCAGCGCGTAATGCTCGTCTGTTATCAACATAATTAGCCACTTTCTTTTGCCAGAGTGCGCCGCCAGCCGCGAAACTCCTGCTGGGCGGGGAACTCCTGAGGCCTCAGAGACCCCAGGGCCCAATGCGCCCGCTCCGAGTGGTCGCAGAGGATGGAGGGGCAATCGCCTGGGTTCGCCCTAGCGCGCGGGGCGCGGCGGTGGCTTGCTTGGCGCCCGGCCAGGCCGGTCTGGCATCGAGACCTCGGCGGTGCGGACGAAGTAGCAGGATTTCGCCCCCGGGTCATTTGGGTGATAGTGGAGGAAAGCGCCTGGCATGGTTCGGCTTCACTCACCACAAGTCGAAACTGCGGGGTCTGCCCTGAGCGTTTACCCTGAGTGCAATCGAAGGGGGCTCGACTGGGATGCGGACGCGGTCGCGCATTTCGGTCCCGGGTGCACTTGAGGGGCGGGCCGGGGTGTCTTTCTATTGCGGGACCCCCTGCTCTGGCGGCCGCTTGTCGGAGCAAACGAAAACGCCCGGCGCCCAGGAGGCCAGCCTGGCGCTGAAGCCTACTGCGCTACCCCGGCCCCAGGAAGAGCCCGCGGGGCGACCGTGAACTCAACGACCCGTGAGAGCTCCAGGACGGCCTTGATCTTGCAGCCGTTGTCGCTGACCTCCTTGCCCTCCTCGGCCACGGTGGCGTACAAGCGGTAGCGATGCCCTGGAACCAGGGACTGCTGAGCGGCGGTGCCGTCGGCATTAAAGGGCACCGAAGAGGAGCCTTGGGCAGGACCCTCGACCGTCCACACGTCTATCACGTGCGAAGGGTCGGTAATGTCCTCGATGTGCAGCCGCCCTTCGCCAGGCTCTCCCCGGGCAAGGGTCCAGGCAATCTGCGGACGGGTGGTGGCGACGGTGGAGCCTTGTTGGGGGCTCAGGCTAGTGATCGGGCAGGTGACAGCTACGGGGGCAGAGAGACGCAGAGTCTGCTGATCTCGCAGGCCAGACTGGTTCACGACCTCCAGGACATAGGTGCCGGCCGGGGAAGAACCGGGGGCGATCCAGGTGAAACGGGTCTGGGGCCGAGTGCTGCGTACATCGGTGGGCAAGGGAATATAATGGGTCCGCCCCTGAGGATCAACGCATTGGGCCAGCCGCAGGTGGCTCCTGCCCCGGTGGTTGAAGATCGAGCCCACAATGTTCCATGTGGGGATCACTTCGCCATGCGGGTGGAAGGTGTAGTGGTAGACGACGGCTATCCTGGTGAACTCGGGCGCAGCAGGTTGGGGCGCCTGGGGGACGACGACGAACCCCCACTGACGGAAATACTGGCTGAGGTCGGCCCCCGCTGCCTCGCTGAGGAGTTGGACAAACACGGAAAGAGCACGTACGCCTTGCGGGCTGCCGAACTCGGTGACGCGTAACTTATCGGCCTCCGCCACCCATGGGAGGGGGTGTGACCTTCCTTCTTTGGTCAGGCGGCATGGGAGGTCGGAGTTCCTGGCGGACACGAACAAGCGCTGCCACAACCCCCACCCGTGTCTCTCTGAGATGTCAAAGAGCAGGGCTTTGAGCAAGCGGGTGCCGGGCGGGGCGGAATCTGAGGCCCAGTCGAGGGAGCGGGCCGATAGGCCTTGGGTGCGGCATTCCCGCAGAATCCGACTCTGGGTCGCGATCTCGCCGCGTACCAGATCCTTCAAGCGTCGCCGCTCGCCAGCATTCTGGGGACGCAGACGCTGCATGGCTGCGTACGCCAGCACGTCGGCCATGGCTTCGCGAAACGCACGATTCAGTTCCAAGTAGCACGCAGTCTCATCGAAGACAAGAAAGTTGTGGGCCATCTCATGGCCAAAGACTGGGTGAACGGGAAAAGGCAGCAGAGCGCGCCGATCTGACTGCTGGTCCACAAGATGCCCCAGCCAAACAGTGATCTTCTGCCAGTCGTTTTGCGATTTGCCCTCCGAGTCGTGGCACTCAACCAGCAGCGGGCCGCCGTGCAGATCAAGGGGCTCATCACCCACGATCGCGGTCATTGCGACGAACACTTCGTGGAGGCGCTTGGCGACTTCGAGCCGGTCAGCGGGAGCAAGGTACGAAGGTGCCCGAAGCACGATCTTGCCGTTGGCCGTAGTGGAGAATTGCGACGCCTCGGACGCCGACCACGACCGGCCGCTGCTGCTCAGCAGGGAGATCAGGACCACTAAAATCGGCAACATCCAAGTGGCGGGCCGAGCCGCGTGCCTGCGGTGACCGGCTGAACCTGCGCAACTCCGCGGACGGGAGCGGACAGCGGCCTGCGCTCGCTTGCACGACAACTGCGGCGAGGCGTGGAGGTCGCAGACCGTAAGGTCGCGGAGACCTCTGATCGGATTTCCATCTTCGTCAGCGCCGACGGTTTGCATGTGAAGTCTCCTCCCTTGCCGGAAGAACTTCGCTGCGGCAGGCGCCCACTTGCCCTTCGCAGCCGCCCACGTGTCGCGGACCGACAAACGCTGTATTCTACCAGAGATGGATGAGTGCGTCGACCGGAGCATAGTCATCGCTCAGCGTCGGCACATCATCAACTGCGATGGCAGAGCCCAGGTAGTCACCGACGCGTCGCGTCAGCGCAGCATCTTTGATGGCCGTCCCTTGCATCTTGCCCGCTCGCGCCCGCAATGTGGCTGTCGTGGTCGGGTCCTCTGAGTTTACCGCAAAGATTTCTATGTTACTGCCAGGACGTCCATTCTCTCGCACCTGGAAAGCGTAGATGTGGGGGAACGTCACTTGCATCGTGCGATATACGGAGCGGAAGAAACGGCTCCTGCGCCCACTCGACCTCCCCACTACGTTATTGACCATGACGCCTCCTGGGCTCAGACGACTGCGAGCGATCTTGAAGAACTCTTCAGTTGCGAGAAAGAACGGCACGGTGTCCGCGTAGTAGGCGTCGAGCACAATCAAGTCCCACCGTGCCGTCGCGCGCCGCAGAAAGATGCGGCCGTCCGATTGGCGTATGGCCAGGCGAGGGCTAGCGTGCACATCGAAGTAGCGCGCCGCGATCTCGATCACGTAGGGATCGATCTCCACCGCGACTACCCTCACCTGCGGATAATCCCTCACGAAACGCTTCGGTATCGTACCGCCGCCCAAGCCGATGACCAGCACGCGCTGAATCTTGGGGTTAAAGAGGAAAGCCAGGTCAACGTAGTCGGTGTAGTCAAGGCCGCGCCCGTGTCGGTCCCGCAAACGCATCTGCGTGTGCCAGACATTGTCCGCGCGGAGCCAACGGTAGTTCTCGTCCTCAGTGACGTAGAGGCGGTGATAGGCGCTGTCCCGTTCTACGAGGACGCGTTCCTTGGCGCACGCAGGAGGCGACAACGCCAGCAACGCCAGCGCGGCCGCCCCAGCAGCAGTCGTCACACGCGACCCGCGCTTCGCGATTGCGATGAGGGCGGTGAAGATCAGACTCCCTCCGAGGAGATAGAGAATGGTTCGAGTGCCGATTGCGGGAATCAGATAGAAGGCTGTGCCAAGTGTCCCCACGATGCTGCCGATGGTGGAGGCCGCATAGACGGTGCCGGTCGTGCGTCCCGCTTGCTCCACCGCGCCAGCGTTGAGCCTGACCACGAAGGGCGAGGTAACCCCGGTCAAGATGCCCGGTAAGAAGAACAGAATCGCGCAGGAGATCAACGGGCCAGCACGAGCGCCATAGTCGCCCAGCGAGATGCGATCACACACGGCCCCGCCATAGCGTGGCAGGAGCAAGACATACACCCCGGCTGCAAGCAGGAGCGCAGCCAGCAGATGAGGGGACGGCCAACGATCCGCAAGTCGGCCCCCGAGATAGTAGCCGATGCTCAGTGCGGCAAGGAAGACCCCGATCAAGCTGCCCCAGACGAAGATGGAGCCGCCGAAGTAAGGTGCCAGCAGTCGGCTTCCCACCAGTTCCAGGGCCATAAGAATGGCTCCCGCAAGCAATGCCACGACCATCAGCACAAGCTTCTGCATCTCCGCCTGGTCCTTCCTCTGGGATCGGAATCATCGCTGCCTGTCAATTGTATCACGTATCCAATTGCTGGCTGCGGAATCCGAAGGCCCGAAAAGGCCGTCAGTCCTGTTCTTCAAGAGAGGCAACTGGGGACCGTGACCGAGGTCGCTACCCGCTAGCGCCAGCAGCCTTCGGGCAACACTATCAGAGCCCAGCGCACATAGTCGCGCTTGTACTTCTCGGATTTGCGCGGGCCCCCGAAGTACACCGTGCCATCGGTGCCGGTCGTGCCCGCGAACGCGGTCTCGACGTATCCCTCGTCCTCCTCGCCCCACATCTCTCCGAGGTCCCGCAGCCTGTCGCCGGTAGCAGTGCCGCCTTTCCGAGAAGCGCCGCTGACGTTGATCATCATCAGATGAGCCGGGTGCTCTCCGCGCGCCGACACGTACAGCGCATCGCCGGCCCGGGCGAGCGCTATAGCGTGGTGCAAGCGCATGTCTTCTACGCGCACCCTCGAATCGCCACCCGCCGGTCCGATAATGCGCATGCGCCCGTCGGGCCCGTCTTGAGTATCGTACGCAAAGGCGTAGCCAGGGCAAAACTCGCTCTTGCGGCCCTCGATCACCACCCCCATTGGCTCCCTGGGTTCCAGGTAGAACGCAGTTGACACACCGTAGATCGTGCGGCCGTCCAGGCCGACCACCGTCGCGAAGCTGGTCACGCAGTTGGCCTTGCGCTCCCAGCCGGGAAGCCGGGCGTCCAACGTCCGCAACTGTCGCGACCTCGGGTCAAACCGCACCACGCGGCCCTCGTCGTCGAAGGTGTAGATCATCCCATCGGCGGTGCGCTCAACCACCCGCGTGGGGTATTTGCCGATGGCACCCACGACTTCGCTGCGCCGCGTCTCGATGTCGTACTCGATGAGCAGGGAGTTGGTGTGGGTGGTCGCGTACAGCCGATGGGTGTTCGGGTCAACCGTGAATCCCATGAGCGACTCGCCGGCAACCCCGATGCCGAGGTCCTCGCACACTCTCTTGCGCGGATCGTAGCATATCCAGTGGCCGCCAGGATAGCCGCCAGTCAGCTTCGCCATCAGCTCCGGCGGCGCGTAGTCGCGCTCGCAACTGTGGAGGCCGAGATACATCCGGCCGTCGGAATCCGGCATTATGCGCGTGTGGATCTTGGTCTGCGCCATGAGGTCATAGCGATGGCGCTGGCCGCATACCTCCTGCATATCGCCCAGCGTGCGGACAGCGCCGGTCTCGGCGAAGTACGCAATGAGCAGGGCGCCCGTGAACTGGAACCGGTGATCGCACAGGCCCGCGTAGATCGTGCCATCGAGCCCACTGCCCATGCCGGAAAAGATCCACCACTCACCCCCGGGCGGGGGCTCGACCGTCAGGTCCGGCTCAGGAAGACCGAAGGTGCGATAGCGGACCGGCACGCGTTTCGTCAAGAGTGGCCGCCGTGGTTGGGTCACAAGCTGGGTTGGGGGATGGGTCTGTTCCCGCGCATATCCGCACCCGCGGAGTCGCGTCCCGCCCCTCCTGGTTAGCTGGTTCTATGTGGCGGCGCTGCTTCCTCCACCACTTGCCGAGATTCCGGCGGGAGCTGGCCCGTGCAGGTTTTGGGAAGGCATCCTCGGCGGGGTGTGGTTGCGGAGAGTGGGTATCGCAGTTCAACTCCGTGCTCAACGCCGACGGAGGAGTGCACTGGGCGCGGGGTCGCCCTTCGGCTACGCTCAGGGCAGGCTCTGACCCCGCGATTCGCGGCTCGCCAGAGGCGAGTGAACTTCAGCGCTTGCGCGCCTCTGGCGCGAAGCCGCGCCCGATTCGAGCGCGCGGCTCCGTCCCACACCCACTGAAAACGAACACACCCCCTCGGCGCGTGGTCTGCGCCAGCAGTGAGCATCATTTCCCTGGCCTTGCTGTTGCATCCAGGTCGGGCGCCCGGCAACCCTTGCTGGGCGCAAGGGTGGTCTCGCTTCCACGTCGAAAAGCCTCCTGGGCGTGAGTCGCTGCATCGCATCAGGATCTCGATGAAAACTGGTTCTGCTGCCGCATGGCATCGCTGGATGAAGCGCTTGGCAAGCCCGAGATCGCGAGGCCGTATTGATCAGCCCTTCCGTGTCGTGGGCGAGACTACAGCGGCGGTGGGCCTTCGAGCGGGGAGATCCACCAGCCGGATGCGCGTGCGCCAGTATGACCTGCAAGTGCCCTACCTGACCGTTGGCGGGCGCGCCAGCACCGGCAGGGCGCGTCTGTTCGTGCCGCGAGACCTGAAGGGGCCGATGCCCTTGATCGCGGTCATGCACTACGAGCTGGGCCTCGACGGCGCGGCGGAGTACCTGGCCGAGGGCTGGGCAGTGATGACCCCGCGCGAAGCGCTGAATCCATTCGCCGACGGGGTCAACTTCAACCTCGCGCTGGTGCAGGCGTGCCGACAGCTGCCGTTTGTTGACGTGCGGCGCATTGCCCTTGTGGGAGGCAGCGCCGGCGGCTACGTGACGCTGATGGTCGCCAGCGAGACGTTTCCCGTCGCGGCGGCGACGCCGCTTGCGCCGCTGGTGAGCATTCCCTACAACGTCGAATACTTCGCCAGCAATATCGAACCCGCGCGCTGCGGCGCGAAAGACCAGGAAGGCAATGATGCTTCGTGCGCGCCCGTCTTCTGCGCCGTCGCGCAAGCGCTGCTCGATTTCTCCGCGTTCCTGGGCCCGCTGGCCGACGGTTGGCGGGCATGGCTGCGAAACTCGCCCGTCGGCGTCATGAACCTGGTGACCTGTCCCGTGCTGGCCACGTTCAGCACTGCCGATATGTTGGTGCCCGTGAACCAGGTCAGCGAACGGTTCGCGGTCCCGCCCCCCAGCGGAACACTCCCGCAAGGGTTCGAGTTCGGCCGGCGCGCGCTGGTGGCGGTGCCAACTGCGCGAAGGACGTTCATGCAGGCTGTCGGCTACCGCTCGCAGGTGTTCCGCCTCCAGGTGCCGGAGCGCCTGACCAAATTCTGGGAAACGGCTGAGAGCGGGCCGCCCCCAGCAGCGCACGACATGCCCTGCCTGTTCTCGAAGCGTCAGCCGGTCTCGGTGGTCATCCTTGATGAAGGCGCTCCGGACCCGCGCCTCGGCCACTTCAAGTACTGCTTTCGCTACTCGGTGGTTCCTTTTCTCAGGCATTGGTTGCGCCGCAAGACGACGCTCGCGCCTGAGCAGTTGACGCCCGGCAAGCTCGGACTCCTGATGCGGCGATTCTGCGGCCCGGAGGTGGATGCCCTTATCGGGCGCAAGGAGCCGGGAAAACCTCCGACATTGCTCACCCGCAGGAATACGACGGCGCGTGAGAAGATGGATGTGATCGCCGGGCTTCGCGCGTACTGCGAGAGCGGCCCGGCTCATCGCAAGCGGCTCAGGTCGCTCTACCGCAAGCTTCCAGCTTCGCTGCGCGTGCTCGATGTTGGCGCGGCCCGGTTCGATCAGGACATCGCCGGAGGCCTGGCTTATCACGAGGCGATGCTCCGGCGCTCCTTCGGAGACGTGGCAGGGGCGCGCGCGGTAGCGCAAGAGCTGTTGAGGCAGCCAGCACACGCAGCATATTCAGCGTGTTTGCCGGTGCGGCTGCGTGACATGGCGCGCAAGCGGTTGCCGTAAGGCGCGATCGCCCCGCCTGGCAGTTGGATGCCCGATGCAATCTGGGGACATCGCACCTCGCGGCGGCGCCGGCATTCCCGGCTGGGAGCAGCGGCGGCCCGCCCCTCGCCCGCGCCCATCCCTGCCATGCCACTCATGCCTTTGCCGCCGAGCATGATGCTGAGCGTCGTCTTGGTCTGAATCCGCGGCAGCGGCTGCCCTTTGTCGAGCGCCGCCCCCGGCCCGTAACCGACCATCATGAACATCGCCGCGTCGCAGTTCTTAAAGATGCCGGCCGGAACCGTCACGCTCGTGCGGTCCCCCTTCAACCTTCTCGGCTTGCGGCCGGTAGAGGTTGAGGTCTAGCCGGCCTTGCCCTGACCTGTCCTGAGCGCAGTCGAAGGAGCATAGTGAAGGGGCAGGCTCTGAGGCCGCGTTGCGCGGGGTCCGCCCTTCGACCTGCTCAGGATGAACGACCCCGCGCCCAGTGCCAGCACGACCCCGTATGCATAAATTCGGGTTAGAGAAGCAAAGCCGGTTGATATGGCGAACCCCCATGTTGCGTAATCGCGGTCAGGGTTGACAAACTGCGTGTTGACGCCTAGAATCGGTACGAGCGCGGCGCACCAGCCTCGGTCGAGGTGGAGCAGCGAATGGTGGAGGCTGGTCCCTTGAATGCGGACGAGCCGCGCTTATTCATACTACGGTTGAACAGCGTGCATCGCGTGCGGCGCATGTGCGCGCATGAGTAATGCGCGCTAGATGTGCTGCGCATCGTGAACTGCGCCCGGGAGCTGATGCAGCCGAGTGCGGCAGTCGGGGTCGCCGCACCCGGCAACGTGTGGTTTCGGAAAGGCTTGGGCGCAAGGAGGGCGGACGATGAAGCGAATACTGTGTCTGGCAGTAGTGTTGGCGTTGGCTTCCGCGCCGGCGTTGGCGGTGGGCGGCTACGGAGCAGTAGGGATAATCGGCTCCGGGCAGGATAGCGTCTATGTCCTCTACACCGGCGGCAGCCCCTATGACATTGGCTACTGGCACGGCTCTCTGCTGCGCGCCCAGGTGCAGCACAATGTGCAGTCGGCCCTGGCGGCGTACCGCGCGGAGTACGGTCAGCAGACGCTGGTCGCCGCCTGGAACCAGATGGCGCCGTTCGTCAGTCAGGAGTTTTTTGACGAGCTTCAGGGCTTGTCGGACGGCAGCGGGGTGCTTCTTTCCGACCTCTACGAGTTACACGCCGCACCCGATGTGTCGGAGTACCATTGTAGCGCCTTCAATGCGTTCGGCCCGGCCACCGCGAACGGACACATGCTCCAGATGCGTAACCTCGACTACGGGCTGGACCTGGGCATTCAGGATAACCCTCTGGTGATCGTGGCGACGCCCACCAGCGGCTATCGTTACGCCAACATTAGCTTTGCCGGGTTCATCGGCTCCAGCGCCGGTATCAGCAGCCAAGGCATCGGCGTGAGCGAGATGGGCGATAGCTTCGATTATGAGAACGAGACCCTGGCCGGCATCCCTATGCCTTTCCTGCTGCGCGACATCATCGCCCACGCCGCGTCTTTCAACGAGGCGCTGAGCATGATTCAGAGCGCCGCCCGGACCAGCAGCTACTGGTATGTCGTGGGCGATGCCGACGCTGCCAACACCGCCCTCTTCCAGACCAGTCCTGCCATCTTCCAGTACTGGGGTCCGGGCACCGAGCCGTTGTCGTTGCCTGCTCTGCCCAATGTTGTCTATGGGGGTCACTACAACGACCGGCTTTACGATGACCTGTCTACAAACTGGGGGAACATCACTCCCGACGTGGCGATGGATATCAGCCGCCACAATGCGATGTCCAGTAACCTGATGGATGCGGTCTATGATCTGACAACGCGGGAGATCTGGGTTGCCTACGCCGAAGGCCAGCAGCCGGCATCGTCGCGGCAGTTCGCGCACCTCAAGCTTGAGGGTCCCGACCACCCGGCGGCCGGCTATCGCACCTCGATCGGCACGGGTGGAGACGAGATCCCGGTCGTCGTCGTGAGCGGCACGCCGTACGAAATGGGCTATCAGTACGGCTCGCTCATGGCGGCCGAGGCAAGCGCATGCAGCGCGGGCTACCTGTCGTACTATCAGACGGGTGACCCGGTTCGCTTCTCCAATGCGAATCTGGACGCCGCCTGGGCGGCGGTGGAGCCTTACGTGGCTACCCGCTTGATCGAGGAGATGCACGGGCTGGCTGACGGCGCGGGGATAAGCTATGACACCGTGCGCCGCGTGCACTCTGTGTCGCTGCTCGAGGATTTCGCATGCAGCGGGGTTGCGCTGTGGGGTGCGGCCAGCGCCAACGGGCATCTGTACCAGATCCGCAACATGGACTATACCATGGATGCCGGGATCCAGAACTATCCGTGCATCTGCGTCTATTGTCCCAACGGCGGCATCGCCCACGCGAATGTGGGCTTTGCCGGCTATATCGGCAGCGTGGCCGGCATGAACGCGCACGGCATCGCGCTGACGGAAAAAGGCGCTTCCCCCAACTCTGACCGTCCGTACAATCTCAATGGCATCCCGTTCTGGGCGATGTTTCGCGACATCCTTCAGGACGCTTCGAGCCTCCAGGACGCGCTCGATATCGTCAGTTCCGCCACGCGCATCAAGAAGTACTATTACGTAATCGGAAGCGGCGACGAACCTTTGGGCGCCAAGCTGAGAGCCTATGCACCCAATCTCGACATCTGGGAGGACAATGACCCGGCGGACGAGCTCTACCCCAACGTGCTGCCCAACGTCGTCTATGTGACCATGGACAATGCGGCGGCGTGGAACCACCTGACCGCCAATTACGGCCTCTACAATGCCAACCTCATGGTGCAGCTTTCGCAACTTGTGGCGAGCGGCGGCAACCTGATGGATGTCGTCTATGACGCCACCGCGCGGCAGATGTGGGTTGCCTATGCCGAAGGCAGCCAGCGGGCGTGCGAACGACCATACGTGCACTTCGACCTCTATGACTACACGCTGCGGGTGGCCCCCAGCAGCTTAGTTGCGACGGCGGTGTCCAACACCCAGATCAACCTGAGCTGGCACGACAACTCGACTGGCGAAACCGGCTTCGCGATTGAGCGGAAGACGGGATCAGGCGGAACCTGGGCTCAGATTGCCTGCGTGGGGGCGAACATCACCACCTATCAGAATAAGACCGGCTTGACCGCCAAGACCACCTACTACTACCGCGTGCGCGCGTACAAGGTAGGTGTTGGCTTCTCCGCCTACTCCAATGTGGCTTATGCCAGTACCTATGTCCTTGCCGCTCCGCGCGCCCTGGTGGCGGTTCCGGCGTCCAACACCCAGATCAACCTGGGCTGGACACAGAGCACGATTGGCGAAACCGGCTTCGCGATTGAGCGGAAGACGGGATCAAGCGGAACCTGGGCTCAGATTGCCTG
>Ga0315289_10004556_pt1 | contig 20623 bp, 18 predicted proteins | sample YL17G11_40_MG_FD_203452 | JGI IMG/M metagenome (GOLD analysis project Ga0315289, IMG submission 203452) | Sediment microbial communities from Yellowstone Lake, YNP, Wyoming, USA - YL17G11_40 | ecosystem: Environmental > Aquatic > Freshwater > Lake > Sediment | place: USA: Wyoming | collected... | reverse complement strand
CCGACGGACGACGGGGCCCCACCGGCGGGCGACCCGGCCGTTTTGTAGTGAAGACCTTGGGGTGAAAAACCGCGTTCTCGACCCCGCCAGCGGGGTTGCAGACACCAAAGTGCGAAAGTTGGGCTAGAACCGGTGGGGCTCGGAATCAAAGTGGCGAGACACGATTAACGATGGCAAGCTTTTCATGGGTTGATGGAAGCATCGTCGGGCTTTACTTGCTGGCGGTCATAACGGTCGGGGTGGCCGTCCGCAAGTACGTGGGCAAGGTCGAGCACTTCCTTTTGGCGGGGCGTGATCTGAACCTGTACTTGGGCATCGCCGCGTTGGCGGCCACCGAATTTGGAATCGTCAGTTGCATGAGCGCCGCCCAATTGGGGTACACGAAGGGTTTTTCGGGTGTCGTGCCTGGTATTTTGCTGGCGATGGCCATGTGGATTGTCGGCGTAACCGGTTTCTGCATCAAGCCGTTGCGCCAGCATGGCTGCGTTACGATTCCGGAATTGTTTGAGGAACGGTTCGGCCGAGCGGTGCGTTGGCTGGCCGGGGTGGTCATCGTGCTGGGTGGCTTGCTCAACATGGGCGTCTTCCTGCGCACCGGCGGGAGATACTTAAGCCCTTGATCGACGGGCAGGTACGGTTTGTCGTTCAGCAGGACGGAGACCGGCACGTCCTCTTGCCGGGCGGCCGCAAGTGCGCAATGCGGGATGCGGCGCGGTGGTGCCGGACCGATCTGGAGCGGTCGGTCGAGGTGGAACACGATGGGCGGCGGACGCGGCTGGTGCTGAGACTCGGCGCGATAGAGGTCCGGTTGCCGGAGCGGTCGTACACGCCACTGCATCTGGTGGTGATCCGTGGCTTCGGCCAGGAGCCGATCCTGCTGCTGACGAACGTGGCGCCGACGAAAGAGCGGGAACACGCCGTGTGGATCGCGGACATCTATCTGACGCGGTGGAAGTGCGAGGAGGCGTACCGGTTCGTGAAGCAGGCGTACGGGCTGGAGGACGTGCGGGTCCGTAGTTGCGTGGCCTTAAGGAACGTCTATGTCTTGGTCATGGCGGTGCTGTACTTCGTCAGCGTGGTGATCGGGGCCAAGGCGAAGTTGAACCTGATCTTCAAGCAGGTGTGCGAGAAGGCCAAAAGGTTCTACGAGATCGCGACGTTCTACCCGTACGCGGTGGCCGACGGGATTCACCGGCTGCTGTTCTCTTCGCCGAGCGGCCCTCTTCCACCCCCGCCGCCCTCCGACCCCGGCCAACTCGTCCTCGCCTTCGCCAAACCGCCAACCTGACAAGGCGTGGGGAAACTCCTGCAGTGGGGTCCCTTGACTGGAATCGCACATTCCTTTACAACAGGTGTGCGCCACAGGAGTAGTCGTCGCGGTTGTTGTGCCGGAAAATGGGCTTGTGGCCAAAGAACCGTAAGTGTTTTTTGCAACATAACTTGCGCCCGTAGCTCAATGGATAGAGTCGCGGACTTCGAATTCTTTCCCGCAATCGAGCGCAAGTTGTTGTGGTGCCTGTAATTACATCTGCCGCAAGGACTTATCGTCATCCAGCGAATGCCGCCTGAACCGCTAGAACCGCTGGAAACCGCCCCTCCGGTTGTCGCGACAACCGGTATCTCGGGCGGCAGATTACGAGTTTGTAGTCGCCGTTTTTCGGTTCTCATGACAAGCTGGCTTTGCTTCACCACCTGCACTCCAAGCCCCACAACCTCTCGAAGTTGACAAACCATTCCCCGTCGGTAGCCAGGGCAACTGGCCGCATCCAACAGGCCCAACCCGGCGCTGATGAAACGCCAATTGCGTATCGGAGGCTTTCTACGAGGCCAGACCGGCAACGGCGCTATCTGGGGGTGGCGAGCCTGCCGCTTGACTGGCATGTGCTACGGGTTGTCCGCTGCTTGCCCGTTGTGGACGTTCATCGGCCCGCCCTCAGGCCGAGTTATCTGGGACTCACGAAAGCGGCTCAGCCTCGCAGCAGCATCTTGTTGCCCCGAAGGCCAAGTGGTACAAATGCGGTGGCCGCGACCCTGGCGACGCGGTGTTCGGCACGGGCACTCGTCGGCCGGGGCGCGGGACAGATCCTTTGAGCGACCGGGGAGACAGGCATTGGGCAGGCCGTATGCAGAAGACTTGCGGGCTCTTCCGCAAACGTATCATTGGGCCATGGAAAGTGATATCGGCCTACTGACCGATGCCGTCGGGGCGGCATCTTCTCTCCCCCTTTTCGCCGTTGGCTCGGGCGGATCGCTCACCGCTGCGTACTACGCTGCGATGTTACACCAGCAGTATGCCGGCATAATGGCCAAGGCTGCCACACCGCTGGAGGCGGTCGTGATGGCGCCTGGGTATCGAAATGCTGTCGTTCTTCTGCTAACCGCCAGCGGCGAGAATTCAGATATTCTGGGCGTCTTCAGACATCTGGTTGTGCGCGAGCCCCGCAGATTTGTGGTTGCCTGTGCTCGGAAGTCCAGTCGCCTCGCGATGCTTGCCACCAAGTTTCGCTATGTAGACTATTTCGATTTCGATTTGCCATCAGGAAAGGACGGGTTCCTTGCGACGAACTCACTGCTGGCGTTCTCGGTACTCTTGCTCCGGGCCTATCTGAAAGTCTTTCCCGCGAAAGCCGAACTGCCGCCTGCTCTAGATGGCTTGGTTCATCCAGGGCAGACTGGGGGGAACTGGGACGAGCAGTTTCAGATGCGGGTTACGTCGCTTTGGAGCAGGGAGAACCTTGTTGTCTTGTTTGGCCCGACCACGCAGGCGGCGGCCGTCGATCTGGAGTCGAAGTTTACAGAGGCGGCGCTCGGCACCGTCCAGATTGCAGACTACCGCAATTTTGCTCACGGTAGACACCATTGGCTCGCCAAGCGCGGTCAGACGTCGGCCGTTCTGGCGCTGATCGCGAGAGAGGACGCCCTGATTGCCCAGAGGACGCTGGACTTGATCCCCAGCGATATACCGGCCGTGAAAGTCGATCTGGCACTCTCGGGAGCCCTTGCAGGCTTGGCGGCCCTTGTTTGGGCCATGAAGGTCGTGGGACATGCTGGCCACGCACGGGGCATAGACCCGGGACGGCCCGGGGTACCCGCGTTCGGGAGGCGGATCTACAGGCTCCGCGCTCTTGGACAACAGGTGGCGAGCGGGCGTGTGTTGTCCCTTCAAGAAGCGGCCATTGAACGAAAAGCGAGGCATAACGTCGCCGTCCTCAACGGTCTTGGTTTGCTTGCTTTCTGGAGAGGAGCCTGCCGGAGGTTTGTTTGCAGGATTGCCGGCTGTGAGTTTCAAGCAGTAGTGCTGGACTATGATGGAACCTTGTGCGATTCTAGGGACCGCTTCCAGGGGTGGCGGGGGGACATTGCAGCACAGGTGGTGCGCCTTCTCGATGCCGGGCTTCTCATTGGGGTCGCAACCGGTCGCGGCAGGTCCGTAAGGGAAGACCTACGTCGTGAGATACCCAAACATCTTTGGCCGCGACTAGTTGTCGGCTATTACAATGGGGGAGACAGGGCCTTATTATCTGATGATGCGCATCCCGTGAGAGGCCGGCCAAAGGGCGGCCTCTTGGCCGTCGCGAAAACGATCCGACGGGATCCAATACTGAAGCGCGTCGCACAATGTGACTGCCGTACTACACAGATTTCGATTGTGCCGAAAGCGCACTGGGCTGAGGCTGCGGTCAAGGATGCCGTGCAGCGAATCATCTCGGCGTTCGCTTCTGGTGGCCTGACAGCGGTTTGCTCCAGTCACTCAGTTGACATCCTGGCAGCCGGGGTCTCAAAACGGACGCTTGTTGGGATGATCCGAGAAAGGCTCAAGACGCCAGATGGCAGGATCCTGTGCATTGGGGATTCCGGGCGATGGCCCGGAAATGACTTTGACCTCTTGTCCGAGGAGCATTCACTCAGCGTGGACGAGGTGTCGTCGGCCCCGGAGACTTGTTGGAATCTAGCGCCGCCGGGATATCGCGGGCCTCAAGCGGCGATGTACTACTTGGAATCGCTGCAGCCGACCGGTTCCACGGGTAGCGTCAGGTTGAGGTTGAAGAGCCGTGGGGTGACGCGATGAAACGGGAGCTGGCCCTGAGGCTACTGGACGCGATCATGCAGTGGGATGTGGTGCGGGCCAGCGAGGAGTTCGCGTGGTTGAGCCTTATGTCGCGCCTCAAGTACGACGGATACAGCGACTTCGTTGCTGGGGTGCGCTTTATCGAGAGCCTGGCCGACTGGCTGCAGCAGTTTGATAGCCAGGCGGAGCGAGAGGCCGCCTACAAATTCGTCCGCCTTCACCTTGTCTATGTTGATTCGGCCCAGATGAGTCACCTGGTGGAACTCGTGTATCCGGAGACGGTTCGCCGGCACCTGGTTTCGGCCGTCGCGTCGAGCCTGGGTATCCCTTCATACCGAGTATGGACGCAGCCCGGCGCCGCAGAAAAGTATCGGGCGCTGCTTCGAAGGACCCTGTTCTTGGGCCTAAGCGATGGGGCGCGGCTCGACACGTTTCGGCGGGCCAACGTGGGCGTCGTGAGCCACGAGCAGATTGTTACGGCCTACGAGATCAACGATGAAAAGTGGAATTCGCTACTGAAGGAATTGCGGGAAGAGACTGGTGATCCGTCGGCGCGATTTGCGTTTGTCTACCTCGTGGATGATTTCTTCGGCAGCGGGATGACGTTACTTCGTCCGGGCGACGGAGGCAAATGGGAAGGCAAGATGGCGAATTTTTGGGACCAAATCCGGAACGTTAGGACAACCCATTTCACGGACGACTGGGTCCTGTGCGTCCACCATTACATAACAACGCACAAGGCGAGCGTGGCCGTCTCCCAGCGGCAACGGGCGGTCCTTGAAGCTCGTGGCTCCGACTGGTTCCAGAGGGTGGAGTTCTCCTTTGGCATGGTCCTCCCGGGCAATCTGCCGCTGGATCGGTCCCGCTTCAGCGAGTTTCTGAAACTGGTCGACAAGTACTACGACCCGGCCATCCGCACGAAGCCCATGACCGTAGGCGGAACCGACGGTCGGCTTGGCTTCAATGATTGCGCCCTGCCTCTGGTTCTGGAGCACAACACGCCGAACAACTCCGTGGCGCTTCTCTGGGCTGAGACGCCGGGAGAGGATGGCCATCCCGCCATGAGGCCGCTCTTTCGAAGGAGGCAGCGCCATTCATAAGCACAATAAGGGTCTGCGCGATGGATAACCCGTTCCTTAAGCGAGCGACTGAGTTCTACCGCGACGAGGAAGCCTTCCTGGCGATCGTCAGTCCGGAGCCGGTCAGATATTTTTTGGGCAAAGCAGGCCAGACGGGCAGCCTCTATGACAGGCTCGTTGTGATACGTGGTTCACCAGGCAGCGGGAAGACGACGTTGGCGCGCCTATTCGAGTATCCGGCGCTCTCGACACTAATCCGCAGCAAGCAGATCGATACCTATCAGGGCCTGTATGCGGCAATGGCGGAATGCGGCGCGTTGGCGGAGGCCGTCCCCAAAGTGGTCGGCTATCGCCTGCCCATGGAGACGGACTACAGGGAATTCTGGGAGTTTCCGTATCCTGACGAACTCAAACTCGGCCTCATGACTGCCATGATCCAGGCGAGGGCCGTTCTGGGCTGGGTGCGAAACATTCGTTCAACAGCCATAGGCTTGGAGCAGGTTCAGGTGGTACCCAGGGCAGACGCGGAGGCCGCAGCCGAGGCGATCGGCGGGAGGCAAGCCACCGCGGTGGTGAAGAAAGCGCAGGCTGTTGAATCGTCCCTCTATAAGATTGTTAGTGCCCTGGTTCCGCCGGAGGTCTCGCAGCTCGATCAGGATTCGACCTGCGCCTACCGCCCCTTTGATGTTATCGAGGGGTTCCGGATCTCCGGTGGCGAGGCGGATGGGAAGCAGTCTTTCACGGTTCGTCCGCTCATCATCCTGGATGACGCCCACATGCTGCATCCGATGCAGTTCCGGCACTTGCAGCATTGGCTGACTCGCCGCGAGCTGCGGGTAGCCCGATGGATTTTGACTCGTCTGGACGTCCTGCACCCTGGAGAGGCACTCGCAGCGGTGCTGAAAGACCGATCCTCAAAGACGGAACTACCGGGAATTACCAAGACCCGCGATACGACCGAGATCCTGCTTCAGAGCGGCGCCAAGGACCGACTCAAACAGAGAAAGGCGTTTCGCAGAATGGCCAGGGATATGGCTGACCGGTACCTTCGGAGGATACCGCTTTTCAGCCAGCGCAATCTGAACAGCTTGTCCGACCTCCTCCTCAACGAACCCCTGGCGATTGCGCCTGGAAAGCTCAGGGAACTGGAGACGGGCGTCCGTGCTTTGCGAGCAGAACTCCATATACCGGACTCCCAATACCAGGCTCTCCTGAGCAAAGTGGATACGTTCTTACAGGGGACGGCAGGCGTGGACGATGTTCGCTGGGCGATGTTGAGGATTCTTATGCATCGCTACTCGAAACGGATCGCCCATCGGCAGAATCTGTTCGAAGTGGGGGAGAGCCCTGAGCCTGCCAAGCCGCTTAAAGCCGATGCCACGGTGTATGATGGCGGTCGTATTCATCTACTCCACAAATATGAAAGACCTTATTACTACGGCATTGATGATCTTTGTGATGCAAGTTCAGAGAACGCCGAGCAGTTCTTGCACCTTGCAGCAGTGTTCGTGGAGGCCCTTGCGGCCCAACTTATCCGCTCGAAGCAGGCTTCCCTCAACGCCAAGACTCAGAACCATCTCCTGCGCGAGAAATCGCAAGAGATCATTCGCAACTGGAACTTCCCCCAGTGCGAGACAGTGAAGCGACTGACAGAAGCCATGGCGCAGAGGTGCCTTGCTGTTTCGCTGGCCCACAACGCTCCTCTCGGGGCTGGCGCCAATGCTTTTGGAGTGCCGCAGGAGGAATTCGAAAGGCTCCCGGAGCAAAGCCCGGACCTGGCTCGCACGCTCCAATTTGCAGTCGCATACAATGCGATCTCGCTTGTGCCGCGATACCCCTGCAAGAACAAGATGTGGTGTCTACTTGAACTAGGAGGAGTGGTCATCCTGAGCCACGGGTTGACACTGCGGCGCGGTGGGTTCATCGAGAGTACGGTTGCCAAGATCGAGGGAATACTTCAAGAAGCGAGGCCATGACAAAGAGTTGGAAATGGGACCAGTGCGTCAGCCATCGCGGCGCCGAGGCGGCTCGGTTCGTCTCGGAGTACTTCAGCATGGTAGACCGCAAGACCCTTCTTGTTGCGGGAGCGGGGTTTGATCCGCGAGCAACCGTCGTCTGCCGGCTGCTCGCGGCGAGCGGAGCGGACCTTCAAGGCTTTTTCGTACGTGAGGAGCGGCCTAACCCCAGCCCGGAGCTAATGCATCGTGCGGAGTACAATGCTGCGGATATGACATCTCACATGTCGCACCATACGATGTGCTGGATCGATGTTTTCGCACCTGACGGGGCTGTGATCGGCGGACGTGAGATCGCTCGGATCCTCAGCAAGTTGCCGCTGGCCTGCTTCACGGATGTCTTGGTGGACATCGGCTCGCTGTCGATCGGGGTTGCATATCCCATCGTCCGGTATCTGTACGAAAGGACCGGCGTCGATCTTGGTCGAGTCAATCTCCATGTCGTAGCAACGGACTGCCAGGCGGCGGACAGAGCGATCGTACCGATCGCCTGCGACCGGGTTGGGACTGTAGTGGGATTCCAGGGGCGGTTCGGGTTGGACGACACGGTGGCTGCCGTGAAACTTTGGCTTCCCCAACTCATCCTTGGCAAGCGAGCGGTCCTTGAGAAGGTATTCCTTCTTGTCAACCCCGAGTATGTCTGTCCGATTCTCCCGTTTCCCGCGTCCACCCCAAGACTGTCGGACGAACTAGTCGAGCATTACCGGGATGAATTTGAGAGCGTCTGGGGCGTGGACGACCGCGACATCTTGTACGCTGATGAGGGGAATCCGCTTGATCTGTACCGGACGGTTTTGCGGATTGATGACGCCCGAAAGAGGGTCTTCGAAGGGGTGGGGGGCTCCATGGTGCTTCTTTCGCCGCTCGGTAACAAGGCCTCGGCCATTGGCGCCTTGATGGCCGCAATGGAACGGGATTTTCCGGTCGTTTACGTTGAATCCATTGGTTATATGGTGGACTTCGCGAAGCTCGATGGAAGCGTGTGCAACGACGACGAAGTCATCCATGTGTGGCTGCATGGGGACGCCTATCCGGCGCCCCAGGATCGAGAGACGATGATTCTATGAAGAGAAGACGCAGCAAGAGCGGACAACAACCTTCGGTCTTGGGCACGGGTTTGCTCGCCCTGGATGTGGTCATGGGCCATCAAGCGGGCTGCAAAGGCGTTGTTCCCAGGTTGTTCGCGGGCGGAACGTGCGGTAATGTGCTTGCGATACTCGCCTACCTGGGATGGCGGGCGTATCCGATAGCCAGGCTCAATGGAGACCCCGCCTCGGAATACGTGCTTCAGGATCTCAGGCGGTGGCAGATCAACCTTGATTTTGTGAGTTGCGGGCGCACATGCAGTACGCCTGTCGTTATCGAGCAGATCGGGCGGGATCATGCGGGCCAGGGATACCACCGATTTTCGTTTCGCTGCCCGTGCTGTGGCGCGTGGTTACCCACATACAGGGCGGTCCTTGCGTCCGCGATTGGTCGCATTGTGCCGAAGATTGAGGATGCGAAGGTCTTTTTCTTTGATCGTGCTTCCCGGGGTGCGCTTGACATGGCGCGGGCATGCGCCGCAAGAGGTGCCTTGATCGTCTTCGAGCCTTCTGCCAACTACGAGGCTAGGCTGCTCGAGGAAGCCATTGGACTTGCACATATCCTGAAATACTCCGACGTTCGGTTCACGGAAGCGTCCGCTTCTCGCACAGGCCATAGTCCGCTCTTGGAGATTCAAACACGAGGTAGTGAAGGCCTGTACTTCCGCAGTAGGCTTCGGTCTTCGAGCACGCGAGAGTGGCAGCATCTTGAGGCATATGACGTGGCGCATGTGACAGATGCGGCGGGAGCTGGTGACTGGTGTGCGGCTGTCGTCATTGAGAAGCTGGGCCGTAACGGCCTCAAGGGCTTTAAGACGGCCTCTGATTCGGCCATTGTTGACGCGCTGCGATACGGACAGGCTGCGGCAGCATGGAACTGCGCTTTCGAGGGTGCTCGCGGAGGCATGTACTGTACGGACCCCAAGGCATTCCATGATGAGGTGAACCGGATCATGAAGGGGAATGCTCCAAAGACCTTAATCCGCGATTCATCCCAGGAAGCTATTAGCAGGTTCTTCGCAGGTCTTTGCCCGGCCTGTCGCCGAACGGATGGCAGCAGTTCCGACAACTGCCGAGCAAAGAATAAGAGGAGATCATCTCGCCCATCGAACAAGGCGAAGTGCCGCTGAGGCGATTGATTCCATCCGCCATTTGGCCCCAGTCCTTGCCTACTTCCAATCCATCAAGTGGAACGCGTTCTCGTACTGTCGGAAGTACTGACCGGGTCTCACCCTCTAAAGTGATAACTTAGGGCCTATCATAAGCCGCTTCCGGGATCGCGCCAAGAGTGGAGCCAGTGATTACCTCGAACCCTCACTTGCGCCGAGGGCTCAACTGTGCCACTCACGCTGAAGACATACACTTTGACACATAGTCCAGAATGGGCTTCGAGAGCGGAAAGCCCTCTCTGCTACGGATAGCGGCCACCCGTCTCAGGTGCCCCAGCGCACCACGTAGGACTCTCCCGATATGCTGCTGCGTTCGCCTGTCGCGGGGCCTCACGGCTCTGACGAACGTCTTGGCCAACGACACTAGCCTTGCCTGGCGAAGCACGTCCGCCCTCACCACTTCCATAGCATCGCCCAACGAGGTCGCCCAGTTCCCTCCGTTTCCAGGGCACAGGCGGCAGCGCATGAGTGCTTGATTGTCCGGGTCCTGTAGTCTGCAAAGCCGCAGTCTTGCCGCACTGGTGCACGCCGACGCCTCCAGCTCACAGAGGAATGCGAACCACCATGGATCCCTACGGTGACCGGCCAACCCACGGCGGGCCCGCGTTAACGCTTGATGGGCACTGTCCTGTAAAGCAACGGCTCGGGCTCTCGCACCACATACGCTCGCTTCCCTCAGGTAAGTCGAAGCACGCCGGAGATCGATGACGGCCCACGCGATGGACTGTCGCCCCGCCCTGCTCTGTACCAAGTATCCATAGGCCTCGTTAAGCCTCCGGTGAGCTTCCCAGTACCTTCCGACCATACTTAGCATCACCGCGTAGTCCGTTCGAATCTTGACATTCTCCAGCAGCAGTTTGTCAAGGTGTGTACATGAGCGCATCAAATCCGTAGCCAGAGCGTAGAAACCCTCCGCGTCGCGCAGGTCTTGCTTCCAATCTTCCCTCCGCTTGGCGCGGCCAGCCCCCCACATCTGCTTAAGCTGCGCGCGCAGTATCAAGAGAAACATAGATCGCCTCAGGACCTCGACCGCCACCTGTATGCGAGCGTCGAGGTCATGCTTTGTCTTGGCGATCTCAAGCCACTGCCGTCCAATCGCCCGCATCGTGGGTATTCGGGCACCCCTCAGTGCAGCCAGAAGGCTGCTCTGAGTTGCTCGTCGTGCGGTAGGCAGCGACTCTTGGAACCCCAACCGCTCCAGTGCTTTACTGAGCGAATCTTCGGCCTCCTCGTAGCTCCGGGCGCCCATCATCAGCACGGCTCGCTGGCAGTCGTCCGTGGCCAACGTCACTTCCGTGCTGCTTGGATTCCCCGGCTCCGTCGCCGAAGGCGAGCCCGTGGCACGGTTTTCACCGTCGGGTCTATGGTTCTGGCCCCGGGCCGAAGATGTCTGGCACTTGCGGAGCAGATCACGGCACTTGTGTACGTCCTGGAACTTTCCTACAGCCTTTGCGAAGTCGCGCACAAGCTCAAGACACGCCATCCAGAGGGAACAACCCTCGCTTGAAGGGAACCTCGCCTTCACCCACTTCGCAGTATCGCACAGAAGCGGTGAGAACACACCGAAGTGCCCTCGAGAGAGTATTCTTGGACGGGCAAGATCCAATGTATGCTTGGCCTCGACCAGTGCGGCGTCCTCCACATACTCGGGTACTCCACACCGATCTTGACAAACGGGAGAGAGTCTTTTTGCAAAGTGAGCGCAAGAGAAACGATGATACAGCGATTCCATTGCAGCCAGGGGATCGCCGGAGGAACGGTAGAGCTTCATGTACCAGTCGGCAATGCCTTGATGGCATTCCGCGCGGGCGCCAACGAGGCTACGGTCTGTACGTTCGAGCCTGCGTCGCAGCTTCTCCCGGACTTCATTGTGCATCCAGGCGAGCCCGCCGGGTTTGGTGCGAATCACGTTCTTCTTGGATAACTCGGACAACCATTCGCGACCCTTGAGCGCGCGTTCCCTATCATTGTCGCCGCCGTCGGTGCGCTGCTGTTTGGGGGCGAATATGAGCGCCCAGCTTGAAAGCGCCGCAAGATGCCGCGAGTGGCGGAATAGCGTCATGGAGTAAACGAACCGCGTCAGGTCGGGATCCCGGACGGTCTTCAGCCATCGCATCACGCTGTTCACGATGCGATTAGAGTCGAACTGAAGAGACCGAGCGCGGAATCTCTTCGCTCCACTCTTCCCTGCAGTCAGACCATGATTGCCGCACAGCACGACGAAGCACACATCTGGTAAGCACAGGCGTTCCAGAATCGCCCAGAACGAAAGCCTCGCTTTCTGTGTCCAAACGTGAAGTTTCGTCCTAGCTTGGCGCTCTTGCGATTGAGCGGATCGCGGAATGCAGCCAGCGTTGGCTCCGGGCCCGTCCCGCGAATTGAGGAAGACGACGAGGGGAACCGTGGTGTTGCGCATGTAACCCTGCAAACACGCCCGCAGGGCGGTTCGCAGGCCCCTTGGCTCCTCGGCAAGGAACAGAGGCGGCGAGCTTGCCCCGCCGGTCTTCTGAGCCACCAGATCAGCAAGGGTGGGGAAAAGGTCCTCAACGCCTCGAAAGTCATCCATGTCAAGCCAGATGCAGTGGTAGATGCGCGACAAGTCATCGCACACGGCTGCCGCAACAGAGGATAGCCCTCTGCCCCCGCCCAAACGCAAGACGCAGTTCGGGCTATGAGTTATGGTCTTAGGATTGCCAAATTGCTCCCGGATCAGCACCTTAAGGCGGCTTTTCTGTCTCTCAAACACAGTCCTCTTGACTTTCGCATATGGTTCGGGTGGGGCTGGCCACACCGCCGGGTACCCGGCGCCCGAAGGCGGCAAGCAGTAGTAGAGCCACTGATATAGGTGCAGCAAGAGGGCGGACAGATCCGGACAGACAGTCGCTCGCAGAAAGCTCGACAACGGCCTCGCGCAACCACTTAGCCACCCCTCCAGGTCGCGCACCTCCTCCTCCTTGAAGCAGACCCAATACAGGCTCATGTCCTGCATGTCCTCCAGAATCCGTAGGAGCAGAGCCTGCGTGCGACGGTCGCTAGCGGAGGCACCCAGGGCCAGAATGTGTCTATGCGCGGTTGGTTTCTCTTTGTGCTTCAACGCATAATCAGAGAAAGCCTCGAAGTCCCGACCTGAAGGCTCCTCATCCAGGGAGAAGTCCGCCCGCAAGCCGAACTTACCACCATGCAACTTCACTATGGACTGACTTCGGGTGACCAATCTGGCGGCTGGCAGCCCTGCTTTCAGATGGACCTCGAAGGCCGCCAGCGGCATGCCCATCTGTTCGAAGGCTTGCTCGATGAGATCGTCGAAGTTCGTGGTTAGAACCGTCTGTATGCGTAGGGCGTCGGCTAGGTGGGCGAGCATGAAGTGTGCTTCGTTTGGCAACCGCCCCCTCGTAATGTGCCCGAAAAATGAATCTACTACCCGGTCGTCAGGGGCGCGGAGAACCGGCTGCTTCTTCTCGAACTCAAGCCGCGAAAGCAACTGGAGAGCCGTGCGCCAGTTGGCCTTGGCACCAAGGGCTTCCAGCCTGACGGCAGCATCAGAATGCCGGTCTGCGCCTGAGACCCCGTCAGCTACCTGTGGTGCCAGGGCGCTCACATTCCCTGCTGGGACTGTTCCTGGGCTGGGCCACGCATCGATCCCTGGACGCCAGACAACGTTTCTAGGCCGCCTGAAGAGAGCGAGCTCTATGACGCCATTGAGGTAGTCCCCGATCTGCTTCCCGGTTGGGATTCCTGAGGCGGCTGACATCCCGCTTCCGATGAAAGGGATGAAACCGAATCCCTTCTGTACCTGCTCCCCCACTTCCTGCACGAAATCATGTGGCTCCATAACCTGGGTTGTCATCTGCTTCCCCCTTGTGCCGTCGCCATGACCCTATCGTAACCGTTTACGGCCCTGAGGACAACAGGGAGGGCGGGAGTTGGTTGGGAAACCGTCTCACCTTGTCGTAGCGTCTATCAAGGCTCTTGCCTTTTCAAAGCAGTCAGTGGCGCCATACGCGTCGGCCCGGGCGAAGTTAGCCAAGCCCATGTCCAGGCACTCGTCCGGAGATAGTCTCTTTCCCTGCGCCTGCAGGTTCTCTCGGCGCTTTAGCAAGTGCGCCAGCCTCGCTCCTGCCGCTCCACGGCTGGCAATAGCACCAAGTCGGTTGAAGGCGCCCCTGAAAGGGAACTCGCCATGCTCATTGGGTCCGACCATTTCCTGCTCCTTTTCCTGGGTGACCATTACTTAACAAGACCCCCTACCCCCCTCTGGCACGGGCCAGCCTTCCGACCTCGTGCCGCTCACTGCGGGCGAGGCCGAACCGGTCAGGAGGCGCCTGTGAATCCCTGCGCTGGTTCCGGCTTAGGTCGTCTGGAAGTGTTGCCCTCTACGAGGCAGAGCCCAACGCCGCCTCAGGTAGGGCGAAAGGAGGTTATGAATAGCGACAAATCTCGCCCGAGAATTGAACCTGCTACCGTGGGGTTATGAGCGGGCATGGTCTGTCGGCATCGTGCACCTTCAGCGAAGTCCGACGGGCCGTCTTGGCGCGGCCGCTGCGACTTGATACGATGGGCCAGCCTTCAACAGCATCACTGGCATTGAGGAGGAACCCATAGGCAAGATGGAACAGACGCTAAAGTCCGAAACCACGCGGCTTGCCAAGAAGCAGCTGGGGGCGACCTATCTGCCGCTTGCGCGAGATGTTCGCTGGCTAAGGCAAGCCTTGTCGGCATTGCGGAAGACGATCGCTGTACTGGCGGGGCTTGGTGCCGAGTTGGGGGGCCAACGGGCAGCGGAATGGGCAAGGCTGGGAATGATGGAGGTGCCTTTAATATCGGCTGGCTTGGTGCTGCTGTTGCGGGCGAGCACCGGCAGAGCCAACCTTGAGGCTGCACATGAAACTGGGAATGCTCAGCCGTCGCCCCACTTGTTACAACGGCTGCACTTCGATACGATAGCCCGGCCGCCGAAGGCATTGATGGCGGAGTCGCCCCGAGAATTGTTGGACGTTTGGCTGCTCGCACAGTAAACTCGCAACAGCACGGAGTTCGCACGATGAAGGCTTTGGTTTTGCACAGTGGCGGACTGGACTCGACCCTGTGCCTCTTGCTGGCTATGGAGGCCAAACGAGAGGTGGTCAGCCTCGGCATCGATTATGGCCAGCGTCATCGCATTGAACTTGAATACGCTTTGGCCCAGTGCCGGAAGCACGGTATCGAGCGACGTGTACTACGCGTCGAATGGGACAAGCCTGTACGGAGCATGCCCACTGGCCGCTCACTTGACGAGATTCGCGCCGGTGTCTCTCCCGCATTCCTGCCAGGCCGAAACGCCGTCTTCCTTGCTCTCGCGTGTGCGGAAGCCGCCGGCATAGGGGCGGGAGAGGTCTGGATTGGCGTGAACGCGGTCGACTTCTCCGGATACCCCGACTGCAGGCGAGAATTTGTCGCAGCCTTCCAGTCCATGATCAGCCTGGCGATTCCGAGTGGCCCTGTGATTGTCGCCCCTCTGGTCCGGATGTCCAAACCGGAGATCGCAGCCGAAGCGCGCAGACTGGGACTCACTCCGGGAGACACTTGGAGCTGTTACCAGCCGCGCCTTACCGCTCAGGGCGTCTCTCCTTGTAGAGAGTGCGATGCATGCATTCTGCATGACCACGCATGGCAGCACGCGAACGCCAAGGGAGTGAGCAAGTAGCAGATGGCAGTGATTGGCCTGATATCCTGTGTCAGCCGAAAGCGTACACACGCAAGCGAGGCGCAAGATCTCTACGACTCGCCCCTGTTCACGAAGGCCCGGCAGTATGTTGAGAAAAGGTGTGGCACATGGTATATCCTTTCTGCGAAGTACGGTTTGGTTGGTCCCCGTCAAGTCATCGATCCCTATGAGGAGACCCTGAACACAAAATCCCGCGCCGAGCGCGAACAGTGGGCACAGAGAGTGTGGGCAGACCTTTTTCCGCACTTACATTCTGGCGACCATGTTGTCGTCCTTGCGGGTGAGCGGTATCGCGAGTACCTCGTTCCGCGGATGATCCAGCACGGGTGTCTGGTCGAGGTGCCTATGGAGGGCCTGGGAATTGGTCGACAACTGCAGTGGCTGTCCAAGCAGCTGTTGCCACCAAGACGAGAAGGCGACCTTGACCGATTCTATCGAGCGATCCAAAGGCTTGAGGCCGGGGTTGGTGGCAGGAGGTTGATGTCCACATGCGCGGCTCGGCAGGGCTGGCCACGGAGAGGCGTGTACTTTTTCTTTGAGCCCGGAGAGTACCGATCCGATGGAGTCGTCCCTCGCGTGGTTCGTGTGGGCACACACGGTGTGAGCCGCGGCTCAAAGGCGACTCTCTGGAATCGCCTTCGCACACACCGCGGGACCAGCGACGGCTTGGGTAACCATCGGAGCTCTATTTTTCGTCTGCACGTAGGTGCTGCTCTCGCAGCAAGAGAACCTGGCCTTGTCGTACCTTCTTGGGGGCTTGGTCAAGCCGCCAACCCTGCAGTCCGGAGGCAGGAGGGGAATCTAGAACGAGCAGTGTCACACCACATCAGCACGATGAACATTCTCTGGTTGGCCGTTGAGGACGAAGCGAGCCCGGCAAGTGACCGTGCATACCTTGAACGCAACCTTATCGGCTTGCTGGTCGGTAGAAGTGGCCCAGCTGACCCCCCGTCCGCGGGTTGGCTGGGGCGCTTCAGCCCCGAAGAACGGATTCGCAACGCCGGCCTTTGGAACCTTGATTTCTTGGACTACCCGTATGCCACCGAGTTCCTTGAGGTGCTTGACGAGTACGTGTCAATAACACTCGGCAGGAAGCCTCGGCCACCCCGGTCGATAGCGCCGCACGACTGGCATGTACGTGATAGGCAAGGCGTGCCACGCAACCAGCTCTCACTTTTCGGAGAATGAGCAACATGTCCCCGCTAAGCGACCTGCACAAATCGGTCCTTGATGGCTATAGACGGCCAATCGTGCACATGCGCAGGCAGGTGTCTGCGAATAGGTTTGGCCTTGTCTTTGGCGCAGGCCTGAGCAAGGCCTTTGGTATTCCAACGTGGGAGAAGCTGCTTGTTGCATTAGCGAAGGACCCAGAAATCCAGGGCGAAAGGGTACTGCAGATGGTGCCGCCACGTGCGGGCCTCCCCTACCAGACGGAAATGCTGTTCGCACACTTCAAGCAGCGACGGTATGACGGGGCTCCGCCCGATCAACACCACACGCGCCTTCTTGATTTCCGTATTGCTGCTGACTGGCGCGAAATAGTGCGAAAGCACTTGTACGCAGGCGTTAAAGGCGATCTTAGCCAATCTCTTAGCTCGCACCCATACTTGAAGCAGTACTTGCCTCTGGTTCAGCGCACGCACATGACGGTAACATACAACTTCGATGATATCCTCGAGCAGTCACTGCTCCTCTCGCGGGTGGGGGGCGAGATGAGTTCTCGCGGCTTTGAGTCTGTGACAAACCCATGGACACAGTTTCGCAGAATGACGGCAATCATTTACCACCCCAACGGAGTAGTTCCTCAGAATGTCCTCGAAACACCAAGTGATCGCTTCGTGTTCTCGGAAGCATCCTATGCTGAACAGATGATGGGAATCTTTGCAGGCGATCAGGCTGGTCTGCTTAATCACTTCTCGAAGCATACTTGCCTGTTAATCGGAATATCGCTGGAAGACGAGACTCTGAGAAGTGTTCTCATGCAGGGCGCGAGGTCGTGTCCCGGGAACTTCCATTACTACGTGCACTACCTCAAGCAGGGCGAGGCACTTGACAACGAGAAGCGTCGGGCGATTACTATGGCCAACTTCAAAGTCTACAATCTCGTGACCCTGTTTCTCGACGATGATGGGATACGCGCACTTGTTGAGTTGATCGATGTTCAGGCGCTCCCCGAAAACCAGTTCTGCGATTTTGCATGTGAGCACAATATCCCCGTAAGATTCCGTTTCTACATTACGGGACCTCTCGGTGTTGGCAAGAGCACGTGCATCAACTACTTCCGCAACCTCATTGTCTTGGACGAGTGGCTGGAACAGCGGCCTCCTGTCCTGGCAAAGGCCTGGGAGCAACTTACCGATGAGGAACGGGAATCCGCAGATCAGTGGATTGCCGATCAGTTCCGCCGCAAGAATGACGTGCTCCGCAATGAGAAAGAGGGTATATTTGTTCTGGATCGCGGGCCACTTGATCCGTTGTCATTTACGCAGGACGATGAGTGGAGTGCGAAGGCATCAGGGATCCTTGCAGCCATGTGTCCAGGAAAAGCTACGTGGAAGGTTGAGGATGGACGCGTCATCTTGCTGCAGGGCGAGGCAAGGGAACTGGCACTGCGAATGGTTATCACGCAGCGCGAAGACTACACGGCAGACAGGCTGGAGAAGATGGAGACGCAATTGCGAATGGCTTATGGGTCAGACGGAGTAATCTCCGTCGATACGAGGGGCTTGGCGCCGGAGGATGTGGCGAGGCGTGTGGCCGAGATAATACATCTAGAGATATGCGAACCAACATGCCACTTGCACAATCGCCTGCAGGACATTCAGAAGGATGGTATCAATGCAGCCAAGTAGCGAGAGCCGGAGGCGGCGATTCCGGGTCTACCTTGCCGGGCCGCTGTTTAGTGACGCGGAGCGGACATTCAATGTTCTCGTCGCGCGTCAACTTGAGGAATGGGTGGATGTCTATCTGCCACAGCGAGATGGAGGCCTCATGAACGAGATGGTTCGCGACGGAGTGGCCCCGGACATTGCGGCGTGCCGTGTCTTCCGGAGGGACATGGATGCCATTCGACAGTCTGACTACCTAATCGCAGTCCTTGATGGAAGGGCTATTGATGAGGGGGTTGCCTTTGAGCTTGGCGTAGCCTTCTCCCATGCAAAGCGTTGCGTGGGCCTTCAGACGGATTTCCGTCGGCTGGCACCGTGGGGCAACAATCCGATGATCACGGGAGCACTGGAAAGTGTTTTTCGTTCGGTCAAGGACCTGCTGTCCTGGATACGGGCAGAAGTGCACGCCTGTTCAGCACCGGCACCTTTGAAGCAGAAGTGAGCATTGGGTGAAATGAGAGGCCCAAGGGGCATGGCGGGTGCCAGATGGGCGTGGGCAAGAGCTTCTGCATCATCGACTGCGGCTATCATTTTCGGGCATCGTTCTTCGTCTTACCCCCGATGTTTGCTCGTGATGGCAGGCTCGTCAATGCTGTCTATGGGTTTGTCTCAGTATTGCTGAAGTTGGTGACAAGATACAGACCTTCCGCATTGGCGGTCGCCGGTGACGCACCAGGCCCGTATTTCCGGCACAAGATGTTTCCTGCGTATAAGTCCGAGAAGACCCGTGTTCCGGAGGAATGTGATCGACAGATGCCCATTCTCCGGCAAGTGCTGAATGCTTTGGCCATCCCTTACGTGAGCACCGAGGGATTCGAAGCCGATGATGTCATGGCCACGCTGTCACGAGCAGCGCAAGCGGAGGGATACAGAGTCTACTTGTGCTCAAGAGACAAAGATCTGCTCCAACTGCTTTCAGGTGCCGTGACGGTCCTTAACATTACCTCTGGCGAGGAAATGACGGCGGAGACTCTGAAGGAACGCCGAGGTATACGCCCCGAACAAGTCCCAGACGCGATTGCCTTGGCTGGCGACAAGGCTGACAGCATTCCAGGTGTTCCTGGGATAGGCTGGAAAACCGCGGCCAGTCTGCTCGCCGTCTATTCCACAGTGGAGAATGCGCTAGAGCATTGGCAGGATATGAGTAGTAACCTCGGGAACAAAATACACGAGCACCGCGACCAGGTTCTGTTGGCGAAAAGGTTGGCTACTCTGCGGACGGATGTGCCCATCCCAGTGCGGCCAGAAGCGTATGAGCTCCGACTGGCGGACAGATCTCGGTTGGAGCCGCTCTTTCGGGAGCTTGGCTTTGAACGACTGCTCGAACGGCTTGAACGATTGCGTGACATTGAGTCACAGGGCCTCTGGGCGCTGTGATACTCCGTATACTCTCGGATGCGAGGGTAAGTAATCTGATGCTGGCACTGTTTGCGACCAATCATGACACTGGAGAGCCTCACGGCCGTGACCTTGATGCCGGTGACGCCATCGTGAGGATGCCAGGCAGTAGCGACTTGGGCTAGAGCAGTTTAAGATTGCGTGGCTACCTGGGCACAGCGATTTCTGGGCAATTCCGGTGTAATCCCGGGTTTCCACTGTCGCCACCCAAAGCAAAACTGCTCTAGGTCGAGGCATTCTGGCTGTGTTTTCGGCGTTTTCGCAGGCGCGATGAGAGGTCACTCATGCCGTGACGTAAGTCTCGAAAGGCTAGCGCTTCGAGGCCATAGACTTTGAACCAAATGACGCACGAGGTGTGCGAACAGGTTGTGAACGACCCTGGTTTATGACCTTGTTTATGACTTTGGCCTTTTTTCGCGGCCGCGGTGAAACATCGTGGAACCGGCGGCGGGGCGCAAGGCTTTGAGGGGCAAAGAGATAGGACGTAAACCCTTGTGTGACAAGGAGTTAGAAGCGTGGCTGTCCGTCCTCGGGAGCCAAAGGTCAGAGGTTCGACTCCTCTTGGGGACGCCAGTTTGTCTCGCGTCACGTCAAAGACTTACGGCTTCTATCTTTTCGCACCCCGCCGCCCCCGACACCCCTGCCCGAACGCTGGGCTGCAGAAGAAAGTGGTCTCCGCAGCCGCTTCTCTGCGTTTCACATGCCTCGAATCAAGAGTCGCGAGCAAGTGCCGCTGCTATTTCCCGGCCTTGTCATTGCCCCCGGTGGCGCTCGGCGTTGCGGGAAGTGGTTGCAGTGACCGTTCACTCTTGGGAGCCGGCTTGATCTCCATGGCCGACGGCGCCTCCACGTGCATCAACGCCAGTTGCTCCTTGGCCCAGGCGACCCAGTCGGGGCGGGTGTCCTTCAGGATGAGGTCCTTCAGGAGTTGCACGGTCCGCTGATCTTTGCGGTTCTCGCGCACGAGGGTGCGGACGAGGTTTCCGATGAGTTCGGGGTTGTCGGATTGCATGGTGAGGGCCTCGCTGTACCATTTCTCGGCCTCGTCCAGGCGGCCCACGGCCTCGTAAACCATCCCGAGGTTGTTCGGCGGCTCGGGCGAGTAGGGCATGAGTTTGGCGGCGTACTGGAACTCCCACGCGGCCTGGTAGAACTTGCCCTGGCGGAGGTACACGATGCCGAGATTGTTGTGGGCCGGTCCGAAGAACGGGTCGGC
>Ga0315289_10004555_pt1 | contig 20627 bp, 13 predicted proteins | sample YL17G11_40_MG_FD_203452 | JGI IMG/M metagenome (GOLD analysis project Ga0315289, IMG submission 203452) | Sediment microbial communities from Yellowstone Lake, YNP, Wyoming, USA - YL17G11_40 | ecosystem: Environmental > Aquatic > Freshwater > Lake > Sediment | place: USA: Wyoming | collected... | reverse complement strand
GTTTCCTCGCCAACAGGGACGTATGCACGCCCGCTGCAAGCCTGGCAGATGGTCAAAATTTGAACCTTATTCATAGTGCCTCCTTTAAAGCAAAAATTCTCGCCTTTAGCTTCAAAGCGAGTGGATATGATGCCGCACCTTCTACACTTCAATGCTTCAGCGCAGAAGATACGGTTGCCTTCTGGATGATGACCAGGGGGATACCCTGGCAGAGCAGTCCAAGCAGGCTATTCAATTATTTGCCCCCCGGAGTTCACTTTTAACTTGCCATCCCCCTATCTATTAGGCCTGAGCACCCCCGCAGGGAAATTCGGTATCCTCCAAGTTGGAGAGATATTTGTATGGTGTTATTACACTAATGCTCACCTTCAACCTACCCGTGGAAATTTAATTCGCAGTCAACAAGAGCACAACCTAAGAGATGATCCTCGACCTGATGGGGGAGAAGATGCTCAGCAACCAACTGCTCACCGGGCAGGAGGTCGGCGGGGCATTGGTGCCGAAAGATGCAGGTAATATTCTGCAAGTAGCCGTGAACCGGCTGCTGAGGGGTGTGAAGACCTGGCAGGTCAACGGCATCTTTGCCACACACCTGTGCCTGCCTGTCCTGGTAGGCAGGCCAGGGCGGCACTGGCGTAGACAAACACCACGATCGCCTCGCCGCTCGGATCGCGACCACGGAAAGTCCGCAGACTCTACTGGCAATGAAATTGGAGGAATGGCGGATGAGACATCCACAGGTAAATTATCGTAAGAATGGACGAAAGACAAAGACAACACTCCAATCCCAAATTGCATTACCTTTTTGAGTTCAAGTGACCTTGGCTTAATTTCAGGATCTTCTTTTCTAAATTTCTCCCCGCTTGTCTTATCTTCTTCTTTAGTCTATACTGATATAAAGACAAAATCCTTACTTCTTGATGCATAAGAGGCATCCTATGGCCGATCTAATCGGGCTCTCCCTCGGTCGCTATCACATCCTTAAGAAACTCGGCGAGGGCGGGATGGCAACCGTGTACAAGGCTTACGACACGCGCCTTGAGCGCGACATTGCCATCAAGGTCATCCGGCGCGGAGCCTTCCCGCCGGAGCAGTTCGAACGCATCCTGATGCGTTTCGAGCAAGAGGCCAGGTTGATTGCCAAGCTCTCCCATCCGAACATTGTCAAATTGCTTGACTATGGGGTATACGAAGGATCCCCGTATCACGTGTTGGAATACATCCCAGGTGGTACTCTAAAGAAATTATTGGAGCGGCGAGTTGGAAAACAGATGCCATGGCGGGAATCGGCGCGGCTGCTCCTGCCCATTGCCCAGGCGTTGGAATATGCTCATGAGCACAAGATCATCCATCGCGATATCAAACCTTCAAATATACTGCTGACCGAAAAAGGGCAGCCCATTCTCTCGGATTTTGGTATTGCCAAACCCCTGGACATCGAAGAGACGCACACCCTGACTGGGGCCGGTGTGGGCATCGGCACGGCAGCTTATATGTCGCCGGAGCAAGGATTGGGGAAGAAAATTGATGGCCGGACGGACATCTATTCCTTGGGGATTGTTTATTACGAATTGATCACTGGTCGGACACCTTTCTCCGCTGACACCCCGCAGGCAGTGATAGATAAACAAATTCATGACCCATTACCGCGTCCCACTCAGTACGTCACCGACCTTCCGGAAAAGGTCGAACATCTCCTATTGAAAGCGCTGGCGAAGGCGCCGGAAAATCGCTACCCGGAGATGGGAGCGTTCGGCAAAGCGCTGGAGGCTCTATTAAGTTATCCGACACAGGTCGTAGAGCTGATCCAAGATACCAAAAAGACAGCCGAACAATTTACTGAAGAAACAACGCAGGATGACCTGGAGTTGGATTCGGATGGAACCACGATTCCGGAATCCGTTCTAACTCCGAAGTCATGGCTCAAATGGCTGCTTGTTACGGGAGTCATTGCTTTTCTTTGCATGGCACTAGCAGCCAGCGGCGGTTATCTCATTTGGAGAAATGCAACCCCGGCAGCCGCATCCCTAGCGCCCTTCACCGACTCCCCAACGCCGACCGAGACAGCCTATTCCATCGCGCAAAGTCCAATTACTGATACCCCAACTCCGACTGCAAGCTTTACGCCAATCCCATCTCCCACGGCGCTTACCGGCATTGGATCAACTCAAATATCGCCGAAAGACGGCATGGTACTGGTGTATGTTCCGGAGGGAGAGTTCTTGATGGGTTCGGCCGACTCGGATATGATGGCTAATAGCGATGAAAAACCACAACACCGTGTCTCTCTGGATGCCTACTGGATAGACCGGACGGAAGTGACGAATGCAATGTATACCTTGTGCGTGCAGGCAGAGGCATGCCAGCCGCCGAATGATAACAGTTCTAACGCGCATACCAATTACTATGGCAATACCCAATATGCAAATTTCCCGGTAATATATGTGGACTGGAATGATGCGAAGACCTACTGCGAATGGTCCGGGCGACGGCTGCCGACCGAAGCCGAGTGGGAGAAAGCGGCGCGCGGGATGGACGGACGAATTTTCCCCTGGGGCAATGACAGTCCGAGCAGCAACCTTTTGAATTACAATGAATACATTGATGATACAACAGCGGTGGGGAGTTATTCCTCCGGAGCCAGTCCATACGGAGTGCTGGATATGGCTGGTAATGTGTATGAATGGGTGAATGATTGGTATAGCGAAACCTATTACAGCCAAACGCCGTCGTCGAACCCGACCGGTCCGGGGGGGGGACAATCTCGCGTGCTGCGCGGCGGCTCGTGGGTCGACCGTGTGAGCGATGTCCGCTCTGCCATCCGCTACAGGGGTGAACCCGTTTTCGCGTACGCCGGTCTCGGTTTTCGCTGTGTTCTCTCGCCGTAATGGTTCCTTCAACTTCTCTCAGTACAAGCCTAGGTTTCTGGTTTCTGAACTTCTGGCTTTCCCCGCGATGTGGTCTTCGAAAAATATAGTATACGTGGTTCCTATTTACAATACTCGATGATCTCTGCCTGCCAGCAAGGATTCTAGTATGACAAATCTTCTCGGTCAATCCCTCGGACGCTACCACATCCTCGAACAGTTGGGCGAGGGTGGGATGGCGATTGTCTACAAGGCCTATGACACGCGCCTCGAGCGGAACGTGGCTGTCAAAGTCATCCTTCCCCAGAGACAGTTTTCCGAAAAGTTCTTAAAACGCTTTGAGCGCGAAGCCAAAGTCCTAGCGCAACTTTCTCATCCGAATATTGTTGGGGTCATTGATTATGGCGAACATGAGGGCCTCCCATATATCGTGATGGAATATATCCCCGCCGGAACCTTGAAGCAAAAAATAGGAAAACCGATACCCTGGCGGGAGGCAGCGCGGCTTCTCGCTCCTATGGCCCGCGCCCTGGAATACGCCCACAAGCACAATATCATTCACCGGGATGTCAAGCCCTCCAACATTCTCGTCACTGAAACCAATCAACCGATGCTTTCCGACTTCGGCATTGCCAAGATTCTTGAGACTGAGGAAACAATTGATCTGACCGGGACAGGCACAGGTATTGGCACACCAGAATATATGGCTCCCGAACAAGCACTGAGCCAAGGCATTGACCATCGTACGGATATTTACGCCTTGGGCATCGTTTTCTATGAAATGGTCACAGGTCGGAAGCCCTACCGTGCTGACACGCCATTAGCGGTTCTGTTCAAACACGTTAATGACCCTCTCCCGCGTCCAAAGCAATTTATTCCCGATCTACCGGATTTCGTAGAACAGGCATTGATCAAGTCTTTGGCGAAGAATCCAGCTTACCGTTACTCCACTGCTGCAGAATTTGCGGTCGACCTCGAGAAAATCGCTTACGGGCAAGAGGGAGACACAATCGCAGCCACGCCTTTTCCCATGGGCAAAGTTATCCCGATTGTCATTGGTGGAATGGTTCTAACCATATTCCTTGCAGTTGGAATTGCGATAGGAAGCCGCAGGAATCCGCCCGGAAAATCCATCACCGATACTCCGACGCCATTCGAGACGACCCCATCCTTCACACAAAACCCAATTACCGATACCCCAACGCCGACAGCAACTATCACACCAATCCAATCTACTACCGCTCTTCCCGGCCTTGGATCCACGCAAATATCGCCGAAGGATGGTATGGCCATGGTATTTATTCCTGAAGGCGATTTCATCATGGGAAATTCTGCTGATGAAGCACTGGCAAATTGCAAGAAATTCAGCAACAATTGTGAACGGGGTTGGTTTCTCGATGAAGAGCCCTCGCATCGCGTTTATTTAAGCGCTTTTTGGATTGACCAGACTGAGGTGACAAATGGTATGTACGCTTTATGTGTCCAGGCCGGATTCTGTGCAATGCCACACAAGACAGGGTCAGCTTCACGCAGCAGTTATTATGGCGACTCGCGATATCAGAACTATCCCATCATCTATGTGGATTGGGATGATGCAAGGACTTACTGCCAATGGGCTGGAAAACGACTGCCAACTGAGGCTGAATGGGAGAAAGCAGCCAGAGGGCCAAATGGGTTTATTTATCCGTGGGGAAATGGAGATCCCGCGAATGGTTATCTAAACTACAAGGGCCTTATTGGTGATACCACTCTAGTCGGGAGCTATCCTGAGGGCACCAGTTATTATCATGTATTCGATATGGCTGGAAATTTATGGGAATGGGTGGCTGATTGGTACGGTGAAAACTATTACGTGCAATCTCCGGACCATAATCCAACTGGTCCTGCAACCGGCAGCAAGCGAGTCTTCCGAGGTGGTGCCTGGGTAGAGATGAGCAATGAAGGTGATATTCGGACTACAGCCAGGGCCAGCGGCGGACCAGACAATGCCAATAACTATATCGGATTTCGATGCTTGCAAGATGCATCCCATTAGCAATACTTTGAGGAAACAATCATGCCTGATCTCATAGGCCAATCCCTCGGACGCTACCACATCATCCTCGAGCAACTCGGTGAGGGCGATAAAACAACATATACAAAATTCTAAATAACAGCCAACGCCCAATTTCTTTGGAAAGCAAACCATGGCACAAACAAAGCCCATCTTACTCCTCCACCTCCCCAACCAGCCGCCGCGGCAGGTGACGCTGGAGCGTGACTCCTACCGCCTAGGACGTGGGACGGATAATGATATCATCTTGCTAAATGATGGGGTCTCACGCCATCACGCTCGCCTCGAGCGGCGTGGCGATTCCTGGGAATACACCGATCTGGACAGCACAAACGGCACGTTCGTCGAGGACCGGCGCATCCGGCAGGTCATCCTGCAGGAAGGCATGCGCCTGCAGTTGGGCGAGAAACCGGAGCGGGCAGTGGAGATCGTCTTTCAGTCATCCGCGCGGCAAGTCGTGGGGCCTGCCCTGAGGCCTCCGAAGGGTCCGGAAGCACACCCGCCGAAGGAATTGGCCGCCGCTGTCGTTTCCACCATCCGCCAGCGAAAAGAGCCGACCACTGGCCTGATCCCCCTGCGATCCCATCAGCTGCCGCCCGGCCGGACCGTGACCATCGGGCGGGACACGCAGGCGGATATTCACCTGCCCTCCCCGATGGTCTCACGCCGCCACGCCCTGGTCCGCCCCGCGGATGGAACCTTGATGCTGGTGGACCTGAATAGTACCAACGGCACCTCGGTCAACGGGCGGCGCATCACCGCGCCTCAGCCGTTGAAGCAGAATGACCTGGTACAGATTGGGCCGTTCCGCCTGACCTACGAAGGCGAGGGCCGGCTAAAGGTCTACATGGCGGGCCGCGGGCTGAGGCTGGACGGCCAACGCCTTAGTTGGGATGTTGGCAAAGGGACGGGGCGCAAGCGCATCCTGGAAGATATCAGCCTGTCTTGCAGCCCGCAAGAATTCGTCGGGCTGGTGGGCGGCAGCGGCGCCGGGAAGACTACGTTGATGAAAGCCCTGAGCGGCCTGCTGCCGATGCGGGGGCGCGTGCTGGTGGAGGGCGAAGACCTATACCGGAATTTCGACGCCTACCGCTCGCAGATCGGCTACGTGCCGCAGGACGATATTTTACACAAGGAACTGACCGTGCAGCAGGCATTGTGGTATTCGGCCAAACTGCGCCTGCCCCCCGACGTTGGCGAGGCGGAGATCCAGCAGCGGATTGACCGGGTGCTGGAGCAGGTGGAACTCTCCGGGCAGAAGGACCAGCCCATCCACAGCCTGAGCGGCGGGCAGCGCAAGCGCGCCAGCATCGCCGTCGAACTGCTGGCCGACCCGCCGCTATTCTTCCTGGATGAACCGACCTCCGGCCTCGACCCCGGGCTGGAAAAGAAAATGATGGTCACCCTGCGCAAACTAGCCGACGGCGGCAAGACCATTCTGCTGGTGACGCACGCCACGGCCAACATCACCGAGTGCGACCAAGTGGCATTCATGTCGCAGGGGAGGCTGGTATATTACGGTCCGCCGCGCCAGGCAGGGGAGTTCTTTCAGGTGGGCAGCGGAAATTTTGCCGACATCTACACGGAAATTGGCGACCCCGACCCGCGCCAGGCAAAGCAGAAGGCTGAAACCTGGGCAGAACGCTTCAAACATTCCGCGTTTTTTCGGAAGTACATCGTTGAGCGTTTCAAGACGCTGCCCAAAGAGAAGGCCGGCGCGGATGCGGTCAGCATCCGCCGCATGGGGCGCGCCCGCGTCAGCCCCATGCGCCAATTCCTACTCCTGATGCGCCGCTACTTCGACTTAATCTTGCACGACCGCATCCTGCTGACCATCCTGCTGGCCATCATGCCCCTGCTGGCCCTGCTCGTCGTGCTGATCGCCGAACCCAACTGGCTGGTGGGGGACACAGCCGTTGCCATTCAACAGCAGTTGCAGGATAAATTACTGGCAGGCGGGAAGAGCGCTGCCTATTCGGTGGTGGGGAACGGCCAGGCGCTGCTGTTCATTATGTCGCTGGCCTCGGTGCTGCTGGGCTTGTTCGCCTCGGCGTATGAAATCGTCAAGGAACGCAACGTCTACGGGCGCGAACGGATGGTCTTTCTGAGGCTGCTGCCTTATCTCGGCTCCAAGGTGGTACTGCTGGGCGGTTTTGCCGCACTGCAATGCCTGCTCTTCCTGCTGGTAGTCGGCCTCAAACTGCACTTCCCCGCCAAAGGTGTATTCCTACCGGCTTTCGTGGAAATCTACCTCTCCATGTTCCTGGGCTCTCTGGCCGCCATCATGCTGGGGCTATTTCTCTCGTCTATTGCTCCCAATTCCAACGCGGTCGTATACCTGATTCTGGGCGTCCTGTTTGTCCAGATCCTGTTTGCCGGAGTACTGTTCGAACTGCCCGGTGTATCCAGCAACCTCTCGAAGATCACCTTGACCCGCTGGACGACCGAGGCCCTCGGCGTTTCGGCGGACCTGGAACATCTAAATTCCCTGACATGCACCCGCTTCCAACCGGACCCGGTGACGGAAGACGTGTCCATTGATGTGGACAAGCCCGACCCGAACTGGCAGCCTGTCACCATCGTCACAGAAATGAAGCAAGTGCCCGGATGCAGTAAGCCGGTGGCCATGCCGTTGGTGCAGGAGAACGAGATGGTGACCGTCAAGGAGACCATCACCAAATCTGTAATGGTCACGCCGGACGCGCTGGACATAGAGACGCCTCACACGTTTGTGCTCAACTATGAGCGCAATGCTGCCCACCTTCTGGGCGATTGGGGCATGCTGCTCGGCCTGTCGCTTCTCTTCGGTGCGGGTACATTGTTGGTAATGAAAAACAAAGACATAGTGTGATGTTAATACAGGAGACAGTCACCTTCAAGGCGGCTGTCTCCTGGTGGAGGAGTTTCTTTGTCTAACCTGATCGGTCAATCCCTCGGACGTTACCACATTCTCGAGCAACTCGGCGAGGGAGGGATGGCAACAGTCTATAAGGCTTTCGATACGCGCTTGGAGCGAAATGTTGCCATCAAAATCATCCTGCCTAGTAAGGAAAAATCCGAGACATTCCTCAAACGCTTCGAGCGCGAAGCGCGTTCGCTGGCAGGGCTTTCCCATCCCAACATCGTCAAGGTGCTGGATTACGGCGAACACAAAGGGATACCCTTTCTCGTCATGGAGTACATCCCTGGTGGGACACTCAAGCATCAACTGACCAGCCGGCCAATCCCCTGGCAGGAGGCCGCCCGGATCCTCGTCCCCATTGCACGCGCATTGGAATACGCACACCTGCAGAAGATCATCCACAGGGATGTCAAGCCGGCCAATATCCTACTCACCCATTCCGGCGAACCGATGCTCTCAGACTTCGGCATTGCCAAGATATTGGAAAGCGAGGAGACCATTGATCTAACCGGCACCGGGGTTGGCCTGGGCACACCGGAGTACATGGCTCCTGAACAGGGTTTGGGTGAGGGTGTGGATCACCGTGCTGACATTTATGCTCTGGGGGTCATCCTGTATGAGATGGTCACCGGGCGCAAACCTTACCGGGCCGATACGCCAATGGCTGTCTTGCTCAAGAAAGCCACCGAGCCCCTGCCCCGCCCGCGAAACTTTGTGCGCGACCTGCCGGAAGCCGTAGAGCAGGTTCTTTTCAAGGCGCTGGCTAAGAAACCGGAAGACCGCTACCAAAGCATGGGCGACTTTGCCTCCGCGCTGGAAAGATTGGCGCATGGAGCACAACTGTCTGGCGAGCCTGAACCGCGCAAGGAAAAGCCGGCGCCCTCGCAGCCCTCACCCATCAATTGGAAGCCCGTGGCGCTTGGCCTGCTGGCTGTTATCGCGCTGGCTGGCGTGGTTTGGATAGCATCCTTCTTGATCGGCAAAATCCCTGCTGCGGTAAAGCCAACTGAAACACCAATGCTCACTCTGACCAGCACGACCATACCCACTCTTTCCATAACCAGCACAACTACACCCACCAACCCACACCTGCCAACTGTCACCATGACCTCCACCCCCTCCCTCGGAATTGGTTCCACATGGATGCGCCCGGCAGATGGCATGGTGATGGTGTACGTGCCGGAAGGGAACTTCACGATGGGCAGCAATAACGGGTCCAGCGACGAACAGCCCGTGCATACGGTGTACCTGGACGTGTACTGGATTGACCGTACCGAAGTAACCAACGCTATGTATGCCCTGTGCGTGAGTACCGGATCCTGCCAGCCGCCGGGTAACAGTTCGTCCTTCACGCGTAGCAATTACTACGGCAATTCGCAATATGCGGATTATCCGGTCATCAATATGGAATGGAATGATACCAACGCTTACTGCGCCTGGGCGGAGGCGCGGCTGCCGACCGAAGCCGAATGGGAGAAAGCGGCGCGTGGGACAGATGGGCGAACCTACCCTTGGGGCAATGAATGGGATGTTCAAACAACCTTGCGATTGAATTTTTCTGACAAAAATGATCCCACTGGCGCGTCTGATACCGTTGCAGATGATGGTTACTCAGATACTGCGCCAGTGGGTAATTACCCAAATGGTAGCAGCCCCTACGGAACGCTGGATATGGCCGGAAATGTGTGGGAATGGGTATCGGATTGGTACGGTGAGAATTATTATGAAAATTCACCTTCCTCCAATCCAACTGGGCCGGCTTCAGGCCAGAGCCATGTTTTGCGGGGCGGCTCGTGGTACGTGAGTGAAAAAACCGCCCGCTCCACCAACCGCTACAAATTCGATCCTGAGAGGACGTTCAATGTCATCGGTTTTCGTTGCGCACGCTCGAAATGATCAGGAGGATGCCCTGTGTCCAATCTAATCGGCCAATCCTTTGGTCGTTACCATATCCTTGAGCAATTGGGCGAAGGTGGGATGGCAACTGTCTACAAGGCTTTCGATACCCGCTTAGAAGCAGACGTGGCGGTCAAGGTTATCCGCACCGAACAACTAGCCCCCAATGTGCTGGAGCGTGCCCTCAAACGCTTCGAGCGCGAGGCCAAGGCGCTGGCGAAGGATCCCGCCGACCGCTACGCCAACATGCGCGATTTCGCCGCCGCGCTGGAAAACACAGTAATCAGTAGTCAGTCATCGGTAATCAGTAAAAAAGTAAAAAGTGAGAAGTCGGAAGAGAAAAGGGTGGATGTGGAAAAAATGGCCGACCAGCCTGCACCCATGCCGCGCCCGCCCTTCAACTGGAAACCGCTGGCGCTTGGCCTGTTGGCTGTTATTGGGCTGGCCAGCGTGATTTGGATGGCATCCTTCTTGATCGACAAAATCCCTGCTGTAGTAAAGCCAACTGAAACATCAACGCTCACTCCGACTAGCACGACCACCCCCACCCATACACTCCTGCCAACTGCCACCATGACCTCCACCCCCTCCCTCAGAATTGGTTCCACCTGGGTGCGCCCGACAGATGGCATGGTGATGGTGTACGTGCCGGAAGGGAACTTCACGATGGGTAGCAATAACGGGTTAAGCGACGAACGACCCGAGCACACGGTGTACCTGGATGCCTACTGGATTGACCGTACCGAAGTAACCAACGCTATGTATGCCCTGTGCGTGAGTACCGGATCCTGCCAGCCGCCGGGTAACAGTTCGTCCTTCACGCGTAGCAATTACTACGGCAATTCGCAATATGCGGATTATCCGGTCATCTACGTGGATTGGAACGACGCGCAGGCCTATTGCGAGTGGGGTGGGGCACGCCTGCCGAGCGAGGCCGAATGGGAAAAGGCGGCGCGCGGGACGGATGGGAGAACATACCCGTGGGGCAATGATTGGGATGTACGCACGATGAGGCGGTTGAATTTTTCTGATAAGAATGATCCAACTGGGTCAACGGAAACGGTTGCTGATGATGGGTATGCCGATACCGCTCCAGTGGGCAATTACCCATTTGGCGCCAGCCCGTATGAGGCGCTTGACATGGCCGGGAACGTCTGGGAATGGGTGACGGATTGGTACAGTGAAACCTATTCCGGGACTTCACCGTCGTCCAATCCAACCGGTCCGGCTTCGGGCCAATATCGAGTTTTACGGAGCAGCACCTGGCGCCTCAATGAGGTCAACGTCCGCTCTGCCGCCCGCACCATGGACTATCCCGGTTACAGGGAAAACGACATCGGTTTTCGTTGCTCCCGTTCAATTCCTTAGTTCTGAAATGCTGTTTTTGGAAACTAAAGCAGAGGTGGGGCCTGGGGAAGGGGCTTTGCCCTTCCCCAGCAGAATCGTCTGGGTAAATCCACGACCATCTAAAATGGTTTGAAGTTCTTCGGCAGAGGTTTCTTGAACTCATCTACCAGCGCCTCAAGCGCTTCCTGTGGCTCCCTGCGAATCCAATCCAGCAACATGAAAATGGCTGGGGGTTTCAAGGAATAAGCCTCGGAAAGGCTTTTAGGGCTAAAACCGCTATAGATGGGTTCATCTGGCAATATCCCACTATTTAGCGATTTCTGGAATGCCAATAGAATATCGGGATCCATGACCATCATCTTTTCAATAACCCCATCGACTTGTTCTTCTTGATAGCCCCACCTCTTGACCATGACTTTTCTTAGTTCTTCGATGTTCAATCCCATGGCATCTCCATTTCTGTGAATTACCTGTATAGAATTTACCATGATGCTCAAATGTTAGAAGATGATTCGGGCGGGTTTACCATTGTAGTTTTCCAATCCTTGTTCTCCAGTACCTGATCTGCATATGAATCGCCAAAATCACGAGCATCCTTTTCGATCGGCTGATTACGGTAACCTTCAAAATCATCCTCTGGTTTGACATAGTTATCAAGGTTATCCCGCCAACTGCCAGCTTGATCCTCCGAGACGCCCTCAGGAACTTGCCCTGTCTCTCGATATTGATTGGTAATATGCCTTTGGTATTAGTGGCGGGATTCGTGCGCGATCGTATCCATGAGTTCCCTGGGATCATCAAAATTCAGGTTATCGCTGTCAATAACGATTTCTGTCCCGCTGTTGTACCCTTGCGAATCTTTCCCAAACGGATCCTTGATATCCTCAACCTTCACCTTAATAGGAGGAAATCCGTACTTCTTAGCAATTTTCTCATGTTGCTGATTGAGATAATCGAGGCGCTGCTCGGCAGTAAGTCCGTTCCACCACTCTTTAAATTCCCTTTTTGCCTTTTCTAATTCTATCCAGCGCCTTAGATCTTGCCAGGTACTATTAATACCCTCCCACCAACCTGCAACAATCGTGCCTATACTGGCGTAATTATTGGCATATTGTTGATCCACTGTCTGCCATTCATCAACTTCTCTTTGAAGGCGGGAGCCAAGGATTCGGCCCTGTTCGGCCATGTGCAATAATGCTCGTACGAGCGCCGATGTTTCATTGACAAATTGCTCACGGATCGGTCCTTCCCATGGAATCCCCATGATGGCGCTGGAAACTGTCTGAACTTGCCTCTCTAGCTGGTCAGCCCCCTGAATTATCAGTGTTGCTGTTTCCCGCACTTTATCGGTATCCATGTGAATGATATTGCTCATAGTGCCTCGTTAGTAGACTACACTTTTTGCACAAGTAGTAAGTTTGAGAACATTTCTGCTGGCTGGGCTCCCAAGACCGTCTTTAGGCAACATATTTCTACAGGCTTTTATATGAGACTTTTTATCATAAATTTCGAGATCGGATTCACATCAGGCCGGGGTTTGTATCATCCAATTCCGGATCAGCTTTTACAGGTCTTTCGATACCGCGCCACCGCGCAACGATGACCGAGACGTTATCCGGCGCGCCGCTGGCCAGGGTCAAAGCCACCAGTTTCTCTGTCGCCTCCTGCGGGGGCAGTTCCAGCGCCACCGCCTGCATAATGGCCTCGCTCACCACCCCCCACAGCCCATCGCTACAAAGCAGCAGCGTATCCCCGGTCGAGAACAGCGCTTGACGGAAGAAGGGATTGATCTCCTTGCGGCGCGGGGTGAGGGACTGGGTCAGCCGGTTACGCTTCGGGCTGCGCAGCGCCTGCAGGGGAGTCAACTTGCCAGCGCGGATCTGGTCCGCCACAACGCTGTGGTCGTAACTGAGTTGTTGCATTGCGAGGTCCACCTCTGGAACAGTTTTGTTTTTTTCACGGCGTGACTGTTGGCCACCCAGGATGCGCCTGAGGCGCGCCCTTACAGAAAAGAAAATGGGCCTGGGTTTGATGGATTGCCGCACTAGGGTGGGCGCGTCCGAGTCTGCCTGACGGTCGCGAATGAGATAGGCGCGGCTGTCGCCCACATTGGCGATGAAAACCTGTCCTCCCTGCAGGACGGCCAGTACCGCCGTGCTGCCCATTGAGGAGTATTCGGGCTGGCCAGCCGCGCGGTCTGCCAGCGCCCTGTGGGCACGCTGCAGGCAGTCGCCCAGTAAAACAGTCAGGTCACGGTAATTTCCTGCCTGGCAATAATGTTCAACGATTGTTTCGACCACGAGTTTGCTTGCCAGCGCGCCACCAGCGTGGCCGCCCATCCCGTCCGCCACAATGAACAAGGGCGGGCGTCCATTCTCTGCCGGGAGCACGAGGATGGCGTCCTGATTGGGTTCGCCGCGCCGTTTGCGACCGGCGTCTGTGGCCGCGCCGGTTTCAATATCCGGGATGGATGCGGAGGTCATTGGGTATTAAAATCCATCGTCTTCTCGTCGCCGCTGGAGATCATCTGGTCAACGGTCCGTTCTCCATCACCGCTTGTCCGCGCCACCGCTTCGAAGCGGATGCGCACACGTTTTCCGAGCAGGATCTCATCCCCATCGTGCAGCAGCACGGGATCCTGTACCTGCGTACCGTTGACAAAGGTTCCGTAGGCGGGACGCTTGGGTTGACCGCCTTCATCAGCTGCAACGACCTCGCTTAGGAACAACTGTCCACCGCGCTCCTCGATGACAGCGTGGTGGCGCGAGACTGGGCTGTCTTTTGCAAAGATGACGTCGTTATCCGCCTTGCGGCCCAGGGTGGCGACCGGCTTGGCGATCTCGATGCGCTGGTGGAGCATGGCCGGATCGTCGCTCTGCAGGATGACCAGTACAGCCAGGGCATTCTCGCTGGGTGTAAAGGCGTCCATGGTGCGGTCGTCCGTGCTGGCCTCCGTCTGGGTTTCGCCGCCCACAATCGTAGCCCATTCCTTGTCTTGCTCTTTTTCGCGCTTGCGACGTTTTCCGGCAATCAGCAGCATGGCGATGACGACTCCCAGCAGTACCATTGAGACGACTGCCCCCAGGATGATCGTAGTGGTGGAGAGTTTCTTGCTTTCGGGGCCAGACGGAGCAGTGGCGCCCTCCGACGTCTCAGTAGTGGACGGCGTACCGGCTGCTAACAATGTCACTGTGACCCCGCTACGGGCCAGTTCGGTCCCGCCTGCATCCTGGGCGATGGCCTCAAGAAAGACCGATCCCGCTTCCAGCCCGGTGGGATCCCATTCCAATTCGTAGGGGGCCTCGGTATCGGAGCCGATGCTCACACCATTAGCCAAGAACAGGATTTTCTGGATAGGCGCGCCCTGTCCGGAAACCGTTACGGCGATGGTGGTTTTCCCGCTGACTTCGGCCTCGTCTGCTGGAGCAATAAAGGTGATGCTGTAAGGCAGCGCCGGCAGCTCGACGCTGCTGCTGACCTCATCCTGCGCATTGTGATAATTGACTTTCAGCGTCAGGTTGTGCTGGCCCGGCGCAGCGGTGGAAGTGTAGTGCAGCACGTACTGCGAACGAAGTTCGTCGGAGAGCCGGCCGAAGAGGGCATCCAGTTGCGTCGTGCCGGGGGAGTATTGGTAACGCCCGCCGGTCTGGCTGGAGAGCCGTTCCAGGGTCGGGCCATCCACGGCGCTGCCCAGCCCGATGGTGTAGATCGGGACACGCGTCTTCCCTTCAGAAGCCAGGTCAATCACATCGTCGGCTGTATAGAAGCTGCATGGTTTACCACCGGCCACATCCACCCCGTCGGTCAGCAGGATGACCGCCCGCCGCCCGGCCGACTGGTCAGCCGTCAATTGGACGGTCTGGTAGGTGGCGTCATACAGGCAGGTGCCCATGCCCGAAGCGGCCTGGATCAGTTCGACCTGCTGCCGGGCAGCCGTATGATCGGTTGTGAAATCAATCCGGTGAGTGGTAGTCAAGTCGAAGGTCAGGACGGCCACCCGGTCGCTGCTCTGGAGATCGGAGATGAAGCTGGCCGCGGCTTTGCGCGCCGCCTCCATTTTGTCGCCGACCATGCTGCCGCTGGTATCCAGGAGGATGGCGACGTTGATCGGCTCGTCATCCGCCGAGGCGAGGGAAGCGATCTGGATCTGCTGGCTGCCCTCGGTCAGCGTGAAATCCTCCACTGCCGCGTCTTTGATCGGGTTCCCTGCACTATCGAGCAGGGAGAAGTAGAGGGCCACGTCGTAAGCCGCTGATCCCTGGATGATCTGCGCGCTAACGTCGTGCAGCAGCAGGGTCACGCTCGATTGGGCCAAGGCGGATCGAGGCACCCCCATGAACCCAAAAAGGAAAATCAAAACGAGCAAAGCATGCAGGAAAACGGATTTGGCGGTACGCATGGAAGCCTCCCACTGAATAGGGCGATGAAAATGAAAAATGTCGCTCATCCTGATTGACGAGATGGTACCAATATTATATACTGAAATACAGGGAATCATCCACCAGGAGAAAGGAGAGCTTGGGATGGCAAATCTCATTGGTCAATCGCTCGGACGCTATCACATCCTCGAGCAATTGGGCGAGGGCGGCATGGCGACGGTCTACAAGGCCTACGACACGCGCCTGGAGCGCGACGTGGCCGTCAAAGTCATCCGCGTGGATCAATTCAGCCCGGCAGCGTTGGTACGCGTGTTGCAGCGCTTCGAGCGCGAGGCCAAGTCGCTCGCCAAACTTTCGCATCCCAACATCGTCGGGGTGATTGACTATGGCGAGCACGAAGGCGTGCCGTTCCTTGTCATGGAATATCTGCCGGGCGGCACACTCAAACAGCGGTTGGGCAAGCCCATTCGCTGGCAGGAAGCCGCACGGATGCTCCTCCCCATCGCCAGCGGACTGGCGTATGCCCACCAGCGCGGCGTACTCCACCGGGACGTGAAACCCTCCAACATCCTGATCGGCGACTCGGGCGAGCCGATGCTGACCGATTTCGGCATCGCCAAAATCCTGGAGGGCGGGGACGCCCAAACCCTGACCGGTACCGGCATTGGGGTAGGAACACCGGAATATATGGCTCCCGAGCAGTGGACCGGGGGAGCCGGGCCGCAGGCGGATATTTACTCGCTAGGCGTGGTTTTTTACGAAATAGTGACGGGGCGTAAGCCTTATGTAGCCGATACCCCGGCAGCAGTGCTGCTCAAGCAGGCTACCGAGCCACTGCCCCGCCCGGGGCAGTATGTACCTGGCTTGCCGGAGGCAGTGGAAAAGGTACTTCTCAAAGCCCTGGCCCGCAAGCCGGAAGACCGCTATGCCGACATGACCGCCTTTGTTGGCGCGCTGGAGAGCCTGCCGGCCGGGGCGGGTAAGGCCCGGCCAGCCAACGGCAAAGCCGCTGGACCCAGGAAGATGCCCGCCCCCAAGACGCAGGTCACCATCGCCCAGGAGGAGACCTACGCCACGCGCCTGCAAGAGGCCACACGCGATGAATTCCCACCAGCACCTCCAACTTTCCCGCCTATCCGACCGGTTATTCCGACCGGTGCAGCTAAACCAAAAAAGGCTCCCTGGTGGCCGTGGGTGGTAGGGTCGGGAGGGCTGGCATTATTGATACTGGTTATTTACCTGGCAGTCTTGCTGATAACACATCTTTTCGCTCCCATGCCCACCGCGACGTCTGCTTCCACGCTGGCTCCCATGCCCTCCACAACGCAGGCTCCCGCCACGCAGCCGCCCGCCACTGAAGCTCCGACTGTCGCCCCGACCGAAGCCCCGGCTCATCCAGTCCAGTTGGTCCAGGAATCTTCGACAAGAGTGTCATCCAGTCGTATCACCAGTGTAACCTTCTCGCAAGACGGTACTTTACTGGCGGCAGGCTCGGATGATGCGGGGGTATATATGTGGAAGGTCGGAGAAACAAGTGCTCGTCTCATTGGAAAGCACAATGATGTTGTGATCAGTGTGGCCTTTTCGCCCGATGGAAGCATTCTGGCATCAGGCTCTGGCGACAAAACTATTCAGCTATGGCGGGTCTCCAATGGCACTCTCATTCGAACTCTTACAGGCCATACCGCTACAGTGGAAAGCATTGCATTTTCACCGAATGGCACCTTATGTGCTTCTTCTGCCAATAATCCCGATAATACAATTAGGATCTGGGATACTTCCGATTGGTCATTGTTGTATGTCCTAAGCGGTCATTCGGGACCTGTTTGGGATGTCGCGTTTTCTCCGGATGGCCAGACCCTAATATCTTCATCACAAGATAATTCGATACGGCTTTGGAATACTTCTACTGGGAGCCTCCTCCGAACACTGCAAGGGCATGGTGATGAAGCTTTTGGAGGAACATTCACACTGGATGGAAAATCCATCGTATCCGCATCAAACGATAAAACTGCAAGGGTTTGGGATGTGTCAACTGGGCGAACTATCCTGTTGCTCAATGCATCCCTGTCATTGGGACGATTAGTGTTGAGCCAAAGTGGTGAGAAGTTGATTGTCGTAGGAGGGGCTTGGGAGGATCCAACGATTTGGGTGTGGCAAATTCCTGGTGGTAATTTATTAGCCAAGCATTCCATTGGGATCGATATGGAAGTGATTCGGGATATTGCGATCAGCCCATCCGACTTGATCGCAGTGGCACTTCATGATGGAACAGTGCGAACTTACAAATTGCAGGAGTAATCAATCCCCAATATAAGGATAACTTAAATCGAGATTCCTATGTCCAACCTCATCGGCCAATCCCTCGGACGCTACCACATCCTCGAGCAATTGGGGGAAGGCGGGATGGCAACGGTCTACAAAGCCTTCGATACCCGCCTGGAGCGACATGTTGCGGTCAAGGTTATCCTGCCACAACGCAGGTTCTCTGAAAAGTTCTTGAAACGCTTCGAGCGCGAAGCAAAAGCGCTGGCCAAGCTATCACACCCCAACATTGTCAAAGTGCTGGATTTCGGTGAACACGAAGGTCTTCCTTATCTGGTAATGGAATACCTGCCGGGTGGCACGCTCAAGGAGAAACTGACCAGCCAGCCTATGCCCTGGCAAGAAGCGGCTCGCCTTATACTTCCCATTGCCAGCGCACTGGAATACGCTCACCAGCAAAAGATCGTTCACCGTGATATCAAGCCATCCAATATTTTACTGACCCAAAGCGGTGAGCCGATGCTCTCGGATTTCGGTGTAGCAAAAATCCTAGAGACAGAAGAGACTATTGATCTGACTGGTAGTGGGGTTGGCATTGGTACACCTGAATACATGGCGCCGGAACAGGGGATGGGACATACGATTGATCCTCGCGCAGATATCTATGCTTTGGGAGTGGTTTTGTATGAAATGGTGACGGGGCGAAAACCTTATCGCGCCGATACGCCCATGGCTGTGATGCTCAAAAAGGCCACCGAACCACTACCCAGGCCAAGGCAATTTGTCCCAAGTCTGCCGGATTTTATTGAAGGTTTATTGATCAAAGCCCTGGCGAGAAATCCGGAGAACCGCTATACGGATATGAGAGCATTTGCCCTGGCTTTAGAAGGGGGTGGCTACGCTGGCCGGGCGACCGCAAGCAAATTAGAATCCGGCAAAAGGGGCTATCTACATGCGAAATACATTGGCATTGCTGCTGGAACACTCGCCTTATGCGGAGTCTTGACTATTTCGGTCGTAGGCCTGGTCAAATATTTACCCAATCTGTTTGCTAAGCAGTCGCCTGAAGCCACACCAGGTTCTCCGGGGCAGGCAGTTGTTACAGAAACAGAGCCAATAAACCTACCCACTTCATCTCTCCCTACAACTGAACCGGTTTTCTCTCCCTCTACGACGCCAGAAGTCACATCTACCTGGCAGCAAGGAAAATTAATCTATATACAAAAAGTGCCAGAAGGTCATGCAATCTACTTGCTGGATTTGAAGAACGGCGGCGATCCTCAACTAATTTTATCTCCTGATTCAAGCCTTGGCACTTATCAGGGCCCTGTACTCTCCCAAGATGGAACACGCATTGCTCTCTATGTGTATAAGAAATACACCCTGACAACGGATGCGACTCCGTATTCATCGTCACGCATCCTGGCTGACTGTACCGAACCATCCTGGTCCTGGGACGGAAGCCAGATCCTTTGTCGTGCTTTGGATGGTTTTCTTGAAATTGTAGATGCACAGACAGGTCAACTTATAGAGCAATTCTCGCTCTATGGGGTGATCCCTGCCTGGTCTCCTGGTGGAGGCGAGGCAGTTTATGCGTCGTCTGGCAACGACAGTTCCACCGTCATCTGCAGATTCGATTTTGATAGCCAGACAACTGTAGTGCTGGCGGGTGATAAATTTGAGAATTATGCCCCTTCCTGGTCGCCGGATGGTGAGTGGATCGCATACCAGTCTGCTGAAACAGGTGGCATGAGTCAAATCTGGATTATGGATCGCGACGGACGAGATGGCCGACAGATCACTGATGCAGGTAACTGGTCGCGTGGGCCAGCCTGGTCACCGGATGGGCAGTGGCTGGCATTTGTCTCAGAAGCCAATGGAAGCATAGGCGCGGATTATGGTGAGGTGTTTGTGGTATCGCTCAATAGCGGGGAATCCTATCAAGTGACTCACACGGGAGGAAACGTCTATGATTGGCGCGTCTCATGGAGTAAATGATTATGAACTTTGACTCATATTTCCGTTCGGATATTGGCCAGAAGCGCACCAACAACGAAGATTTTGCCAGGGCATTGGAACCCAGCGATGCTCAGCAGTTAATCCACAGCGGACGGCTCTATGTTGTGGCCGATGGGCTGGGTGGTCACCGGCAGGGAGAAAAAGCCAGCGCGCATGCCGTCAACACCCTGCTGCAACTCTATTATCAGAATCCTAAACTGGCCCCGGAGCAACGCCTGCGGGATATCATCGTGAAAATCAACCGTGACCTGATCGCCTACGCCCAGAAAAACCTGCCCGGCGAGAAAGTAGCCACCACCATCGTGGCCGCCGTGGTGCGTGAAAACAGCCTGCTGGTCGCCAACGTGGGCGACAGCCGCGCTTACCTTCTACGAAACGGCGAGATCGCCCAGATCACGCGTGACCACAGTTATGTGGGTGAGATGCTGCGCACTGGCGTCATCACGGAGGTCGAAGCCCAGCAATCCAAACTTAAGAACCGTCTGACCCGCAGCCTGGGCAGCGCCCCCGATGTGGAAGTGGACGTATACCCCCTCATCCCGCTGCTCCCCGGTGACATCTTTCTACTGTGCTCCGACGGGCTGACCCAGTATGCCACCCGCCAGGACCTGGCGACTGCCATGCAAGCCGGTTCGGCGCGTAAAATCGGCGAACGATTGATCCAGTTTGCCAATGCGCGCGGCGGGTCGGATAACATCACCGTGGCGGTGGTCAAAGTTGGCTCGCCCCTGGCAGGGCGAAAAAGAGACAAAACAAGCAAACCAGGAGGCAAACCGCTCAAAACCATCGCGGCGATTGTGCTGGGTGTGTTGATGCTGGCAGTTTTCTCGCTGTTGGGCTGGTATTGGTACACGAGCCGAATAACTTACACCCAGGCAACCCCAACGCCGACTACTTTG
>Ga0315289_10004553_pt1 | contig 20631 bp, 19 predicted proteins | sample YL17G11_40_MG_FD_203452 | JGI IMG/M metagenome (GOLD analysis project Ga0315289, IMG submission 203452) | Sediment microbial communities from Yellowstone Lake, YNP, Wyoming, USA - YL17G11_40 | ecosystem: Environmental > Aquatic > Freshwater > Lake > Sediment | place: USA: Wyoming | collected... | reverse complement strand
CACTATCAGTCCCTCTCCCACTGGACTAACAACCATAACCGGGTCTCCTGCTCCCAACCCCTTCGCTTCTCAAACTGTTTATGGACCTACTTATTCTGGACCTCAGGGAGCCGTCTTAGGAGCTCAAGCCCCAACCGGGGGCGGGGGGGGGACTGGTGGTAGTCCTGCTCCTAGTGGTAGTACTCCTTCTACCCCTGCTCAAGATCCTCTTCAATCCCAACTTGATGCTATCTTCAACCCGCAACTAGCTTCATTACAAGGTCAATCAGAGAGTGTTAATCAACAGTATGGAAACACGGTCTCTGGTATTCAGGATCAATATGGTCTTTCTCAAGGTAGTTTGTCTCAAGCCAACACTCAGGGGACGAATGAATTAAATACACAGGCAACACAAGCTGGTACAGCTAAAGAAGACGCTTTAACTTCTGCCACCAGACTATATGATGAACTTAAAAGATCCGGACAACAGAGGTTTGGTGGTGCTTCTTCCGCGGGTGAGGCTTATGGGACTTTAACAGCAGTCGAACAACAGCGTAGACAGGGTACAATCCAAAGTGCCTATCAAAGTGCAATGCAACAGGTCGGTTCACTCAAGGCTAACCTACAAGAGAAGTTCGCTTTAGCTACGAAAGAGTTGGAAGTACAGAAGAACGCAGCCCTAGCAGAAGCAAAATCATCTTTCGATGAGGGTATGAGGCAAATTCAAGCCGCTAGAAACCAATTGAGTAGTGACAGAGCCACTGCTTCGTTAAATATGCTTCAAGATCTAAGAAACAAAGTCTACCAGATCAATATGCAAGCCCTACAATTCACTCAACAATTAGCCTTGAATAACACACAGTCTAACGCCAAAGTGGATCAAGCAACCCAAGCATTCCTTCAAAACGTAAACAGTGGTCAGACTACAACCCAAAACTTCGGTACTCAGGCCATGAACACAGCCAATACAACGGGATATGGTATGGGGTCGGGTCAAGTTGCCTCTCCAAACACTGCTCAAACAGGTAGAGTAATAGCAAGTAAACCCTACGATCCCAACGATCCTTCCACTTGGTCTTAATTGAAAACCTAGCCCTCTTCAAGGTAAATTGACCTAATGGCAACTAATTGGGCAGACTTCGCAGTACAGAAAGTAAAACAGGTTGCTAGTTCATTGGGAAAGACAATTCAACAAGCAAGTACCAACCCAATTCTTAACCCTGGGGGTTATCTAGGGCAGAAAGCAGCGACAAGTCAATACAACCTCGCCAGACCGATAATTGATACAGTAAAAGGATTTGTGGGGGAAAACTTTTCTGCTGGTGGACAAAACTATGCCCCACAACCCTTTGTACCTAAAAATTACAATCAGCAAGTGGGAGTTGACATTCAAAAGTTTATCAGACCTATTGTAGAAGGACAAAACATGGGGGTGAACCAATTATTCGACCAAGGGGCGCGTACCCTAGGGGCTGCCGTTAGACTTTCACCTAAAACAGGACCAATCATCGCCAGTGCGGAACAGAATATAGGTAAGTTCAAACAATTATTTAGCAAACCAGTTGTTGAAACAAAACTTTCTGCTCCAATCTCAATAGAAGACGCTAAATATAAACTTAACGATTTAATTGGTGGTAATAGGAACGATGAACAAACAAAAAACATGATCGATATGATAGTAAAGGCTAAATATACTGATCCAAAAATGATAGAGGTGCAGAAATTAGCTCAGTATATTAGAAACAAAGAAAAGGGAATGATAGTAAACCCACCGATATTGAGCGAAACTACAGGTGCGTCTTCTAAAAAGACTCTTGGTGGAGTATCAGGTGCTAACACCCAACCTAAAGGAGTAGGAGGAGAGGAAATACCACCAACCTTTGACGAGTTCTATAAAACAATAGAGGGTAAGTCGTTGAAAGAGGCAGACAAGATTGGTGCGAAGTGGAAAAGCGATATTAAAACATGGATAGAAAAAAATCCACCAAATGTACCTAAAGAACAGATGTCATTGGCGAAGGATGCGATGTTTGAGAAATTGACTAAGCCGACAGATAGTATGGCGATGAATAGTTTTATAAACAAATACCAACCGGCAGTTAGGGAAGCAAAATTAGTTAGTAATGTAGAAAATGCACCAAGAGTCAGGGGTGGTTATATTTCAGGAGGATATAATCCCACAAAAAAAACAATTGAAGTACAAAAAATGCCTTGGAAAATGGACAAAAATGAAATACAGAATGTAGTTTCTCACGAGACAAGACATTCTGTTACCGAAGATTTCCAATCATGGTTGGTAAACGATTTAAAAAAAACAGAATACAATGAAGCAGCAACAGTATTAGGAAGATTGTCGAGAAAATCTGGTACTGGTTATGGAATTACAGATTTGAAAAACAATGAAGCAGAAATGGCACAAGCATTGGTGGAACAATTTACATACAACAATAAAGGTTTTAAAAGAGACTTTCCCGCAATATATGAAGAATTGAGTAAACGATTTGCTCTTAGAAAACAAGCAGCTGGTATACCAGACTTGGCGGGTTTCTATCAACAAGTCACCCAACCTAAAGGAGTAGGGGGAGAGGGGATAAACCCGTTAATGGCAGAAGCAAAGAAGTATAGGAGTGCAGAGGAGTTTGTGAAGGCACAGGGAACGCCTGTATATCATGGGACAAGCGGAGATTTTGAAGTATTTGGTAAGGTTAATACAAAAGAAACATTGGCAGGTAAAGCTGGAACTTTTTTTACAACTAATCAAACAGAAGCATCTGGTTTTGGCAAAAATATAAAAGAAACTTATTTATCACCTAACGCAAAAATTAAAGTTGAGTATGCACGCGATATGCCAGCAGATATAAAAGCTGAAAGAATATTTAAAGCAAGAAAAGAAGGGTATGACGCTGTTCAATTAAAAAATATTCAACCATTGAGAGGTAATCGTGCAGAACTATCAAAACTTAATGTAGAAATAGAAAAATTAAAACCTGAAATAGATAAATTGAACCAAAGAATGTTAGATGGAGAAATAACACCAGAACAAAATCTATCTGACCCCCTAATGACTAAGTGGTCTGCGTTATTAGAAAAAAGAAATCCTACACACACAATTGTATTTAATACAAATGTTGTTAAAACCAAATCCCAACTCACAGACATCTACAACCAATCTAAAGGAGTAGGGGGAGTACCAGAGGGGGGAATGGGGGGAGCTAGCAGTCGTAAGGGAAGTTACAAAGATCAACTGGATGAGAGTGTCGCCCAAATAAGTAAGCCAGAATTAGAGAAGCAATTATCAGGTGAAGTATCCACTCGTACCACGGCCAAGCAGGAAGTTTCATCAACTCCTATTATACGCCAGAAAGGACAACTGAATATAGAAAAGTTAAATGTTGAGGGTGCAGGAAAGCAACAACTCAAGAGTATTGAGTCCAAAGTTAAACCTACCGTGATAGGAAACAAAGAAGTGATAGCAACTGCCAGAACAGCTAAAGGAACTGGTACGATGTCAGACGCACAGATGAAGAACTTACTGGCCCAACAGTTAAAAAATAGACAGAAGGTTGTAGATTTGACGGTGAGGTTTAATCAGGCCAAGAAAAACGGTGCAACTGACGTAGAACTGGGGAAAATCATGTTGGATATGGTCAACGAGTCAAAGACGGCTAGACAGGGTGGAACTTTTGCTGGTAGATTACTTCAAGCTCAGAATATTGTAGCGGATCAAAGTGCCTCACCCACCCAAAAGATACTTGCTTTACTGGATAATGCGGGTGTACCACCAGAAAAGTATCTAAAAGATGCTACTAAGGTTAATTGGGATAATCCCACAGAAGTAGTTTCATTCTATCGGAAGTACGTACCACCTAAGTTTGGTGAAGTATTAGATGAGATTAGGTACTCAAATATGCTTTCGTCTCCCCTTACTCATATCATTAACACCGCTTCAAACGCCTTACAGACAGGGATAGTCGCTCCAATAGAGAAAACCATCACAGGAGCGTTGGATTGGGGTAAATCTGCCCTTACAGGCAGTGAAAGGAAGTATTACGCCCGTGCGGGAGTAGATTACGCGGGTGGGTATATCAAATCTCTACCCCAAGCGTTCAAAAAAGCATGGAACGTGATGTCTGGGAGTGAAACATTAGTTAAACCCGACTTTGAGAGAATTCCCTTGGGCAGTAAAGGGTTATTGAAGGCCTACTCAACCCCACTTAGAGCCTTAGAAGCTATGGATCAGTTTTTTAAGACTCTAGTAGAGGGTGGGGTAACTTCCGAACTTAAAAACGCTCCTAAAAAACTCTCGATGGAAGAGATTTCCAGTCAAGCTAGTAAAGAAGCTAACTATAGACTGTTTAGACAAGCATTCGATCCCAATGGAGATCTTGGTCAGGGTGTAGTATTGAAGACTTTTGATAAATGGAATAGTGCAATTGCCAATGTGAGAAGACTACCGGGTGGAAAGTGGGTTATGCCGTTCTTACAAACACCAGTAAACATCCTAAAACAAGGTGTGGAGTATTCACCGTTGGGCGCAAGTACCCTGATTGGTGCAAAAGCACCGATTGAACAACTGAGCAAGACTTTAATAGGTACAGGAGTATTTTTGGGAGCTTACCAACTAGCACAAAACGGACTTACTAGTTGGGAATCACCGTCTGGGGAAACCGAAAGAGAATTGTATTACGCAGCGGGGATGCAACCCTACTCTATAAAGATGGGTGATAAGTGGGTATCGTTCTCTAAACTCGGACCACTCTCTTACCCGATAGCCATGGCAGCGGCTTTATCAGATGCCGCTAAAACCAACCCAGATAAATCAACAACTGAGAATATAGGTAAGGGAGTAAGTGGAATACTTGGTTTCTTTGGCGATCAGTCTTATGTACGGTCAATAGGAGATTTGGTCGACGCTATTCAAGGTGGGGTTAATGTAGGCCCAAGTGCAATATCCGCAGAGGCGGCTAATTTAGCTGGTCAGTTAGTACCTTACAAGTCATTCCTCACTTGGTTGGGTAGAATTACCGACCCAACGTATCGGAAATCACCCGGATTCTGGGATAAGATGGCCAAAGATCTACCCATTGTTGGGTCTAGTCTAAAACCCTACACTGACATGAATGGAAATCCCTCGGTACGTGATATGCCTGTGTTAAACGCCGTTTCTCCTTACAAAGTAACCCAAGAAAAGTCGCAATATAAACCCATGTACGATCAATACAGCGCAGCCAAGATACAAAGAGGGGTTGAGAAGAGACAAGATGAGAAGTTTATGCAAGGTGACACCACTCAAAAAGGAAGTGTAATTAGATATATGGGTGATGATGGATTGTTGAAGAAAATTGATATAGGTAAAGTATCTTCCCTACCGTCGTCAACTGAGTACGAGAAAGCCGTCAAAGAAAAACAGGCTTATACACTAGCGGATGACATTCTAAAGTTACCAGTCGATCAACAAGCAGCCGCCTTTGCAGCTTTAGATATTAGTCCAGAGGATGCAGTTTACTACAACACCGCCAAACAAGAAGTTAGATTAAAGAGTCTCTATGTAGATGAAGAGATATCTAAACTAGACACGAGTAACAGAGCTAATCTGGTGAATTACCTGATCTCCCAGCGCAAGGAAGTGAACGGAAGCATGGTATTAACCAATGGGATAGTCGACGAACTCTACCAAAAGAATGTGGTCAGTGAGTCAGAGAAGAATATGTTAAAAAATCTCAAAATAGTCAATGGTAAACCAATAACTAAACTTACAGGCAGAGGTAAGAAGACCGCCCTAAAGAAAGTAAGTGCATTACCAGCACCCACCAAAATTAAAGCCCCTAGAATAAAGACAATGAAACAACTATTGGCTAAGAGTGTTAAACTTAAAGCCAAGAAGTACAAGTTTAGGAGGACACTATAGACATCAAAATCGTAGGGGAAGAACCCCAACCAGTAGAAATAAAGGTTCCCGAATCCGAGCCTGTTATTTCTCAAGATATGTTAGCCGAGTCAGTGGGGAGGATGTTCGACCTCTTACCGAGTGAAATGAGCCGTTATTCTGATAAGCTAGGCACGCTCATAGCCTACGCTCGAACCCAGACAGAGGATACTTCACCCGAAGCGATTAAGTGGGCCATACGAGCCTTACAGAGCAGGGTGGGTACACCGCCCATTGGAGAGAAGTGGCTACCTTACTTGTCTAAGTATGCTTACTTAAAACTGGAAACAATGAATATGCAGAAGGAGGTTGAAAAATATGAGCATAATTGATTTGTACTACAAACTATATCACCGGAGAGGAACTTCAAACGGTTCGGATATAGACATGAGCGAACAAGGAAGGCAGGGTGGAGTTTCTACCGGTCAACCATTTAAATTTGTCAGTAACATAGACATCGATCCTACTGACCCCGCACAAGCCAATCCATCAATAGTTTTGGGTTACACTGGGAGTGATCTAACAACTATAACAAAGACTATCAACGGGGTTCAATATCAACAGACTTTGACCTATGACAGTGGTAATTTAGTGGGGATTTCAGCTTGGGTGGAACTTTAGTACTTGAAAAGGTAAAAAGAACCGTGTAAATTGGTGTTATGGTCTTTCCACACATCATTGAGAACATATTGGGAGGAAATAGAGTAACTAGAGAAGGTTGGGACGACAAACGACATTGTGTACTTCTGAAAGACTATATTTTGCAACTACACAAGGCTGGAGAAGCCGAAGAAACACTCCATCCGTGGATTATAAGCGAAGAGGATTTAACCGCTGAAGATTGGATGATTGTATGAGTAAAGTGGGGATTATCGGTTATGGGTGGGTGGGAAAATCCATGAAACAGCTCTTTCCCGACGCTATTGTTTACGACACAAATAAAGATATCTGTTCAGCAAAAGACATGACGGTATTAAACGCTGAATGTGAAATTACTTTTATTTGTGTTCCTACACCCTGTCCTGATGAAAGTGCACTAGATATGTCTATTGTTGAGGAGTCCGTAAGATTGTGTAAAAGTCCGTTAATTGTTATGCGTTCTACCGTAAATCCTGGTACTTGTGACTATCTTAGTGAGAAATATGGAAAGAATATTGTAATGCAACCTGAATATCTGGGAGAAACACCCAACCATCCGATGCTTGATCCAAAAACCCGTCAATTCCTTATATTAGGTGGTAAGCCTGAAGATGTAAGGAAGCTAATTGATCTCTATGCAACTGTATATAACGCGAATACTAATATCCGTCAGGTAACGGCTTACGAAGCTGAAGTAATTAAACTCACCGAGAATAGAGCTATTTCTTTCAAGGTAGCCCAGTGCCAGGAGTTATATGATGTTTGTAAAGCCGCTGGTGTTAATTATTACACGATTCGTGACGCTGTTTATGGTGACGACCCAAGATTCAATCTCTGGTGGACATTTATCTATCCTGAAAAGAGAGGATTCAATTCAAAGTGTATTCCTAAAGACGTCTATGCGTGGTGCGCTTGGGCAGAATCGTACGGTTATACTCCTAAAATAACCAATGCAATTTTAAAGAAGAACAAAGAGTGGTTAAGTCCGGAGAGAGAAAAATACAGAGGGAAATTCGGGGTTGATTACATCAGATATATCGAAGCAAGATGATTAAACTTTCCGTAGTAATACCATCGTTTAAAGACCCCTATCTACAGAAGACGATTGATTCTCTATTGGAAAGTTCTGAATTGGGAGATCAATTGGAGATTATTCCTGTATTAGGAGGTTGTTGGCAAGAGTTAAAAGACGATCCTCATATTACTGTCGTACATACCGGCACAGACAGGGGAATGAGGGGCCATATTAACGCTGGTATGTCTGTAGCTAGAGGAGAATTTGTAATGAGATTAGACTCACACTGTATCCTGGGTAAGGGTTATGATCGTATTTTGACTGAAAGTTGCCAACCTAATTGGATTGTCACTGCCAGACGTTTCTTTCTCGATCCTGTGAAGTGGGAAGTCATGGACACTCCTCCAGTAGAATATGAACGATTGACCATTCAGAAAGACGAACAGGGAAACGATGTTAAGTTTGCTGGAACACCGTGGAGAAGTAGATCTAAAGAGAGAGAAGGGATAATGATTGACGAAATGACCGCGATGCAGGGATCGATGTGGATTATGCCCCGTAAGTGGTTCAATGAAGTCATTGGAGAGTTACAGATCGAAGGTTACGGAACTTTGTATCAGGACTCACACGAAGTTACCTTTAAGACATGGAAAGCTGGAGGGAAGTTGATGTTAAACAAAAACACTTGGTTTGCTCATAAAGAGAGATCATTCCCCAGAACACACAATTATGGAACTGCCGAAGCTACCCCCGGATGGCAATACTCGTTATCTACATGGAAACCATACTATGAGGAGGTAGTAAGCAAATGGGGAATCTAAGTATAATCATTCCAGCATATAAAGAACCTTATTTAAACAAGACGATAGATTCGTTATTGGCTAACGCCGTAGGTGAGATTGAAATCATCGTGGTTTTGGATGGAGAAGTACCGGAAGAACCAGTTAGAGAAGATCCCCGAGTGAGAATAATCGCCTTGAGAGATAATCTTGGTATGCGTGGAGCTTTGAACGCTGGAATTGCAGGAGCAAAGGGAGATTGGTTGATGAAAGTCGATGCCCATTGTGTATTCTGCCCAGGGTATGACAAAATCCTAAAGGAAGATTGTGCTGAAAATTGGTTAATGATTCCCAGTCGTTATTCATTGAATGAAACAACCTGGACTAAAGGTAATGACGATAGAGCTAAAAACTATCATTACCTAAGTTATCCATTAATGCCCGAAGGCCTCTATGGACACTCTATACAAGTTCAAAATTGGGATTTAAGGGGACGAGATGAATTTATTATTGACGACACCATGACTTTTCAGGGTAGCAGTTATTTTGTCAATCGAAAATACTTCTTAGAACACATTGGATATTATGATGATAGACTGGAAACCTACGCTACTTTCTCACAAGATCAACAGGAAGTAGGATTGAAATATTGGCTAGGTGGTGGTGAAGTAAAAGTCAATAAAAAGATCTGGTATGCCCATTTGCGCAAGAGTAAGGGTCATTATAAATCGGGTAAATTCTCTTTCCTTCACAAGAAAGACCAATACCGTAAACAGGGAGATCTTTGGTGTACTAAACACTGGATGAATAATGAAGAACCTAATATGAAATATAAGTTTGAGTGGTTAGTTGATAAGTTCTGGCCTGTACCAACGTGGCCGGAGGATTGGAGGAAGCAGTGGGAATGCGAATGCACGTCTCGATGAGATATAGCAGTCATTTACCCGTCCTAATGGAAGCAATGAAACGCACTACAGGCGATGTGCTTGAATTGGGACCGGGGGTATTTAGTACTCCAGTTTTACATTGGTTATGTAAAGAACAAAATCGGTATCTTTTGACTATCGAGAGTGATAAGAAATGGTCGTGGTTTTGTAAACAGTACTACGACACTCCTAGACACCAACATTTGTGGGTAGAAAATGTCTGGGATCAGGCCAGATGGGCGATCTCAAAGCCGTGGGACGTGGTATTAATAGATCATTCTCCCTCAGAACGTAGAGTAAAAGAGATTGAGATTCTAGCAAATCTAGCCAAATACATAGTAATTCACGACGCTGACGAGAGGAAAGACAAGGAATACCACTATTCGACTATTTACCCTTTGTTTAAATCGCGGTATAATTTCACTGAAGTAGAACCAGCAACCACGGTTTTAAGTAACTTTGTAGACTTAAAAGATTTCAATATATATGGATAGCACAAGACAAGAACCAACAGAACTATGCACCCTCGCCATGAAATACGGCGCAGATAAATGCCCTCAAATTGGTCATCAGTACACACCCTTTTATTATGAGTTGTTTAAAGACAAGAAGTTTTCTGTAAAAAAGGTTTTTGAGTTTGGGGTAGGAAATAAGAGAATTTACAGTTGTATTCCTAATTACCAGATGGGTGCTAGTCTTAGAATGTGGCGTGATTTCTTTCCCAATGCGCAAGTTTATGGAGCAGACATCGCTTCCGGGTCTATTTTCAAAGACGAACGACTAGAAACATTCCGTTGCGATGAAGACAAAGAAGAAGAAATAAAAGCGTTAATCAAAAAGATTGGAAGTGATATTGATATTGTAATTGATGATGCCAGCCACCACATCCATCAACAGATGTTCTTATTTAAGACTCTTATGCCTCTTTTAAAGAAAGATGTTATATATATTTGTGAAGACTGTGGACGCACACGGCAGATGATGAAGACCTTTCCCCAGTACAACTCTTACTCTCCCAAACTTCTGCCTAACTCTCGACACTCAATAATAAGAGACGGACTTGTTGTATTCACTAATAAATGAAAAACTTATTGATTTACTTGAATCCTGATAAGCATTTTTCTCGTGAGAATAGGGTACTTATTGAAATACAAATAGACAATAGTTTAGATTTAGGTTGGAATATAGGGGATATTGTTTTGGTTACTAACTTTAACTATGAATATCGCGGGGTCAAAGCTGTTGTAATAGCTGGGGAAAACTACTTTTCTCCAGTGCGGAAATCAACCAAGTTCTACTCTCTACCGGGTATTTTTGAAAAGGGAATTATTGAAGACGGTGTTTTATATTGGTGTCACGACCTGGATGCTTTTCAGACTGAGGTTATTACAGAAGAAGAACTGGAATTAGACGGATTGGATGTGGGTTTCCCTGACACGTTTTGGCCTGGTAGCCGAAGATGGAGTGGGGGTAGTTTTTTTTTCAAGAAGGAAGCAAGGGATATTTTTGATTCAATCAAGGATTACATGGAAAAAGAACAGGTGGATGAGGAAATAGCACTGATGGTTCTTTCGGAAAACAACACTATTCCGAGAGAAAGGTACAAACGGGTGAATATAACTTACAACTACACTTGGTTAAAGATGACCTACAACTATGAAAAAGCGACAAAACTGTTGAAGGTATTACACTTCCATCCGTTAGAAGTTAGGGACCATGTGAACATAAACAAATTAGACCTTTTTATGTATGGCAAGAATGAGATGGGTCTTATTCTCATGCCGGAAAGACTAATCAAGATATTCAACTCGCACGGAGTTAACAAGGAAAGGAAAATAAAATGAAGAATTTGCTCATCTACATCAGTCCGACAAATGGTTTTGATCGGGAGCATGAAGACCTGACAAAGATTCAGATTGACAATAGTTTGGAGTTGGGGTGGAGAGTAGAAGACATTGTTTTAGTAACTAACTTTGAATGGGAATATAGCGGAGTGAAAGCGTATGTATTAAAGGGTGACTATAGTGCACTTGACGGTAATAGATCAAGCAAGATAGCCGTAATTAACCGTTTATTTGATATGGGTAAGGTCAGAGATGGGGATACATTCTGGTTTCACGATCACGACGCGTTTCAACTTGCTCCCTTTATGGAACTTAGACTATATCCAATAGTTGCAGCTTTTACTCTTGACCAAAAATCTCACGGGTGGAATGCTGGGAGTTTTTTCTTTGAAAGAGGAGCGGTGGATATGTTTCAGAAGATTTATGACACAATGATAGAGAGAAATACTAACGAACAGGACGCTCTTACTTACCTATGGAAAAAAGAGGCTGTTTTTAATTACACAATAATGAACGACACGTTTAATCTGGGCATTTATAATAAGGGAGAGTACGACAAACCTCTTATGGTAGTTCACTTCCATCCCCACAAGAAACACCACCTTGAGTTGTTCCGCAGTCTACTGCCGAAGAGATTACTTACCATTTTTGGCAACTATGGAATTAACTGAGAAACTGGAAGCACTCAAGGCTCTTCATTTCGATCGTAAGGGTAGATACCGTGAGTGGAAGGACTACATGATTAAGTACAACTGCCAGACTATTTGTGAATTGGGAGTAAGACAAGGATTTAACTTCAGTTATATGGTAGAACACCAACCTAAACTAGCTGTAGCGGTAGATGTTTGGAAAGATGATGGAACTATCGGTACAAACGACGCTTGTTACGACCAAAGTGGACTAGACGCTCAATACGAAAGAGTCAAAAATTGGGCGAAAGACAAACCATTCGTCCAGATAGTCAGGAAGTACACCACAGACGCAGTTAAAGACTTTCCGGATGAGTTCTTTGACTTCATCTTCATCGATGCTAATCACACTTACGAAGGGATTTCTCGAGACTTAGTAGATTGGTGGCCCAAAGTAAAGAAGGGTGGAGTTTTCAGTGGTCACGACTACTTGGTTACAAGGAAGAAGGCCAGAAATGGAACTATTATTAAGTTCGGTGTCGTTAGGGCGGTGGATGAGTTTGTAGCAAAGAATAACATTGTTAATTTCGCAGTCTTACAACCCAACCCCAGTTGGGCAATCATCAAGTGAAAAAGTCGATAGGTAGTCTCATTGACGAACTCGGCATTACTAACTGCAAGATATTCTATTTGGTAGACAAGGTGCAAAAGGACGAACATACTCGCGAAGATGCGAAGAAGATCCAAGACCTAAATAAACTAAGAAGTGAGTATGTCAACGCCATTAACGCTTATTTTAAAGAAGAACAACAGATAAAAGTATGATAAGTATATTCGCCCTACCAGCATATATCGGTCACAGTTACTCCAAGAACTCACCAGAGAGTGCTAGACGACTTTCCTCACGTATTAGGGGAGAAGAGATGGCTGAATATTTGGGAGTTAAATATAACCCCACTGAAGGATATGAAAATGACGTAAGAATATACATTAAACCACGAAATTTAGGTGATATAAGCGACGGCAGTTATGTAGATTTCTTGGATGGGGAGTTTAAAGATTACTGGTTTATTAGACGACCTAAATTAAAAGTGATTGCAGCTTCTCTTTACAGTTATGAACACATGAAGAAACGTCTTCCCAATGAGATATATTTAATACCATCCCATCATTTGAATACGGATCGAATTACGAGAGACAGGAAAGAGATCAAGGTCTGTGGGTATATTGGTACTCCATCTCCCACAGCGTTTAAGAAGTTTGGTGAGTTGAAGGAGAGACTGAAAGAGATCGGTATGGATTTTGTGATTGAGTACTACTTCAAAACTAAACAGGATGCGATCAACCTCTACAAACAAATAGACATCTTTGTATGTGCAGACTGGGATGGATATGACCATCCATACAAAATTCCAACCAAGATAATTAACGCTGCCTCGTTTGGGATTCCCTGTGTGGCATACCCAATGATGGCAAATAAAGAACTGGAAGGGTTTTACTTACAAGCAAAGAACATGTCAGAAACTATCGTTCAGGTAGAGAATCTAAAAAATCCAGATTTCTATGAAGAGTGGTCGGCGAAGATTGCTCCCATGGCAGAGAATTACCACATTAGCAAGATCGCTGAACTATATCAAAAGTTATCATGAATACTATAATTTACTACTCCTCCAACACGGAAGATCCTGTTTTTGAACAAAAAATCATGGATAACATCAAGTTTCAGGCGGGTAACTCACCTATTATCAGCGTCACCCACAAACCCGTAGATTTGGGTAGGAATATAGTTATAGGTGACAAGCCTATCTCCTACAGTAACGCCTTCAAACAGCTTCTAATAGGCTTACGTGAGGCTACAACGGAGTTCTGTGCGGCGTGTGAGGCTGATGTACTTTATCCACCGGAATACTTCACATTTACCCCACCACACAATGACAGGGTTTACCGATACGATAACGTCTGGGTTCACTTCGCCGGAAGAAATAGATTTTGGAAAAAGAAGTTCTCAGAGGGAGCGCAGATGTGTGGAACGAAACATTGGATTAAAAGTATTGAGAGAATCGATAGTCCAGATTGGGAACCAGAACCACTTCAATTTATCTTCCCTGATAGACTAGACGATACGTGGACGGGGAATCCAGCGATAACCTTTAAAACAAGGAAGGCGATTAACTTTAAGACGGGGTATGAACAGGAACGAAGCATTACTGAATTACCATACTGGGGAAAGGCTGAAAACTATGACTAAATCAGCTATCTATTACACGGTCAACCAACTTGACCCCAAAATCATGCAGGTCTGTCAGAACCAATTAAAAGATTTCCCCGGAGAGATCGTCTCTGTTTCCACTAAACCTATGACCTTTGGAAGAAACATCTGTTTACCTGATCTTAAAAAAAGCGTGCCGGGAATGGTCAAACGGATATTAACCGCTTTAGAAGCGTCAACTGGAGATATAGTTTTCTTCCTCGAAGATGACGTTTTGTATAATTCCTACCACTTCGGGTTCATCCCACCATTTGAGAATATATATTACTACAATGTCAACAATTGGAGGTGGGACTACCCTAACGACAGATTAATTACTTACGACTATCTCAAGTCTCTCTCTATGTTGTGTTGTTACCGGGAACTAGCTCTAAATCATTATCGAAAAATGATGGAACGGATAATTGAAAAGAAGTACGACTGGGATTATGAAAAGGAATCAGATTGGGCGAGAGCGTGGGGATACGAACCGGGAACCAAATCCAAAAAAAGCGGGGGGTTTTCTAATGAAGAACACGACATTTGGAGATCAAAGTACCCTAATATAGATATCCGGCATACTAACAACTTTACTAAGCGTAAAACCAGACCGGAAGATTTTAAACACCCGCCGGATATGACTACATGGAAAGAAACAACATTAGATGAGATTCCAGGTTGGAATTTGAAGGAGTTATTCGCATGGAGTTAAGCGTCATAATACCATCTAGGAATGAAGAATTTCTAAGAGAGACCGTAGCCGATCTTCTAAAGAACAAACGTGGCGATACTGAGATTATAGTCGGACTAGATGGGGCATGGGCCAATCCTACTTTTCCGCAACATCCAGGCGTAAATATCCTTCACTACCCCGTGAGCATAGGCCAGAGAGCGATCACTAATCAGTGTGTCAAACTCTCACGGGCGCGCTACGTAATGAAGGTAGACGCTCACTGTGCTTTTGATGAAGGTTTTGATGTAAAGATGATCGAAGCGTTTAAAGAAGTCGGTGATAATGTGGTGATGGCTCCAGGTATGCGCAACTTATGGTGTTATGACTGGAAGTGTTACACCTGTGGAATGAGGGTCTATCAAGATAAGTCTAGTATCTGTCCACCCAACAAAAGACACTCCGAACCGGTACAAATGCGAAAGAAGATATTGTGGATTGCTAAGACCAATCCTTTCAGTACGGCTTATGCTTTCACCCCGGAACCACATTTCATCTACCATGGAGACCAGAAGAAGAAACAGGTGGGTGACATAGTAGAAACCATGAGTCTACAAGGGTCTTGCTTTATGTGTACCCGTAAGAAGTATTGGGAACTTGGAATATGCGATGAAGCCTTCGGGTCGTGGGGAAGTCAGGGTATCGAAGTGGCGGTAAAATTCTGGCTCTCTGGAGGTCGTGTTTTGGTCAATAAGAAGACCTTTTATGGGCATATGTTTCGTACAAAACCACTTTTTAGTTTCCCATATGATTTATCGGGGAGACAAGTCCAACACGCCAAAAGACTAGCCAAGGATATATTTTTTAACAATAAATGGGACAAGGCCATTCACCCCCTGTCGTGGCTTGTAGAGAAGTTTCTCCCGATCCCAGAATGGACACCTGAAGAAATAGCCAAATTAAAGGAAATGGAAAACCTATCGTCTAAGTAAGTAAGATGGGGTAATGGCAGATATTGCTTCAAAAATAGCAGCAGGTGTAAAAGCTAAATACACAGTAGACCGTACAACCCAGTCTTTTGCTATGGTGGCGAAGGACAACCCCAAAGACCTAGTACAGGTTGAATTGGGCGACTCCAAAGACCCCACTACAGTCCAGCCCCAGTTAAAGGTCATGCGCTGGGATAATGAGGTGAATTTAAGCGTCAGGTTAAAAGACTTCACTGACTACACCGTCTCTACTGCTAAAGAACAGATAATACTCACTAACCATATTCAAGAGGTTCACTTATACGACCTACCAATAGATGAAGAGAACCCAGAAGGTGCGTTCGAGTTTGAAGTCATTTTAAAAGAAAAACCATTAACCAATAAGATTGAATTTACACTAAACGACAAAGACGTTGATTATTTTTACCAACCCCCACTAACTCAAGAAGAAATAGATGAGGGTGCTTCAAGACCTGAAAACGTGGTGGGTTCTTACGCGGTTTACCACAAGACCAAGGGTGGTATGAATGACGCTGCCGGAATGGAATACAAGGTGGGTAAAGCCTTCCACGTTTACCGCCCCCATGTAACAGACGCAAACAATAATGAGACTTGGGGGAATTTAGAACTAGACGAAGTCAATGGGATTTTAAGGATAAGTGTAGACCAAAACTGGCTTAATAATGCTGTTTATCCAGTAATAATTGATCCGACATTTGGATATGAAAGTATTGGTGTGTCTGTTGCAAGTGGCTATCATTATGATCCAAATAAAATTGGCGCATATAGATTTACGATGGGAGCCGATGCAGGAACGGTTGATAGTATTACATTTTATAACAATGCAATGTACCAAAACTATCACGCTAAGTGCCTTGTTATAAATTCAAGTTTGAATATTGTATCAAATGGAATCAGTAATATTTTCACTCATACGGCGGCTAGGGCGGCCGGGTGGGACACAGCTACATATACTACAAAGCCATCATTATCAGCCTCTACAGATTATTATTTAGGTTGGATTCAAGATTATTATTTTAGTTTTAACTATGATGCTGGAGACATTGATTATTTCCTTTACGATACCAGTAATAGTTATTCTACCCCAACAAATCCTACTGACGCAACATTTCCAGAAACAACAACCGGCAAATTATCTATCTACGCCACCTATACAGCAGCAGGGAGTACAAGTCCATCTGTCAGCCCTTCGGTTTCAATATCACCATCCGTTAGTCCAAGCGTAAGCCCCTCGGTTTCAATATCACCATCCGTTAGTCCAAGCGTAAGCCCTTCGGTTTCAATCAGCCCATCGAAGTCACCCAGTGTCTCTCCGAGTATTAGTCCATCAAAATCCCCGTCGGTCTCGCCTAGTGTAAGTATCTCACCTTCTAAAAGCCCCTCTGTCTCACCGTCTAAATCACCATCAATTAGCCCCTCTGTCTCACCGTCTACATCACCATCGAAAAGCCCAAGTATTAGTCCATCAGTTTCCCCAAGTGTCTCCATCTCTCCGTCAGTTAGCCCTTCGGTCTCACCTAGTAAAAGCCCAAGTGTATCTCCCAGTATCAGCCCCTCTGTTAGTCCAAGTTCCAGTCCTTCGACCAGTCCTTCTGTTTCCATTTCCCCTTCGATCTCACCTAGTCTTAGTCCAAGCGTCAGTCCTTCCGTGTCTCCTTCGGTTTCTCCTTCTATTAGTCCATCTATTTCGCCGTCCATTAGTCCCTCCATTAGTCCTTCAGTTTCTCCATCTGTTTCGGTCAGTCCAAGTATTTCTCCAAGCATTAGTCCATCCATTTCCCCCAGTATTAGTCCCAGTGTCTCTCCATCGGTATCTATAAGCCCTAGCGTCAGTCCATCTATATCACCTAGTATATCTCCGTCAATTAGCCCGTCCGTATCCCCATCAGTTTCTCCTTCAGTAAGTATTAGTCCTTCGATCTCTCCTAGTATTTCTCCATCGGTCTCACCCTCGGTAAGTATTAGCCCTAGTGTTAGCCCAAGCGTAAGCCCGTCTATATCTCCAAGTATTTCCCCAAGTAAGTCACCTAGTATCAGTCCGTCAATTAGTCCATCGGTTTCTCCTAGTGTTTCAATATCCCCATCCGTTTCCCCATCAGTGTCACCAAGTGTCAGCCCATCAGTGAGTATTTCTCCTTCTATCTCTTCAAGTGCTAGTCCTAGTGTAAGTCCATCAGTTTCTATTTCTCCATCGGTCTCACCTTCTATTTCCCCGTCAGTATCTCCAAGTATCTCACCCAGTGTTAGTCCGAGTATATCTCCCTCGATCTCCCCTTCTGGTTCAGTTCTTGATTTAACAGACTACTCGACAAATACAAATGATTTAACCAATAGTGGAGCAGACATAAGTACCACAACTCCATTTGTCGGGAGTTCTAACTCAGCCCTTTTTGTGAAAGCAAATGAAGATTTTGCCTACATAGCCGATGCTTCTCAAACAGGACTAGATCTTTCGACTACTTTCACAATGGAAGCCTGGGTATATTTGACATCTAATAATGCTTTCCAGGCAATTATAGGTAAGGATAACTACAACGACAATTCTACTAGAAGTTACTACATGGGAATAGATTCAAGTGGTAGGGCTGAAATACAAATACACGATGGAGCAAAAGCTGACACTTATCACGATTCCAATGTTATTGCTACTAGTACCTGGACACATATAGCCATTACTTGTGATACTTCGCAAGCATCTGCGACGACGTTTAAATTTTTCATTAACGGTACAAGTCAGGGAAATGGTACTGCCACAGGATCAGATAATTGTGCAACAATAACTAATTCTGCTACTGCGTTCAGGTTGGGAAGTATTGAACAAGCCGGAGTAACTAAGTTTCCCTTTGATGGAATTATGGATGAAGTACGGGTATGGAGTGATATTAGGACTCCTACTGAGATATCTTCATATAAAGATATTGAACTTACAGGAAACGAAACAGGATTAGTTGCCTACTATCCTTTTGAGTCAGAATTACCAGTTACCTCAACCAGTCCATCAGTCTCTCCAAGTGTGAGTGTCTCACCGAGCGTTTCTCCTAGTGTATCCATCTCACCAAGTGTCAGTCCATCAGTCTCGATCAGTCCGTCAGTTTCCCCATCGGTCAGTATCAGTCCCAGTATTTCACCTAGTGTTAGTATTTCCCCCAGTGTCTCACCATCAGCTTCACCCTCAATCAGTCCATCTGTTTCAATCAGTCCAAGTATCTCTCCATCGGTAAGTATAAGTCCCAGTATTTCCCCATCGACGAGTCTTTCTCCCTCGGTGTCACCAAGTGTTAGTATTTCTCCGAGTCAGAGTCCATCAATTAGTATAAGCCCGTCTATTTCTCCCTCAATATCTCCCAGTATATCTCCCTCAATTAGCCCATCAGAAAGTCCAAGTGTATCACCTAGTGTTAGTGTGTCGCCATCGAAAAGTCCGTCTGTCTCGCCCTCCATCTCACCTAGTATCTCACCTTCAGTGAGTGTTTCACCCTCTGTTAGTCCCAGTATCTCACCCAGTCCTAGTTACGCGCCTCCGGCAGACAAAAGACTTATATATATTTTAAATACAGGAAAACTTTGTAGATGGGTAACTCAAACCTATTATTGGCAGATTAATTGAAAACCTAACTTAGTTAATAGTATCTTGAAATTATGGCAAGTGCATCACCGTCAATCTCTCCAAGTGTAAGCATCAGTCCCTCGGTTTCTCCGAGCATTAGTCCATCGGTTTCTCCTAGCGTCAGTCCGTCAGTGAGCGTTTCTCCATCAATGTCCCCTTCTCCCGCTGATTTAATCTACCCACCCACTCAAAACGGTCTTCAGAAAACTTTAGGCGCGCAGTTAGACAAAGCAGAAGTTTCTACTGTAACCCTAAATAACACGACAGGTATTCAAAATAAAAAGGGTATATTTGTTGTAGACAGAGTTGACAGTGGGAGTACTCCTAAAGACGCTGCTGTAAGAGAATATGTAACCTTCGACAATGTTTCGGGGAGTACTTTAACAGGCCTTACGAGAGGTCTGGGTGGAACTACAGATCAGGATCACGCAGTAGGAGCGGTGGTAGAGTTTATTTCTGATGTAGTTCAACAACAGGCTTTCATAGATACCTTTTTAGAAGAACACGGTACGAGCGGAGTTCACGACCCCAATGTAATGGTTAAAATATCCGATACCCAAACACTGACTAATAAAACACTTACTTCCCCCGTAATAAACACTGGAGTGTCGGGTACGGCAGCTATTGCAACCGCAACTAGTACTACAACCTTTACCAACAAGAGAATCACCAAAAGAGTTCTTTCCGCAACCAGTTATACAACCGACACGGGTACTTCCTTAAACTGTAATACCTTGGATATGTTCATCGTAACCGCTCAAGCTGGCGCATTAAAGTTCAACAACCCCACAGGAACACCCACAGATGGTCAGACTTTAATTATTGCTGTATCAAGTTCCACCACCGCCGCTAGAGCTTTAACCTACGATACACAATTTGAAGCATCCACAGTCGCTCTTCCAACCACAACAGCCGCCACCACAGCAAGGTTATCAATTGGATTTATTTGGCGTGCGGATACTCAAAAGTGGACGTGCGTGGCTGCGGTGTAATATGGCTTCATTTTATTTAAGTCTAAACGGGACAAGTTCGGACTATATTCAGTCTACAAACTCCGATATTTTCAGTAATGCGAATTTGGCTACTGGTTCAATCGAGTTTTGGATGAAGGTCGCCGATTATCCGGCTGGAAATAAACATATATTCAGTTCAGAAGGATATGTGACGGTATATATTGATTCTTCAGGTCAGATAAATGGTTTCTCTGATGGTTCAGGCACAGCGACCGTAACGTCAAGCGTTATTTCAAAAGATGTATGGCATTTGGTGGAGTTTAATTGGACCACAACAAGTGATAGTGATATTTTCATAGATGGTGTAAATACTGACGGGAGCGCCCCAGGTGGATCTCCAAATCTT